>Ga0187780_10000655_pt1 | contig 25479 bp, 23 predicted proteins | sample 1015_Q2_SP10_20__FD_132429 | JGI IMG/M metagenome (GOLD analysis project Ga0187780, IMG submission 132429) | Tropical peat soil microbial communities from peatlands in Department of Meta, Colombia - 1015_Q2_SP10_20_MG | ecosystem: Environmental > Terrestrial > Soil > Wetlands > Peat | place... | reverse complement strand
TCTCCCTCCTCTCGAAGCAATCCGCCGTGTCACTGAGTTTTGATGGCTCGCGGTTTTCCACTCCTCCTTACAACAGCTACACGGTCCTTCTCTCCAAGTTCAATGAATGGTTCGGGTCGAAGGTGGAGCAGGCGGGAGGAATTGTGGCAGACGGCACCTACGTCGAAGACCTTCTGTGGGATGGGGACAAGGTCGTGGGAGTGAAGACGGGCGGGGAAGAAATCAGAAGCCGGGTGGTCATAGCAGCGGATGGCGTGAACTCACGTCTCGTTGAGAGTGCGAAGGTCAGAGGCAAGTTCAGCCCCAGCGCTGTGGCGCTCGGCGTCAAGAGCGTGGTGGGACTTCCGAGTGGAGTCATACAGGAGAGATTCAATGTTCACGGAGACGAGGGTGTGGCATACACTTTCCTCGGCTGCACGGGCGGCATGCAGGGAGGAGGCTTCCTATACACGAACAGAGAGAGTGTGTCAGTAGGAGTGGTTGCAGGCATTCATTCATTGCTTAAAACAGACGCGAAGAGTACAGAATTGCTCGACGAATTGATCACCCACCCCACGGTAGGTCGACTGATCGAAGGTTCTACTCCACTCGAATACTCGGCACAATTGATCCCAGAAGGAGGACTTGGAGCGGTGCCGCAACTCCACCGTAGCGGTTTCCTCGTGGTGGGCGATGCAGCCGGATTTGCCTCAAACAGCGGTCTTCTCTTACGCGGCATGGACTTCGCCGTTGCTTCCGGAGCGATGGCTGCTGAGGTCGTAATGGAGGCGAAGGAAAAAGGGGACTATACTGATTCTACGCTCTCGCAATACGAGGGCCTACTCCAGAAGACATTTGTCATCCGGGACCTGCGGACCTATCGCAATGCGCCCAGATTTCTTTCGAACCAGCGACTATACTCAACCTACCCTGACCTTGTCTGCAACCTCATGGAGAGATTATATGCGGTCGATGGGGATCCTAGACAGAACCTCTTTGGCGTGGTTAGGCGCGAAATGAAAGGCAAAGTTTCATGGGTCCGCCTGGTCGAGGACCTGCTGGGGGCGAGAGCTCTGTGAGTCTGGAGAAGCTTAGTGTTGAGCAAAGACTGAATCTGAACAGTTTTGCTACCGACAAAGAGAGTCACATCACCGTCAACCACAAGCTATGCAAGGAGCAAGACGCTCAGATACTGCTAAGGATCTGCCCCGCAGCTTGTTTCACGATGAAGTCGGGTGAACTCGTGTTCTCTCGACTCGGGTGCCTTGAGTGCGGCGCATGCAGGGCCGCCACTTCGCCCGGCGCCATCGAATGGAACTTTCCACAGGGAGGCTTTGGGATTCAGTACCGGTATGGGTGATTCGATGGTTCAGATCATCGTTTGCATCAAGCAAGTCTATGATATCGGAGGCCTCAAGGTCGATCAGAAGACAAGGTCTCTGATCACTGAGCGGGTCGAGCGAAAGGTTAGCGACTTCGACAAAAACGCACTGGAAGAAGCGCTGCGGATAAGAGAAAAGCAGGGCGGAAGCGTTATCGCAATCACCTTGGGCACTTCGGCCGCTAACGACGCTCTCAGAGAAGCTCTGAACATGGGAGTTGACGAGGCTTACCTGGTAGACGTCGGAGACATGGAAGAGCTAGACGCGCGCGTCATTTCGGACCTGTTGGCGGAGGCCATCAGAAGAATCGGAGGGTTCGATCTCCTCATCTGCGGAGAAGCGTCTGTCGACATGTACGCCGCCCAGGTTGGCCCGCGGATTGCAGAGAGGCTAGGAATACCTCTTGTTTCCCATGCGAGAAGCGTCTCGGTAAACGGTAGCATCGTGATGGCGGAACGTGACCTGGAGGACTCCTATGAGACTGTGGAAGCTTCCATGCCTCTTCTTCTCACGGTGACGAAGGAAATCAACGAGCCACGAATTCCAAAAATAACAATGGTCATCAAAGCATCAAAAAAGACCGTCAAAGCGCTGCAAGCCCGCGAACTGGGAATCTCGCTCACTCCCTCAGTAAAAGTGTTGAAGGCGCTTGCTCCAGTGACAGAACGGAAGAGAGAGATTATTGGGGGGAAGACGGAGGAGATTACAGAAAGCCTAGTGCGCCAGCTGCTCAGGGACGGAGTCGTTGGAGGCTAATGGGTTGACCTCTAACGGTTCTGACGTGTGGGTCTTCTCCGAAAGGAAGGACTTGGTGTTCGAGTTACTGAGGAAGGGAAGGGAGCTTGCTGATGGGCTGGGGGGGAGGCTCTGCGTTGTCGTTCTTGACGCTGGTCTCCAACCCGAGGCAGACTCATTCATACAACGTGGCGCTGACAAGGTGTTTGTGATTGACAATCCTGCTCTCGAAGGCAGCTTGCCAGAACCATCTACAGATGCAATCTGTAGACTCGCCTCCCAATCCACTCCCCAAGTCCTACTGATTGGAAGCACAAAGAAAGGAAATGACATCGCGGCCAGGGTGGCTGCGCGGCTAGAGACTGGTGTCATCACAAACTGTCTGACTGTGAGCCTCGACAGGGAGGCACGGGCGATTATCGCTGATCGGCCTTCCTACGGCGGGATACTGACTTCGACCGAGACGTGCACCACGAAACCGCAGATTCTTACAATACCACCGAGAGTATTGGAACCGGCAGCAACTAGCGAGAGCCTGCATGGCGAAGTTGTGAGAACTGAGATGAACGTCGAACCGGCGAAGAGCAGAGTGGTCCAGACTGCCCCCAAGCAGATCAAGGGTGTGAAGTTGGAAGATGCGAACATAGTCGTAACAGTAGGAAGGGGCTTGGCGAAGAAAGAAGATGTAAGGATTATCGAAGAGCTGGCCAAAGTCTTGGGCGGGGAGGTGGGATGCTCCTCGCCGCTAGCAGAGGACTTGAAGTGGTTACCAACCGAACAGCTCGTGGGGCTTACGGGCCACAAGGTGAAGCCCAAATTGTATCTCGCGTGCGGGATATCAGGACAAGCTCAGCACATAACTGGCATGAGAGATTCGCATGTAGTCGTTGCAATAAACAACGACCCCGAAGCTCCGATTTTCCAGCAATCGGACTACTGCATAATAGGTGACATGTACGAGTTTGTTCCCGCGCTGACGGAGACATTTCGGCGGATTCTACAGAAGTAGCGTCTACCGGCGCACCACTCTTGCTCAGCGAATTAGGAAATCTGTTTTTATGTCAAGCGCTGGAGCAGCGGCCGGGTGGATGGCTACGGACTTCAATCTTACCGCAGAGCAGGAAGGATTCAAAAAAGCCGTTCGGGAATTCTGCCAGAAGGAGATTGCGCCTAGGGCACGTGCGATGGACACGAAAAGAGAGTTGGATGAGGCACTTATTGACAAGATGGGAGACCAGGAGCTTCTTGGGATCTGCATTCCTCCCGAGTACGGTGGACCGGGAGCCGACTACGTTAGCGCGGCGATTGTCGCTGAGGAAGTAGCACGCGCTGATGTCAGTTGTTCGACGGCGGTGATGTACCTCGTTGACACCGGATGGAGCTTCCTCCTCTCAAAACACGGTTCGAATCAACTGAAGGAAGAGGTGCTGCCCAAGGTCGCGAAAGGCAAGTCGCTACTGGGGATACTATCCACCGAACCCCAGGGTGGATCGGATGTTGCGGGTTTCAAAACGAAAATCACTCGAGAAGGCGGCAAACTTGTAGTGAACGGGCAGAAGTCGTACATTAGTCTCATTAGAGAGATTTCGAGAAGAGGAGGAGGGTACTTTACACTTGGTACATCGGAACCGTCACTAGGGGCCAAAGGGATGACCGCCTTCTACATGCCTCTTGACAGGCCGGGGGTGAGCACAAATTTGGTCGAGGACATGGGCAGGATGGCCCTTTCGACCGGGAACATCGACATGAAGAGAGTGGAGATACCCGAACACTATGTCGTGGGTGAGTGGAACAAAGGATTCTACGTGGGCATGGAGGGATTCCAGGCTGCAAGGGTGCTCGTTTCCGCCGCATGCATAGGGTGCTGGGAAGGGGTGCTAGAAATGGGAATGAACTACATCAAGGAAAGGGAGACCTTCGGACATCCCCTTGCAATGAACCAAGGGATACAGTTCCCTCTCGTGGACAGCTACGCGGCCCTTGAGGCGGACAAGCTGCTTGTCTACAGAGCAGCTTGGGCAGTAGATGAATTCTACCGAAAGGGAGGAAACAAGCAAGATTCCAGGAGGGTCGCCATGCTGGCCGCACTCGCGAAGCTCAAAGCACCTGTCGATGCCTTCCAAGGGTGCAGCAGCGTCATGGACATGATGGGGGCCTATGGCTATACGACAAAGTGCGATGTCGAGATGGGACTCAGAGGTGTGAAGTCCTATTCGGCGGGAGCCGAAGGTGGGCAGAACATCATGAGGACGATTATTGGGAGAGAAATCCTCGGAGACGAGTACTCTCCAAACCGTTGACCAATCCGGCAGTCTGGGATCGATCGAATTGATAGATTTCAGGGACTTGAATCTGTCATCGTCGATTTAGGACATGCGCCGACAGACTTGGCAAAGATTGCCCACATGGCGAAGGCGGCAGCACCCAGGGCCAACTTCCGCGGGCTTCGGGGGGGCCTACTTCAATGACGACTGATCTTGCCGTCTCATTACCATCTCTTCCATCAGAGTCCATGACTCACCGTCGTCAGACGATTCCTCCGAATGCCACCTGAATGAATCAGGCCTTATGTCTGAGAAGATCCATCGCTCAGGCTTCGCTGCTTCTGTGATTCCTTCCAGTATGACATCTTCCCTGAACTGGCGAGCGATGAAGGTCTGAACGGTGTGTCGGACCGCCGAAATCCATGTGCTCTTCCAGGCTCCAGACCCAGGATCGTAGAGTCGAATTGTCGTTCCAACCGGAACCGGTTTTTTCAGCTCGTCGTCGTAGGTCATCCAAACGTCCTGTATCGCCCTCCCGTCAAGAATCCATGCGAAATGGACCTCGCCCCCGGCCTTGAAAGCCACTCCACTAGGATTGGGACTCTTGACACTGATGATGTCCCAATCACCCACGAACTGACCAAAGAGCATTAGCCTGTTCTTGAATCTGGGGTACGGACCAGCCGCACCAAGGCCGCCGAGATGCCAAGGGTGAGCGTTGCTGTCTTCCATGAACCCACCGACAGTCTGACCGTGCGCATAAAGGCATTCCCCACCTCCAGTCTAGTTGGCCTCGCCGCTCGCACGCTACGCACAGAGTCTCGGGCTACGGCTGATCGAAGAGACGCGGTCGTATTACTCCAAGCTCAGGTAGAGGAATATGGTGTACGCCAGAATCGTGAACAGGTCAGCCAGGGAAAGTGGCGGTCCCTGCCCTGGCCCAAATGGTCCGAACATCCCCAAGAAGAAGGGGTACTGAACCAAGGCTTGAATGAGCAAGGCGAAGAACACCAATGTGATCCCAAGCGCAAACCGTGCGCCAGTTTGGGAGTAGATCCTCAAGTAGACTATGATCAGAGCGACGAGCAGAGCGACACTGACTGTAGAGAGGATTGTGTGGACTATGAGCTCTTCGTGGAAGGGGTTCGGGCCAAACCTCCAATCCCCTTGAGGCGCTGGTACTGTGTATGACAGGGCGAAACCCGCGGCGATTCCGATCACCAAGACCAGAGGAAGCCACAGCTTGGTCGGACCCTTCCGAATCTCGGCGGCGGGTTGCTCCAAACTCATCTTTCTCCCTTCCTCCTTGCCTTTTCGCGGATTGCCTGGAGGTTGGACCAATGGGCTTCCATGGAATCAGATATGAAGTAAAGCTTCCCGTAGGAACTTCCCTCTGTCACCACTATCCTGTTCTGTTCCAACACCCTCAGATGATGGCGAACCGTCGTGTAGTCAAGGTTCAGCGCTTCAGATAGCTGCTGGGCGTTCCTTGGTTCCTCCCTTATGGCGTTGAGCACAAGGCCACGCGTCCTTGCGCCAGCGCTTCCTGCGAAGAGCCACCACAGGAGTCGCTCAAACGCATCCAAGACGTGGCTCACCGCCATTTCTGGCCGCAATAACGATATCGTCACCCCGGCCCGTCGGCCGCCCATCGAAGAAGATCGGGTGGAGGATACCCTAGCGGAGCCGGGGTTCTGGATCCTTGCGGGCAAGGATTTTTCACTGAAGCCCGGACAAGACGAGGGAGACGGTCATGCCGGCTCCTGCTCTGATGATTCCCAGTTGCACGGTCTCCCCCGCCATGGAATTCTCTTCCAAGTAACTCGCGAGAGCATCCCCGTTCACCACTTTAACGCCGTTGATTGATACGATGATGTCTCCCCCCATGAGATAGTTCTCCCCTTCGATTGTCACTGTCCTTGTTCCGCCTTGAATGCCAGCCTTGCTCGCGGCCCCTCCGCTGGTTACCGCCTCAACGAGGACGCCATAGGTGACGTTCGAACCCGCGGCTTTCGCGATCTGGTAGCTCACGTCCGCACTCGACTGGATTCCTAGGTCGGGGTGCAGACTGTAGGTGCCCGTGGAAATCAGCGAAGGTAGTTCACGGGCAACTGTTGCGGCTGGTATCGCGAATCCGAGCCCCTCGGAATTGCTGACGGCTGCGGTCGTAATTCCGACCACTTCGCCGCTGGCGTCGAGCAGGGGCCCACCCGAGTTGCCGGGATTGATCGCCGCACTGAACTGGATGACGTCGGGTATCGTGATTTGGGCGCTGGTGGATTCCGTGATGGTCCTCCCCGTCTGGCTGACGATTCCCGCCGTCATAGATCCTGAGAGGCCGAAGGGACTACCAACCGCATATACTGTCTCTCCCACCGCCACACCCGCTGCAGTGCCCAGCAATTCGAGCGGATGAAATTCCGATGCCGGGGCGGAGACTGAGAGTACTGCCAAGTCCCTGTACTGGTCAGTCCCCTTGACCGACGCGGGATACGAATTCCCATCCGAGAAAGTGACCGTAATGTTTGACGCTCCATTGACGACGTGGTAGTTGGTGACAATGTAGGTAGAGTTCTGATACTCCACGACAAACCCCGATCCCTGCAGGCTCTCTATCGAGGTCACCTGGCCGAAGAAAGTGTTCTGCGCAACGGTCTCGTATCCCTGAATCGTCACGACGCCCATTCCGTATCTGGCGTAGACTTCCTCCGGAGAATTGGCAGTCAGGTTGGAACTGGCCAAAGTCGCTGCCGCTAGCTGCGAACGCAGGTTCGAGTTGGTTTGTTCGAGAGTGGATACCTCCGCCCCCAGCGAGCTAACCTGAGAGGAGAAGCTAGTGTGCGATACCGTCGTCGCCCCTGCGTAAAATGCAGCTGTGGTTGTCCCCGCGATCAGCGCGAGGATGAGGAGGATGACGAACACCCTTCTCGTCCTCGCATGTTCCCTCTCCAACGAACGGCACTTGTTCTTGGTTCTATTTACTGGATTTCCGAGATTGTTCCCGAATCATTAGAGAATCCTCCCCTCACCCTGAGATGGATTTGAGAACGGAGGTGGAACTACCAGAGTCCCAGTCGCTCGGCCTTTCGCGATGGGCTAGGGAGTCACGCTATCCTGTCGTGGCCGAACCAGTGGCCAACTCTAACGGTTCTTCTCCGACAGGCTTGCGAAATCAGAGGGGCGACTGAATACTACTGACAGACGCTCATGACGGAGAGTTGTCCTCCGTTTCCTGCTCGGGATCGGATCCTAATTCGTTGATTATTGATTCCAAATCATCCTTTTCAGCTTCTTCATCGGCCTCCTCTCGGGGATGGAATTTGCCGGCGTCGACGTACCTGACAATCATGACATAGTACTGTAACACTCCCAATCCAAACGTCTTGTACATCTCTGTGGCGAACAGCTCCGGGTCTTCGAGGGTTTGTTGGCTTAGACCCTTCAGCAACGTGTCCCCTCCTCCACCGATTTCCGCTTCGAAGACCTCTTTGGTGAGCCTCGCGAAGTCGGAGCCAGCAATCCCAGACCTGGCCATGTGATCTACAAACGCCCTTTCGTATTCGTTCAGATTGGATTCGCTGATGGTTGATGATTCCATCAGCTAAAAAAGTATCTCGACGGGTGAAAGACGACTGAAACAATCAATTGCTGGCTTTTTAGGACCCCCGCCTTCTGACACTCGCTGGCCCATCCTTACCTCAAAAGAGTCGGCGGGACCGGACCTCTGCTTCTACTGAGAGGCCGAGTCGACGGAGTTGCCATGATTGGGAGACAAAGTGACTTCCTGATTATTTGGCTAAGGACTTGACTCGGGTCGTCGGTCGGTCTCTCGCTTCCTTTGCATCTGCGGCTATCTTCTGCTTGGCAAGGGTTGGGTTCTGAATGTAGAGTATGATGGCGTTAGCGTGGCCGTGGCCCAGCCCACAGTCGGTCTTGAGCCACTTCAGAAGCTCCCCGTGCTTCACAAGTCCCTTCTCCTTCGCCATCTTGCGGTAGTCTTCAGGGGTCATGCCTGTGCTAGCGTAGATGTTGTCGATGTACGCTTTGTAGGTCAACAGCTCGCCGAGTTCAGCACGGCAATAAATCGGTTCCGCCCTTCTGTGGAAGCGTGAGCCGATTGAGACTTCCACGCACTGCGACAGGAACAACTCTAAAGCCGCAAGGACGGGGTGAAGCCTTCAGGTCGGTGTGTGTTGAATCAAGCCCCATCGGGTACAACGCCCGGCATGAGGAATACAACGAGGGCCGGCCGATGGACGCGGGGCGCCCCCTATGCGGCTGCTTTCATCGTCACGGTGCTCTGGTCCTCCTCCTACGTCTTGATAAAATGGGGACTGGCAGACATACCGCCCCTCTTCTTCGCAACAGTCAGGTATGCACTTGCCTTCTCTGTTCTTCTCGCCTTTGATTTGTCGATGCCGCGGAAGGAGAGGGGGAAGAGCACCGTCGGCAGGAAAGAAGCTGCTCTGCTCGTCATCGCTGGGCTGGGAGGATACACCATCGCTCAAGGGCTTCAATTTGTAGGGCTGTACTATCTCACGGCGGTCACCACGAGTTTCCTGCTCAACTTCAGCCCGTTCCTTGTCCTCATCCTGAGCGTGGGACTGCTGGGGGAAGGGACGTCGTTGCCTCAGCTCGGTGGCCTCGTCCTTGCCCTCGTCGGGGCGTGGGCGTTCTTCAGCCAGCAGGCGGCATTCAGCGGTCAGTTGTTCGGAATCGTAGTGGTGATCGCGTCTGGTGTAGGCTGGGCCTGCTACATCGTGGTCGTACGGATGCTCCAAAGGTCTGGGAGCATGAACTCGCTGAGACTCACCACAATGACAATGGGTATTGGGGTGGCCGGGATGGGCGTGCTGACAGTCATGAGCGGCCAGTACACCCCGCTCACGACCGGCGACGTGCTGAACATCGCTTGGCTTGCAACCGCCAACACCGCCCTCGCCTTCTTCATGTGGAACTGGTCGCTCAAGACCATCCCCGCCTATGAGCTCACAGTACTTCAGGACCTCATGCTGGTGGAGATTGCCATTTTCGCGTTCGTTTTCCTGCAGGAGGCCATTACCCCGCTCATGATGGTTGGCATGACCCTCGTCCTGGCTGGTGTGTTGATAGTGCAGGTGAAGGCCAGGAGAGGAACTACTTTTTTCAGGAAGGCCCAGCCCTAGTTCGCATCCGTTTTTAACTGGCCGACGGGAACAGCCGTCCGTGCCAGGGAAGCTTGTTGTCTTCTGCGGAATCCCCGGCAGCGGCAAGACCACCATCGCCAGGCTGGTCGCGAAGACAGACCCACAAGCGGTTCTGATTCAAACTGACGCAATCAGATCCATGCTAGTCGAACGCAGTTACAGTGCCGAGGAGTCTGACCTCGTGTACAGGTCGTGCGCCGCCGTGGCCAGGGTGTGGCTCGGCAGTGGTCGATTGGTGATCATGGACGGCACATTCGGGAGCGCGAAGCGCCGGGAGTCGACGCTGGCGGAACTGTCAGGATACTACAGCAGGGTCGATTTCGTGCACGTCGTTTGTGACCTAGAGACGGCGCTGAAGAGGAACTCGGCTCGTTCGGCGATGGTGCCCCCGGATAGGGTGAAGGGGATTTTTAGGGCCTTTGAGGCGCCCGAAAGAGCAATCGTTGTGGACAGCTCGCGGACTTCCCCGGAAGCCGGGGCGGAGATGATCCTGCGAGGACTCTACCCCTTGGTGCCGCCCGAATAGAGGCCCTTGAGCAGGTAACTCTGTGCAACGAGTGAGAGTATGATCACGGGAATCGCGAGTATTATCCCGGCCGACGCGAGCTGAGTCCAGACGTTGTTGCTGATGGTGCCCCCCGTGCTGTCAGGGTCGAAGAGGATCGCGAATGTCGTGACCGTGTTTGAGCCGATTGGTGGAAAGCTGAAGTTGTATGCTGTCTGGGACAGGACAAGCGGGAACATCAGAAGATGCCACGCGAAGATGAAGGCCACCATCCCAGCCGCGATTAGCCCGGGCCTCGCGAGCGGCATGACAATCGAGAAGAAAGAGCGTATGCGCGAGTAGCCATCCACAAGAGCCGCTTCTTCGTACTGCTTCGGAAGGGAGTTGTAGAAGTTGCTCATCGTCCAAATCACGAATGGGATGGTGAAGAGTGGTTCTGTAAGAATAAGCGCCGTCCAAGTATTGATCAGATGCAGGTTGCCGATTATGTAGTATGCCCCAAAGACGAAGACTATGGAAGGCAGTGAGAAGATGTAGATCATGATTCCGAGGAGCCCCCTCCTCTTCTCCCTTGCGATTGTGTAGGCTGCCGGCGCCGCCAGCAAGATTGTCAGTACTGTGGCCGCCGACGCCACAGCCAACGTGGTTATGATTTCTGGTGATGCTTGGCTGACGGTGGAAAGGAAGACGTCTGTGATTATCTTGGTGGGATACAGGACCGGAGGCAGAAGATAGTCGAGGGTCTGAGGCCGAAACGCAATCAGAACCATCCAATAGACCGGGAAGAGGATGAAGACCGATACAAGGGCGCAGACGACATAGATTAGATACTTGAACGGGGCGTTAGGAATGTGAGGGAAGGCCGGTCTGTGGATATGGAAGCTGGGCAAGCGCAGCCTTCCTTTGCCCTGTTTCGATCCCCCCAGCGTCGTCCTGACGAGCAGGATGCCAGGTATGCTCGCCATCAGCGCGATGAGGATGGCGGCGGCCAGGCCTTGAGCCGTATAGGATCCGCCGACATAGAACATCTCGGCATAGGCGTAGACCACGAGTGTTGCCATAGTGGTCGGGGGAACTCCACCCGCGCCGCTGATGATGTACGGCAGGTCGAAGTTCCCAAATGCGAGTATCAGCGTCATCAGGAAGGCGGTTATGATCGCGCCTTTGGCGAGCGGGAGCGCCACAGAGGAGTAGTAGTCCCACATCTCCATGCCGTCCACCGAGGATGCCTCCTTCACCTGCTTTGGAACAGAAGTCAGCCCCGCCAGGATAATCAGGAACGCGAGAGGAATACCCGCCCACACGCTCACAAGAGTGAGTGAATACAGCTGCATTGACGGACCGAGCCAGTCGATTGTGGGAAGCCCCAGGGCATTCAGGATGGGATCGATGGGGCCGTACCCCGGGTTGAATAGGGTGGCCCAGACCAAGGCGCTGGCTGTGAATGGAATCATGTACGGTAGATAGGCGATGAGCGATATGGCGCGCTTGCCGCGTCTTCTGCTGTCCACCAGGATGGCGAAGGCCGTACCTATGAGCACGGAACAGACCGCTGTGCCCACAGAGAAGAACAGGGTGTTGTAGACTATCCTCGGGAAGTCGGTAAACTGGAACAACTGAATGTAAGAAGAGAAGTCAGAGTCGGGAGCTGACAGTGAGATGGATATCGATATGGGGACGAGGGCGAAGAGGATGAGGTAGACGACAGCCGGGATGTAGAACACTCTCTTCGAGAGTAGGTCCACTATCCTCGACATGTCATCCAGCTTCCTTGCCCAGCATGTACAATGAGCTCTTCTGCACTCCGAACCGAATCTTTTGCCCCACTTTCAGCCCGGTTGCATCCAGAACTAGCGCTCTGAGTTCAATCCCGTCTACATTGAGGTAGACTATGGTCTCCCTGCCTGCGAATTCGAATGCGGTCATCTCGGCCTCGTTCGGCCCAGTGCCTAGGGCCAGTCCCTCGGGCCTCACTCCCACGTTCAATGTGCCGTCAGCGACGCCTTCAAGGGGGAGGAGAATCGGGGACGAAACTCCTCCGGCGACGTTCACGCTGAGCACGTTCAGGGGCGGGCTTCCGATGAAGGTGGCGGTGAACTCGTCGGCCGGGGAAGAGTAGATCTCTTTGGGCGTCCCGACCTGGTGGATTCTTCCGTCGCCCATTATGGCCACCCTGTCGGATATGGAGAGGGCCTCGGACTGGTCGTGGGTGACGTAAATCGTGGTTATCCCGAACTTCCTCTGAACTTCCCTCAGGAACTTCCTAGCCGAGAACCTCAGCTGGGCGTCGAGGTTTGAGAAAGGCTCGTCGAGAAGGAACACGTCCGGGTGCTTGATTAGGGCCCGGGCCAATGCCACTCTCTGCTGCTGCCCTCCCGATATCTGGCCTGGCCTGCGGTCGAGCGTCTGTCCTATCCCGAGCAACTCTGCCATCTCCCTTGCCTCCCTCGTCGAGTCGGCCCTCTTCACCCCCTTGACCATTAGAGGCGAGACTATGTTGTCCATCACGGTCTTGTTGGGGTAGAGGGCGTAGTCCTGGAAAACCATCCCGATGTTCCTCTTCGCAGGGCCCAGCTTGTCGACCACCTTGGACCCTATGTAGACGTGGCCCGAGTCTTGGACTTCGAGGCCCGCAATAATTCTAAGCAGGGTGGTCTTGCCTGACCCTGACGGGCCGACCAAGGAGAAAAGCTCCCCGACAGAGATTTCCAGGTTCACATGATTGAACACAGAGAACTTTCCGAACTGTTTCGAGATTTCTTCCAGCCGTACGCCGGTCCCTCTTGCTTTGCCCGAAGGGTCAGGGGAAAAAACCGGGGTAGGCACCGGCATTCAGCCTACGGCCTTTATCCAAGCTGCCGCGGCCGTGTCCAGTGCCTGTTGCGCTGCGGACGTGCTGTTTGTGGTACCCGTGAGGAAATTATAGACAGGCTGGTTGAAGGCAGGTATGAGTGTCGAAGACGTTATGGTGAGGTTGGGGGGATTGGCCCATCCTACCGCACCTGTTTGGAAGACCTGCTGTATCACATTCCTTGCCTCCTGCGGGATAGAGCTGTTTGCAGCGAGTGCGTTCGTCGCTGCCTTGGAGATGGGGAACTCGCCGGCTATCGTGTAGATCCTTGCGTTGACGTTCGGCGTGATAAGATACTGGATGAATGCAGCCGCGAGTGCCTGGTTGTTGGAGTACTTGTTTATCGCATAGAAGTCGGTCCCGGTCTCAGCGTAGCCTCCTGGATTGGTCGCAACAGCGATGGATGAGGAGATGTTCTGTGAAGAAAGCAGCGTCGACGCGTCAGCCGTGAACATAAGTGCTCCCCATGCCTCGCCTGCCTGGAGAGGCGCGAAGACCGTACCGTAGTTCACGGTTGTCCCTGCCGGCTGCGGGTCGTACTGCATCAGGTTGTACATCATCTGGAGGGCCTGAGTACCTGCCGTACCGTTGAATGAAGGACTGGGAATGCCGCCCGAACCTGCGAAGCCGTTGAACATGATGTTGTAGTTCAGAAGGCCGCCGGTGGGGTTGTTGCCGCTGATCGACGAGTCGTGCATGTAGTAGTACCCGAAGATTGCAGGGTAGGTATCGATGATGTCGTGACTCTCTGACCCGTCGGTGATCATGCCGTACTTGACGGTATGGGTCTGGCTGACGAGGAAGTTGTCAACGTCCAGGACTGCCTGCCAGCTGGACCAGGGCGGGCTCATGCTGAAGCCGTATTCCTTCTGGAACTGGGCGTTCAGGGTCGGGTCGCTCAAGAGAGTCTTGTTGTAGAATATGGTGAAGGTGGACGTGTCGTAGGGGATTCCTATGAGCTCTTGGGTCCCGTTCGACTGCTGATAGAGGCCACCGAAGTTGAGCTGGGGGGCTGGAATGTCAGACATGTTGAGGCTGACCTTTCCGTTCAGATTCGACACGTACTGGGCGAAGCCCAGAGCACTGGTCGATGTGAACGTGACAATGTCATATGTGGAGGACTGCGCCTGGAGCGAAGTCTTCTCCGTTGTGGTGTAGCTGCTGAATCCCTGGGCGGTGATCGTGATGGTCACTCCTGGGTGGAGCGCTTCGAACGAGTCCGCCGCAGCCTGAAGCCACGCGTTGGACGGGTCCGTGAAGGTAATCAGGTTCAGGGATCCGGCAAGGGGCGCTGTGGATGAGGTGGTCGTTGTGGTGGAGCTCGTCGTGGTGGTCGTTGTGGTCGTGGAGGAGGTGGTTGTCGACGACGTGCCTGTAGTGGAGGTGTAGTAGGCATAAGCGCCGACGGCTGCGATGATAATTATGACAATTATAGCGACAGAAGCCGCAGTGCTGATTGCTGTATGTGTTTTCTTATTCAATCAGGTGGCCGACCTCTCCCTTACCGCGTTAAATGCATTGCCAATTGATGCCCCCTGATTTAACATGTCCAAACTGGATAGCGTCGCGGGGAAAACATACGCGCTGCCATCAGTCGCTGTTTTTCGAGATTCGCTTAGCCTTCAATCTGTAAGACAAGGAGATTTCGAATCCCAGTAAGGCGACGAAGAAAGCGACGGTGATGAACACCACCGTCCAATGGGTCCAGGAGGCGAGCCAGTCGTGGGGGGCGATGCCCAGGGGGAGCCCGAGGACGAAGGAGACCGGAGAGATGAGGATGACCGCCACAAAGGTGATGACCTCCCAAACGCGCGCCGTGCGAATCGCCCTTAGCGCCGAATCATCGTTCCCTCCTTGCGGACCGCCTGGTCCCGCTGCGGCGTTGGCCATCTCTCGACGGCAACCCCTCACGGGGGTATCAGTTGAGCTTCTCTGTCCATCCGGAAGTCGCGTCAGTACTTATGGGACCTGTCAGCCTGCAACAGGAACCCCTGTTTCGGAGTACTCTTGGGCTTCGTAATTCTTCCTTTGCTTCGCCTGCTCTCTTAGGACCAGCAGGAGGAAGGGCACCCCGAGGAGACCGATGACGCCCAGAGCCACCAGGGCCGTCGCCAGCCCCTGGTCAAAGAGCGACGCGGACGCAGCTGAGAGCCCCGTGACGCTTCCAGAGTGTATCTGGGCCGACAGCGCCGCCGGAAGCGCTGCGGTGGACACGGAAACAACGAGTGCGATGCTAGTTGCGAACCCTACGTAGATCAGAGTGAATGCCGTGCCATTGGCGACCCCGCGCATCTCAGGGCGAGCGAACTGAATGGCCGACGAAATCGACGGAGCCCAGACGAACCCTCCGGCCAGCCCTATCACAGCGAGGAGCGCGAGGATGGAGTCATTCGGTGCTGTCGTCTTCAGGGCCGAGCTAAGGAGAAACACCGAAGCCGAGACCAGCAGGGCTCCCGCTACTGACATCACGGCAGGGACCCTGAACCTGTCGAAGAGCTTCCCTGCAAGCGGGTTGGCGATGCCGAGCATTGCAGGCAGCGGGGCGACCCAGATCCCCGCGGCAAGAGGGGAGAACCCGGCAACCGACTGGAAGTAGAACGACATTAGGAAAACCACCCCGAAGAAAGAGACCATCATTATCCCCAGGCCAACGGTGGAGAAGACGAAACCGCGGTTCCTGAGGAGCTCCCTGCTCAGCATAGGGTTCTTGGATTTGGACTCGACCACGGCGAACCCTGCGACGCCGAGACCACTGAGGGCGGCTAGCCTGACGTCTAGCAATGTCAGCCAGAGCATCACGAGGCCAATCACAATCCCCAGCACCGTGGCGCTGAAGATGTTGAGGGCCCCGGCCCTGGGGTTCTTGGAGTTGAGCCAGGCGGGTATTCTCGCCCGTCCAACCAGGATTGCAGCGGCGGCCACCGGGACGTTGACGTAGAAGATCAGCCGCCAGTCAATGGACGTCAGCGTCCCACCCAGCACTGGTCCCGCTACTGCGCCGACCGCCCACGCGACCGAGTTGATTCCGACGGCGGCGCCTCTCTCGGCGGGGGGGAACGATGCGAAGATCAGAGGGATGCCGGTGGCCAGCATTACTGACGCTCCGGCTCCTTGGATGATCCTGAAAGTAATCAGAAGGTAGACGCTCGTGGACAGGCCACAGAGGGCTGAAGCGACCCCGAAGACTGCGAATCCGAGCAGGTAGATCCTCTTCTGCCCGTAGTTGTCCCCGAGCTTGCCTGACTGCAGCACGAGGGCCGCGACCGCGAGGACGTATCCTGCCAAGACCCAGCCGAGGAGGGAGTAGCCAGCCGAGAAGTCCTTGGAGATGTTAGGAAGCGCGATGGTGACGATGTTGGAGTCGAGGGCAGACATGAACGCGCCCAGGGTTGTAACCGAAAGGATGGTCCATCGGGGAAGGGACCCTGACGGAGCCGACGCTAAGGCCAATTTTGAAAGGCGATTATGACCGGGATTTAGATTATTCGGCCGCGATGGCCCCAAAAACTCAGGGAGCCTTGCCCTCTCCAGGACTGTGAACCGTCGTCCTGCTCAGGCGGTTCCTATTGCCCGGCGCTTGACCGGCGTGCCCGAATGGTCCTTGAAGCGCTCCCCCTCCCACACGTCTGCCCTTTCATGGTAGCCGTAAACCTCCCAGTAGCCATCGCTGTAATCAGAGAGCAGTTCCATCTTGTTGACCCACTTGGCGCTCTTCCAAGCGTAGAGGCCGGGAACGAAGGGCCTGGCGGGGAACCCCTGTTCGGGACTCAGAGGCCTGCCGTTCAGCTTGAAGGCGAGAATCGAGTCCTCCTTGAGCGCGTCTTCAAGCGGGACAGGAGTCGTGTAGCCGTCGATGCAGTGGAACATCAACCAGTTGGCTTCCGGGCGCACGCCCGCAGGGGCCACCAGGTCCCTGATCAGAATGCCTTCCCAGGCAACGTCCCTTATCGACCACTTGGTAACACAGTCTCGGGTCACGAACGGAGACAGCATTGTGAAGCCAGGCGCTTGGAAATCGAAGACTTCGCCCCTGTACTCTTCTCGCCAAAGGCGGCGAATTGGATAGTAGAATCCCTCAGGGCCTTCCCAGTAATGGAATTTGTTTGTTTTGCCCAAGCTAGGGAAGTCGGGTAGCAATAGTCTCACCTTGTCTCCACGTATCCGCACACTAAACCCGCTCCTAACCGAGCCTTGGTGATTCACAAGCCCCGCTGGTATTTCCAGTTTCGAGAAGGCCAACAGGAGTTGGTAGGCGAGGACTTCGGATGATGTCGTGTTATCGATGAAGTCAATGCCCCTACCGGTCTTCCCTTTGTAGACTGGTGAATAGCCATCGCCTCGGAAGTAGCTTCTCAGGAAGGCCCTCAAGATGATCTTGTCGGCGTTTAGAATGAAATCTGGTATTCTCTTTGACTCGGCGTTGCTGCCACACCAGAGCTTCAGAGTGGGGGCAAGTCCATCAGTCTGGCATGACGTGATGACGACTTTTCTGAGCGTGCCCCTCTCGTTCCCGTACACGGATGTCTTGGCACCAAAAAGCTCCTGTAAGTCATGTCTTAGTCCGGAGACCTCTCGTTCGTCGTTTTCGCCAAGAGAAAACGCGACCTGTCGTCCTGCGCTGTCCGAGCCAGACCCTTCGGCAACATACCATCCTAGAACTGAAGCCAATCTCTCATCAATACCGAGCTTGCGTTGCCCGATCTGAACGAACTTCTGGCGCGAGAACTGGCGATACTTCGGGAAGAACACGTAGTCGCCGAGCTTGAGTTCTTCAGCCCTTACCCAGCCAGGTGAGGGGTTGTTCTTGAAAGTCTTCATTCTCCGCTTGCTCTTCCAACGGCCCGACCCGGGATGAGCCCTAATCACCAGAATGGGATGGTCCGGGGTCACAACGACAGGCGGAAGATAGGTTGCCTTGATTCCGACTGCCTGACCTTCGTGCTCTCTGCGAATCAACTTCCTGACTTGATGCTCTCGACCGTCGCGACCGACTATGCGGTCTCCCACCCGAATCTCCTCAATTCTCTTCGGCCCCGGATTCGTGTAGACCACGCTCCCTGGGACGAGGCAGTGGAACGATCTGACAAGATTGCTCTGTGGCCGCGAAGTGAGTTCATCGTAGGTGTACTCCTTGGGACTGTCCACGAGGCCATCGACCCGAAGCCTCCAAAGGTTGGCGTCGACCTTGGGAACCCCTAGGGCGGCGTAGATCACGAACTTCTTCCCCCAAACCTGGTCGGGAGGCAGCGCTGCTTCCGCCAATCTCTTCGGGCTGAGACGCAATCGCTACCTAAACCTTGCCTGGCCCATTGGACTCCGGCGTGAATTCAGAAGCAAGTCCGCCGGAAAAAGACGCCTTGCCGCGCCCTAGGTGATCCGATCTATGGCGAAGAGGTCCTTCGCGTCCGCCAGGGCCTCCGGAGGGTATGGTCTGGCCTCGACGAAGTGAATCGAGTAAAGCCGCGCGACGGAGACGAACCTCTGCTTGCCGAGCTTGTTGCCGACCCTGAGCAGTACCATGGTCGCGATTGAGTGTCCGAGGCGGTTCAGTGCGTCCTTCGCGGAGAATTCGGCCGCCATCGCGTCGCCTGAGGTTAGCTGGACGAGAGCTTCCTCCATGTCCTTCAGCGCCCGCTCTGCCGCGTCCCGGCCATCGGCGATCCCTTCCACAATGGACTTCGCATCCTCGATCAGGGTCAGGTGGGCGTTCTTCTTGGCCATCACCTCCAGCATGTCCAGAGCCTGGATGTTGCTGGGCCCTTCCCAGATGGGCGTAATCAGCGCCTCTCTGTGAAGCCTCTCGATGGGGTACTCGTTCAGGAATCCCAGCCCTCCAAGCAGTTCCATGGCCGTCTTCGTGACGTGAGCCGACATGTCAGCGGTGACGTTCTTGGTTATGTGGGTGAGCAGCCTGGCGTAGTGATAGGCGGAGGTGTAGGGAGGGATGTCCTTCCACGACTTCTCGAACTGGTCGACCGCCTTGAATGCCAAAGCCAGTGCCCCCTCGATGCACACCTCCATGTCCAGGAGGTCCCTCTGTACGAGGGGGTGCTCGATGAGGAGCTTGCCAAACGCCTTCCTCTTCTGCGAGTAGAAGTATGCCTCGAGGAAGGCCTTCCTGGCGATCCCAAGCGCGCCGAAGGAGTTGGCGAGACGCGACACCATCAGGTTCTCCATTGTGTAGTAGATGCCGTTCCGGAGTTCCCCCACGGGCTGGGCCTCGGATGCGTGGAACTCGACCTCGCCCGTCGGGACGCTGGCCGTCGCGCTCTTGTCTTTCAGCCTCCTCAGGTCGAAGTTCCTCTGGCCCGTTGAGTCGCGTCGGGGGACGAGAAACAACCCCAGCCCCTTCGCCCCTTTTGGCGCGCCCCTCGGTCTGGCTGTTACGAGGGCGTAGTCGGCCAGCCCCGCGTCGCTCGCGAAGTACTTCGTGTCTCCGCTGATCCTCCAGCGTCCATCCTGCAGGTAGGATTCGACGATGTTCGCCCCAAGGTCGCTCCCCCCTTGCAGTTCGGTGAACCAGGTGGCCCCGTACACCACACCCCTTGAGTCTCCGATCATCCCCCGGACGAGCTCCTTCTGCTCCTTGTCACCGTACTTGTGGAGGGCGTAGGCAGTCTGGTTCGTAACGGTGAGGATGCACGCGATGCCCGGATCAGAAATCAGATACAGCGAAGCGTAGTGGTCGAACCACGTCCCTCCTCTGTAAGGGGGTCTGTTGACGCCGAACTCCCTGAAGAGCTTCTCGAGGGCCTGCCGCTCCGCCGGGTCGAGCCAGACGCCGTCCACCCTCTCACCGTTGATGCCCCAGGTGACGAGTCTGGGCCTCGCCACCTTGTCGACGTAGTCCGCCACCTCGTAGAGATCCTTTCCCGCGAAGGCACCCAAGGCGTCAAGCTTGGGCGCACTGCCGAAGTAGTTCAGAATGAGCTGAAGCGGCTTGTCGATTTCAAAATGGTTCTTGCCATAGGAGTTGGAAAGGTGACTATAGACATCCTCGGAGCCCAATCCCCTCGCCGTCCTCTGAACCTGCCTCCTTTACTATATACGCACTGACAGCAGAATCAGAGGCCCGGACCGCTCGGCCCCCGAGCCGCCACTACGACGTAGAAAGAGAGCATCAACGCCAGGAGAATGCCTCCTACCAAGGTGACCGAGAAGAACGCGTCTGCCATTGCGCCGGTGGTCGTGACAGCGTCGATGGAGAGCGCCTTGCCGATTGCATTAGGGTAAACGAGGGGCTGCAGCGAGAATATGATTACGCTGAGCACTGCCAGGAAGGCGACCTTGTTAGTGACTAGCTTTGACGTCCTTCGCCATGCATAGAGGGCCCCGACCGCCAGGGTCAGCAGGACCGGGATGGCCATCCAGGGCGTGAGCAAACCCGGGGACATCAACCAGTAGGAGAGCACAGAAAGGACTACACCGAGTCCGCTCAACGGGATGATGAGGTTCCGCAGGGCCGACAGGTCGAAGAAGACTGGCGCGAGCCCCACCGCGAGTAAGAGCGTGCCGATGACGAAGACCAGGCTACCCGCGGTCGCCCAGGAGACGATGGAGAAGGAGCCGCTGGTCAGGTTCACGCCCTGGCCTCCGACGAGGGCCGATAGGAGGACAAGCACAACCAGTCCCAGCACTATGGTGGAGACGGCGTACGACTTGTAGAGCTTCTCCTCGTCCAGCCAACCCCTCTTGGTTATGAACTCGGCGAAGGAGATCGAGGCGCCCCTCGCCACCCACAGAATCAGGAAGACGATGAGCAGGGGAGCAAATATCGCCGACACGGGCACGAGTAGCGCCGGATAGGCGAAGTCCCCCGTCACCACCCAGAACGCGCCGAACGTCCCCGTTACCTCCCAGATGGGGACGAGGTAGTCGAGGACCTTGCTCCTCGATGGCCAGGCGATAATGAGACCCACCGCCCCCATGATTTCCGTGATTAGAAGTGTGGCGAACACAGAGAAGGCCGCGTAGTTCACTTCGAAGATTCCGTTCATGCGGGCACCCCCTTGTCCGAGCCTTGGAACACCCTAGAGTAGAAGTAGAAGGTGACTGGGATGACGGCCAGGTAGAACAGTACGACGACGATTCCCGGTATCAATAGCGCATCGGATGTGTTCGCTGCCTGGGCTACCGTCATGACGTTGTAGACGATCCAGGGCTGTCTGCCCACCTCGTCCGTGGCCCACCCCAGCTCGTAGACGAGCATTGCCAGGGCGGCAGCCGGAATCCAGATGTAGAGCAGTCGCCTTGACTCGTAGGGTCTCCTCTTCCTGACGAGGGAGACGAAGAAGGCGAACATGAACAAGCCGAGCGCTAGTCCGCCGGCGGTCATTACGTTGAAGGTGGTGTTGACCAGGAGTGGGGGCCAGGTGTTGGCCGGGAACTGGCTGAGGCCGGGCAGGGTGGTGACTCCGGTCTCGAACCTAGCCAGGAGGGCCTGCATCCCTGGAACAGAGAATCCGCCCACGTAGTTCCCGCCGACCACGCTCCCGAAGAAGCGGTCGGGGAGGTTGGTCCCTGGGACAGGGTTAGCGTCGAGGGCCGCGTATTTCAGAGGCTGGTTCACCAGCAGGCTCCCCATCTCCTCCGAGCCTGATATCCCAGAGAGAATTATCGTGATGATGGCGACGGCTCCGAGAATCTTCAGAGCCCTGCTGTACATCGCCTTCTCGCCGTCGTCCCGGGACCTGACGAACCAGTAGGCAAAGTAGGCCCCAATGACCATCGTTCCTGCGAAGAGGGTCGTCACTGATACGTGGAAGACCTGGATGGCCGTCGATGCCGTCAGGAAGGCGGCGAAGGGCTCGACGCCCGTGATCGTCTTGAGGCCACTGCTGATGAATGAGGAGACGTCGAAGCCGTTGGGGGTGTTCATCCAGGCGTTCACCATGGTGATGAAGACAGCCGAGGCCAGGGTGCCCGTTACGACGAACAACGAGACGACCCAGTGGGAGTACCGTCCCCGGAACGTGTTCCAGTAGTAAACGTAGAGGACCAGCGCTAGGACCTCAAGGAAGAATGCAGACACCTCGGCGTAGAGCAACACCATCGCTCCCGTTGACGCCACCAAGGTCATGAAGGATGGAAAGAGGCCCACCAGCTCAACGGCCATCACGATACCGCTGGCGGTGCCGACCCCGAAGGAGATCACGAACACCTTGGAGAGTCTGCGGGCCAGAGCCTCGTAGACCGGATCGTTCTTGCGGATGGAGAGAAATTCGGATATAGAAATCAGGAACACGAGAGCGATGCTCGTTGAAACGAGGAGGATATGCGACCCGATGGTGAACGCGAAAAGAAAGCGAACAAAAGACAGCATACTGACCGGGTCGGCAGCCATCCGGAAACGGTGCGAAGACCATCCCCGAGGGATAAAAGACGGAAGGACGATTTCCTTGTGTGAGAATGGGCTCTGCTTCACTGAACGAGAAAAGAACCGTCCGCTGGTGTTGCGCACCGAAGAAGCGGCCTGAAGCCAGTGTGGGGACTTTGAACCTGCAGAATCGAGGCGAGTCTATTTTCCCTTGTAACAGAAGTACGGGTATCCGCCATTTACCATCCCCACGGCCATGTCCACTATCCTTTCGGAGACCTCCTTCCAGCGGGCATCCCAGTCAATCCCCTCGACCACGATCTCCTTCTCGTCGCTCCCACTCTTCGAAGGGATTTCCTTCAGAATCGCCCTGCCGTAGAAGGGCTTGACTATACGGACCTGCCACTTCTTGCATGTCATTCTCCTCCCTTCCTGCCTGAAATAGTGACAGGACCTGCAGAAGTTGGAAAGCCAGATTATCTCCTTCGTCCGCTTGACCGACTTGCCGATCTCCTCGAGGAGGCGCTCCGACTCCTTGCGGATCATGTCGGCCAGCTCCTTCTGCCCCTGCTCGGTGTTGGTGTAGTAGTCCGGGTCCCGTGCTAGGGCCTGCCACCAGCTGGCGTACTCCTCAACTTCCTCGCTCGGGCGCCGGTCTTCGCTCAACGAAGGCATTGAGTTGGTTTGCCGTTAATAAAACCGACCAATGAAATTGCACGCAATGAAAAGATAAATAGAAAAAACCAGCCGATTTTCACGGTCTGGCACGCAGCGTGCTACGACGGGCGATCAGGACTGGCCCGAACGGCCAGGATGATGACTCTACTGCTGCGTGCTGACCAACAGTTTGACGACCTCAGAGGATGTCGACAGCCTTGCGCCTGCCCTGCGCATTTCGGCGAGCGCCCTTTGGCCGTCGCCAGGCCCCACTTCGACTGCTCTAGCGCAGTCCTCGATGACCGTAACCGAGAATCCCGCTCGCCGGGCATCCAGTGTGGTCTCCCGAACGCAGTAGTCTGTGGCTAGGCCGCCAAGGAAGATTTCGTCAACGTTTAGGCCCCGCAGCCGCTGCTCAAGGCCGGTGCCCTGAAATCCCGAATAAGCCTCCACATCACTGGAGCTCCCCTTGCTTATGATGACTGCTCGTTTCGGAATCTTCAGGCCCGCGTGGAATTCTGCGCCCGGCGTCTTCTGAACGCAATGGGGAGGCCACGTCCCGCCCCGGCTCCTGAACGAGATGTGGTCGGCCGGGTGCCAGTCCCTGGTGAAGAAGATAGGAAGGCCTCGGTGTTCGAATGCTTCGATGACCCTGTTGAGGCCGGGGACCACCCTGTCTCCCTCTTTGACCGCGAGGGTTCCGCCTGGGCAGAAGTCGACTTGCACGTCGACGACCAGAAGCGCGGGGCGCGCTGACGGTCACCTCCACTGCAGAGACGGTGTCGAGGTCCTGAGCTCGTCGAGGTCCTTCCTAACCCTCGTCCTCAGGATGTCAATGGAATCGAAGTCCGCCACCATCTTCCCGTTCTTCAGGAGCGGTTTGAGGAGAGACCCACCCCTCCTCGTTTTGCCGCTGTCGAGGGCCACTGTGTCTTTGAACTCTGAAGACCGGAAGACCGTCTTTCGTCCTCCAAGGCCGCCGCGTTTCGCCCTGTACTCGGTCTTCGCGCCTTCCTCCACCTCGACTATCTTCGCGCTCAGGTCGATGACGGACGGGTAGGCAACTGAGGTACCAACCCCGTAGCCGTCGACGATGGGGTTGAGCTTCGCGATGGTCTCCTCGTCGAGCCTCCCAGACGCTATGATCTTGACCTTCTTTCCTCCCCTGATGTCGAGCTCCCATCTGACCTCTTCGGCTATCTTGGCGAAGTCGCCCCGCCTGGATGCGGGGGTGTCGAGCCTGACTCCCCAGAGCCTGGGGCCGAGCACTTCCAGGGCCTTGACCGATTCCGTTTTTTCGTCCCAGAACGTGTCCACGAGCGCAACGCGAGGGATGTTCTTGGGAATAGTTTCATCGAACAGGCGCCATGCCCTCTCCTGGCTCCCCAGCATCTGCACGAGCGAGTGGGGCATTGTCCCCGAGGGTTCGAGGTTCAGGAGCTTCGCCCCGAGAACGTTAGAGACCCCGTCGAAGCCAGCGATGTAGCACGCCCGCTCCACCATCGGGGCGAGGGCGGGATGGACTCTCCTAGTGCCGAAGCTGAGGAGCAGTTTCGAGCCAGCCGCGATTCTGAACCTGGCCGCCTGGGTCGACACGCTGGTCGACGACGAGAGCAGGCCCAGAAGCGGATTCTCGTATTCGGCGAAGTCGACGTACCTTCCTTCGATTGTCATCAGGGGCTCGTACATGACGGAGTTTCTGTCTGCCACGAAAACCGACCCCTCATCGAAAGACCAGACGTCGATCGGAAGCCCCTCCAGCAGTTTCGCCACTTCGTATACCCCGGTGAGGAGCCCCCAGTTGTTCGGGTTGGGGACGTCTCTGGCGAAGACCTCCATAACGACCCTGGAGTTGATGTTGTTCTTCTGGAGGACCTTCTTCGTATGGAGGAAGTAGGCGTCTGTGGTCTGTGCGTTCCTGATTTCCTTCTCGTTCGCCTGCCAGAACAGCCTGTCATCGAGGTCCGGGCGGGGCATCTCGATTTCGGCGGTCGGGGAGCCTCGCAAAAGGGTTTCCCCTCACGCGAGGGCGGCAGGGCGCCGCTAACCCTTAAACAATCAAGGACATGAGGGCGGAACAAGTGGGCCGGTAGTTCAGCGGTACGAACGCCCGCCTCGCACGCGGGAGAACCCGCCAGGGTCCCAAGGTCGGGGGTTCAATTCCCCCCCGGTCCACCTCTGCTAATGGTCTCTTCGCAAGTCTTGCCTTTCGTGTGTTACTTGGGTCGAGGTGCGTGCCTAATCAGGGAATTCCCCACTGGCCACAAACGCGACCCTACCTCCGACGTTGATTTCGATGTCCCTCGAAGTCTCTTTGGCTCGCAGGTACAGCAGTGACCTCCTTCCTATCTCGTATCCCTGCTCTACCCTGATGTCCACCTCGGGCTTCCCGAAGAAACAGTGCCGAACAAGGTAGGCCGCGAGACAGCCGCCCGCCGAGCCTGTGGCTGGGTCTTCCGGGATCGTGTCGGGGATGCCGAGGCCGCGGGCGTTCAATTGGTTGTCCTTGGAGTAGGTCTGCGGGCAGAATACGAAGATCAGCGTCGTCTTCGTCTCTTTGAACAGCTTCGCGAGGGCTGCCTGGTCAATCGCTATCTGCCTGAT
>Ga0187780_10000654_pt1 | contig 25487 bp, 20 predicted proteins | sample 1015_Q2_SP10_20__FD_132429 | JGI IMG/M metagenome (GOLD analysis project Ga0187780, IMG submission 132429) | Tropical peat soil microbial communities from peatlands in Department of Meta, Colombia - 1015_Q2_SP10_20_MG | ecosystem: Environmental > Terrestrial > Soil > Wetlands > Peat | place... | reverse complement strand
TGGAGGTTTTTACGCCAGCCAGGATGCGGACTTTTCACTGGATGACGACGGAGACTATTTCACTTGGACGGTTGATGAGGTGCGGGCAGCCCTAACGCAAAAAGAAGCACGGGTGCTTGAACTTTTTTACGACATCGAACCACACGGAGAGATGCACCACAATCCGGCAAAGAATGTGCTATGGGAGGCACGCTCCTTCCACGAAATTGCCAAGATCCTCGAACTCAGTTTGCACGACGTTGGAGAAGCTTGGTTCGATGGCTACGAAAAGCTGCGCAAGGCCCGCGCCCTTCGTCCCACACCATTCATCGACAAAACGATGTACGTTTCCTGGAACGCTATGTTCGTGTCGGCTTACCTCGTGGCCGCTCGCGTACTTGACGAACCGCGCGTTGCTTCGAATTGTCGCGCCTTCGCCCTGAAAACGCTCGACCGCATGCTGAAGGAAGCCTGGAGCGAAACTCGCGGCTTCGGTCACCGCATTGGCGGACCCCCGCTCGAAGGTTCGCTCGATGATCAAGTCTTCGGCGTGCTGGCGCTACTCGATGCGTACGAGAGTACGCTCGATCCCCGCTACTTCACCGCTGCGCAGAAGACTATGGACCTCTGCATCGCCCGTTACGGCGACGCGGAAAACGGCGGCTTCTTTGACCGCCCCTCTGACGCACCTCCCATGGGAGGGCTTGACGTTCGCCGCAGGCCTTTTCAGGATTCACCCACGCCTGGCGCCAACTCCGTTGCCGTCATCGCCCTGGTTCGCATGCACGCTTTCACGGGCGACGACCGCTACCATTCCATTGCTCAAAAAACGCTCGAAGCCTTCGCTCGCATTGCCCCGCAGTACGGCCTCTTCGCCGCGACGTATGGCCTTGCCGCCACGCTCTTCGCGAATCACCCGATTCAAGTTGTCATCACCGGCAAAGCCGACGATCCCACCGCCCAAATTCTCGAAGCCGCTGCCCACCGCGTCTTTCGCTTCGGCAAATCTGTTCTGCGCGTCACTCCTGGCATCCAGCTCACCGCCCTCGCTGGTGCCCTCAAAGAAACTCTTCCTCATCTCCCCGCCGACAAACCCCTCGCCCTCGTCTGCTCTGGCAACGCGTGCCTACGTCCCACCAGCGACCCGGCCCAACTCACCGCCTACCTGGAAAACGGAGCCAGTGGTGCGGCCGTTCCCTAAGCCCTTCCGAAGAAGAACGGGCACGATGGTCGCCCACCGTGCCCATTTGTTACCCACTTAGACTCGAAGTATCACTTTCGCGACTCGCCGTCTTCGACGAGTCACGAATCACCAGTCACAAGTCGCGACTACTTCTTTGGCCTCGACTCCGGCGGCACCAGCCCATTCGCCCGGTAGTAGACCACGAGCTGCCCGTAGTGCTCTCCCGAATGCTCGATGAGCGCGTAGGCCACGTCGTAAAGCCGGTCCAAGTGCGGGCTACCATCGTCTACGGCTTCATTCAATCCCTTATCGCCTTTCTTCTTGATCGCGTCCGCTCCGTCTTGCACGCACTTCTTCACAAAAGCCACCAGGTCCGCTTTGTTGTTGATTTTGAGGTCTGCTGGCTTCGGATCATCCGGATAGCGCGGTTTCTGACCCAGCGCGGGATCCGTGAAGTAATACATGGACGCGGAAGCGTGCAGCATGTTTCCCTCAAACGTCCGGGAATCCGGATGTGGTCTATACCCGTACTTGTCCTCGGGAAAATCTTCCGCCATTGCAATCAGCTTCCTCCCGATGTCATTCCACTGTTCCAGCACTGCCTGCGACGGGCTGGGCGCCGGCTTCGGCGGTTCCTTTTTCTTTGCTTCCTGCGCTGCCACCGGGAGCACTGCCAGCCCCAACGCCAACACCAGCCCTACGAAAGTCATCCGCTTTGTCATGCTTGTTCCTCCGTTTCGTCCCCACTCGGACGGGGCACTCCTTCCCTCAGACGTACGGCACTGGCAACCGTTTCCCGTTCGTTCAGGGAAGGTCCCTGGCCTTTGGCCGGGGTTCATCTTACGCAGTTCTTTCCGCCCCGTCATGTCTATTTCCGGGGCGCTCGCGTGCTAGACTATTCCTTTGCATCTGGGGGCATCATTATTGTGAACTGGGGCTTTCTCTTACTCCGCATCGCCATCGGCCTGAGCGTCCTTACGCTCCTTTATCTGTCGCAGCGGTTCTGGTATCGCGCGCTCTGGCGCGTCACCTCTCACTGGGGCCGGCTCTGGCTGCGCCTCCCTGCTCGGCTTGGGTATATCCTCCTCCTGCTTGCCGTCATCTTCACTCTCGGGGAAGGCGTGGTTTTCGGCCGCGGAGGATTTGCCCGCCAAAGTTCCGCTATTACAGTTGTCACCGGCCTGTGGTTCTTCAGCGCCCTCTTTGCCTATCTCTCGGTAAAGGCAGTTCACAGCCTTGAGCTTTTATGGCGCTGGTCTCATGCCAAAACCGCCAAGCACGACCCTGCGCCTTCGCAAAACGCGACCGCCAGCACCGCCGCTTTGGAAGCTCTGGAAACCGTTCCTGACCCGAGCCGCCGCTACTTTTTCCGTGCGGCTACCGCTGCCGCTGGAGCTGCTCCGTTCCTCACTGCCATGTACGGCTTCGCCGCCGAGCGCCTGAACTACCAGGTTCGCCGCATCGAGATTCCCATTCCCATGCTACCTTCCGGCTTGGATGGCATGCAGATCGTCCAGATCAGTGACATCCACTTGAGCGGCTACATGTCCCGCTCGCAAGTGCGCCGCGCCGTGGACATGGCCAACAACCTTGGGGCCGATCTTGCCGTCGTCACCGGCGACCTGATTACCGGCATGGGCGATCCCATCGAAGATTGCGTGGATGAAGTTCGCCAGCTTCGTGCTCCGCTCGGCGTCTGGGGCTGCAACGGCAACCACGAAATCTACGCGCGCGCCGAAGACCGGGCCGCTTATCTGTACTCGCAAGCGGGAATGAAGATGCTCCGGCAGGAAAACGCGCAGCTAACCTTCAACGGTGCGCAATTCAATCTCATCGGCGTCGATTACCAGCGCGAACGCACCACCCGCGGCCAGCGTCAGCAAATGCTCGCCCACGTCGAGTCGCTCGTCCGCCGTGACATGCCCAACATTCTCCTTTCCCACAATCCCAACACGTTTAATCGGGCTGCGGAATTGGGCATTGAGCTTTCGCTTGCGGGCCACACACACGGCGGCCAGATTCAAGTGGAAATCCTCGACCACCGGCTCAGCCCGGCGCGTTTCATTACCGATTACATCGCAGGCCTGTACCAGCGCCCGCTCTTTGCGCCCGCCCCCACCGAGCGCGCGGGTACGGTCCTCACTCCTTCCCGGAAATTCGCTCCGCCGCTGTTTCCGCCGCAATCTTCGGCGATGGCGCACATTTATGTGAATCGCGGACTCGGTACCGTCGGCGCTCCCGTACGCCTCGGCGTTCCTCCGGAGATCAGCCTCCTCGTCCTTCGCGCCGCCTAACGAACTGCGCGGCTTCGCAATTCACTCAAGCCTAGGAATTGATGTCATCCCGAGCAAAGCGAGGGATCTGCTTTTGGTTTTCCGAGCGGACCGCAGGAAAAGGCTTACTCGTACCGCAGCGCCACCATGGGATCCACCCGCATCGCCCGCCGCGCAGGGAAGTAGCTGGCCAATGCTCCAACAGCAATGAGCACGAGAGGAACCATGGCTAGCGTGACCGGGTCGTAGGGGGTCACTTTGAAAAGCAAGTGCGTGATAAGGCGCGCCGTAGCGACCGCGCAAGGCGTGCCAACCGCAAGGCCAATCAATGTGAGCGCCATGGTCTCGCGCATAATCATGCTCAGAACTGAGCCAGGCTGCGCGCCAAGCGCCATACGAATCCCCAGTTCACGCGTCCGGCGAGCAACGGAATAAGAGATCACTCCGAAGATCCCCACCGCTGCGAGGATCAACGCAATCGCGCCAAACAAACCGAGCAGCAGAGTGCGAAACCGGGGTTGTGCCACAGATGCGTTCAGGGCATTGGGGAGTTGCGCGATGTCTGTCACCGGCAGGTTTTTGTCTATCCCGTGCGTTACCCCTCGGATTGCGCCGACGACGGCCGAAGGGCTCAGCGTGCTCTTGACGACCACTTCGCCTCCATAAAGAGGCGCTTGCGCGAATGGGACATACAACATGGGCCCGGGTTCCTTGCCCAGTGAAACGTCATGTATGTCCCCAACGATGCCGATAATTTCTCGCGAGACAATGCCATTGGCTGGAAAACCGAACAGCAGATGCCTGCCCAGTGGATCCTCGTTAGGAAAATAGTGTTTGGCCAGGGCTTCGCTGATCAGCGCTACCGATGCCGACGAAGAGGAATCCGATTCATTGAACAAGCGCCCACGAAGCAGCGGAATTCCCATCACAGAGAAATAGCGGGGGCTGGCGGGGACGTAATTAGCACTGTCAGCCGTGCCCGCCTGCAGCGGCGGATTGCCGACAATATGAAAGGCGAGCGTAACGCAGCAATCCACAATGGGCAACGGACCGGCGATGGCCGAATCCTGCATGCCGGGCTGGGCCTGAAGCCCTGTCATTAGTTCTTCTGAAAAAGCGGCCCATTGCTTCGGCGTTGAGTATTGAAATTGTGGAAGGGAAACCATTGCTTTCACGACGTGATTCGGTTCGAAGCCCGGATTAACCGAGGTGAGCTCGGAAAAGCTGCGCATCAACAATCCTGCTCCTGTAAGAAGAACCATTGCCAAGGCAATTTCCGCAACAGCCAAAAACATGCGCGCACGACGCGGACCTGCCGACTCTCCTGCGCGAGCGCCTTCGCCGAGCTCTTTATGCGGATTAAACCCGGCCGCAGAGAGTACCGGTGCTAGCCCGAACGCGAGACTAGTGGCTAGTGAAAGCACGAAAGCGAAAACAAGGACCTGGCCGTCCACACGAATCGCGTGAATCTTCGGCAGGCTGGAAGGCAGGAGCGGCACGAGAGTGGCTACTCCCCAGTAAGCCACGAGTATTCCGATAAGGCCGCCAATCAGCCCAAGGATGGCGCACTCCGTGAGCAGTTGCAGCGCTATGCGCCTCTTGCCAGCGCCCAACGCCATTCGAATAGCCACTTCCTTCGACCGCGAAGACGCGCGGTTCAAAAGGAGATTCGCTACGTTCGCGCACGCAATCAGGAGGACTAGGCCGACAGCCCCCAGCAGCAGGAGCAGCGGCAATTTCACGTCGCCGGTGATTGTTTGCTGCAACGGCTCCGTCCTAATCGCCCATCCCTTCTCCGCTGGGAATTCGTTGGCCAGCCGTGCGCCGATTGTGTCCAGTTCCGTCTGCACCTGAGCAGAAGAAATGTCGGAGCGTACTCGCGCAATCACCGCCATCCAGTGTTCTCGAAGCGGCTTAGTCATCCAAACGCTATACAGCGGGTCCTGAGCAAGCGGTATCCAAACCTGATTTGGCTGACTTAAGAAGGGCGTGTGAAAGTTCGCAGGCATCACTCCAATCACGGTATACGGGCGCATGTCCAGAGTAATCGAGCGGCTGACGATTCCAAGGTCGGCTCCAAATCGGTCGCGCCATAAATTCTCGCTGAGGACCACGACAGGAGCAGCCCCGCGCTGGCCGTCCTCGGCGACGAACACGCGGCCCCGCAGCGGCTCAGCCGCGAGGACTGAAAAGAACTCGGACGTCACCACCACGGTGCTCACTTCGGAAGGCTCCCCGTGGTCCGTAAGCACCAGGGCGTGCCTACCGAAGCCGGCGATTGCGCTGAACACGCGATTGCCATCCTGCACTACAGTGAAGGGGGGATATGACATCCCAAGCCCCGCGACTCCTGCCTCTGGCTTAGCCTCGGACACAAAGACCAGCTGACCTGGATTGGCGTAGGGTAATGGCCGAAGTAAGACTGCACTGACAACGCTAAAAATGGAGGTATTGGCTCCGATGCCGAGAGCAAGCGTCAGCACCGCGACGGTCGTAAACCCAGGAGACTTCCGCAGCATGCGCAGGCCGAAGCGGACATCCTGAAAAAGCGTTTCGACAAAATGCCCGGCGCGAATGTCGCGGACCTGTTCTTTCACTTGCTCGACGCCGCCCAGATTGATACGAGCCTGGCGGCGCGCCTCCTGCGGATTCATCCCCGCGCGGATTTTTTCGTCCGCTAGTAGTTGTTCGTGGGCGCGGACTTCCTCGTCCAATTCGCGCTCCTCGCGTTGCCTGTAGAGCAGGTTGCGTAACAAACTCACAAAGCGAGCAAAGGCCATAAACACCTCTAGGACGCTTCCAGCGTCCGCGTAATCGCTAACGCAATCCGGCCCCAGCGCTTCGTTTCCGCTTCCAGTTGCCGCCGCCCCGCGCCCGTTAAGCCGTAATACTTGGCCCGCCGCTTGTTTTCCGACTCTCCCCAATGCGAAGCCAGCCAGCCTTCTTCTTCCATGCGATGCAATGCGGGAAACAGCGACCCCGGTTTCACCTGGAATGTGCCCTTCGTGATCTGCTCGATGCGCCGGGAGATTCCCAGACCGTGCAGTTCGCCAAGCGCCAGCGCTTTTAGGATCATCATGTCGAGCGTGCCTTGCAGCAGGTTGGTTTGATCTTGTGCCACGGACTTCTCCTATAGACGCTCTGTAGGAGGGAATATACGCCCTCTTTCTATAGAATGTCAATAGGAGCTTTCCGCAGTCCCGCAGTCATGTGTTTGACACGCGCCGCGCAAACGACATCCGCGCGGAACGCCGCGAAGTCTGTCATGCTGAGCGAAGCGAAGCATCTCAACGGATCAATTAGCCACCAAGGCTGAATTAGCTGAAATGGGCCTAAGTGGAGATCCCCCAACCGTCTGCCGTCGGCCGCTTACTTTCCGCGATGTCATGTCACGCTGATCGGCCTCGTCGTTCTTCGTCGCTCTCCAAATTTCGGAATTAGCTTTTTCATCCAACAGAAACATATGTACTTCCGTATTTTTCAGCCCGGTGACATTCCGTTTTCCGGAAGATCCCTTGCCAGCGGACGCGAAATCAACCTGCAACTTCTTCTTTCTTCACTGTTCATCTGAAATTATTGCAAAGCGCACTCTTGGAATGCCGGTTGCTCTTTGCCTCGAGGGTCCAGCCAGGCGGAGTTTCGTTTCGAATGCATGGGACGTGTTTCGAATCGAAACTAAGGAGAAATGAATATGCAGATTTGCAGGACCGCAGTCACCGCTTGCCTCGGCCTAGCTCTTCTCATGCTTTCGGCCCCGGCCCAAGCACAATATCGCCTCACTAATTTAGTTTCGAATCAAGTCGATGAACACGCCCCGAACACCGATCCACTACTGGTCAACGCTTGGGGATTAGCTCGGAGCGCCACAAGTCCTTGGTGGGTCAGCGATACCCTCTCGGGATGGTCGACGCTCTACGATGGAACCGGAACACCACAAGCGCTCAAGGTTTTGATTCCCACCGCTGGAAACGGACCGTCCTCGCCGGCAGGCCTAAACGGTCCTGGCACACCGACGGGAATCGTTCACAACGGATCGAAGACGGATTTCATGGTTGACGGCCAGCCCGCGGCTTTCATTTTTGCGACGCTGGACGGCACGATCAGCGCCTGGGCATTTGGCGTGAACAAAAACCAGGCGATCCTCAAGGTAGACAACTCGGGTAGCAAGGCAATGTACACGGGCTTGGCCATCACCAACTATCCCTCGGGGAACTTCCTCTACGCGGCGGACAACACGAACAATAAAATCGATATGTTCGACAGCAACTTCATCCAACTGAAGTCGTTTGGGGATCCGTCGATCCCATCCAACTTCTCAGTATTTGGCATCCAGGACATCAATGGCCAGGTCTACGTTACCTATGCGATTCCAAACGTCGGTGCTGGCGGTTTCGTCGATGTCTTCAAAGAGGACGGTACCTTAGTGGGGACACTGATCCATGGACTGCCGCTCAATCAGGCCTGGGGCATTGCTTTGGCTCCCAGCAATTTTGGACCGCTAAGCAATACTCTGCTGGTTTCCAACAACTCCACCGACGGCACCATCAACGGGTTCGACCCTGTTCACGGGACGTTTGTAGGTTCGATAAGGAACCGGCACGGGAGGAAGATTATCCTCAACAATCTTTGGGCAATTGCCTTCGGTGGCGGAACCTCAGCCAATGGAGCACTAAACGAACTGTTCGTCACCGTAGCCCCGGGCAATGGAGCACAAAGCGAAATGGCCGGTACGTTTGCATCAATCGTCTTCGATCCACCCTATGATGATGATCATGATGACGACGGCGGCCCGCAATAGGCGTTTCATCAAGGGCCGCTGTGGTCTTGTCTTGGGGTGTCGTTGCAGCAGCAATGCCACAGGCGAGGATGAAGTAAAAGCCGGCCTGGCGAATACGCTCTACTTTAGCGTCGGCATTGACAGCGAAAACGACGGACTGTTCGGCACCATCACGCCGATGGATGGTCTGGAAGGCGACGAAGAATAAGCTTCGCGCACTCATCCTGCAGCTTCACAAGAGCGAAGTTTCCTCAAGGAAAGCAAAAATAAAACCGACGCGAGACGGCAGCGCCACCACAAGACGCTGCCGTCTTTTTGTTTGGGGCTTGCAGATTGCTTCGATCGATTTCGGAACAGGCGGCGATGCTAGAATCTCTCCGCGAAGCATCTCCGAATGACCGTACAAGAAAAAAACTTTTGGGCCACTACGTTGACGCCGTGGGCTCCTGTTGCGCCACAAGCGCTTCCGGGTTCCATCGACGTCGCCATTGTGGGCGGTGGATTCTGCGGCCTTTCGGCCGCACGCACGTTGGCGAAACGGGGAGTCAATGTCGCTGTCTTTGAAGCCGAGACGTTTGGCTGGGGCGCCAGCTCGCGTAACGGTGGCATGGTGCTCACCGGCATGAAATTGCCGGTTCCCACGCTGATCAAGCGCTACGGCCGCGATCTCGTGCGAAAAATGTACGCTGCTTCGCTTGACTCAATCGATTGCGTCGAGCAAATCGTGCGCGAAGAAAAAATCGACTGCAATTTTGCCCGCTGCGGCCACCTGGAAGTGGCATGCAAGCAGGCGCATTTCGACGGCTATGAAGCATCCGCCGCGCTGGTCAAGCGCGAATTCAACCATGAGCTGCGCATCGTTCCGAAAGCCGAACTACGCAGTGAAATCGGCTCCGACATCTATTTCGGCGGAATGGTCGATGAGACCAGCGCGGGGTTAAATCCCGCGCGCTATGTTGCGGGCCTCGCGCTCGCCGCGCAGCGAGCAGGTGCGTGCCTGTATGACTGCACGCGCGTGGAAAAAGTTGAAGCCGCACACGGAAACGGCGCGCGGCAATTCCACTTGCAGACTTCCAAGGGTGGCATCAATGCGCGCGAAGTGATTCTCGCGAGCGGCGCGTACACGACGGTGGCGACGCCCGCTCTGCGCCAAAAAATTATTCCCATCGGTTCCTACATTATCGCCACGGAAGTCTTACCCGACGGTCTCGCATGCGAACTCAGCCCGCGCAACCGCATGATCTACGACTCGAAGCATTTTCTTTACTACTACCGGGTGACGCCCGACAAGCGCATGTTGTTTGGCGGGCGCGCTGCGTTCTTTCCCGAAACGGAAAATACGGTGCGGCAGAGCGCGGAAATTCTGTGCCGCGGCATGATTGCCGTGTATCCGCAGTTGCGCAGCACCAAAATTGAATTCGTCTGGGGTGGCACGCTCGATTTCACCCTCGACGTGATGCCCCACGCGGGAAAGATCGACGGCATGTATTTTGCCGCCGGATTCGCCGGCCACGGTGTCGCCGCGGCCACATGGTTCGGCACAAAGCTGGCGGGATTAATTTGCGGCGAGCCGAATGACATTCCGTTCGCCAACATCAAATTCCCAGCGGCGCCACTCGGATTGCGCAGCGGAAACACCTGGGCGCTGCCGCTCGCCGGCGCGTGGTACCGAATCCTCGATCTGTTTACGTAATTCGCAGACTCGCAGAATTGTTTGCTGTGCGAAATTTGCGAAACACAAAATACATCGCGGGCCCAAGAAGCACCGGGACGGGGCCCCATTTTCGGGCGAAAGGATCGCTGCCAACCAAAGCGACGATGCTCATCACCAGCGGCGCAGCCACGACATACGCAAGCCCGGCCCGTCCCCAGGGAATGCGGAAAGGCCGCGCAGTCTCTGGCTGGGTTTTGCGCAGCCGCCAGGAGGAAAGCACGGTCAGAATCGTCACGCCGATGCGCAGCCAGACATAAATCGTGAGCAACTGCACCATTGTTTTTTGCGCCAGCACCGCGTAGACAATCGAAGAAGCGATGATGGCGATCCAGGGCGTGCCGTAGCGCGGATGCCGCGCGGAAAACTTCGCGGGGAGATAACCATCCTCGGCCATGGTGGAAGGCATGCGCGTGCTGGTCAGCACTGTCGCGTTTAGCAACGAAACGTTGCCGATCATCGCGGCGAGGGTCATGGCTAGTCCGAGCCACGGTCCGCCGATCAATTGCGCGGCTTCGGAGAAATACCCCGTGTGCCAGCTCTGCCAATTGCCGAGGGCAGCGAGTGAGAGCATCGTCGGCAGAAAGTACGTGGCGATGGAAAGCGGCACGACGATGGTCAGTGCGCGCGGATACGTGCGCTGTGGATTTTCCACTTCCTCGGCCACAGTTGAAAGTTGCTCATATCCCGAGTACAGCCACAACCCCAGCGCGAGTCCCGCGCCGAACACTTGAAATTTCGGCGCATGCGGCGGCGCCAGCGGCGAAAACGGGTTGTGGTGCCACTTCAGCGCCGCGATGACGCACAGCGCGGCGATGACTAGCAGCACCGAGATTTCCAGCACCGTCGAGACGACGCCCACCATGCGAATCCCGCGCACGTTCACGTAGCAAATCGCCGCGATTAGCGCCACGGCCACGAGGTAATGCGTCCAGTTGCCCATCGGGCCGAAGTAGAAGGAAAGATAGGTTGTGAGATAGTCGGCAAACAGCACGGCATAGGCCGTCGCGAGCAGAAACGACGCGGTCCAATTCCACCAACCTGCGAGGAATCCCCAGAAGTCGCCGAATCCCGCTCGCACCCAGCGATAAAAGCCGCCTTCAACGGGAATCGCGGTGGTCAGCTCTGCGGCCACGAGCGAAACCGGGATGCACCAAAACAGCGGAATCAAAAGCTCATAGAGCAGCGTGATCCCGGGACCACTCGTGGTGACCATATCTTCGAGGCCAAAGGGGCCGCCCGTGGCGTACGCGTACATTACGAAGACGAACGGCAACAGGCTCGCTTTGCGGGGAGCCGGGCGAGGTGCGGGCCTTGCTTGTTCCGCGGCGGAGATTGCGCCTGTCCTCAATTCCTAGGTTTGAAACGAATGTGGCGGAGAGGGTAGCGCATTTGGGAGAGAGAAAGAAACCAAGGCGGGGGAAGCGAAGGGATTCCATAGCCGACAGCGTCAAAGGCCGGAGCGGCGTCCATTCTGTTTGACATGCAGTACAGCGAGAGTCGCGCTCTCCCCGATAACCGAGTGAACAAGCCGCGCGCAGCGACGGGATAGAGGTGGACAAAAAGTGCGTTGATCACTAGGCAGGCTAACCGAGTTGAAAATGAACGTTCACCACCATCTCGACGTCAATCGGTTGTCCATTCAGCAGAGTTGGCTGATATTTCCACTGCCGCACTGCGTTGAAAGCAGCGTTGACGAACAGGGGATTTCCCGAAACAAGCTTCATCTGCGTCACGTTGCCGTGCTGGTCGATGATGCAATCAAGCTCAACGTCTCCTTGCATTCTCGCCTGGCGAGCCAGGAAGGGATATGCGGGCTGGACTTGTTCGAGCAGGCGCGGCGGTTGCACCTTTCCCCCGACACGCAAGAGCGCGGCGTGTGCCGGAACACGCGGCGGAGGAGGGGAAGGCATCAGGTGATTTCCTCTCAGGATTCCGCCGAGCACGCCGCCCAATTGACCGCCCGGAACGCCTCCGGGTACTCCACCGAGCGACCCGAGCGCGGGCTGCTCCGGAGGAGTTGTTTCCTTGATTTGAGCGATTGTCTTGGGGATGACTCTGGGCGCAAAAAGCTTGCCTTGCTCAATGAAACTCCTGGTGTGACGCGGTACGAAAGCGCGCATTGGCGCGGGCGGAGGCGGTGGAGGCGGCGCAACCAAGAACGTTTTTTCATATTGCGGAAGGCTGATGGCGTGGGTGTAACAGAGCGGTATCAAGATCATCAGAGCGACGGCGAGCGCGTGGCCAAAAGCGGAAAGAATAACGTCCCACACGGTGCGTGGCTTCTTCAGGTGAAAATTTTCAACTAAGCCGGCTTCCAGATGCACCGGAACTTTTCGGGCAGAAGCTTGAGGTTGTGGTTGGGAGTTCTGGTTCGCTGGGGTGGGAGTTTGAGAGCCGGGGCCGTTCTGTTCTGTACGTAAGATACCAACCTTGTGTGGCATCGTTTTGCCTCACATTTGGTCAGATGCAAAGAAGCGATTTTGCGATGCCTGAAATTTGCCGGATAAGACAACGCATTTGCAGAGATTGCAAATGGATTTGAATCGAAAGTGGCGACAATCAAAAGCCACTGCAAGGCTACGTCACTTTTTGACGTATTTTTTGACGTCCATCGCGAATTCGGCGCCGTACATGTTGCCGAGCGCGTCCGCAGTGATGCCTTCGGGTCCGGTGGATTCTTCCCCGGCGGGGTACGGCAGAGGATCGGGCACGAAGCATTTCACGGAGCCATCTTTCGCGCTGCCGATGCGAATGCCGCGGCGGCAGCCCGGGTTGTAGCCGTAGCCGGGCTCGCCGTTGCGAGACTCGGAGTCGGCGACGTAAATGACGTCGTTTTTGTCAATGTAAATCCCGCTGGGCCGGCCGAACTGCTTCCACTCCGCGATGAAATGGCCTTCCTGGTCGAAAATCTGGATACGGTTGTTCTGGCGGTCGCCGACGAAGAGCCTTCCTTTAGAATCAAACGCGAGCGTGTGCGGACAATCGAATTCGCCGGGACCGGTGCCCTTTTTTCCCCAGGTTTTCAGGAACTTCCCGTGCGCGTCGAATTTCATGATGCGCGCGTTGTTGGTCGGTTTCCCGCCGTGGCCGTCGGCCACAAAAATATCCCCGTTAGGAGCGACTGCAACTTCGGTGGGTTGGTCGAATGTATCGAGAGCAGGGCCTGCGACGCCTGCCTTGCCGAGGGTCATCAGAATTTGGCCGTTCTGATCAAACTTGAAAACCTGCTGCCCGCGGCCGTCCTTCAATCCGTTGTCGGCGACCCACAGGTTGCCGTCGTGGTCGACGGTGATCTTGTGAGGACTGACGAAGAGGCCGTGGCCCCAGGCTTTGAGGAACTTGCCGGAGGGATCGAATTCGAGGATGGGATCGAGAGGGGAGCCGGCGCAGTTGGTGCCTTGCGAGCCGGAAACGCCGCAGCGGTCAATGGCCCAGATGTTGCCGTCGGGACCAACCGCGATCCCTGCGGTCGAGCCCCATTTTCTGTGATCCGGCAGTTGGCCCCAACTCATCCCGAGGGCGTAGGGATTCGGCAAATCGTTGCGCGCGCCGAGTTGGGATGCCGGGGGCACTGGCTGACCTTGCTGCGGCGCGGCTGCCACGATTCCCACGATGATGGCGACTGCCAGGAGCAGGAAAGCGAAGCCAAACAGCGCGGAGTTTTTTCGGGAGTGGAGAAGCATGGTTGTTTTTCTCCTTCTTTGCAGCACAAAAATGACCCAAAGTTCTGATTTTCGCTTGCGTCTTTGGCAAAACCATAGGCCAGCCGCGAACGCGCGTCAAGCACGGACAGCCCGTCATAGGCGAGACGACAAGGCGGATTAATGATGCAGCCCGAGGAGATTCGCGCGGCCCCGGTTGCGGCAGCTCGTCAAGTCCTAGTTGAACCAGTAGGGAGTTTTCTTGGTCCATTCGCTCTTTGGGAAATGCTTATGGAGAAACTCAAATGCAGCCTTCGAGAAATTCCCTGTTTCGTCGTTTACTGGGCCCCAGCGGCTTGATCGAATACAGAGATGCAGAGCTTCCGGGACACGTGGATCCTGCGGATGAGACTTTGCCCAGGCCAGAACAACGGATGTTAAGTAGTTCGGTGCAGTGGGAACTTGTGCAAGCTGTTGCCATTCGGCTGCCGTTCGTGCGCGGCCGGCAGGGGGCTCGAAGCCCAGGACTTCCATTTTTCCAGAGGGGTAGAGAATGCGAAGTGGATCGTGTTCTCCGAGATTTCTTCCGATTTGTTCCGGGGCATCTTGGTCAGACCACCAATTCCTCCGATAATGATCCATTTTACCTACTTCTCCTCGCTCGGGGAGGAGGTTTGCCACTTCTGGAGAGAGTCCTGGGTAGCGAAGAATGGCGATTGCAGCGACAAACCTCCTTTGGGGCCCAGGCGGAGTTGCGAGTACCTGGGTCAAGTCCTTGCTCAATTGAGGGGAGAGTTGTTTGAGGATCGGCGTGACGCTGGCAGTTGCTTCGCCGTTATTCAGCAGAACAGCGCGAACCCAGGCCGCCTGGGCGATTGAGCGGCGAACTGGGTCAGGAAGAGTCTTGGATTCCGCAGCCCGAATCAAATCCCGCAAAGGGGTCTGGCTTTGCAGAACAACTCGGGCATCATCCCCTAGCATTCCTTTTGCAAACTCAGGGTCGCGCACGTAGTCGGACTGCCTCCAGGGAGTTGCAGCCGGGCCCAAGTCTCCGCCTCCACCATAAGCAGCAGCGGGCACGCGAACGGAATAACGAAGGAATTCACCCAGATCGCGAGCGAGAAAGAGGCGCAAGGAGAGGAAGAGATTCAAAGAGGAAACGGGCAAGTCCTGGGCTGATTTTTTCAAAAAAGAATCGAGATCCGCTCTAGCCTCCTGGGTTTTTCCGGCTTCCGCGAGGATTCTTGCTCTGTGAAAGCTCGTCAGAGCAAAGGCTGGGGAGTTTGGCGTGATGTTGCGTGCCTGGGAAAGGAGTTCGTCCACGCCCGAAGTGCCGGGATGGGCATTGGTGATGGCTGCGGCAAACCATGGCACGGAATGAGTCTCATGCCATCGCAAAAGTGCATAAGCTTCGCCCTCGGGGTCTTTGCGCTGGAAAGTGCGAATCCAGGCGGTCAGGTCGTCCAACGCGACAGGCTTCTTGGAAGCAGTGTTGGAGCAAGAACCGTCGACATTACAATCGTTGAGTAGATAGTCGAAGTCCCTAAGGTTCTGCTCAAAGTGAGTTGGATCCGGCGCACGGAGAGCGGCAGCCAATTCTTGCTCCTGCACTGCTGGATGCAGACGCAGTTCAATAAAATTAATGAGTCGCTCCGCGGCTTGGTGCCACTCCTTTCTTGATGGATCGGCTAGAACCCTGCGGAATTGCGCCTCAGCTTTTTCGTAGTCCGAAATTCCGTGGATAGTGCCCTGGGAGTTTATGGTTGCTTCGCGGAGCATCGCGCGACCTGCCAGATAGGGAGCAATAGAATGCCACGGAGATTGAGCGTCCTCGCCGATAGATGAGAATCGCTTGGCGGCTTCTACGAAGTTGCCGGAATAGAAGTGCGCTGCGGCAATTTGATAGGCACGGTCGGCGCGAAGAAGCGCGGGTGCGTCGGAAGCGGCTTCGGCAGGGATGAAAGGCTCGTGCGCGAGCTTTCGGAGAAAGTCGTTGCCGCAGTTAGCGAAAACCCGATCCTGCCCGGCTAGCCAATCGGCCACATACGGACTGGATTCTCCGAGTTGTTTCTGCCTCTCCTGGAGCGTTTCCGCGGCGGTGCGGAACGAATCAGGCAGACAGTTGTAATAGCCGCTGTTTTCACTATCACCTATATAGGTGCCATAGGGCTGAAAGTACGCGACGTCTGGCGCAGACTCCTTAAGTGCTTGAGAGCGGGCCCGAAGCCATCCGTCCATCCAATCGTAAGGGTGATTACTGAAAACTCTTTCTTGCTCAATTTGACGGTCCTTCCAGAAGTTCACGACCGATTCTTGTTCTTGAGGGGTCAACGGCACGCCGGACAGGTCCCTATACGCGGATACGAGATAGATGCGCCAGTAGGTCGGAAGAAGAATGCCAATTTTGCCTTGACTGAACGCCGCAACATCCTCTGGTCCAAAGGCCGGGATAAAGACGGGCTCATCCGGGTAGAAGCCGCAAGAGTACGCCGGTGGTATAGGAAGCGCGAGTACAAGAACAAGAATCAAAATGACCATAGTGCGGACAATTCGGCGCGTCATGGCTGCCACTCCTTGAGGACGGTATCGACAGCGGATTGCGTCCACGCGCGTGGAGAGAATACGTAAATCCTTTTTTGACGCCATGGCGGAGGCACGCCGGCGAGATTCCCACGGAGCAGACTGGTTGAAAAAGCCTCGTCGGTGGAGAGGCCTAAGCTATTTTGGCAATAGGCGACGGGGAATTCCTGGCCTGAGCGGAGAAAGTTTCTCACGTTGGCGGCGTCGGGACCCATGCGGAAAAGCATGGGCACCGCTTCCTGAATAGTTCCAGGTTGCAACTCCTTGAGCCAAGGGTCACCGATACACCACGACGCCAGAGCGGTAATCGAGAGAGGAAATTCTGCGGGCAGCTTGCGGCGAACGCCGAGAAGAAGTGCCGCATAGAAGGCGCGCTGACGGACGGTCGCGTCAAAATCGATCTGGATGGCATGAACGGCAAGAAGGTTCTGGAGGCTGGCGATTTCTGAGGCCACCTCCTCTGCCAATGAAGAGGAGTACTGCGCCGTGATGGCGAGAGGAGCTGGCGCAGGTCCCGCACCGGAAGCAGAACGCGCGCTGGGCGGGGTTTCAATCCGAACGACAGCGATGAGGGGAACCCCAGCAGGAACTCGAAGCGGCTCCAAGCGGGAACGAATCAGGAATTGTGCCGAGCGGCTTGTGTCGAGCTCGGAATCGCTTGGCAATATGTAGATGGTCTTCGCCAGAAAAGCAACGCTCATGAATTTCGGATCGAGGAAGCGGAGATCCTCGGGCCTCTCCCAAGCCCACAAGACGACAGGCTGCAAAGTGGCCGATTGAGCAGAGGAAGGCTTTCCACTCTCTGGCGAATGCAGGTTTGAAAGCTGATGGTATACAGCCGGTACGAGGTTCGGATTAAGGACGAGAGGAAGCGGCAGGAGCAGCAAGAGAATCGCGAAGACTCTTCTGAGGATTTTGGTCAAGCTGTTCACTGCGCCCTCAAGATGCACGGAGTGAGCCAGTCCGTTCGAAGTGATTCCAAAGGATTTAGAAGACAAGAGCAAACTCTGATGCATCCTGCGGGCCACATTGTGTATTCGAGGGCTCATCCTGAGCTGAACTTCGAGAAACTTTAATGATGCAGGCCGAGGAGGGTGCGGAGGCCCCAGAACGCGGCTGCGCCAAAGAGAACGATAAAGGCGAAGCCAGAGATGCGTCCGGAAGTGGGAGTTTTGCTCCAAGACTGGAGCACGGCGACCAGTCAAACGACAAACACAAAAATGGCGGCAACGGCAAGAGCTTTCAACCACATAAAGCATCACGAACTGCGAAATTCAAAAAGTGAAATCCGAAGATCGCACTTCAGGGAGAGGTCCTAACACATTGTTGCGCAAGGCCTTCCACGGTGCAGGATGCGGCGGGAAACCGAATCGCGCTGTGACGGAGGGCACGGAGGGGTGTGCCCGGAGTCCGTGCAGGGCGGTGCGCAACGGCGCATATTTCTTTTGCGGTTACCACGGTGTGCGTGTATTCCCGCGATCGTGCGTGGCCCGTTTCGGTAAAGGAGTATCGCCATGAGTATGCCCCCTGGATTGAAAACTCTACTTGATGAAAGTCATGTTTCCTACTCGACGGTGCCGCACACGACCACGTACACGGCGCAAGGCACGGCGGCGGCGATGAAGGTATCCGGAAAAGAAATGGCCAAGACGCTGGTGCTGAAGGCAGGGGATGACACCCTGCTGGCGGTATTGCCCGCGGCGCATCATGCCAACCTCGAAGCATTGAGCAGCGTGGTCGGCAAAGCGGTGCGGCTGGCAACGGAACCGGAATTCATCAGCCTCTTTCCCGATTGCGAATTGGGAGCGATGCCACCGTTTGGCTCGCTGTATCACCTGCCGGTATACGTCGATGAGTCGCTTTCGGCGGACGAAGAGATTCTGTTCAATGCGGGGACGCACCGCGAAGCGATCCGGATGAAGTATCTGGATTTTGAGAGGCTGGCGAAGCCCACGATTTGCGCGTTCGCGTCGAAGAGTTAGTCCATCTGGCCAGTGATCTTGAGGAAATCCAAGCGCAGGACGCTGCGCAAGCATCAACCGAAGAGTGAAGAAGGGAAGGTGTGGTCATGGCAAGCAAAGTGGCGGACTTGGCGGGCCCGGGAATTGGAAATTACGAAGAATTGGGAAAAATTCTGCCAAGCGATTACAGCAGTGTGCTGACGCGAAGAGAAACCCAAAAAGCAATCCACGCCGTGAAGCGGTTCATCGAAGACAGCCTTTGTAAGGAATTGAACCTGCTGATGGTGACGGTTCCGCTGATCGTCGACGTGCAGAGCGGCGTGAACGACATGCTGGACCGCGACGGCTCCCGGACGCCGATTCAATTTCACATCTCGAATGACCATGACGCGCATCCGCTGGACGCCCAGGTCGTGCAAGCGGCGACCAAGTGGAAGAGGATGGCGCTGAAAGAGTTCGGGATGCGCATGGGCGAAGGGCTGTGCACGGACATGCGCGCGGTGCGGAAGGATTATTTTCTGGATCACGACCACAGCGTCTACGTGGATCAGTGGGATTGGGAGCGCGTGATTTCGCCGGAAGAACGAAACCTGGAATTTTTGAAGTACATCGTCGGGAAAATCTGGGACGTGCTCGTCGATGCGGAACTCTATGCGCAGGAATTGTTCCCGGAGTTGCGCTCGAAGAAAGTGCCGAACCTGCCGAAAAAACTCACTTTCTTACATGCTGAAGAACTGCTGAAAATGTATCCGGACCTGCCGCGAAAGCAGCGGGAAACCGCGATTCTGCAGGAACACCCGGCGCTGTTCATCGTTGGAATCGGCTATCCATTGGCGGATGGCTATCCGCACGAAATGCGCGCGGCAGATTACGATGATTGGGTGACGGAAACGAAGGCGGACGGCGCAAAAGCGCACCATGGACTGAACGGGGACATCCTGGTCTGGAATCATGTGACCAAGAGAAGGCATGAACTCAGTTCGATGGGCATCCGCGTGAATGCGGAATCGCTGAAGAAGCAACTCGAGATGAGCGGGCAAACGCATTTTCTGAAGTATCCGTATCATCAAGCGATTGTGAAGGGCGAAATACCGCTAAGCATTGGCGGCGGAATCGGGCAATCGCGGACGCTGATGTTGTTGCTGCGAAAGGCGCATCTCGGAGAAGTGACCGTGAGCGTCTGGCCGAAAATCTTGAAGGATATGTGCGCGCACAAGAACATCTACGTATTAGAGTGAGGCGCGCCGCTAACCCTAAAAAAGAACGCCGGAAAAATTCGAGAATTCGCTGACTCGCCAATTCTTATTTGACGCGGTTAAGTGCCATCACGCGCGTTTGCGGCTGATCACAAGCATGGCGGAAGTCTTCGCGCCAAGAGATCCCCGAACCAAATCGAAAGCGGTAAACCCAGCCAAACCGAAAAGGCTCTTCATGGGATCGAACCAGGCGCCGGCGCGCGGCCGCGACTTGCCGTGGTAACGCGCGGCGTGATGCAGGGAATACATCCAGAAGGAATGGCCGGTCTGGAACGTGGTCGCCAGAACTTCCAAACCGTTGTCTTGCAACAGCCGGGAGATCGAAGCGGGTGTGAACAGATTCCAGTGACGCGGGATGTGATAGCCGCCCCAATAGGTGCGCTGGAAGAGCCGCGCATCGAGACTATCCAGATTGGGAGTTTCCAGAGCGAAAACGCCACCGGGAGAAAGCCAGCGGCGAACACGTCCGATGACCGTGCCAGGATTGTCGACGTGTTCGATGACGTGAAACAGGGTGACGAGATCGATTGCGGCTTCCGGAAGAGTGGTGACCGTTTCCGCGCGCTCGCAAAAAACGCCAGTGTAACCTTGACCGCGCAGGCGCTCAACGACGCGCTGGTCCAGTTCCAGCCCGTAGAGCGAGGAACGCGGGACGCCGGATTGCTCCATGACTCGCAGAAAACGGCCGTCGCCGCAGCCGACGTCAAGATAAGAACGCGGTGGCGCGGCACAATGGCGAACAATGCGCGCGATTTTGCGGCGGTCCAGCAATGCCTTGGCTTTGCGCGCGATGGGGTTGATCGCGGAATAGTTGTAAGCGTAGTAGGTGGGCGGGTAGACGACGGGCAGTTCGGAGACTGCGGGCCGCGGATTCAACCAGACGTGATGGCAGACGCTGCACTGAACGAAGCGCCAGGGGTTGCAACAGGTCAACAATTCGTAGTCGAAGCCGACCGCGAACTGCGCGAATTCGCGTGAGCCGCACACCGGGCACGAAGAAACGTCCTCGGTGGCGATAGCAGGCACGCCACGGCGCAGAAATTCTTCTGGAACTGGCGTGGAACGCCAGGAGTCGGCATCAGAATTCATCGGCCTTGCTTACATTCTACGATGGGGAGCGCGGACCAGTATCTGCGGAGGTAGCCGAAATAGGATTTGCGCCATTCCAGGCCGACAGAATCGGGATGCTCGCGAATAAGGCGGTCGGCCGCGGGCAAATTGTAATAGGGAATCGAAGGCCAAAGGTGGTGCGCGGCGTGGTAATTCATGTTCATCGGCGCGACCAGCATCCGTTCGAGCGGATTGCTGATGTAGCTGATCATTCGCTGCTCATCGGAATCGCGGTCGTTTTGCGGATGAGAGTGTTCGGCGAAAGCGCGGAAGTTATCCCCAAGAAACATGAAAAGATACACAGGCAATATCCAAAGCACCGGATAGGCCCACCAACCGATGAACCAAGTAAGTCCGCCGGCCAGTATGACGAACCAACCGGCGAGCAGGAGAAAATCACGCAGCGCATAGTGATAGGCCGCCGAATTGGGTGACGCAGCGGGGGACTTTTTTTGGATATGGATGAGGTAAACGGACCTTGCCGATTTCCAAACGCTGCTCAAGCCGGATAGAAATTCCAAAAGCTCCAGATGGCCGGCCTTATTGAAGCATGCGTGTTTGTGGCGGTCGGGATCCTGCGGAGTGGCAAGGTTCCGGTGATGGGCCAGGTGATTGCGATTGTTGATGCGGGTGATCGCACCGATGGGCGCCAGGATGAGCAGGTCGGTCCAGAAATCGTTGCGCCGCACGGTTGGAAACAGCCGGCGATGCATGCCGTCGTGGCCAATGATGAAGAGGGCGTAATAGCGGTTGCCAATGACGGGAATCGCGAGGAGAGCAGTCCACCAAGCGGGATGGATGGCGACAAGCGCGAAGGCTGCGAGGATACAGCACCAACACAGGGCGATGGCGGTGACGGCGCGTCCCGGGCGAAGCGTGCTTAAGTCTTTGATCTGCGTAGGGGTTAGCAGCGTGCGGCGGTAGGGAAGGTAGGGGCTGAAGGAGATGCTCTCAGCGCCCTCCCTCGCAGGAGCATGTTCCAAAACGAGCATACGCTTACTCTGGGGCTTTCCACAGTCGCAGACAAGGAAGACGCGGAAAAACTGGTCCAAAGAGTAGACTGTCCGAAAGTCCAGATGGAAGAGCGGCGAGACGACGGAAAATGCGTTTCTCTGAGCTAGCCGTTTTCGACGCGCGCTTTTATATCCGAGTACGCCGCATGGATGAGCCCGCTTAGCGCTGCGGCGTTTGTGGCCGTTCCCGGTCTCAGCTTCACATGACGCATGTACTTGCCGTTGCCTTGCAACAAGCGGGCCGGATCCGGTAGGGCTGCGCCGTGAAAGAACCCCAGGTTTACGTGCGAGGAGAAGACATTGACGTAGCCGAAGGGCGCATCTCCCAAACAGGCAACCGGACAACCGTCATGCAAAAGCTCCCGGACCTCGTCCCCGCACTTTCGCATCACCTCAAACCACTGGCGCGCGATGGCTCCCAATTCACCGACATGCTCTTTCATCCAGGCATGGATAGCGGGGTCCCGCTCAACAGCGCCGTCGAATCGCAGCAATTCCGTTCTCATCGTCGCTCCACTTTCTGGTTTCGAGGTCTATGGTTACGTGGCACCCCTGGACGAGAAGGCCGCCGGCTTGTCGTGCCTTGCGTGCCCTGAATCCTCGCGGGGAGGAACTAAGGGATAGATCCCAGTAGCGCGTCACGTTTACGGATTGTATCTATATTCTCGAATACGAGGAATTGAGGGTCTGGCCTGATAACTTCAGGCTTGCTCGTCATCCGCTCGCCGGCGGCCCCACCGCCGATCGAGTTTCAGTCTAGCGGCAATCAGAAGCGCAAAAACTGAAACAAATATCCCGCATAAATATCTGACCACGCATGCAAAATCATGCCGGGCCGCAAGCTCTTGCGCCATAACGCGAGAATCCCATACAAGAAGCCGAATAGAATAATCATGATGATGGCTCGAAGGCCCTGATAGCCGTGTGAAATCCCGAAAAGGATCGCCTGGAGGATCACTCCGGCGGCCGAGCTACCGGTCATTGCCCGAAACTGCCTTTGAAAATATCCTCGGAAAGCCACCTCTTCGCAGAATCCGGCAGACAAACTGGTCGCAATCCACAGCACAACTTCAAGGAGGCTTTGCGGGAACAACGTAGAAACAGACCTGGCGTGGCTCGGAACCATGCGGCTGACTCCAGCCTGAATCCCGATCCATAAAATCCACACGACGAGGGCAAGGACGATGTCGATCAAAACATTCTGTGTGCTGTGCCACCTCCCTTCAATCAAGTCAAACAGACGCACACCGCGAAAGCGGATTCCCGCCCAAACGCCGTACACCAGGAACCACTCCACGGCAATCACCGATAGGTAGAGCGGCACGACATTGGGGTGTTGCTGCAGCACGCCAGAGGTGGATTGCGCGTGCCGCTGGAATAGCGCGCCAGCTATCGTCACTCCCAAGAAGATGCTGACTAGCAGCACCGTATGCCAGACAGGAGCTATAAGATCGCCGCTCCTTCGGCCGGAAGCGGGATCTGAGCCTGCTCTCATAAGGCCTCCAAGGAACATTCCATGAGTGAAAAGCTCGTTTGGGACCGGGGCCTGTTTCGTGATGTCGGGAAACCGACTCCCCGAGCCCTTCCGCGGTTTTGGAAGCGGAGCAAAAGGATTGTAATCGATTCTGGACGCATTGTCGGCGATTCGGAAAGTGCCCCATTACCGAGATTCTGCTTACCTTGCTTTTGCCGTGCTGGCGGAATATACTTTAGCTTCGCTCTGAAGCGGGTCGCACGGATGAGTGGGCGCGAGCCCACTTTTTTGTTGGGCCGGACGGAGTGTGGTGCGGGCCGGCAACGGTCGAGGAGTCTCCCGGTGGATTTGGAGAAAATCCGCGCGGCCGCCGAGCGAGTAGCGCGTTCGGAAGGGCTAGAAATCGTTGATGTCGAATGGAAAATCGGCAAACAGCGGTTTCTGCGCGTGTACATCGACCGGGTGCCGAAGGCCACGGCGAGCATCAGTGATGCCGAGGGGATGATCGGGGGCACAGAAGTAGTCCATGACCCCTTTCCCAAGATCAGCCATGCGGATTGCGAGCGCGTGAGCCAGCAGTTAAGCGTGATTCTGGACGTGGAAGAGCTGGTGCCCGGGCCGGGGTACATCCTGGAAGTCAGCTCGCCGGGAATGGACCGGGCGCTGAAAAAGCCGGCGGATTTCGAAAGGTTCCGGGGACGCCTGGCGAAGATTACGACCACGGAGCCGGTGGGAGACGCGAAGTTCTTTGAAGGGCGCCTGGCGGGGTTTGCGGACGGGAAAGTACGGATGGAGTTGAAAGGAAAGGAATCCCGAGTCGTGGAATTGCCGCTGGAAGCGATTCGAAAGGCGAATTTGGTGGTGGAGTTTTAGAGCTGAGGGCCGCAGGAAGAACCTAGGGACGAGCTATGGCGAATTTGCTTTATCAACAGATCGAAATGCTGAGCCGCGAGAAGCACATCGAGCCGGAAGTCGTGGTGTCGGCCATTGAAGATGCGATGGTGGTGGCGGCGCGGAAACATTACAAGACGGAAGAAGATTTGCGCGCGAAGTTCAACCAGGATACCGGGCAAGTGGACGTGTACTCGGTGCAAACGGTCGTCGAGGAAGTAACCGACCCAAAGAAAGAAATTACGCTGGCGGAAGCCAGGAAAAAGAACCCGGCGGCGGAAGTGGGCACCGAAATTCTCACGGTTAAGCCGACTGAGGCCTTTGGCCGCATCACCGCGCAGACCTTCAAGCAGGTGATTTTGCAGAAAGTGCGCGAAGCTGAGCGCGACACTATTTTCAACGAATACAACGGCCGCGTGGGCGAGCTGGTGACGGTGATCGTGAAGCGCGCCGAGGGTCCGGACCTGATTGTGGACATGGGGCGCACGGAAGCGCGGCTCCCCAAGCGCGAGCAGTCGAAGCTCGAAACGTACAACATCGGCGAGCGCCTGCGTGTGGTGATCAAGATGGTGGACCGCGCCGCAAAGGGCCCACAGGTCATTGTTTCCCGCGCGGATGCGAGCCTGGTCCAGCGGCTGTTCGAAATGGAAGTGCCGGAAATTTACGACGGCACAGTGCAAATCCGGCATGCGGCGCGCGAGGCGGGCGAGCGCACCAAGGTCGCGGTGATGAGCCGCGACAAGGACGTGGACCCGGTGGGCGCATGCGTGGGCATGAAGGGCATGCGCGTGCAGTCGATCATCCGCGAGCTGCGTGGAGAAAAAATCGACATTATCCCGTATAACGAAGAAACCGTCGCGTTTGCGCAAAAAGCCCTGAGCCCGGCCAAAGTGACGCGCGTGCAAATCACCGATCCCGAAAACAAAAAGCTGGAAGTGATTGTCGAGGATTCGCAGCTTTCGCTGGCCATCGGCAAGAAGGGGCAGAACGTGCGCCTGGCCAGCAAGCTGATTGGCTGGGACATCGACATCAAGAGCGAAGAAGAGAAGCGCCAGGAAATTGAAGCGGAGATGACCGCGCTGACGGCGCCCACCACCCCGCTGACCTCTCTTGCGGGTGTTGGCGCCAAAACCATCGAGAAAATTGAAGCGGCGGGAATCAACTCCGTGGAAAAACTGGCCGGGATGACGCCGGAGCAGTTGATGGAGATTCCCGGAATCGGCGAGAAGATGGTGGACAAGATCTATCAGGCCGTGAACCGCTTCTATGAAAGCAGCGGAGAAGCGGCGGCTGCGACCGGTGAAGCAGCCGCGGGTGCCGAAGCCCCTGCGGCAGAAGGCGAAGCGGAGGCGGCCGGAACCGCTGAGACTGGCGAGACTGGAGAGATCCTCGATAGCGACGGATCCGAGGAAGTTGCGCAAGCGGAAGCAGCTGCGGAAGAAACCCCGACGGGCGAAGAAACTGCGCCCGAAGCAGGCTCCGCTGAGAATAAAGGAGAAGCAGGGCAAGCGGAAGAAGCAAAGTCGTAAGTACGAACGGAGCGCATGAGCGACGCAAATCAAGTCCGAATTAACGAGCTGGCCCGCGAGCTGGAGGTCAAGGCCAAGGCGATCATTGACCTTCTGCCCGGATTCG
>Ga0187780_10000653_pt1 | contig 25494 bp, 20 predicted proteins | sample 1015_Q2_SP10_20__FD_132429 | JGI IMG/M metagenome (GOLD analysis project Ga0187780, IMG submission 132429) | Tropical peat soil microbial communities from peatlands in Department of Meta, Colombia - 1015_Q2_SP10_20_MG | ecosystem: Environmental > Terrestrial > Soil > Wetlands > Peat | place... | reverse complement strand
TGACCTACGACGCTTTGTGGTTAGGTAAAAAGAGCCGCCTGCGCCCGCGCGTCTTCAGGGTCGCAAAAGTTGCTCAGGCCCACGCCCACCAAGCGGAACCGCTGCTGCGGCCTGAGGCCGACGCGCTCCCGCAGCGACAGGGCGATTTTCGTCAGTTCCTCGCAGGAAGAAGGTGGAGAATCTGGCGTGTGGCTGCGAGTGAGGATCTTAAATTCGCTGGTCTTCAGTTTCAGTACGACGGTGCGGGCGATTCGTGATTCCTTACGCGAGGCGGTCCAGGTGTGCTCCGCGAGCTTTCGGATCATCGGCTCCATCTCGGCCAGCAAGACATCCTGTTCAAAGGTGTCCTCGGCGGATATCGATTGTGTTGGCCTGTCAGGAACTACCTCACTGTTGTCGATTCCCCGTGCCAACTCGTAAAGACGCACGCCATAGCGGCCGAAGCGACCTTCGAGTGTAGGCAAATCCATGCGCCGAAGGTCGGCGATCGTTTGTACCTCAAGCAGCTTCAGTTTTTCTTCCGTGACTTTGCCTACTCCGGGCAGACGGTCCACGGGCAGCGGCAATAAAAACGAATCCACCTCCTCAGGCTGGATGACAAAAAGGCCATCCGGTTTTTTCCAGTCCGAAGCAATCTTCGCGAGGAATTTGTTCGGCGCTACGCCTGCCGATGCTGTCAAGCTCAGTTCTGAGCGAATCTGTTGGCGAATCGTGCGTGCCACTTGTGTGGCGGTAGGCAAGCCAGTCTTGTTCTCCGTAACGTCGAGATAGGCTTCGTCGAGCGACAACGGCTCGATCAGGTCGGTGTGACGCTTGAAGATTTCGCGCACCTGACGAGAGACCTCCCGATAGCGCACGAAGTCTGGGGGCAGAAAGATCGCATCAGGGCACAGACGTTCGGCCCGAACAGCGGGCATGGCGGAACGTACTCCGAACTTTCGTGCCTCGTAGGAAGCGGCGCACACCACGGAACGGTTCCCGCGCCAAGCGACAACGACGGGTTTGCCGCGGAGCTCAGGATTGTCCCGCTGCTCCACGGACGCATAAAACGCGTCCATATCGATGTGAATGATCTTGCGAGCCGTCATTTGGCAACCACCATTTCCGCGGCGACCCAAATTTTTCAGCTGTTCGCGAGTGATGAAACCATCAAGGACGACAAGCCTCGGCAGATAGTTTTTGCGCATAGCGCCATTCCAACAAAAACGCTATTGCGGTTCCAACGATAACGCCGGCCCAGATTAGGATGGGCTTGATATGCGTCAGGTTCGACGAAAGTAGCAGAATCCCGGCTATCAGGAAGAGCGGCCCAGTGAGCATGCAATGATACGTCCTGTTTCTTAGCGCATTGGCGAAGCAACCAACCGCCATCGCGAGGAGGCAGGTTGCCGCCGAAGAACCATGCAGCAGATACCAGAACCTTCCGATGATCGCGAAAACTGCCCACGCCGCTATCGACACGATGAGCCAGTAGCAAATGGAGGCTGGGCTACTGCAACACACTGTCGGCTTGCCCGTCACGAATGAATTGTATACCAGCGCAGGATCCTCGGAGGACGCCGGACGAAGGAGTCAGGATAAGTTCGAGCCCGCTACGCAATGGCGCTTTGCTTATCTAGTGGAGCGGGAAACACAGGGCGGAGCTTGCCGGAGGCGAGGAGTTTGAGGGAGCGGAGACGGGCGCGGAGTTCGGCGGAGGTGAGACGGCCGTCGCGGAAGAGCCAGCGGAGGAAGTCCGGGGCGCGGCGCTCACACTTGAAGGAGTTGCATTCGCCGCAGCAGGAAACCAGGTTGCGGTAGGAATTGCCGCCCATCTGGGCGAGCGGGATGACATGGTCGAGGCAGCGGGTCTTCGGGCTGAGACGGCGGGAGCAGTAAAAGCAGCGGCCGCCTTCGCGGCGATGGATGGCTTCGCGCAGTTCGCGGGTGTGGAGGAAGTTGACGGCGTCGAGGTCGGCGGCGCCGAGCGGAGAGAGCGCGGCGTTGCCCGTGAATTTGCCGGGGCGGACGGCGGGAATCTCGCCAGGCAAGCGCACGTAGACCAAGTGGCCGGCTCTGCCGCGGGTTGCCAGGCGCAGCGCGCCTTTGGCAACGAGGCTGCGCACGGCGCGACGAGTAGTCCAGGGCGAGAGGCAGGCGCGCTGAGCGATGCCGCGAATCGAAAAGCGAAGCTGCTGCCGACCCTCGAGCCGGCTGTGGCGCAGCAGGTGAGAATAGACCGCGCGGTCGATGGGGGAAAGATGAAGACGAGGTACCGCCAAGTCTTCGACTTGTTTCCACACGTGTAGGGCGTTGAGTATTTTGTTTTTCATGATTTTGATTCCTGAAGGTGAGATTGAAAAGCCGAGAAAGCGAAGAAGGGCCCGTTGAAAAAAAAAGGACGAACCAAGGAGGTTCGTCCCGCAAAAGAAAAAGCCCCGACTTTCGTGGGGGCGTAGTTTTCTACGGCCAGTACTTTACCAGACTAATAACGCGTTTGTCAAGAGAAAAATAAGTGCTGGGGATACAACAGCTTAGAAGGGGGTTTGGCGAAGCCAACCAAAAGCAGGCCGCACACCGTTTTTGCGTATGCGACGTTTGATTTTGGTTCCCGGGCCCGTTACCTGTTGCGCCGCCTGTACTTGCGGGCAGGCGATTTCCACAGGCCGCTTACGAGAGGATGGAGGCAGCCCAGCACCGTTCCAACTGTGTAGGCAAGCCGGCGGCTTCAAAAATGAGAACGGTTGAAGCCCAGCGCAGCCAGCTCATTTGGCGGAAAAGTCGGAACGGCACCAGCAGCGCATTGGAAACGGGGATGGGGGAGTCTTGCGAGGCGCGACCTTCGAGGCTCAGGGCAAGGATTCCAATGGCAGGCTTGTGAGCCGCCGCCCAGCGAAACGCTGCTGAATTAGAAAGACAAAGGCTGGGAAGACACATGGGGGAAAAAGCTCGAATGGCTCCGGATCGTGCGGCGATCAAAGAGATCGAAGAACTGAAAAACGAAATTGCTCTCGACGGCAGCGCGAAAGAAGCATCAGCGCCTCCTTCGGAAGCTCCAGGACGCGAAGCGACGATGGGCATTTCCCTGCTCGAGCTGGCCGAGGTTCTCGACCAGCACAAACAGTGGGTGGAATCCGGCGGCGAAACGGGCATCAAAGCCGACCTGACCGGAATCAACCTGGCCAAAGCCGACCTCACCGGTGTCAATTTGCAAGGCGCCCATTTGCATCGAGTGAATTTGGAAGGGGCCGACCTTTCGATGGCCAACCTCCGAGGAGCTAGCCTCGTGCGCGCCAATTTGGAAAACGTTAATTTATTGGGGACGGAATTAAGAGGCGCGAACCTCATGGGCGCGAACCTTTATGGCGCGGACGGTTTGTGGTTCGGCCGGTTGGGCGGAACGAATCTCTTCGATGCGGTGCTACCGGAATCGATTTCCGCGGTGGACAGCTCGAAAGCCATTAGCGACGCCACCAAAGTGGCGCGCTGGTTTTACTTCCTGACCATCGGCGCGAGCCTGATCTGCTGCCTGCTCATTGCTTTCACGACCGACGTGCGTTTGCTGGTCAATTCTTCGGCGCTGCCCTTCGGCCGCTTTGGAAACCTCTTGCCCATGACTGGGCTTTATCTGGGCGGCCCGCTGGTGCTGCTGGCGCTTTCCCTACGATTCCACTTTCTGCTGCTGCAACTCTGGGGAAGCATGGCTGCGCTTCCGGCAGTTTTTCCCGACGGGCAGACACTCGAAAAAGACGGGCCGTGGTATTTGATGGGCCTGGTGCGGAGGCACTTCCGCTGGCAAGGCGAGTCGCGATCGGCAATGACCGCGTTCGAGACCGCGCTTTCCACGGTTCTGGCGTACTGGATTGTGCCCGCGACTTTGTTTCTCTTCTGGCTGCGTTACCTGACGCGGCAGGATTTTCGCGGCACGCTGTTGCACGTGTTTCTGATGACTGTTGCGGTGGCCACGGCCACCAGCGTGCCTTTTGTTGTGTCGCGCGTCCTGCGGCCGGGTGACATTCGCCTGCCCAAGTCGAAGAACATTATTTTTATGATTCTGCGCACGACGCGCGCGGCACTGGCGGTGGGCTGCATTCTGTTTGCGATTTCACTCGGCGTCAACCGCGGGCTTCCTTCCGACCGGAATTCGGCCCAAGAATCTCCCGCGGACCCAAGACGCTGGGCGGCGATGGTTTTTCAATCCGTGGGCTACCGTCCGTACGCGGAACTGACTGAAGCGACGCTTTCGACTCCGCTTCCGCCAGGCGAAGCCTATACGGATGAAAACATTGAGAACATATCCGGCGCGCGGCTGAACCAGATGAATTTGCGGTACGCACGGGCGTATCGCGCGTTTCTGGCAAACGCCAAGCTCTGGCGTTCGAATCTCGAAGGAGCTTATTTTTCCGAAGCCGATTTCCGGGGCGCCAACCTTCGCGAATCGTTGTTGCGCAACGGAGTTTTTGACCGCGCCCTGCTCTCTCATGCGGTGATGGTTTCCGCGAACGCGAGCGGGGCCAATTTTGCCGCCGCGGACTTGCGCTTTTCCGACTTGTCCTACGGAATTTTTGAAAACGCCGTGCTTTCGAACGCCCACGTTTCCGGAGCTTCGCTTTACGCAGTGGACCTCCGCGACGCTCGATTGCTGCGTACCGATCTTTCGCGAAGCGACATGCGCGACACCCGGCTTGACGGAGCCGTGCTTTCTTTTGCAGTTTTGGAGCAAACGGATCTTTCTTCCGCGCGGCTGACCGAAGCCAACCTCACGGGCGCTCAACTCAAGGGAACTATTCTCCTTGACGCCGACTTGAAAAAAGCCGATTTACGAGGCGTTTTTGCTACCGGGGCCATTTTTCGCGGAGTGGAAATGGAAAACGCCAACCTTGCAGGAGCGGACCTGAGAGGCGCGTCGGGAATTACGGCGATGCAAGTCTGCTCGGCTTTGCACGGACGCGCGGCGCTGATGGACGCGGATCTGGCCGCGGAAGTGCAGATGCGCTGCCCCACGGCGCAATAGCTCTGCCGAAAGCTTTCCTACTGTTTCCGCTCTCGCCAGGAAGCATCGAAATCACAAATCGATAAAACAAAGAATAGAGATACATGGTCCGCGCTGAGTTCCGGGGCAGGACTTTCGAAATTATTGATGGAAGCCAGCGGAACTTTGCGTTTGCCTCTCATGGAAAGCCCATGCAGCATGGCCTCATTGGCATCGACGGCGCCCCGCGCCGATTCTTGAGGCGATCATTATGCAAGATTCCTGCAGTTTGTGGACTGCGAACACAGCTGAATGTCGCGAATCAAGGAGCCGTGGATTGAGACGAATCCGGAGATTGCAAAGCCTTTCTGTACAGGAGCACGCCTGATGGAAAGGCTCGTCGTGGTAGGAAACGGGATGGCGGGCGTAGCGTGCGTCGAGCAGATTCTGAAACACTCACCGAAGTTTGAAGTCACCATATTCGGCGACGAAACACATCCCAATTACAATCGCATCCTGCTTTCCTCAGTACTCGCGGGGGAGAAAACCGCGGACGAAATCGTCCTAAACGACCTCGATTGGTATCAGAAGAATGGAATTCAATTGCGTCTCGGCGTGCGGATTACAGATGTCGACTCCAAACGAAAGACCCTGACCGGAGATGACGGCAGCAAAACGCAGTTTGACAAATTGCTGATCGCCACGGGGAGTTCGCCGTTGATCCCGCCGATGGAAGGAACGAAAAAGGAAGGCGTGTATGTCTTCCGCAATCTTGAGGACGCGCGCGCATTGCTGAATCAAGCAGGTCCGGGGAGGAAGGCCGTTGTGATCGGTGGCGGGCTGCTGGGGCTAGAAGCGGCGCGCGGTTTACAAGTCCAAGGGTGCGATGTAACGGTGGTGCACCTGATGGACACGCTGATGGAGCGGCAACTCGATTGGACGGGCGGAAGTTACCTGAAAGCAAAGATGGAATGCCTGGGTGTGCGAGTGCTGCTGGAACACAATACCGTGGCCATCCTGGGTAACGGCAAGGCGGAAGGGGTGGCCTTCAAGGACGGCAGTAGCATCGAGGCGGATTTCGTGGTGATTGCCGCGGGCATCCGGCCAAATGCGGAACTCGGGAGGAAGGCGGGGCTTCAAGTTAATCGCGGGATTGTCGTGAACGACTACATGGAGACTTCCAATCCCGATATTTTTGCGGTGGGCGAGTGCGTGGAGCACAAGGGCGTATGCTACGGCCTCGTAGCGCCGCTACTAGAACAAGCAAAAGTACTGGCGGCGACAATCACGGGCAATAAAGGGCCTTCGTACCGCGGAACGGTGCAGGCAGCAAAACTCAAGATCATGGGAGTGGACGTTTTCTCGGCCGGCGATTTTAGCGAGCAGGCTCCGGGAGCAGATGCAGTTCGCTATGAGGATCCGGCGCTGGGAACGTACAAGAAACTGACGGTGCGGGATGGAAAGCTCGCGGGCGTGATTCTCGTCGGGGAAGCTTCTGACAGCCACCGTTATATGGATTGGCTGCGGTCGGCGACCGATCTCACGGCAATGCGGCGCCAACTGCTTTTCCCCGGGCCGGGTCAGGACGCGGGGCTCGATGTCGCGGAAATGGCAGACGGCCGAGTGATTTGTGGCTGCCACGGAGTGACAAAAGGCGCGATTATTCGGGCTGTCCATGAAAAAGGCATCTGCACGCTGGCGCAACTGAAAGACTGCACGCGCGCGTCCACCGGTTGTGGAAGCTGTACCGAGGTGTGCGAGCACCTTCTGAAGGCCGTTGCGCCGGAGTTCCAGGAGGAGTCAAAGAAGTCGCTGTGCAAATGCATTCCCTTCCCCGAAGGCAAGCTTCGCGAGATTCTGCGCAGCCAGCGGCTGCGGTCAGTGCAGGAAGTGCTGGAAATCTATGGCAACGGCGTGGGTTGCGAAGTGTGCAAGCCGGCGCTGAGCTACATGCTGGATATGCTGTGGTGCGGCGACCATGACGAGGACCGCTCTGCGCGCTTCATCAACGATCGCGTGCACGCCAATATTCAGAAGGACGGAACTTTTTCTGTGGTTCCGCGCATTCGCGGCGGGGTCACCTCGGCGAAGGAACTGCGGTGCATTGCCGATGTGGCGGAAAAATACAAAGTGCCGATGGTGAAAATTACGGGGAGCCAGCGCATCGACCTGCTCGGCGTGAAAAAAGCGGACCTGCCGAAAGTTTGGGCGGATCTGGGCATGCCCTCGGGCCAAGCCTACACCAAAGGCGTGCGCATGGTGAAAACTTGCGTGGGCACCGATTTTTGCCGCTTCGGGGTTCAGGACTCGACAGCGGCGGGCATCGAGATGGAGCGGCGCTTTGAGAATCTGTATATGCCGCACAAATTGAAGATGGGGGCGGTAGGCTGCCCGCGCAACTGCGCGGAGGCTACCGTCAAGGACATCGGTCTGGTGGGGCAGGAAGGGAGTTGGCAAGTCGTCGTGGGTGGAGCCGCCGGGAAGAAGGTCCGCAAGGCCGACCTGCTCGTTACGGTGGAGACCACGGAAGAAGCGCTCCAGGCCGCCACATTGTTCTTCCAATATTACCGGGAGAATGCGAATTTCCTCGAGCGTACTTACGATTTTGTCGAGCGCCTGGGGATTGAGAAGGTGCGCCGGGAAACGGTGTATGCGCCCCTGGCCGTGCAGCAGGGCCTGCGGGAAAGGTATCGAAAGTCCAAGAGATTGTCGCGCGATGCCTGGCTGGAAGGGGATGAGCCCAGGCATCCGACGCAGTTCGTGCAGATTGAACCGCTAGAGTCATTAGAGAAGGCGCAAGCATGAGTGAAAACAAAAAATGGGTGCGGATTGCGACCTGCGAGAGCATTCCGTTGCGCGAGGGACGTTCGGTCGAAGTTGGCGGCCGTAAGATTGCCATCTTCAATCTCGGCAACCGCTTTCTTGCGGTGGACAACCATTGCCCGCACAAGGGCGGGCCGTTGGCGGAAGGCATCGTGTCCGGGACAACGGTGGTTTGTCCTCTGCACGCTTGGAAAGTGGATCTCGACACAGGAACGGTCAAGAACCCGACAAGCCCCGTCCCGTGCATCAGAACTTTTCCGACCCGGGTCGAGGCGGGTGTCATCCTGCTGGAGCTCCCTGTTGGGCCGGCCGCTGTACCGGCACCCATGACCCGGTTGGCCAAGCCGGACCGGCCAATCCATTGGGTCAAAACCCGCATAGTAAGCGACAGATTGAGCGGAGCTCCAGGAAACGCTTGAAGAAGCGCGACCAGCGGCTTGGATGCATTATGGAAACGCGACTGGCAATGAACAGATGAGAAGGGCGAGCGATGTTTGAGAGAGGACAGCGATGGATGATTACGTAAACCCGAAGGAACTTCTGCAGGAAGCGGTGCAATTGGCGAGGCGAAAGAGCGAGCTTTCTGTCGGCAATATGCTGATTCGTGGAGCGCTCTCGGGTGCGTTTCTTGGGTATGCGACGTCGCTCGCGTTCTTGGTGACGTCGCAGGGATTGCCGCCGATCGTCGGCGCGATTCTTTTTCCCGTCGGATTTGTGATCTTGGTATTGCTCGGCCTGGAATTGGTGACGGGCAACTTCGCGGTGTTGCCGGCGGGGTTGCTTGCGGGAACGGTCCGCCTTCCGAAGCTGCTCCGCAACTGGGGCTGGGTTTATCTCGGCAATTTGCTCGGCAGCTTGTTGTATGCTGCTCTTTTTTATCTCGCGATCACGAACTGGCGCACCGGCAACGGCGGCGCGGTGGCCGATTTGTTGAAGCAAGTGGCGCAGAAGAAAACGCTTGGCTACGCGGCTCTTGGCGGAAGCGGCTGGGCGCTGGCGCTCGTGAAAGGAATCCTCTGCAACTGGATGGTGACGGTAGGCGCGATGCTGGCGCTGGCTTCTCGCTCGACGGTTGGTAAAATCGCCGGCATGTGGCTGCCGATCATGACTTTCTTTGCGCTCGGGTTCGAGCATTCCGTCGTGAACATGTACGTCGTGCCGTCCGGAATAATGCTGGGCGCGCCCGTCTCGGTGGGCCAGTGGTTATTCTGGAATTTGCTGCCGGTCACGATTGGGAATCTTGTTGCCGGCGCGCTCTTCACCGGAGCCGCCCTGTACATTACATATCCGACAAGAACATCACTTACGATCGCTGCGGCGGAAATGCCTGATGCCACACCAACGGCGCAGCCAGCAACAGCCGCATTCGCTGCGGCCGGCACTCAGCGCATGTAGTAACGAACGAGCATGGTTATCGCTCGACGCGCAGCAGCATGCCGCTGCCGCTCCGAATGTTGACCGGCCCGTCGTCCGAGGCTAAAACGATTTCACCAACAGGCTCGGTCCTTCCGGCATGAGCAATCCGCAGATGGGGGAAACCATAAATCCCGCAGGCATCGGAGGAGAAAACCCACAGGGCTTGCGGCCGGTCGTTTCCCTGGACAGGACCGCGGCATCTGGTTTCCGGTTGGGCTGAAATCTGAACCAAGACTCCGTTATTCACCGCACGTCCCACGACGCGACCGCCGCTGGTGACGACTCCGCCCTGCCCGTAGACTACGTCTCCACCAACCTGTACGGTTGTTAACCATTCATAGACATCACTCTCGCCAGGGCCGATGGGAGGAATCTGGGCGGATTCGACTTCCAGGGTTGAGGCCAGCGCGCGCAAGTTCGTAACGATGGGGATAGACCGATCACCCTCGACGAGGGTATCGAATTTGAGTGCCAACGTGGCCTGCTGGGCTGGACCCGTAGCGCTCACTTCAACCACATGGCCCAAGACCGTAGTCCCTGCACGAATCTTCGCGCCGTTCTCGAGAGGAACCTCTTGCATGATTCTTGCCCGGATCACTTTTCCCTTGCTGTTCTTCTTCGAGGAAATACCCGGCACGCGAATCGGAAGGATGGTTCCCGGAGCGATAACGAGATCCGCGCGCGCAGTCTGCTGGGCGCGAGCGTTTGCGTCTTGTGGACCGGTCGAGGAAAAGAGAGCACGCGGTTCTAAAGGCTGCCGCGCCGACTTGCCGCCCACACAGGTTTGTGCCGCGAAGAAAATAAGGAAGTTACCAGCGAGAAGAATGGGAAATCCGCGCGGCCAAAACCCAATCATCCTCGTGTTGATCACGGCGGTCTCCCTAGGACATCCCGGCTGCACTGGGGAAATGAGGACCAGCATTGGACACCCAAGGATAATTCTGCTCCGCTGCCTGCGGCGGTTCAACACTGCCGAACGCGAGGACGTCCATACTCAAAGAATGTTCGGATAGGCGGGCTTGCGAGTATTATAGGAACCGTGCAGCAGCGGACGAGGTGAGAAATGAGCGAGGCGATGCGAGGCCGGCTGAAAACTCCGTTGATTCGCGAATACGGCAAGCACCGTCCCGCCACCTGGGACGAGGCGCTAGACCGCGTCGCCGCCGGATTTCGCGCGCAAATCGAAAAGCATGGCCCGCGCGCGTTCGGCATGTTCAGTTGCTCGAAGACTACCAATGAACTGAACTACGTCGCGCAAAAATTTGTCCGCTCGGTCGTCGGCTGCAACAACATCGACAGTTGCAACCGAACTTGACACGCCCCGAGCGTCGTCGGTCTGGCGACGATATTCGGAGCGGGAGGCGGCACGAGTTCGTACCGCGAGATGGAAGAGGCGGATGTCATCCTGCTTTGGGGCTCGAATGCACGCGAGACGCATCCCATTTTCTTCCATCACGTGCTGAAAGGCGTGCGCAACGGCGCGAAGCTGTATGTGATTGACCCGCGGCGGACTTCTTCCGCGCAATGGGCGGACACGTGGCTGGGATTGGACGTCGGCAGCGACATTTCGCTGGCTAACGCGATGGCCCGCGAAATCATCGTTTCCGGCTTGGCGAACCAGAAATTCATCGCCCACGCCACCAGCGGGTTTGAAGCGTACCGCGACTGCGTCGAGAAATACACGCTGGAGCGCGCGGAACGAGAAACCGGCGTGCCCGCGGAGGTCATTCGCCAGACGGCGCACACTTACGCAAAAGCCAAGCGCGCGCAAATCTGCTGGACGCTGGGCATCACGGAACATCACAACGCGGTTGACAACGTCCTCGCGCTGATCAACCTCGGTTTGCTCACGGGGCATGTCGGTCAGTATGGCAGCGGAATAAATCCGCTGCGCGGGCAAAACAACGTGCAGGGCGGCGGCGACATGGGCGCGATTCCGGATCGCTTGCCAGGATTCCAGAATGTGGAGAACGCTGAGCTGCGCGCAAAATTCGAGCGCGCTTATGGCGCGAAGCTCGATCCCAAGCGCGGAATGCACTTGAGCGCGATGTTTGCGGCGATGGAGCGGAAAGAACTGACCACGCTCTATGTGCTCGGCGAGAATCCTGTCGATTCGGAAGCGGACCGGCATCGCGCCGTGAAACTTATGAGCGGCCTGGAATTTCTGGTGGTGCAGGATCTTTTTTATACGAAGACGGCCGAACTCGCCGACGTCATCCTGCCCGGGTCCGCGGGCTGGTGCGAAACCGAAGGCACGGTGACCAGCAGCGAGCGGCGCGTGCAGCGCGTGCGAGCCGCCGTGCCGCTCCCCGAAGGCATTCGCGACGACATGGAAATTATTTTCGAACTTGCGAAGCGGATGGGCCACGATTGGGGCCGGCCGCATGCGGAAACAGTCTGGAACGAGTTGCGCCATCTAAGCCCCATGCATGCAGGCATGAGCTACCGACGCCTCGAAGAATTAGGCGGCATTCAGTGGCCTTGCTACGACGAATCGCATCCCGGCGAAATGTACTTGCACAGCCGCCTCTGGCAGGAACCGCTGATCGGTCCGCGCGCGCCATTTTCCGCAGTGGAATTCGAGCCGCCCGTCGACGAACTCACGGACGAATTTCCCATTCGCTTGACCACCGGGCGTCATCTCGATTCCTACAACACCGGCGAGCAAAGCGGCCGCTTCCCTTCTCCGTTGCGCCGCGAAGCCACGCTGGACCTTTCCCCTGAGGATGGCGAGCGTTTCGATGTTCGCGAGGGCGAGCAAGTGCGCGTCAGTTCGCGCCGTGGCTCCGTGCTTGCTCCCGTGCGCTTTGATTCGGCGTTGCGGCCTGGCCTGGCATTTCTTGCCGTGCATTTTCATAACGAGATTGCGACGAACGATCTGACGATTGACGCAGTCGACCCAAAATCTGGGACTTCGGAATTCAAGGCCACCGCGATTCGCATCGAGAAGTGCGTGGAGAACTGAGTGGACCTGCATCTCACTCCTTCGCAAGCGACGACGGAAGAAAAAACCGCGGTTGACGCAGTGCTCGGCGACGCGCAAACGGGGTGGGACGGCGGCCAACGAAAAGTCGCGAAAGATGGCCACGTTGCGTTTGGCGGGCAAGCCTCGCGCTCGAAGCGCCACTTCTTGCTTCCTGTCCTGCACGCGATTCAGGAACGCATCGGATGGATCAGTCCCGGCGCGCTGAATTACGCTTCGTTGCGATTGGATGTTCCCCCAGCCGAAGCGCACGGTGTGGCATCGTTTTATGACCTGTTTTCGCTGGAGCGGCGCCCGCCTGTCGTCGTGCATGTTTGCGAGGATCTTGCTTGCATGACACGCGGCTCCACGGCATTGTGCGCCGAACTCGAACGCAAACTTGGACCTGCGGGAGCGCCATGCGCTGGCGGCAGGGCCAGCTGGCAGCGGAGCCCGTGCCTGGGGCTGTGCGAACGCGCGCCGGCAGCTTTAATTACCACCGCGGGCGACACTCCCCACGAGCAGGTCATTGCCCCTTCAACCGCCGAGAGTATTTCTTCCGCAACGGCGGACGCGACGCATGGAAAATTTCCCGCAGAAATCGACGCGCTGAACGCCAAGGCTTCGGTCCCGCAAGCAAGCCAGCCGCAGTTGCGCTTGTTGCGCCGCATTGGGCGCGCTGATCCCACGAGCCTCGATGAGTATCGCCGCCACGATGGCTACGAAGCATTGCGCAAGGCTTTCGAATTAGGCCCGGAAACTGTCATCCGCGAGGTCATCGATTCAAAACTTCTTGGCCGCGGTGGCGCGGCGTTCCCCACCGGAAAAAAGTGGGAGGCGCTCCACTTGCAGCGACATTTGAATCGCCCGCACTACGTCGTCTGCAACGCCGATGAATCCGAACCGGGCACGTTCAAGGATCGCATCCTGATGGAGGGCGACCCGTTTGCCATTCTGGAAGGCATGACCATCGCGGCGTTCGCCATCGGCGCAAAGAAGGGCTATATCTATATTCGCGGAGAATATCCGTTTGCGACGCAGCGGCTCGAACAAGCCATCCGAGCCGCGCGCGCGCAAAATTTGCTCGGGGAAAATATTCTGAGCCGCGGTTTTTCGTTCGACATCGAGATTCGTCGCGGCGCCGGCGCCTATATCTGCGGCGAATAAACCGCGCTCTTCAATTCCATCGAAGGCTATCGCGGCGAGCCTCGCAACAAGCCGCCGTTTCCCACGCAAAGCGGCTTGTTCCGCCAGCCCACCGTGGTCAACAACGTTGAAACGCTCATCAATGTTCTCGAAATTATTCTCAACGGCGGCCACGCGTACGCGCGCAACGGAACAACGCACTCCAGCGGGTACCGGCTGTTTTGCGTTTCCGGCCATGTCGCGCGCCCCGGCATCTACGAACTTCCCTTTGGGCCGACGGTTCGCAACGTCGTCGAATTGGCGGGCGGGGTCGCGGGCACTGGACGCTTGCAAGCAGTCTTGCTTGGCGGCGCTGCTGGTAGTTTTATTTCGCCCGCGGAACTCGACACTCCGTTGACGTTCGAGCACACCCGCGCGATTGGCGCCACGCTCGGCTCTGGCGTGGTGATGCTGTTTGATGATTCGATTGACCTGAAACACATTTTGCTGCGCATCGCGGCATTTTTCCGCCACGAAACGTGCGGGCAATGCGTTCCCTGCCGCGTGGGCACAGTTCGCCAGGAGGAACTGCTGCAACGGCTCGGTGGTGGCCAAGCGCTCAGTTCGAATGGGCAGGAACACGCCCTGCTCAAAGAAATGGCTCAAGCCATGCGCGACGCGTCGATCTGCGGCCTAGGGCAGACCGCTTCGAGCGCGATTCTTTCGGCCATGGACCGCTGGAGTCTTTTCTCATGAGCGAGCAATTGCAAGCGCCTTCTGCGCTGATTCCCGTTCCGCGCGCGCCAGCGCCCGAAGTCCCGGCTGCGCCAGCGCGCCGCGAGATTGAAATCACCATCGATGGCAAGCATGTTTCCGTTCCCGAAGGCGCGACCATTCTCGATGCGGCGCGAAGGCTCGGAATCGAGACGCCCACGCTTTGTTTTCTGGAAACGCTGACTCCCGTAAATGTTTGCCGCGTCTGCGTCGTGGAACTGGAAGGCTCGCGCACGCTTGTGCCCGCGTGCTCGCGCAAGGTGGAAGCGGGCATGGTCATTCGCACCGATTCCGAGCGCGTGCGTCTCAGCCGGCGCGTAGTGCTGGAGTTCTTGGCGTCGTCGGTGGATGTTTCGACGGCGCCGCAGATGCAGGCTTATATAGTCCGCTATGGCGCGCAGCCGGAACGGTTCGGCGCGCGCGCTGCGTCGCTCGCGCAACCGCCGAAAATCGACAACGAACTTTACATGCGCGACTACTCCAAGTGCATCCTCTGCTACAAGTGCGTGGAAGCGTGCGGTGTCGACGCGCAAAACACTTTTGCCATCGCCGTTGCCGGGCGCGGTTTTCACGCGCACATTTCCACGGAATTTGAAGTTCCCTTGCCGGAATCGGCCTGCGTTTATTGCGGAAATTGCATTGGCGTTTGCCCCACCGGCGCATTGATGGCCAAGACCGAATACGAAATGCGCAGCGCCGGCACCTGGAACGAATCGCGCCAAACACACACGGAAACCATTTGCCCGTACTGCGGCGTCGGCTGCGAACTAACTGTCCACGCGCAAGCCGGGCAAATTGTGAAAGTCAGTTCCCCGCTCGACCATTCCGTCACGCAAGGCAATCTCTGCATCAAAGGCCGCTTCGGCTGGCAATTCACGCAACCGCAAAAATAGAACGCAAGGTCAACAGGGACGGTGCCAGAAAGCGAGCCAGCAAGATGTGTGGCGCCTATTGCACGCCGATCGTGGCTTGGAGGTAGTGAACGTCGCCACCCGTGTTTCCTTGGATGTTCACGGTCGTGGTGCCGGTAACTACCTGAGTCAGCACGCTCGAGGTTGAGGGTAGATCACTCGTGTCCCCGCTATACTTTGCCATGAATTGATGAACGCCTAAGCCATACACATAGCCGAAGTTTGTAGCTTGGACTTGACCGTTGGTGAGCGGAATGTTAGGGGAAAAGATTTGGTTTCCGTTGTCGTAAAATGTAACTGTGCCAGTCAATGGATTACTTCCTGTAACCGTCGCAGTAATTGTGAATTGGCTGTTTTGGTCGACCTTTGCATTCGAGGTTGTGAGCGTGGTGGTAGTCGGGCCCGCGGGAGGAGGTGGTGGCCCCCCACCCGTGCTGCCGCCCCCGCAACCAATTGCAATGCATACCAAGCACATCACGACCAATCCGAGAGCAGCCCTGTAGCGCTTCTGCCAACTGGAGAATCCGATCAAAAAGAGCGCGGCCAAGCCGGTCACAACGCTGAGTGACCGCCAGGTGCTTCCGGGCGCAATAAAGAAACCCGCATGTCGCACGTTTCTAATAACAGCCGCGGGAACCGGCACGGTTGAAGTGAGCGAAAGGGTTGCCGTCGCTGCTAAGCCATTCAAACTGACCTGCTGCGGACTCAGCGAAACCGTATAGCCTGGAATAGAGACTGTATTCTGCAGCGATAGATTAACCGTGCTCGGAGTTTGGCTCGTGGGCGTAATCGTGATTTGTCCTGAGCCGGTCTGTCCCGCCATTGGAACGACGCTGATCCCACTCGCCGGCCCAAGGGTGAAATCCGGAATGTTTACGGTGATGGTGCTGGAAGTGGCAAAGGCACCTCCGAAGTTTGAATCGCCGGTATAACTTACATACACGTATTCGCTGAATTGAGGCGTGGTCGTAACTGTGGCGGTTAGGGTCTGATTGCCCTTTGCGTCCGTGCCAGGTGTCGTGGTTACAGGGCCATTTATCGGGGTGTATGATCCATTAAAGGATAATGTGCCGGTCATCGCGGGACTTTTTCCGGTGCTGACAATATTCGCAGTAATCGTAACGCTTTGGCCATAGTTGATGGTCGTTGCGGATGGCGTGACGGTCATGGTCGTCGGATACAGCGGATGAACCACGATGGGACTTGACGTTGATGTAGCGTAACTGGCATCACCCGAATACTGGGCCGTAATGTTGTGGTCTCCGCCTGTGTTTAGGGTCACTTGAAAGGATGCACCCAAACCCGGATTGCCATTGGCGCACCCACTACCGGTCACGGGAACAGGTCCTCCAATAAGTGAGGTGCCGTCAAAGAGAGAAAGCGTACCTGTTGGGGCCACACCTCCCGAAACATTAGGGCACCCGCTGACATTAATCTGGAAGGGCGTACCTGCAAGAGGATTAGCCCAAGTAGAATAAACACTAAGTGCTGTGGAAGCAGGAGTTATCGTGAGCGTATCAATAAGTGAGATACTTGTCTGATAGCTCACGTCGCCCGAATACTTCGCGGCTAATGAATGCGTCCCACCGATAAGTGCTGGTGTGAGATCGCGTGTGTAGCCGAAGTTATTCAGGTTGTATACTCCAGAGCCGGCCCCTCCGGTACCCAGGAGCGCGCCGCCGTCGGTTAGCGTAACTGTTCCTGAAGGGCAAGTAAGCACGTTTTCCTGGTAGCAGGTCGGGCTTGGGGGCCCGCTCGTGCTAGCCACACCGTTTTTGTCCGTCACGTACATCCGAATGATGTAGTTGGATCCGTAGGTCACTGAAGTCGCGTTGCCGCTCAATAGATTGCCTTGGGAATCGAACGTCGGGATAACGATGAAACTCTGGCTGGGCTCTTGCCCTACTGTCACTGTCACAGGCGTGGAATCGCTTGGCGCATTTGTTCCGTCTCCCGCGTAATGCGCGTAGACCTGATAGCTGGTACCGCCCGGCAGGCTTTGCGTTTTGCCCGAGAAGCTTCCATTCGCTCCTAGTGTGAACTGATCCAGCCCCTGCGTTGTGCCATTGATATTCGCAAGTAACGACACGTCGCCAGTCGCGGTTCCGCTCTTGGGAGCCACCGAAATATTAACAGTCACATTTTCGGCTGTGCCGTGGGTGATTCCCGTCGTGGGTGATAGGCTCAGCGTCGTCGTTGTGGGAACCGTCGAAACGCTTCCCCAGTTCGTCGCCAGATTGTTTGCGTTAACCGACCCTAACCCTGAGGCCATGTCGTAGCCGGCCGCCGCGGTCCACGCCTCGGTTGTTGGGTGGCTTGGATCAACAAGCACACCGTTGCTGCCAGCAATGCTGACGCTACAATTCGGGGTGCCACCCTGGCACGGGACGCTGTTGGTCCCGACAGAACTGCCGTACCTTGTCTTGATGTAACTGTTGCCGGCCACAATGTCGTTGAAAATGCACGTGGAAGCTTCCGTTGCGCTCGAGGTGCAGCTCGCACCCGATTTTTTGGCCAGGCCGTAGAGGACATAGTTCGCACTCCCCTGGCGAGGCGCAGGATTTGCCGGTGTGGACTGTTTTTGATTTACCAGTGCCATGATTCCGGCAAACGCCGGCGCGGCAGCGGAGGTGCCACCCACAATCCCGAAATCGAGCGTCCCAGTGCTTGTGTTTAGATCACAAGTTGCCGTACCGGAAATAGTTTGGTCGCTCTGACAGTAAACGTAACCTGTGCCATTGAACCCTGGGCTTGCGAACAAGGAAACGTCGGGTTGATCGCGGTGGCTGTCATTGGGCATCCCTGTAACACCCATCTGCCATTTTGGTTTGGAATAGACGCTGCTCTGGCCGCCGCTACCCGCCACGATGTTTAGTGAGCCGTTCGGCGCGCTAGCGCCGCACCCCGTGAGTGCAATCTGCGCACAGTTTTCATTCCAGGGGATTTCTGGGATGTAGCTTTTTGCCGAGCTCCCGGTGGCGTCGTTTGCCGAATTCCAATAGGTCGCCCAGGTGTTCACTTCATCGAAATCCGTGCCTCCAACTGACACATTGAAGGGAGTGGATGCTAAGCCACTCACCGCCAATCCAAACTTGGCCACCTGTTCCGTGTCGAAATCGTCGCAACCCGCTGACCCGCCATCTCCTGAGGAAAGAATGACCGTGATCCCTTGTGCTGCGGCCTGTTGCCAGAGGCTGTTGTAAAAGGCGTTTCCGGCGGCGCCCAGTGCGCTTTCGCATTGCCCGTAACTCTCGCTCATTACCCCGGCTAAATTGTTCTCGACAATATAGAGAGCCGAAAGATCGATTCCCGCCGAAGCCGGCGTAGAGGCTGATACAACGAATTTGATCGTGGCCCCGGGGGCCGCTGCTCCGGACCATTCGTTGTCCAGATCGGCTTCCCCTTCTTCGCCCTTCGAGGTGATGCCAGGATCTTCGCCGTTCAAGATCACGTTCGTGGCGTCGTAGTTGGCTGGCAGGCTGAACATTTTGCGGAAGGCTTGCACGTCGGCCACATTGATGTTTGTCTCGCCCACGATTGCGACGGTTTGTCCGGTACCGTCAATTTTCGGATTAGCCGTGAGAAGGGGTGTCGTATTGTAAATGGTTGCAAAATCTCCCGGACCCAAGCCGTAGAAGTTCATGCCATTTTGTGGATTGGGAAAGGTAAAGAGAGGCTCCAAGCCTGGTTTTCCGATCGTCCTTCGAAATAGCCCAAGGAATTTTGCGTGCGACTTTTTTGGAAAATTGTGCAGCGACACGATGCCCGTGACCACCGGTGCGAGCGCCGCAGGAATTTGCGGGTCGCTAGCGTTGGCAACGTGCTTTTCACCCTCGACGAGGTAGCTGTGAATTTCCGTGTGGAACGCGCTGCGAACTTGCCCCGCGTTTCCTGAAAACTCCATGACTGTGCGACCTGGGCCTACTTTAATGTCGGAGAATCCTTGCGACGTGAGCCACGAGGTCACTGTTGCAAGATCAGCATCGGTGATCCCGAACTGCATCCCAAATTGCTCGGGCCTCAGCCAGGCGTGGTAATTCGGAGACGACTTGGTCTGCTCTTCCAAAAGTTGCTGAAGCGATGTTTCCTGATCGGTGCTGCGCCGCAACAAAAGAAGAATGCGCTTCATTGGCAACGCGTCGGCAACGGGTCCCTGATCGAATTCGGGGCGTGCCAGGGGATGGACGTTTCCCTTTAATGTGACTAGATTCTTTTCATCAATGGCTTGTGTGACGCGTGCAGGAATTCGTGCGTTCTGCGCATTCACGCGTTGAGAAAAGAGAATCAGAAGGAATCCGAGGAGCAAAGCAGTCAAAGCAAAACTTGATTTAGAGACTCGCATTGGGCCGCCCACGCTGCAGAATTGGAGCTTCGCTCTTGCCGATAGCCTTCGGCCAGAAGGCAGAAGCCCACACGGGCGCTGAAGTTTCCCGAGCGGGAACTCCGAGGAATGGGGACCTGGTCGAAAGCCGTCAAATCACCACAAGCAAGCGCAGCATAGCACAGGACAGCGTCACTTTCTAGGTACGTCATTCCGAGACAGATAAACACGTCGGATAGTTCACACAACACAGCCTAATTTACCGGGAGAAGGGGACGCGGCCGGTGTTTTGCGCATCGTGCTGGAAGCGCGGCCATGACGAATCCATCGGCGGCGCGCCGGAATCAAATGCGGAATACACGTAGCCCTGGTCGGTGGTGAAGAAAATCGCCCCATCCTGCGCGATGGCCGGAGCGTCGCGCACCACGCCATGAATCTCCGCCTTCCATTTCAGCTGGCCGTCGGAGGTAACCGCAGCCAAGTACGTTTGCGGCGGACCCGTGGGCTGGGGCGGGCCATTCGCTCCAAGAAACAGCGTGCCATCGGACGCAAGCGCAGGGCCGGAGTTGCAGGCAAGATTCAAAGACCAAATCATATGGCCATCGGTGCTGTAGGCTTTAGCAAAATCCGAATCGCAAAAATAAATTTTTCCGGAGTTGTCGACCACCGGTGAACCCAGCACCTCTCTTGACGTGCGCATGCCCCACAGTTGCTTGCCCTGGATGTCGACCGCCGCAATCGTCGCCCAGTGATGCCCGCCGATATAAACGTTGCCTTCCGGTCCGATGGCGGGAAATCCAGGAGTGCCACCGAAAAATTGCGTGTAGTGCTGGATTTCTCCAGCAGCGGAAATTTGATAGAGCCAGGATTCGTGAACGAGATAGAGCATGTCATCCCGGCCGATGGCGGGCGCGCTGTACCACGGCCGCGTGTTGTAAGGGTCGCTGCCGCCAAGCAGCAATCCATCTTTGGGGGCCGACTTGTCGAACGTGATGAGGTCCCACTTGTAACTCGTATCCACGCTCGGAGCGAACGCAAACACATTCGCATGATCGTCGGTGGCGTAGAGCGTCGGGCCATCGCCAAGGGCGGGCGGAGTCACGAGTTTGTGTTTCGTGTCGGCAGATTCCCAAATCAAATTGCCGGAGCGGTCGAGAGCGAAGAGTTTTCCGGATTGGCTGCCGAGGTACAGCGTGCCGTCGGAACCAATTGTTGGAGCAGCAACGACGGGACCAAACGGCAACGGCGCTTTCCAAAGGAGTTGGCCTTGCGGCGAAAGAGCGTAGATTCCGTCGGCGGCGGCGAAATGAATGGTGCCGTCGGGGGCGAGAGCGATTCCGGAGAGAGCGCCGGGGCCGGCGTTGTAGAACCAGTTGATGTGCGGAGCCGTGGCGCGGGCCGCGCTGTCACGCTGTGCGCGATGGCGCGCGGCAAAAATAACTGCGAAGCAGCTCGCTGCAAGAATTGCGGCAAGCAGCAGGATGGTCCGTGGTTTTTGCGCGAGGGACATTTTTAGTTTTGTCGCGAAGTATGCGCGGCGCGGATTTTATGGGTCGTCCGGATCGTCGGCGTTGCTGTACGTGGGCGGCGCAATCATGGAACAGTCGCGCCTCACCTCTTCCAGGTATTGATAAATCATCCAGGAAGCCTGGAGCGGATCCGGTTTGGAGTTCCAGCGATAGCTCATGACCGCATTAGAAGTTGCCTGATAGCTGCCCGGTGGCAGGGGACGATAGTTTTTCGCGGCATCTTCTTCGGCGAGGATTTCTTCCCGTGTTGGCGTGTGCGCAGGGGAATTTTCCGGACTCTGGGCGTACTGCTGCGAACTGGTGCAAGCGCTGATGTGGGCGGAAATCATGTCGAGCATCAGCTGCTGCCACTTGGCATTGTGGTTGAAATCCTGGATGTCGTTGGCGAGCCGGTCTTCCATTTCCTGACGAGTGGAGCGCGGGTAGGCGGTCGAATAGCCAAAGTTGATGGCTTGTTTCTCGACCGCGACAAAGCACGTGCGATCGCAGCGATTAAGCTCTTTGAGCCGGCGGCGCGCGCCCGGCGCTACGGGAACGCTGGGGCCGGTTGAAATATCGTCGTTGGTGTAGACGCGATGCGGCTTGGCGGCAGGTTTTTGCGTGGCCGCAGAATCTGAAGTGGAAGCTGGCGAGTCTTTCTTGGATGGATCGGCAGCTGGCTGTTGTTGTGCTGGCGGAGCATCAGGAGATTGCTGGGTTTGCGCGAGAAGATTTTCGTGCCGGACGAAAGCTGTGCAGAAAAATGAAAGGCACGCGATGTGCAGAAAAAGTTGCGAAGCGCGCGAGTGCGATGTGGAGCTCATGGGAGTTGGAAATCCGGGCAGGCGCGGTTTGTTAAATCGTTCCACTGATATTGCATGACGGTGGCGCGGAAAGGTGCGAAACGTTCCACCGCAGACATGTGCTGCTTGGCGAGGCCGGCATAGTTTCGATACTGAACGGTTAGATCGCTCAGTTGCTTAGCGAACCGGTCGTTGACCATGTAGCTCGCGTAGCTGGAGGAATCACCCTTGGAAAGAATTTCCGCTTTCTGGCGCTGTATATCGCAATAGGAACTTGCCGCACGGAAAGCGCCGTCGAGAGCGGAGTTCCAGGCGCGGTCGTTGCCGATTTCGTTGCGAGCGAGCGTGAGCTGATTGCGGAATTCCAGCTCGCGGTCGCGGCCAATGCCCATTTGAGACTTCAGCTCGGCTTCGCAGGAAAGATTGCAGATCGAATTGTTTTCTTCATCATCGCCTTCGTTAAGGCTGACTGGTTTTTCCGGTTTCGCGAGATCCTCTTCGGTGATGACCTTCTTTTCGTGGACTGCCTTCTTCAATGGGGCAGCATCCTGTGGCGTCGCGGCGGACGCTTTGGGTTGCGCAGAGGAATTTGGCTGCGTCGCGGGCGCAGGCGCGGGCTTGGAATTCGGGTCCTGCGATTGATAAAGAGAGCCGGCGCGAGCCGCAACGGCGCAAGAAAGGAGAACGATCAGAAACCAGAGCGCAAGTGGAATTGCGCACGCATTCTCACACTTCGGGCGCGCGAACAATTCGCCTGTTTCCGAATCACGGGTCTTCAGGATCATCGGTGTCCTGGGGCTGGCCGGGCACATTAATCCGGCAAGTGGCGTGAACCAGCTTGTCGACTTGCAGTTGCATGAAACCCGATTGCACACCCGATTGTGAGACTTTGGCGATATGAGTGTTGGCGCGGTTCAAAAGCGCGTTCAAGCGGGTCTGAATTTCACGGAACTTGGGTTCGTACTCGCGCTCGACCGCAAGCTCGGCGGGCGTGACCGCCCGCGGATCGGAAAGCTGCTGAAGGTCCTGCATTTTTTTGACTTGCAGCTCGCAAGCGCTGGCTTGCACGCCAAGAATCTCTCCGAGAATTCCCTGCCAGGCGGAGTCGGCCCTGACGACGTCTACGGCCTCGAGGAGCGCCAGCTTCCACTTGGAGCTGTAGGCGCCGGAAGTGCTGGCGCGCTGCGCAACCTGGTCGAAACAACCGCGGTCGCACGTATTCAGAGTCTGCAGAAGATCGCGGCCGCCCTCGACGACAACTTCGTGCGGGCGAGCGTCGAAATCTTCGTTGGTGTAAACCTTGTGCGGCTTTGCGGACGGCTTGGCGACCGGAATCGTGATGGGCTTGGCCGGGGTTTGCGGGCAATCGGCTCCTGTGCAAGCGGGAGGAGCTGGCTGCTGAGGATTCGGCGGTTGGGAACTGCCGGAAGAATCCGGAGACTGAGCAAAGGCCATTGCCCCTGCCAACACGACAATGGCGGGGAAAAGAAAGATTTCGCGGCGCACGGAGGGAGATCTCCTTGTTTCCGTCCTTGGCCATATTCTAGCGGATGGCACGTTGCACCGGGCAATAGAACGAAGGGGGTATTCCGTAAGCGATATTAGCCAGGAGGGCCCCCGGGGGGTCTTGCAAGTGTGGCAAGCAAAGGGTTTATGGGAGAGGGTTTTCGGATCTGTGGCAAGTAAAGGGGTTACGGGAGAAATCCTGGAAGTGTGGCAAGGAAATGACTTACGAAGAGTGCGCCGATAGGTAGGAAACAGCCCGCTGGCATTTCGAAGTACCGCGCGGCGGGCAAGCATGTTAGGACTAGCACGACCCTTCAAGGTTCAGGATAAGCAATCGTGCCAAATCAAGAATTAATCATACACAATTAGTACTATTTGTCAAGAAGAAATATAAGTGATTTGGATTCTAGAAGTTCCCGGCGCTTTGGGAAACAATGCCTGGCGCAGCGTGTCAGGATGCTGTCTTACTTTTGGTGTTGAGCGCGTTGTTGATTCCGGTCATGCCTTTCAAGACGTCGTTCCAGAACGGCGCCCCTAACGACACGAGAAAGCCCATAACAAGAAGGCCTGGGATTTGAGCATAAGGATGCTCGTCAAAGTCCTTTCCGTATTTGTGGGTCCGAATCAGGACGGGATAATCCTGGAGATCCTTTTGAATCGCGGCTCGAGTATTGTTCGCCGCGGCGAGCGGATCCTGACCGGTTTGGCTGGGAGCATTAGCCGGTGGATTCGCCGCGCTCTGCACCAGCGCCTGTTGGGCGGCCTGGTCGGATGAAATTTGGTCGTACAGGATGATGGCGTTCGCGTTTAGCAATAGGACGACGACGAAGCTAAGAATCAAAACGATGAGCTTGTTTCTCTTTGTGTACGCATCTTGAAAAGTGGCTCGAAAACCTTCATAGGAAGCCGCGATGTTCTCCTTTGCTTTCTCGACGTCGGACTGCGCAGTTTTGACGATGCCGTCCAGTTGGCCCGGAAGAAACTCAACTCCATCCAGCAGACTGCGAAAATCTGCTTTGTTCAGGTTCTCGAGGGCCGTGATGTTCAAGCCTCTCCGGTCCAAGGCAGCTTGAACCTGGGGTAGTTTCAGGCTATCGCCCATGAATTTATCGACCGTCTGGGCCATCACATCTGCTTTTGTGTTAAACAGGTTCTTCACGAATTCCTGGATGGCCTGGACGATGACGCTTAGAACGTAAATGAGTAGCGCGAGAGCAATCAGAGTTTGAAAGGTGTTCATAGTTGGGCTCCTTGGCGTGACTGGGCATGCCGATACCAGCAGCCTACGATGTTCCAAAAGTCAGCAAAACAATCGTTTTCTGCAAGGAGTTATGCGCCGACTTTTGAAAGGGCAGCCAGTTTCGATCGCAACCCGATAGGGAGAAGGTTTCAGGGAAAGCGATATGCAGAGAGCTATACGCCGGGCAGAACCGGAAGTCAACACCAAAGGAATAACTACCAATTCTGATTGCGAGAGTTATCGCCGAGGAAAAGCGGGGTCCAATTAGGATTGGTCAATCAGCCGGTGGTGGATGGCGTAGAGGGCGAGTTCGAGGCGGTCGGAGACACCCAGTTTATCGAAGATATTATGGAGATGGTTCTTGACGGTTTGCTCGGAGATGAAAAGTTTTTCGCCGATTTCCTTGTTGCGGAAGCCCTGAGCCACGAGCTGAACAATTTCTTTTTCGCGGTCGCTGAGAAGAGGCTTTTCGCGGCGCGGGCCGGATTCGGAAGATTTCGAGAAGGCCTTCATGACTTCTGCGGTCATGCGATTGTCGAGCCAAATTTCGCCGGCGTGCACGCGGTGAATGCTCTTCACCAACAAATCAGTGGCGGATTGTTTCAGCACCACGCCGCGCGCGCCGAGGCGCATGGCGCGAACGACATCGCGATCATCTTCAGCGGCGGTGAGCACAACGACGCGCGTGGGAAGCTGGTCGAAATTGACCTCTTCGAGGACAGCGAGGCCATCTTTGTCGGGCATGCGGAGATCGAGCAAGAGAATATCGGGTTTCAGCTTGGCAAGCAGCTTGATGCATTCAGCGCCGTTCTGCGCCTCACCAACGATGGTGATTTCGTCGTCGGAGTCGAGGAGCTTGCGCAGACCATCGCGGAAGATGGCATGGTCATCGGCTAGTAGTACCCGTATCTGCTGTTTCGTTTTGGCCATATCAACCAAGCGGTACTTCGATTGTCAAACGCGCGCCATGACCCGGGTTCGACTCGACAGTCAAAACCCCGCCCACAGTACGCGAACGCTCCTTAATGGAAATCGGACCCAGCCGCAGGCGATCCAGTTCGTCGCCGGTAAACCTCCCGGCAAAACTGAACCCCTCGCCGTTATCGTCTACTACAAGTACTAGACGGCTGTCATCCTGGGACAGTTTTACCACG
>Ga0187780_10000650_pt1 | contig 25512 bp, 19 predicted proteins | sample 1015_Q2_SP10_20__FD_132429 | JGI IMG/M metagenome (GOLD analysis project Ga0187780, IMG submission 132429) | Tropical peat soil microbial communities from peatlands in Department of Meta, Colombia - 1015_Q2_SP10_20_MG | ecosystem: Environmental > Terrestrial > Soil > Wetlands > Peat | place... | reverse complement strand
GTCTACACGCGCGACGGCCACATGTCGGTCCAGGTGATGTATCGCAACCCGCAGACAGGAGGCCAGGGAGGACCGGTGCAATATGCGCAAGGCGGCTACGAAGCCTCCTTCGGCACTTATGAGGTCAACGAGAATGCTCACACCTTCACCTTCCATGTGGAGGGGGCGATGGTGCGCAGCCTCATCGGTAAAGACCTTCCACGCGCATTCGAGCTTTCCGGCAGTCAGCTTATCGTGAGGTCTTCTGACCCGCAGGAACACTGGCGAGTGGCCTGGCAGCACTACTAGCGGCCTCCAGAAATCGTCAGACGCACAGTTTCAGAAAGGATGAGAAGCAATGCAAAAACGCAAACTCGGAAAAAGCAATCTGGAAGTTTCGGCCATCGGACTTGGCTGCATGGGCATGAGCTTTTCCTACGGCCCGCCAAAGGACAAGAAGGAAATGACCGAACTTCTCCACGCCGCGGTGGATCGCGGCATCACCTTCTTCGACACGGCTGAAGTCTACGGGCCACTCCTGAATGAAGAGCTTGTGGGCGAGGCACTCGCTCCGTTCCGTGGACGGGTGGTGGTTGCCACAAAGTTTGGCTGGAAGGCCGCGCAAGAGGGCGAAGCCAGATGGAGCCGCCTGGACAGCCGGCCCGAGCACATCAAAACGGTTGTCGAAGGCTCGCTTAAGCGGCTGAAGATTGATGCCATCGACCTTTATTACCAACACCGCGTGGACCCCGAGGTTCCGATCGAAGATGTGGCGGGAGCCGTGAGGGAACTGATTCAGCAGGGCAAGGTCAAGCACTTCGGTTTGTCGGAAGCAGCCGCAAAGACCATCCGTCGCGCTCACGCAGTTCAGCCCGTCACCGCCGTGCAAAGCGAATACTCGCTGTGGTTCCGAAATCCCGAGAAGGAAGTACTGCCGACGCTTGCAGAGCTTGGAATCGGTTTCGTTCCTTACAGCCCTCTAGGCAAGGGATTCCTCACGGGCAAGATCGACGAAAACGCGAAGTTCGACAGCACCGACTTCCGGAGCATCCTGCCACGCTTCACGCCGGAGGCTCGAAAAGCGAATCAAGCATTGGTGGATCTGCTTCAACAGATTGCACAGCGAAAGAACGCGACACCAGCTCAAATCGCGCTCGCGTGGTTGCTGGCGAAGCAGCCGTGGATCGTTCCCATTCCAGGTACGACCAAACTGCATCGTCTGGAGGAAAACATCGGAGCGGCAAGAGTCGAGCTAACCCCAAACGATCTCCGGGACGTCGAAAGCGCCGCCTCAAAGATCACGATCCAAGGAGCCCGGTATCCCGAACACATCGAACAGATGAGCAATCGCTGAAAATAACGAAATAAAAACGCCAGGAGCTGTCGCGCAGCGCTATCAGGCCGATAATAGGAGAAGAAAACATGGATAAACAACCTTCCGCTGCCCAGGAAATGATGGGTGACATTGCGCCTAAATTCGTGGAATTGACCGACAAGGTGCTCTTTGGCGACATCTGGGAGCGCAAGGAACTCTCCAAGCGTGACCGCAGCCTTATCACGGTCGCGGCGCTCGTCGCGTTGAACCGGACCGAGCAGTTGCGTTTTCACCTGAAAAGAGCCTTGGAAAATGGGGTGAAGAAGCAAGAATTGATCGAGGAGATTACGCACCTGGCGTTTTATTCCGGTTGGCCCACAGCGGTGAATGCCATCGCAGCGGCAAAAGAAATCTTTGCGAAGGCATGAAAGAAGCTTGCTGTCGCCCGCGCGCCAAAAGCCGGCAAGCGATAGTTGCGGACCACGGCGAACTCTACCGGTGGCCACCGCCCATGCTTGCAGCACCATGAAACGCGCTGCTGAATCCGTGGCCCCAGCCACTGTGTGATCCTCCGGCGTGAAGACCACCCATTTTCGAGCCGCCGACGGGGCCATGCGCGCTGAAATACGACGCATAGGGAACACCATGGCTTAGATTTGTTGGAGATTTGTAGTGCGCTTCCGCTCCCCACGTCGCATGAGCCGTAGGACTGAAGTGATGGTGGGAATGACTGCCCCAGAAGAACGGCGCGTGCATGGCGCACCACGGAGAATAGAATCCCCAGCCAAACGAGCTGTAAAAGATCCCAGCACCTGGAAGAAACGTATAAGAGTCAAACCAGGGATCCCAATACCAGCCGTCGCCAAACCAGCCGAATCCTCCCATCGAATAGGTGGGAGCGTAATCGGCATTGGCTTCTGCCAGAAAACTGGAGCGCAGACTGGTCCAGCGATAGAGGTCTTCTGATTCGACTTCCGCCTTGTCGAACTTTCGTACGTGGAAGGGCTCTTTCGAAAGGTCGATCAGATGTCCGGCCTTGACGTGAATGGATTTCTCTTCGTCATCGACGATCAATTCACCGTCCAGCACGCGGATCATACGCAGGTTTGCGTTGAAGTTGTACAGCCCCATCTTCACCGGCTGCGCGGCAATGCCGTTCTGCAGGATGCGCAGATCGTTCTCCGGATGAATTTCATCCACTTCCAGAAAAGCTTCGCCCTGGTCCAGCGATAGCCGCGTGTTGCCTGGACCGGCAGAGATCATGGAGGCCACGCTGGCATCCCCTATTCGAAAGAAAATACCCGGCGCCAAAAGGACTTCTGCTTTGCCGTTTTGCGTGGTCAGTTTCTGCCCGGCATCCAGCTCCGCGTTGCCAAGGGAATCCTGCGTGAGGGCCTCCGCGCCAAGGTTCGCTTGCCCTTCTACGTAATTCACGGTGCCGGGCCGTGCCACGTGTTGCTGATCGGCCGCATGAACGCAGGGGGCCAGAAGGACGATTCCGAGAAGAACCGAAACTGCAACTTGGACAGGATCTTTCATAACGCGCTCCTGCCAGGATCGCGCGGTAATTCCTGGTTCCGAGCCTATTGTAGCCGGTTCACGACACGCGGGCGTCGTTTAACCTTAGCCTCAACCTGGCGTGGGGGTGAAGGTGTTGACGAAGACTCACGGCGCGGGTATCCTGCATCGCATGTTTCTTCCGCTCGGCGACTTGTTGTGTTGTCCTGCCTGCCACAATTTGGCTAAGCGGGATGCGCACGCGAAGTTTTAGAGTACGCCAAGCGCCGAACGAAAAGTTCACTAAGCCCGCTTACCAGCAGATTCGGTTGGCGGGCTTTCGTTTTTGGAGACTACTTGGAGTCTGGCCGAAATTGGAAGGAGAATCACAATGGAGCTATGGAGACCTGATCCGACATTTTACCCTTCGCCAAAATTGGCTAGTGCAGCGCCGCAAGAGAGGCTTGCTTATGTCGCTCTTCTGAACCCCACGCACACGGGGCGCCCGGATGCAATAGGAGTCGTCGATGTCGATCATTCTTCATCCAGTTATGGGAAGCTGGTCGGCAACGTAGAGATGCCAAACGCGGGGGACGAACTGCACCATTTTGGCTGGAATGCCTGCAGCTCGTGCTTATGCCCGTATGCGCCGCATCCGCACATCGAGCGGCGTTATCTGGTGGTGCCGGGAATCCGTTCGTCCCGGATTCACGTGATCGATATCAAGCCCGATCCGCGAAATCCCAATATCGTGAAGGTGATCGAACCGGAAACGATTGCCGCGCGCGCAGGTTATAGCCGTCCGCACACAGTTCACTGTGGGCCGAATGGGATATTCGTCAGCGCGCTGGGCTCACCTTCGGGAGACGGGCCCGGCGGAATTTTCATTCTCGATCCGGAAAGTTTCGAAGTGCTCGGAAAGTGGGAAATCGATCGCGGACCGCAGTTCCTCCACTATGACTTTTGGTGGCATTTGGGGTATGACGCCTTGATTACAAGTGAATGGGGAACGCCCAAAATGGTGGAGTCCGGCGTGAACCCCGACATTCTTCTGAAAGGCGGCTACGGCCACTCTTTGCACGTCTGGGATTTGCGGAAGCGGCGGCACCAGCAAGCGCTGGACCTGGGCGCCGAGCAGCAGATGGTGCTGGAGCTTCGGCCCGCGCATGACCCATCGCGCGCGTACGGTTTCGTAGGGGTGGTAGTTTCTTTGAAGGATCTTTCCGCCTCGATCTGGCTGTGGCATCGCAAGAACGGCGAGTGGGCCATCACGAAGGTCATCGAAATCCCCGCAGAACCAGCCGATCCAGAGAAACTTCCGCCACTGCTAAAGGGATTCAAATCTGTACCGCCGCTGGTCACTGACATCAATCTCTCGTTGGATGACCGTTTTCTGTACGTCTCTTGCTGGGCGACGGGTGAATTCCAGCAATACGATGTTTCCGATCCATTCCATCCCAAATTGACCGGCTCCGTTCACCTTGGCGGAATCGTGCGGCGGGCTTCGCATCCAGCACATCCAAATCGACCACTTAACGGCGGCCCGCAAATGGTGGAAGTCAGCCGTGACGGGCGGCGCGTCTACTTTACGAACTCTCTCTATGCACCCTGGGACGAGCAGTTTTATCCCGATGGTGTGCGCAGTTGGATGGTGAAGCTCGATGCAAAGCCGGAAGGCGGCATCGCGGTGGATCCAAAGTTCTTTCTGGAGTTCGACGGTTTGCGCAGCCACCAGGTACGCCTGGAGGGCGGCGACGCTTCGTCCGACTCGTATTGCTATTCATGATGCACTTCGAACTGTGGGCCTGGGCCACTCTTTTTGCGCTCGGCGCATGGCACGGAATCAACCCAGCCATGGGATGGCTGTTTGCGGTCGCGCTCGGCCTGCAGAAACAAACGAGCAAGGCTGTCTGGCAATCGCTCGTGCCGATCGCTACCGGCCATGTTCTGGCGATTGGAGTGGTCGTAGCGGTGGCGTTGCTCGCGGGAGAGGTGTTTTCCCTCCAATACGCGCGCGTGTTCGTTGCGGTCCTTTTGTTTGGGTTCGGGCTTTTCCGTCTGATTTGGGGAAAACACCTCCGATTTGGAGGAATGCAGGTAGGATTCCGGGACCTGACCATCTGGTCTTTACTGGCCGCTTCCGCGCACGGGGCTGGGTTTATGCTGTTGCCTATCTTGCTGGGGATGTCCGGAGTGCATGGCGGCCACGAAATGCATGCTTTCCCCATGTCGAATGCGTGGATGGGATCGCTGGCGGTGGCCATTCACACCGGATCTTATTTGCTCGTGACCGGATTGATCGCGTGGGTTGTTTACACCCGACTTGGTCTCGCGGTGCTGCGTCGCGCATGGTTTAACATGGACCGCATTTGGGCCGTTTCCCTCATCCTGGCAGCCGGCCTCACTCTCATCGTCTAGAAACTCTCGGACAAATGATCGGGCTACCCGGTAGGCCACCCACAGAGGCTAAAGCCGACCGAAATGGCAAAGCTCAAAGAGATCATGGAGAGCTAGCGGCGCTTGAGAGCTTCGAGTTCATCGAGGGTACTGGGCCAGTCTGATCGCAGGAGCCGCGACAGGCTGCGGTCGGCAAGGAGCCTTCCGCCCGTCTGGCAGCGGGCACAATAGTTGGTCTCGTTGTCGGCGTAACGAATTCGCTGCACTTTTTCCCCGCATCTCGGGCAAGGCTTCCCGTAGCGCCCATGAACCGCCATCCCATCGCGGAAGGCGGTCACTTTTTCTGGAAAGGCGAGCTTGGCTTCGGCGCGGAGCCGGTCCATCCACATTTGAAGGATTTGGCGCGTCGCGGCGAAGAGCCTTTCCCACTCGTCATCCTTGAGCTTCTGGGTGAGGGCTACGGGCGACAGTTGTGCCGCGTGCAGGATCTCGTCCGAATATGCGTTGCCGATGCCGCTGATGAGGCGCGGGTCGGTCAGCGCCCGCTTCAAGGTGCGATTCTCGACAGTCAGCGCAGCGCGAAACGAGCTCAAATCGCTTTCGAAGACCTCAATTCCTCCCGGGTCGATGGAACTCAGCCCTTCTTCGCCCGCAATAACATGGAGCGATGCGCGGCGCTTCGATCCGGCCTCAGTCAACACCAATGACCCATTCGGAAAATCGAATGCCGCCAGGTTTTGCCGCCCCGCCAGTTTCACTCCCGCAGATCGCCAATGCAGCCGGCCGGCGATCATCAGGTGCAGCACCAACCAAAGATCCCCCTCAAGTCCGACCGCGACGCGCTTGCCGATACGCCGAAGCTTACGAACCATGCGGCCCTCCGCCTGGTCAGGCGGCGGATCCACTGTTCGGAGCAAAAAGGGACTAGCCAGTCGGACTCTCTGCAGTGGCTGCGCAACGATGCGCGCTTCGAGCGCTTCGACATAGGCTGTAATATCTGGCAGTTCCGGCATGCGGATAAGATTGCAAGCCGCAATTCACTTTTGCAACTCCGCGAACGGGGGTATGCGGAGGTTACTTAAGGGTCGCAAGCAAAGAGCGCCAGCAAAATAAGAGAAGCGCTCCAGCCCGAGACGAATCAGGCCAGAGCGCTTCTGCTAAATCATTTTAGTTTGCTGGCAGGAAGACTATTCGAAGCTGCCGGTCACGCCCTGGAACCCGTGGCGCGCCTGCTTGAATAGCCATTTCATGACACGAGTGACGTCGTAGCAATAGGCAACGTTATAGCCAAGAGTGGAGAAGCAGTGAGGCTCGCAGCCCTTCTTCATTTCAGCCAGTTGCTTGAGATCGAACTTCTCGTTTTCCACCGCGCCCCAGTCGTATGTGGCGTTATACATCGGGAAGCAGGGAGCCACGGTTCCGTCTGTGCGAATAATCAGCCAGTTTTGGCCGGCGCGGCAACCCCAATGTTCTCCCACGCCGCGCATGAAACCTTTCATGTTCTGAAGACGGGGGATGGAGTCAACCATCTTGTAGCCCTGGCGCTGTTTGTCGATCAGGTAATCCAGAAGATCGTCGACCATGGGGAAGTCTTCCGGTCGAATATAGGTATCATTTTCGTGCAAATGCTTGAAGTGCGACTGCTCCATCATGGGAGCTTCGTTGACGTGGAATGTAAGAGAAATGCCGTTGTCGTGGGCGATTTCCACGAGCTCTTTGACGTCATCAATATTTGTGCGGCAGATATTTGTGTTGAAGAAGACCGTATAACCGTAGCGATACTGCCGTTTGACCAGGTAGTCGAAGTAGGACCGGACGTGTTCCAGAGCCTTGGGTAGCCCGGGCTTCTCCTTAATGGCGTCTACGGCAAAGTTGATTGTGGCAATTCCCGCGTCCGCGAGCCTATCTGTCACTTCCGGCCGCAGCAGGCGCGCATTCGTGGCCAGATAAACCCAAAAGTCTTTTTTCGCGGCATAGTAAATGACCTTGTGCACGAAGTCTGGGCGCAGCAGAGGTTCTCCGCCAGTGGGGGCCAACACGCGGCATGGCGTAGCCTCAAGCCAGTCAATGGCCCGCCGGGCAGTGTCTTCGGTCATGCCCTTCACGCGATTGTCGTAGGACCAGCAGTAGTGGCAATCCAGATTGCATTTCCACTCCGTGAACAGGTAGGCGATGATTGGCTGAAAATCTCCGGGCAGAAAACGAGATTTGAAGTACGGCACCATCCAACCCCGCATGTTTTTCAGAACGCGAGAGGCGGGCCAATGCCTTTTTCCAGTGCGCAGAACCTGATCGTGCGCAGCGATATCTTCCATATTGAGTTCGTGCAGCAGCTCCGGATGTTGTGGAAATACCGGTTCAGGAAGAGCGGCCGGTTCCCGCGGCGTCTGGGGCAGGGTCCGCTGGTTCGGCTGTTGAAGCAGATTGTGTAATGGAACATCCAGTCGAAATCGCTGTGTGGGAATTGTAGGGAGCGGTGGTTGTTCCACAGTGGACATGTATCATACCTCTATGTTGCGTAGGATATAGGCATGCCCCATCTAGGCTAGCGTGCCGGTGAAGTCACCAATACCAACCTGAGTCGTTCGGCCCTCTGAAAACCCCCACAGAGATGCCCAGGAAGCAATGGCGCCCCCCCTGGTAACAACTAGTTTGATACGCGAGATTGTCCCCGAGATACATGGAACCTCAAAAAAATCTACAACTCTTCTTGAATCCGTCTGCGTCTGTTATGCCCCGTCAGGCACCCAAACGCAAATAGACCCCCTTGGGATGTGGGCGGAAGTTCCTTCCCCTGCAGGATACCGAAGCGAACGCGCTTTCGCCAGCAAAAGAACATGTCCTAAGCCGTCCAAGCCGGGGGCTCAAAGAGACCGAAGTTCCCGGACGCGGCGCTCGAGTTCCCGAGTAATTTCGTTTGCGTCCTGGTCCGGAGAGAAACTCACCGGCGCGCCGATCGTAACCTTCACGTGGCCCGGCCAGGCGAAAGTTCGCTCCTTCTGCTTCAGGTCATACAAGCCATCCAGGTGCATGGGGACAATCGGAATATTCAACTGCTTTGAAAGCAACCCAATTCCTGAACGAAAGGGCGCCATTTCTGCAGTCGGAGTCGTTATTCCTTCGGGAAAAACAAGGATGTTCCAGCCACGATCCACAAGATTTCCGGCGAAGGCAAAGCTGTGGAGAAATCCGGATTGCTTCGGCAGGGGAAAAACGTTGAAGAGGCTCAGGGCGAGAAAATATCGCAGGTGTTCCATGAACCTCTCAAACAGGCTCAGATCTTTCGAGGGGCGCCGCATTTCCGCAAGCCTTTCGCCCCTCATGGCAGTCGCGAGCCGGTGCCGGAATCGCGCATGGAGCGCCGGCAGAACCCAGGCGATATCGAGATAGGTGACGTGGTTGGAAATGACGAGGACGGGACCCCGAAGTCCGCGGAGATTTTCCCGGCCGCGGATACGAGGGGCGGCAAGAAGGTAGGTCGCGGGCCAGGCAAGAGTGTAATAAACAACAAGGCGGAACAACGTGGTGAACCAGTTTTGTGGCCAGGTAGGATACACGTGCTCCACAGTCGTGGAAGATCCATCCTTGAGAAGCTTTTCGAGCTGGCCAACGGTGGCAACTTCGGAGATTTGGGCGTCGTTCAAGCTGACCTGGTAGCGCTCTTCGAGAGCACTCAAAAGTTCCACGCGATCGAGCGAACTCAGGCCCAGGTCGGTCTCGAGATTCGCGGAGCCGGAGTCGAGCCGAGCCGGACGGCCGGTAATCTGGGTTATCAAGGCGGCCAGGGATCCGCTGTCCTGCAGGACGCTGTGCGCATTCGGGTGCGAGTTCTTCACCGCTTCGCGGATAAGAGGAAGAATGGGCTTCTGTGTGGAAGTCCGAGGGAAATCCGGCTGAGGCCAGACGACCCAATTGCGAATCCTCTGATATTCCGCCAGTGAGCGATTGGCGTTTTCAATGGCGGAGGCCGGCACAGCATCGGGACTCTTCATTAAAAGGACGGCGCAAGCTTCGGCGTTGCCTCCCTTTTCCATTCCGACCACCACGCAATCGCGGACACCCGGCTGGCTCCGAATAGCCTTTTCGAGGTCCTCCGGATATACATTCATACCGGAAGAAGTGACGATGACGTTCTTGCGACGACCCTTGAAAAAGAGATGACCGTTTTCGTCGGTCTCCGCGATGTCGCCGGTTCGAAACCAGCCGTCCGACTCCGCTACCGCTTGCCTCTCGCCCTGACGCTGATAGGCAGTTGCCACGCTTTCTCCGCGTACCAGGATTTCGCCATTCTCGTCGACCCGCACTTCCATGCCAGGGAAAACCTTGCCAATGGAACCTCGCGTTGAGCGGAAGGGGTGATTCAGGCTGATCAAAGAGGTAGTTTCCGTCATGCCGTAGCCCTGAATCACGGCGTAGCCCAGACGGTTCCAGAACGTCTCCACGTTTTCGTCCAGCGCCGCCCCACCGGAGATGAATGCCCAGAATTTCCATCCGAAGCGTGCGTGAATTCTTCGGAAAAGCCACCAACGATGGAGGAAGTGCTTTTTTTCTGCAAGGACGAAGATCTTCCGGAACCGGTCTCCCTTCCCATCGCGCTCCTCCTGACGTTCCACTTCGCGCTGCAGAGACTCTATAAAGCGAGGAACCGCAACCAGCACAGAAACGCGCTCCCGATGGATGGTCTCCATCAGCTCTGCCGGTTTCAGCGAATCGTGGAAAACCACCGTACCCGCCAGGAGCGGAGGAATGAACACGCCGAGCATTTGCCCAAAGACGTGGCTCAAGGGAAGGAGATTCAAAAAGCGGATAGGGTGAAAAATCTTTTCGTAACGAAGATACTTCTGGATTTCGGGCTCGAGCGGCTCAATGTTCGCCAAAACGTTTCCGTGCGAAATCACCACGCCACGCGGTTCGGCGGTGGTGCCCGACGTGAAGATGATTTCCAACGTGTCCTGGCGGGAGAGGGCTGGTGAAAGGTAAGGCGAGGAGTCGTGGCGTGCGATATGGGCAGGGAGCGATTCCAAGGGAATGGACGGAACGGATTCGCATTCTTTGTGTGCCTGCGCCTGAAAGATAAGCTTCGCGTTCACTTCCTTGGCAACACGAGAGGCAAATTCGTCGGTGGACGCATGGTCGATGGGAACGATCACAGCCCCTCGAAGCAGACATCCCAAAAAAGCAATGATCCACTCCGCTGAGTTTTCGCCCCACAGCAGTACAGCGTCGCCCTTTTTAATACCTCTCGTTTCCAGTTCACGCGCCAGGCGGTTTGCTTCTTCCGCAATCCGGGCGTAGCTCCAGCTTTCCATGCGGTAGCCCCGCCGCTGGCGCACGGCAATCTCCCCGCCGCGGGCAGAGTACTTCTGGACGAACTTTAAGAGTGACTCCACAGAACCCCTGGACATCTATTTTACAGTTGAGAATAAACCACGAGTAGCGTCGTGGCGCCATACCCTTTGATAAGCTCTACTTGCGGTGGGATACACGGAAAAAGTCGCCGTCATTGGCGCGGGAATTTCAGGACTGGCTTGCGCCTTTCGCCTGGCAGAGCTCGGGCTGGGCCCCCGCGTGTATGAGGCGGAGGGGCACGCTGGGGGCGTGATCGAGACGGTCAGGAGAAACGGTTTTCTCTTTGAGACAGGACCGCAGAGCCCGCGATTCCCGGAGCCGGTGTGGAAGCTTGTGCTCGAGTTGGGTCTTGCAGACAAGTTTGTGGCGGGAGATCCGAAGGCGAAACGCTACGTTTTGCGGGACGGGCGTTTGCATCTGGCTCCGTTTTCTCCAGGCGGACTGATCGCCACGCGGTTGGTAAAGCCTCAGTCGAAACTGCGGATTCTTGCCGAGGTTTTAGGTAATACGTCTCCCCCGGAACAGGAAGAGAGTTTGGCGCAATTCGTGGAACGGAAATTCGGGAAGGATGTGCTCGACTATCTCGTTGATCCGGTGATTTCCACGGTTTTCTTTGGCGACTCACAGAAAATGGGGATGGAGAGCGCCTTCCCCGCGCTGGTCGAGTGGGAACGCAAGCACGGCAGCCTGGTGCGAGGCGCCCTGCGTTCACGCAAAGGCCAGAACGGGGCCAAATCCAGTACCGCGCCAAAACCGATTCGCTCTAGCTCCCATTCCGAGAAGCTTCGCGTCACCGATTCGCTCCCTTCGCTGGGGTCGTTCAAAGCGGGGATGGGCACCCTTCCGGAGAAACTGGCAGAAAAACTGAAAGAAAATATTCGCTACCGCGAAAGGGTCGAGTGTATTGCTCCATCGCCCGGAGAGAATGCCTCAACAAGCAGCGGCTGGAAAGTCCGGCTGCAGAATGGCCAGGAAATCCAGACGGAGTCTCTGGTGTTAGCCGTGCCGGCGTATGCCGCAGCAAGCCTGTTGGAAATCACGGCGCCGCAACTGGCGTCGCTGCTCAATGCCATCGAATATGCGCCCGTCTGCACGGTCTCCAGCGCTTATGATCGCAGAGTTGTTTCGCACAACCTGAACGGATTCGGATTCATGGTGCCTCGCCGCGAGAGTTTAGAGACCATCTGCACATTCTGGAACTCCTCCTTGCTTGAAGGGCATGCTCCCGAGGGACAAGTGGTCATGACCAGTTTCGCCGGCAGAGACGCAAATCAGCCTCTGTTCGCAATGTCGGAAGACGAGTGCGCACAAAAGATCGAAGCCGAGAATGCAAAAATCCTGGGAATAACAGGTACGCCCATTGACCGCATGGTATGGAGAAGCGCGAAGGCGCTGCCACAATACAACATTGGGCACGCGCGTCGCGCAGCCCATGCCGCTGAAATGCTGCGCTCATTGCCGAACATATATCTTGCGGGCAATTATCTGACGGGCCGCTCCATCGGGGATTGTGTTCAAATTGCGTATCGAATCGCCGAAGATTTGCATAGCCAAGTGCACCGGTAAAACATCCAAAGGGTCGTTAGTTGACCCAGGGCAGGGAAAGTTGATTCAGGCACTGATATGGATTGCCGCAATCATAGGGATCTTCGCTTTGCTCGGCCTGCTCTACCAAATAGCCGGGACGCGAAGGGACGCTCGTCTTTATCCGCCGCCGGGAAAGATGGTGGACCTCGGCACTCACAAGCTCCATGTGCTGGCAAAGGGCTCAAGCCAAGGTTTGAGCGGTCCCACCATTTTGTTGGAAGCGGGATTGATGTCCACGGTCTTGAGCTGGACCGATCTGCAGGAGGAGCTGTCGAAATCGTACCGGGTGGTCAGCTATGACCGGGCTGGCTTGGGCTGGAGCGATCTGGGTCCGATGCCCAGAACTGCCGAAAGGATCGTGGAAGAACTCCATATGATGCTGCAGCGGGCAAACATTGCGCCTCCTTATGTTTTGGTGGGCCACTCCTTTGGCGGCCTGACCATGCCGCTTTTTGCCGCACGGTATCCGGAAGAGATCGTCGGTATGGTGCTTGTTGATCCGGTGGCGCCGGCCGAGTGGAATCCGCCTTCGGAGCAGGATCGGAAAATGACGCGCATCGGCGCCACGGTGTGCCGTCGCGCGGCGTTTCTCTCTCAATTTGGCCTCATCCGGTTCGTTGGGTTTCTTCTTACGACGAAAGCAAAAGACGTGGCTGGCCGACTTGTCCGGCTCATCAGCCGCGGGACGCCGAGTCAATCAGGGACGGTCTCGAGCCCCTGGTTCTGGGCTTTGCCTGCCAACGAAAGAGCGATGGCGGCGGTGTTCTGGATACAGAAAAAATTCGCGCTGACCATCGCGAGCCAATTGGAGAACCTCCCGGTAAGCGCGGCCAGCCTGGAGCAAGCCGGTTTCACGACCGATAAGCCCGTGGTGATTTTTTCGGCAAACACTGCGCCGAAACGGCGCCGGGAAGAACACAAGGCCATGGCGGAACGGCTATCCCTGGGTGAGCACGTGACCGCGCACAACAGCAATCACTGGATCATGCAGGAGGAGCCAACGCTACTTTTGGATGCCATTCGAAACGTGGCGGCTTCGAGGGATTCTGCTGCCTCGCCCACGGCGGAGGGATTGCCTAAGCGTGGCGTGGTGGGCAAGGTTTAGCGGAAACTCGTTCAAGACGTAAGGTCCGCGAAGAAAAATGGGGGAGTTATGACAATCTTTCGTGGACATTGCGGCGGTTTCGTCTTCACTTTTTTGCTGTGCGCCGCTCCTCCCACCTTGTTGAGCCAGAGCAACCTTCCGTCCACCTCATCTTTTCTGGAGAGATCTTCCTCAGACTATCCGGCAATGGCGCCCAAACAAAACGACGCCGTAATCGCCGAGATGATCGAGCGCAACCGTTTGCGAGCGGAAGAACTCCAAGGGTACTCGGCATCGCGGACTTACGAGGTACGAAATCCGGCGGGGAAGATAAGCGCGCAAGCAGTCGTCAAGCTGGAGTACGAAGCTCCCGACAAGAAAATGTTCTCAAAGACGTCGGAAAGCGGGTCGGTGGTGGTGCGCCAACTGGTATTCGATCGCCTGATCGAAAACGAGCAAGACACCGTGGCTGGTCCGGAGCATAGCCGCAGCGCTATCACCGATGAGAACTATGTCTTTACGCCGGATGGCGAAGGTGAAGTCGGTCCCTACCATTGTCTAATCTTTAAAGCGACGCCAAAGCGGAAGGAAAAATACCTGTTCGAAGGAAGGATCTGGGTCGATCGGCAGGATTTCGCCATCGTAAGGATCACTGGCCAACCTGCGAAATCGCTGTCTTTCTGGATCAAGCGAGCCGATTTTGTACGCCAGTATGAGAAGGTCGGAGGTTTTTGGCTTCCCAGTCGCGACGAGACAACTGTGGAAGTGAAGGTCTATGGAACGGTTGTCTTCAGTATCGACCATCAGAACTACGTGATCCACCACTCGGTCTCTTCACAGCTTCGAACCGCGGCAAGCGCAGGCAGGGCAGACGATCAAAGCGTGGACCACTGACGGGGGCTCGAAGGACTTGCCAAGGAAATCCCGTCAGGCCTCAGCTTGCAAGCTTAGCGAGCGAGCCAAATCGCATAGCGAATCGCTTGAAAAACCGTCCACTGGTGATGTACCCGGAGGACGCGATACCAATAAACAACGGAATGTGCTTTCATGACGTGCCCTCGTTTCACGAGCCACGAAAATTCTCGTTTCGGAGCCCGGTCTAACCGTCCTCATCTGGTTTACGCGAACGCCAGACACGGCACATCACGAAATGGAACGATTTTGTACTCCCCCGGAATGTTCTCTGTTGCATACCTCGATGTTGGTAGAAAGAAATGCTTCTTTATCCGAGCAGGCCTTGTTTCTCCAAAACCTAGACAAAGCTGGCAAACACCTCATTGCAGTTGTAGGATAGTTTCAGTTCGTAAGCGGACGCGGGGTTCCGCCTTGCTTGCGGACATACCATCCTTTCGAGGCCCGGGTTGGCCAGATTCGCTCCCTGCCGCCAGGAACCAAGCCGTCGTATCTTCGACGGACAGCAACGGAAGCGTGCTGCGGTCCCCTACTCAATAAAACTTGCCCGAATTACCGCGATACTCTTCCTGTTCTGCCTTCTGCCGAGCGGGTGCCAAACCCGCGGGAACAAGCAACACCCCTCTATTGAGCTCAGCAGGATTCCGCCGGCAGCGCAGGGTGGCCGGGAGCGAGTCGACACCATAGCGGGACGTGTTACCGGCGCAAAGCCGGGGCAGCACATTGTCGTATACGCGAGGAGCGGACCGTGGTGGGTGCAGCCCTGGCCGGACCAACCTTTCCTCACCATCCAGCCAGACACCACGTGGAGCACCACGACGCACCTGGGTTATGAGTATGCAGCGCTCCTGGTGGACCCGTCTTACCAACCGCCACCCACAATGGATGTGGCTCCCACCCAAGGCGGTTCCGTCCTTGCCGTCAAGATCGTGAATGGAGTTGGGACCTTGCCTCCGCTGCCCACGGAACCCATTCACTTTGGCGGATACGACTGGGACGTGCAGACAAGCTCTGCCATCAGGGGAGGGGTGAACAATTTGTACGATGCTGACAATGTCTGGACAGATGCGGGAGGGGCACTTCACCTACGGATCAGCAAGAAGCCCAAAGGGTGGACGTGCGCTCACGTGATTCTGAATCGTAGCCTTGGCTACGGAACCTACAGCTTTGTCGTGCGAGAGACATCTCACATGGAACCTGCCGCGGTTCTGAGCATGCATACGTTCGATCAATGGGGAGGAGATCAGCACTATCGGGAGATGGACATAGAAATCGGCCACTGGGGCGACCCCGCGAGCAAGAACAATGCGCAGTATGGCATCCAGCCGTTTTATGTTCCCGGCAATGTGTCGCAATTTGTAGAACCCTCAGGTAAGTTGACGGAAACGATGCGCTGGGAAGCTGGCCAGGCAAGTTTTAAGACGGTGCGCGGATCCTTTCCGCAGGCAGGATCACCTGTGATATACGAGCATACATTCACGACGGGCGTACCCACTCCCGGCCGCGAACTGCTGGAATTTATGCTCTATATCGTCCCCAGCGATAAAGATCCGATCCAAAAAGGAACCGAGGTTGTCGTTGAGAAATTCGAATACTTCCCGTGACGGCGGCCTCAGGACGCACTGGCTCTTTCGCGGGGCGCTTGCGGCGCTGGCCTTGGTGTATCTCGCTGCGTGCGTACATGCGCTGGACCCTCGTCGTATGGCCTCTCAATATATGCAGGAGAACTGGGGAAGTGAGAGGGGCTTCCCTGGCGGGAAGGTATCCGCGATCGCGCAGACGAGTGACGGTTATCTTTGGATCGGGACGGACAAAGGCCTGGTTCGATTCGATGGACTGAACTTTCGCGTTTTTTCGCAAGCGATTCCCATGTCCATGCCCATCGGCCCGGTCCAGGCTCTGCTGACGGATTCGGAAGGGAATTTGTGGGTCCTGTTGGAGAGTACCAAGATCCTGCGCTACCACGATGGAAAGTTTGAGCTGGGTCGCGAGGAAGCCGAGTATGGCGTGACTGCCATGGGCCGGCGAGGGGACGGGACAGTTCTCTTCTCGTCCGTTGCCTACGGGATGTTCGCGTACAACAAAGGAAAATTCGAGGTTCTTCAACCTCGACGTGGTGAATCTGACTCCGGAACAAACGCCGCCACCGAACCAAACGATACGCTGTCCAGCCGCTTGGCTTGGGCCACGAGCGTTGCGTCCCATCATATAGCCGAGCCCAGCTCTTCTGTGGTTTCGATGGTCGAATCTTCCACCGGAAAGATGTGGCTTGGTACTCGGGACAAGGGTCTCTTTTCCGTACATGACGGACAGATTTCCCCTTTGGCAGACGGGCGCCCCAGCGGGGAGCTTACGTGTTTGCTTCCCATGGAAAGTGGAAAATTATGGGTCGGCACCGAAAAAGGCCTCATGGTGTGGAACGGCGCCAGTTTTAGTCAGAGCGACGTGCCTTCCACCCTCCGGGAAGCCAAGGTTCTGGCCATGATTCGCGACCGCGATTCGAACATCTGGGTAGGCACGACTAACGGCCTCCTGCGGTACAACGATGCCTCCTTTGCCGAAGAAGTTCCCGCAACCAATGGACCCGTTACCGCACTTTTCGAAGATCGCGAAGGAAATCTCTGGGCGGGAAATCCTCGGGGCATTGAGCGCCTGCGCGACACCACGTTCATTACATATTCCGTAGGAGGTCTTCAGTCGGAAAGCAGCGGTCCGATCTACGTCGACGATGAAAGACGTGCCTGGTTCGCTCCGTTTGAAGGCGGGCTCCACTGGCTGAAGGATGGAAAAAGCGGAACCGTGACAAACGATGGACTGAGCCGAGATGTGGTCTATTCGATCGCGGGCGACAAGAACGAGCTTTGGATCGGGAGGCAACTGGGCGGACTAACGCACCTCTATTATGACAACGGCCAAATCACTACAAAAACGTACACGGAGGCGGATGGGCTCCCGCAAAACGGGGTCTACGCGGTTTATCGTGGCGAGGACGGGGCGGTCTGGGTTGCAACGCTAAGCGAGGGCATCGGCGAATATAAGGACGGACGTTTTACAACGTATTCGAAAACGAATGGATTGGCGTCCGACACGGTCACCTCCATTGCGGAAAGCCCCGACAAGACCATGTGGTTTGGGACCCCCCTTGGGCTAAGCGCGCTTTCGAATGGCCAGTGGCACACCTATACCGTTCGTGACGGTCTGCCTGGCGATAATGTGAATTGCCTGTTTTCAGACACGGACGGGGTGCTGTGGATCGGAACTGCGTCCGGACTCGCGTTTCTGAGGTCCGGCCGAGTGCTGGCGCCCGATGCCGAGCCGGCGTCTCTGCGCGAGGAAATATATGGAATTCAGCAAGACCGTGAAGGGCGGTTGTGGATCGCGACTTCGAATCACGTGCTGGCCGCAAAGCGCGATGGACTTCTTGGGGGCGGTTCCCACCCGCCGGACGTGCGGGAGTATGGAATCGAGGATGGTCTGCAGGGAGTGGAGGGGGTAAAGCGACAGTATTCCGTCTTCGCAGACACGTTTGGGCGAATCTGGTTTTCGATGAATCGCGGCCTCTCGGTTGTGGACACCTCCCGGGTGGTGGTCAGCTCGGCGCCCGCGATCGTACAAATCGAAGGGCTTTCCTGGGATGGTAATCCCCTTGAATTGCAGAAGAATCTTCGCATTCCGGCGGGAGGGCATAGAGTCACCTTTTCCTACGCGGGTCTGAGTCTCTCGGTTCCAGACCGGGTGAAATTTCAGTACAGACTGGACGGATTCGATCAGCACTGGAGTTCCCCGGTCTCCGCGCGGGAAGCTGTGTACACGAACCTGAGCGCGGGCGCCTACCAATTTCGGGTGAAAGCCAGCAATAGCGACGGACTATGGAACAGCCCCGAAGCGGTCCTGCCCTTTGAAATCGAGCCACTGTTCTGGCAAACGTGGTGGTTCCGGCTGGCTGCTGTGGTGGCCCTGGCGGCTCTGATCATACTGATATTTCATCTTCGAACGGTCCGCCTGACGCGGCAAATGAATATGCGGTTTGAAGAGCGGCTGGCGGAGCGGACTCGCATCGCGCAGGAACTTCATGACACCTTGTTACAGGGATCCATGAGCGCCTCCATGCAGCTGCACGTGGCGGAAGAACAGCTGCCCGACGATTCACCAGCCAAACCGCTGGTCAGGCGCGTTCTGCAATTGATGGGGCAAGTCATTGAGGAGGGCCGGAACGCGGTTACCGGTCTTCGGTCAGGCCCGCACGGTTCGATCGATCTGGGACAGGCATTTTCGCGAGTGCGGCAAGAGTTGACTGCCACGGAAGCGCCTGATTTTCATGTCATCGTAGAAGGCGCGGCGCGTCCCTTACAGCCCATTATTCGTGATGAGATCTACGCGATCGGGCGGGAAGCTTTGATTAATTCATTCCGGCACTCCCATGCCAGCAGCATTGAGGTCGAGCTAGAATATGCGGCCGACAAGCTGCGGGTGTTGGTCCGCGACAACGGAGTCGGTATTGATCCCGAAGTGTTGGATACGGGGCGCGACGGACACTGGGGGTTGGTAGGCATGCGCGAGAGAGCGAAAAGAATCGGTGCAAAGCTTAGAGTCTTGAGCCGTGCCGCGGCGGGCACGGAGGTGGAACTCTCCGTTCCCAGCAACATTGCCTACGTACCCGGAAGTTCGTCTGCGGCATCAAAGAAAAATAGCTTTTTGTCCTTCAAACGAAATCGTACGGCCCCAACGTCTCATACGAAAGAAGACTGATGCTCGTGTCTACTCCAATTCGGGTTTTGTGCGTGGATGATCATCCTCTCCTTCGCGAGGGGATCGGCACGGTCATCAACACGCAAGCGGACATGGAATTAGTAGGACAGGCGTCCAACGGGCAGGAAGCCATCCAACAGTTCAGGAAGCACCGGCCAGACGTGACTCTGATGGACCTCCGGCTGCCCGACAAGAGCGGCATCGACACGATGATTGCCATACGAACCGAATTTTCCGACGCGCGCATCATCATGCTCACGACGTTCGAAGGAGACGTGGAAGTCCAGCGAGCTCTGGAGGCCGGAGCACGGGCCTATATCCTGAAAAGCATGCCTCCCAAAGAACTGCTGGAAGTGATTCGCCAGGTTCATGCCGGGAAAAAACGCATACCCACGCAGGTTGCGGCGCAACTGGCAGAGCACCTCAGCGATGAAGCGCTTACAGCCAGGGAAATCGAAGTCCTTCGAAGCGTTGCCGAAGGAAACAGAAACCGGGATATAGCCGAGCGGCTGTTCATTACCGAAGAAACGGTGAAGGTCCACATCAAGCACATCATGGAAAAACTGGGCGCCAATGATCGTACCCAGGCCGTGGCCATAGGTCTGCGCCGGGGAATTATCCACCTCTAGGGCGGGACCTAATCAGCAAAAACCCCTACCCCCAAAGAGGTACCAAAAAATGCCGAAATGAGGGGTTTCCTTGCTTGTTTGCACAAGCGTAGGTTGAGTCAGTCCTGCGATTCGAAGGTCAAAATCGGAGAAACGCCCTGCAAAGATTGTTTTCCACATTTCCGGGCGGCAGGCCTGGAACGGGCCTGTTGCTGTTGCGCACTGCTGTCGGGATCACAGCAGTCGTACAGGGAATTCTGTATCTGTCGAGCACAGCGGTTCATTCTGCCCTTGTGTGGGTCGCTGGAGTGGCATTGATCCTGGGTGGCGTCGCGCTGGTAATCGGATTACTGACGCCACTGGCGGGATTGCTGGTGGGGCTATGCGTCACGGGAATGGCTCTCTCCTGGCTGCCTGTGCCTCCCTTCGCGTTGCTCGATTCCCGGACGGTGGACTCCGGAATGATCGTGACAGCCATAGCTATTGTATTGCTTGGGCCTGGAGCCTTTTCGATTGACGGCTATCTGTTCGGGCGCAGGGAAATCGTGATTCCACCGCGTCCTCCCGAACCATAAAGTCCTCAGATCTCCGCTTTGTTACGGTATATTCACATGCCGGGCACATGCCGCGTGTCTGCGCGCGAAAGTTTATTCGCCTAACGAAAAAGTACATAGCCGCAAGTAGCAAAAGTCAATCCACCAAAGGTGGTATTTCATCTCTCCCTTCCAGAGGTAAGCAAAAAACATTCCATTTCGGGATGTGGGCCGGTCTCCGATTTTTGTATACCTGAGCGCGTCGTCCCAAAAACCAAAAGGCCAATCGTAAATCTCTTTCGGGCTACAGGAAGGTAACAATGAATCTGCAAGTCCATTCTTTCGATACATCCAAAGCGAATCTTCGTCAGCAGGAAGGAATCCGGCAAACCTCTGAGGAACGGCTTCTGGCCGCGGCGAAGCGTGGGAAGTCTGAGGCATTCGAAGCTTTGTTCGAAGCCCACAGGGAAAGGTTGTTCAGGTCCGCGTTTTGCATCACGCGAAATCGAGAGGATGCGGAGGACGCTCTGCAAGATTCGCTGCTGAGAGCGTTCGTTCATATCAACAGCTTTCATGGCAGGTCCAGTTTTTCCACCTGGCTCACGCGGATCGTGATCAATTCAGCGCTCATGATTCGCCGCAAGAATCGGAACGCGCGCCAGATCTCCGCGGATGACCTGCTCCACTCCGGCGATTCCAAGTTGCACCTTCAGATTCCGGACCGCTCTCCAAATCCAGAGCAGCGCTACGTGGAAGGGGAGAGGAGGAGAATTCTACATAAGGCCATCGGCGGGCTCCGTCCACGAATTCGGGCGGTTGTTGAGATCGGCCACTTGCAAGAGCGCCCGATGAAGGAGACTGCGCGTGTTTTAGACATCTCCCTGGCGGCGGCCAAAGGACGTTTCTTTCATGCTCGCACGGCGCTGCGCAAATCCGTCGCACTCAGGTCTTACGCTCGGGCAAGAACGAAGCCCGCGGCTTAAACGCAGGGGTAAACGGGGGGATCGGTAGCCCTTGGCATGTAAACGACGACGGGGTGGCAAAAGGGGGGAGTCGTGATTTCCAATATGACGCCGTTCACGTTGTTTCATGTGTTGCTTAGCCTGGTTGGTATAGTTTCTGGATTTGTGGTCGTGTTCGGGTTGATGATCGCAAAGCGGTTGAGTGGCTGGACGGCAATCTTCCTGATAACGACGGTGGCGACCAGCGTGACGGGGTTCCTATTCCCGTTCCATAAAGCTCTTCCTTCTCACATCCTAGGAGTTCTGTCGCTGATCGCACTGGCTGTCGCCATTTACGCTCTCTATAGCCGTGGGCTTGCCGGCGGGTGGCGCCGCGCCTATGTCGTAAGTTCGGTGGCGGCGCTCTATCTCAACGTCTTCGTATTGGTTGCGCAGCTGTTTATGAAGGTTCCCGCCTTGACAGCACTGGCCCCTACGCAATCGGAGGGCCCTTTTAAGCTTGCCCAGCTCTCCGTGTTGATTCTTTTTCTGGTGCTGGGCATTTTCGCCACAAAAAGATTCCGCCTTGTAGAAGCCGTAACCATCTGACGTTTAGAAGAGTTCGAGCATCCAACTTCGACATTCAAGAGTGCCGGGGGTATGGAATGAACTTTCTTTCAAAATACAAATATTGGATCGCGGGCGCATTTTGTCTGGGAGTCATAGGACTGATTATTGGCGCAATCCGCCCCAAGGGCGTATCCGGCGCGCCACCGAGTTCCCCTCCCGAGGTTGAGGTCGTTCAGGTCGAGCAAAAGGACGTTCCCATTTACGGAGAGTGGATTGGTACGCTCGACGGGTTGGTCAATGCCGACGTAAGGGCCCAGGTAACGGGCTACTTAATGCGGCAGGGATATCAGGAAGGCGCTTTCGTAAAGAAAGGGGACCTGCTCTTTCAGATCGACCCGCGGCCTTTTCAAGCGGCCCTTGACCAGGCGGAAGGTCAGCTGGCGCAGGCAAAAGCGATGCTTGCGAATGCCCAAGCCGTGCAACGAAGGACCGAGCTTGATGTAAACCGCTACACACCGCTGGAAAGGAACAAGCGGCCAGCCAACAGGACCTCGACAACGCCGTCCAAAACAATCTTGCCGCCAAAGCTACTGTGGAGACGGTCAAGGCGCAAATCCAGACGTACGAGGCCGCCGTTGAGACAGCCAGGATTAATTTGGATTTCACGCGGCTTATAGCTCCCATCGATGGAATTGCCGGCCAGGCGCAACTTCAAGTCGGCGCCCTCGTAAGTCCCAGCAGCGGGCCGGTTACGTCCGTTTCCACTCTGGATCCCATCAAGGTTTATTTCACCGTCAGCGAGCCTCAGTATCTGGCGTGGCGAAAGCGCTTTCCCACCGAGTCCAGCCGCCTGGAAGCGGATAGGAATTTGCGGCTCCAACTGATCCTGGCGGATGGATCGACGTACCCGCACGAAGGCAGCTTCTATTTTGCTGATCGCCAGGTAAACGAGGGCACGGGAGCAATTCGACTCGCCGGGTTGTTTCCCAACCCGGGGAACATTCTCCGGCCGGGGGGCTACGGCAGGGTGCGTGCCGTCGTCCGGTTGCAGCACGATGCGCTGCTAGTACCGCAGCGGGCGGTCTCAGAGCTCCAGGGAGGCTATCAAGTCGCCGTCGTAAACAACGATCACAAGGTGGAGATCCGCACCATCAAGATCGGGGATCAGGCCGGCTCCGAGTGGGTGGTCGCCGAAGGACTGAAGCCCGGCGAAACCATCGTTGCGGAAGGCGTACAAAAGGTGCGCTCGGGTGCCCCCGTAAACCCGAAACCCTTTGGACAGGAAACAAAGGGGAAGTGAAGCCATGTCAAAATTCTTCATCAACCGCCCCATCGTCGCGATCGTTATCTCGATCGTTCTGGTGCTGGTCGGCAGCCTGACGATCCTGAGTTTGCCGGTCGCCCAGTTCCCCAACATCGCCCCACCGGAAATCCAGATTCTGGCTACCTACGTTGGCGCGGACGCACAAGCTCTGGAACAATCCGTCGCCACTCCCCTCGAGCAGCAGATGAGCGGGGTGGACAACATGAACTACATGTATTCGCTGAACGCCACCGGCAACTCCACAACCAGCCTAATCGTGGATTTCGATGCGAAGACGGACCCAAACAACGATTTCATTCTGGCCCAGTCACGCGAAACGCAAGCGGCGTCTCAGCTTCCCGTGGATGTGAACAACTACGGAATCACGGTTCGTAAAGCGGTTACAGCGCCGCTCATGCTGGTTGACGTTTACTCGCCCCGTGGAACGTACGACGCTACTTTTCTGGCCAACTATGCCTACATCAATCTGGTCGATCCTCTGCTCCGCTCGCAAGGAATCGGCAACGTGCAGGTGTTTGGCGCTGGGCAGTACGCGATGCGCATGTGGGTCAAGCCTGATCAATTGGCCAAACTCGGGGTTACTGTTCCGGATATTATCAGCGCTATCCAAGCGCAAAACACCGTGAACCCCGCGGGGAAGTTCGGTGGCGAGCCGGCTCCCCAAGGCACGGAGTTTACTTATTCGGTCCTCGCGCAAGGTCGTTTGGTTTCGCCGGAGGAGTTCGGGCAGATTGTGGTGCGCGAAACGCCGGACGGAGGCACGGTTCGTGTCCGCGATGTGGCCCGCATAGAATTGGGCTCTCAGGACTACAGCGTCGCTGGCCGTTTCAACGGCCAGGCCAGCGCGGTGCTCGCCCTTTACCAACTTCCGGGTTCAAATGCCGTGGAGGCGGCGGCCGCTGCGAACAAACTGATGACCCAATTGAAGCAGCGCTTCCCGCAGGACTTGGACTACGTGGTTGCACTGGACACAACGCGAGCCGTCACCGAAGGCATGAAGGAAATTGTCGTGACGCTTTTGATCGCGCTGGCGCTGGTCATCCTTGTTGTTTATATCTTTCTGCAGGGAATCCGCGCCACGTTGATTCCGCTCCTTGCAGTGCCTGTTTCGTTGGTGGGTACTTTCGTTCTGTTCCCTCTGTTCGGGTTTTCGATCAACACCCTTTCTCTGTTTGGTCTGGTGCTGGCGATCGGCTTGGTGGTGGATGACGCTATCGTGGTCGTCGAAGGTGTGGAGCGGCACATAGAAGAGGGGATGACGCCGAAGGACGCGGCTTTGAAAGCTATGGACGAGTTGTCCGGCCCTGTCGTGGGAATTGCCCTGGTTCTTTCGGCCGTGTTTGTGCCCACGGCGTTTATTCCCGGCATTACCGGAAAGCTTTACCAGCAGTTCGCTGTGACCATCGCGATTTCTGTTCTTCTTTCCGCGTTCAACGCGCTCACGCTCAGCCCAGCGCTCGCTGCTCTATTGCTGAAACCAAAGAAGCCGAGCAAGGGATTACTACGGAGGTTCTTCGATTGGTTTAACCGCGTCTTTGACCGCGGGACCGATGGTTATGTGCGGTGGAGCGCGGTGCTTCTAAAGAAGTCCGTAGTGGTGATCGTAATGCTCGTGGTTTTTGCCGGAGCCGGCGGTTTTTTTGCCAACCACATCCCCACGAGCTTTCTGCCCGACGAAGATCAGGGCTATGCCTACGTTAACGTTCAGCTGCCAAATGGCGCTTCCCTGGAGCGCACGAGAGCGGTCGTGGAGCAGGTCGAGAAAACGATCATGGATACGCCCGGAGTCCAATACTCCACCTGCTTTGTCGGCTTCAGTCTGTTGAGTTTCGTTCGAACCACCTACAATGCCACCTTTTTTGTGAACTTCAAACCCTGGGATCAACGAACGACCAGGGAGCAACAATTTCAAACACTCAAAGCAAATCTGAACCAGAAGTTCCGGTCCGTGCCCTCCGCGGTCGTCTTCGGTTTTTCTCCCCCCGCCATTCCTGGCGTAGGGACCGCAGGCGGCTTTACGTTCATGCTCGAAGATCGTTCCGGCGGCGATGTTCAATTTCTGGCCAAGAACTTGGCCACGTTTCTTGACGCCGCCCGAAAGCGGCCGGAAATCGCCAGTTTGAGCACCACGTTCTTGCCTGCTGTGCCGCAGCAATTTATGGAGGTTGACCGCGATAAGGTGTTGAAGCAGGGCGTGGCTCTCAATGACGTCTACCGCACCATTCAGGCTTTCATGGGCGGCTATTTCATCAATTATTTCAACCGGTTTGGACGGCAGTGGCAGGTGTATATCGAGGCGGAAGGCGAAGACCGCGTCAAAGCTGAAAACGTCGGCCGATTCTACGTGCGCAACAAGAATGGAGAGAATGTTCCTCTCTCCACGCTGACCACGGTAAAACCTCGTCTTGGACCGGAATTCACGCTGCGTTTCAACGAGTATCGCTCCGCTCAGATCAACGGCAGCGCCGCGCCCGGCTACAGCGCGGATCAAGCCACAGCAGCACTGGAAGAAGTTTTTAAGCAGACGATGCCGCGCGAAATGGGTTTCGATTACTCCGGGATGTCGTTTCAGGAGCAGAAAGCACGTGAGGGCGTGCCGCCCTCGGTAATTTTTGGACTGTCGCTGCTGTTCGTTTTCCTGATTCTCGCGGCGCTCTATGAGAGTTG
>Ga0187780_10000649_pt1 | contig 25572 bp, 23 predicted proteins | sample 1015_Q2_SP10_20__FD_132429 | JGI IMG/M metagenome (GOLD analysis project Ga0187780, IMG submission 132429) | Tropical peat soil microbial communities from peatlands in Department of Meta, Colombia - 1015_Q2_SP10_20_MG | ecosystem: Environmental > Terrestrial > Soil > Wetlands > Peat | place... | reverse complement strand
AGTCCTGCAATCGAGCATGGGTCGCTCGCCGCTGCTCGACGTGAAGGCGCCGCTCATCCTGAAAAACGACTTCCCCGCGAGCTTCCCCCTCCGCCTCATGCACAAAGACCTGCGCCTGGCCCTCGAATTGGCGCAACAGCAAGAAACGCCGCTCCCCGCCGCCACCGCCGCCTACGCTACCTTCAGTGCCGTCAAAGACGCCTCGCGTGACGATCCCGACTTTGCCGCCGTCGCCCGCTTTTGGCAAAGGCCGCCCAAGACTTAGTGCCACCGCGGCCGCACCGTCGCCGCTTCTGCAGCCATTTTTGACGGCTAGGGGCCTTCCTCCTGGGGTACAATGGCGCACCTCATGGCATCCCAAAAGCATGAGAAAGTCATAGCCATCTATCCCGGCTCGTTCGATCCGGTCACGAATGGCCATCTCGACCTGATTGCGCGCGGGGCCCTGATTTTCGACACTTTGGTCGTGGCGGTCGCTCGCAATCTCGACAAGAGCCCGCTCTTTGCCGTCAAAGAGCGCCTCCAGATGCTCCGCGCCGTGACGGCAGGTCTCCACAATGTCGAAGTGGACGAGTTCAAAGGGCTTCTGGTGGAGTACGCGCGCGCGCGCGGCGCCCGCGTGATTCTTCGGGGCATCCGCGCCGTCTCCGACTACGAATACGAGCTGCAGATGGCCATGATGAACCGCAAGGTGGAGCCACAGATTGAGACGGTCTTCATGTTACCCGCCGAGGCCTACAGCTACCTGAGCTCCCGCCTAGTGAAGGAACTGGCGCGGTATGGCGGCCTGACCAAGGGCCTGGTACCGCCGCTCGTGGAAGCGCGCCTACGGGCCAAGTTCAGCTAGAATAGTACGGGCGTTGTTCGAGGGAAAATACATGGAACAAACCGCCGGTGCGAAAACAGAACAAGCCTTTCCGCTCTCCGACCGCGTCAACCGCATCAGCGTGTCGCCGACTATGGCCGTTCTCCAAGCCGCCGACCAATTGAAATCGAAAGGTGTGGATGTGGTGGACTTCGGCCCGGGCGAACCCGATTTCCCCACGCCCGAAAACATCAAGCGCGCCGCCGTCAAGGCCCTGGAGGAAAACCGCACCAAGTACACACCTACGCCGGGCATCGCCCCGCTGCGCCAGGCGATTTGCGACTGGCATGCCGCGCAGCTCGGCTCGTCCTATCAGCCCGCCGAGTGCATCGTCAGCGCGGGCGGCAAGCAGGCCATTTTCAACGCCGTCTGCTCGCTGGTGAATTCCGGCGATGAAGTCGTGATTGCCGCGCCCTATTGGGTGAGCTATCCCGATATCGTCAAGTACGCGGGCGGCCGGCCGGTCATTGTCGAAACGCGCGCCGAAGACAATTTCATCATGCGCGCCGCGGACGTCGAAAAAGTTCTCACGCCGCGCACCCGCATGGTCATCGCTGACTCACCGAGCAACCCTACCGGCGCGGTCATCCCGCCCGAGGAATTTGAAAAGCTGTTTTCGCTGTGCCGGCGCCAGGGAATCTGGCTGCTTTCCGACGAGTGTTATTCGCACTTCGTCTACGGCAACGCCAAACCTTTTTCGGTGGCCAGCCTGCAGGGGGGCAAGGAGCGCCTGATTATCGTCGGCTCCTGCTCGAAGACCTACGCTATGACCGGCTGGCGCGTCGGGTACGCGTTGGCGCCGCAGCAACTCGTCGCCGCCATGAACAAGCTGCAGAGCCAGTCCACATCCAATGTGACCACCATGGCGCAGTACGCCGCAGTCGAGGCCCTCCGCGGCCCCATGGACTCCGTGTCCGCCATGCTTGCCGAATACGCCCGGCGCCGCGAGCGCATCGTCGCCGGTCTCCGCGCCATTCCGGGCGTGACGTGCACCGCGCCGCAGGGCGCGTTTTACGTCTTCCCGAATATCTCCGCGCACCTCAATGCGGCCATGCCCAACGATACCGCCGCCGCCCGACTGCTGCTCGAGCGCGAACACGTCGCGGTGGTTCCCGGCGAGGCCTTTGGCGCGCCCGGTTACCTACGCATTTCTTACGCGGCCTCCATGGAGCGGATCGAAGAGGGGCTCCGCCGATTGGGACGGTTTTTTGCTCGCCCCGCCTGACCAGTGTGCGGGGAAGTGACGATATCTTGCACGACAGTCACGAATCTTCTGTGAACCTGCGCCCCGCCCGCATGGAACCTGTCTTTCACAAGCGTCCCTGGGGCGCGCGCTCTCTTGCGCCGCTCTTCCCGCAGATGAGCAGCCTCCCCGAGCCCGTCGGCGAGGCCTGGATGACCGGCAACGATTCCCGCTTCGTGGAAGGTCCTTTCGCCGGCCAGACGCTGGGCCACGCCTGGCCCGAAATGCCGCCCGCATGGTCCGGCACGCGCGTCGCGCGCGGCGCCCTTTTTCCTATGCTCGTGAAATTTATCTTCGCCGAGGAAAAGCTCTCTGTGCAGGTTCACCCGGACGACACCTACGCCGCACGACACGAGCAGGCTGCTGGCGGCCAAGGCAAAACCGAAATGTGGTATACGCTCCAGGCGCGCCCTGGAGCCGGAGTGTTGGTGGGCCTCAAGCAAGAGGTCACGCGCCGGACGTTCGAGCGGGCCATTGCCGAAGGTTTCGCCGAAGATTGTCTCGAGCGCGTCTCGTTAGGCGAAGGCGATGCCGTGTTTGTACCCGCCGGCACGGCGCACACGATCGGCCCCGGCCTGGTGCTTTGCGAGATTCAGCAGCACTCCGATCTCACCTACCGAGTCTACGATTACAATCGCCGCGACGCGCAGGGCCGCTCCCGCCCGCTGCACGTCGAAAAGGCGCTTCAGGTGATGCGCTTCGGCCCGCAGAGGGGCGGGAAAATCGAGCCGTTGCGGATCCCGCGCGGCTCCGCCACCGAAACTTATTTCGTTTCCTGTCCCTATTTCGCCACGGAATGCTGGGAATTTGCCGGGAGTCTCGATGCCTCTACCTCGCCCGAACATTTCGACCTGTTGATTTTCCTCCGCGGTCAGGGAACGATTTCCTGGGGACGCGAACACGCTGTCTACGCCCCGGCGCAGGTTTGGATGCTTCCCGCGGCGCTGGGCGATTACGCGCTCAAGCCCGAAGCGCGTACGTCGCTGCTGCGAACCTACGTTCCCGGCGATGCCGCCGAGCTCACCCGGCGTCTTGCCGCCCGCGGCGTCCCCGAGGCCGAGTCCTCGCGCCTCATTTACCGCTGAGCGATTTCACGATGGACGCTTTTTCGAAGGCATCAACAAGGCTGGAGGAAACGCAGTTCCCCGCAGGAAACCGATTCACAGGGTCACGCGGAACGTCTCGCCTTCCTGCTCGATGAGGGCGTTGTCAATCAGCCGCGTGCCTCCTACCCGCGCTGCCAGCAGGACATAACAGGTCTTGCGCAGCGTCAAGACCGGCTCGAACGTGCCAGCGTCCACGATTTCGGCGTAGTCGGGCGCAATGCCCGGCTCGGCGTCAAGCACCTTGCGCAGCTCGACGAGCAAGCGCGCGGCGTCTCGCCCGCCCCGCGCGATCTCGCGCCGCACTGCGTCGAGCGAGCGATAGAGCGCCGTCGCGGCGCGACGCTCCTCCGGGTTCAAGTATGCATTCCGCGAGGACAGCGCCAGCCCATCGGGTTCGCGCACGATGGGACACACGACGATCTCGGTGCTGAGGTTCAGATCGCCGATCATCTGTTGGAGGATGCGCACCTGCTGGGCGTCCTTGCGGCCGAAAAACGTGAAGCGCGGCTTCACAATCTCGAAGAGCTTCAGCACCACCGTCGTGACGCCGCGAAAATGGCCCGGACGCGAACGCCCCTCGAGCCGCTCGCTCAGCCCTTCCACATGGACGTAGGTGCGAAAGCCCGGCGGATACATCTCCTCCGGCGCGGGAGCAAATAGATAGTCCACGCCGAGCGCGTCGAGCGCGACGCGGTCCGCTTCGAACGTGCGCGGATACTTCTTGAAATCTTCCGCGGGTCCGAACTGCGCCGGGTTCACGAAAATCGAAACCACCAGCGGCGCACACCGCTTCCGCGCCTCGCGCACGAGCGACAGGTGCCCTTCGTGCAGCGCTCCCATGGTGGGCACGAGACCGAGGATGCGCTCTTGGCGCTGCGCCTCGGCCGCCACCTGCTGCATCCATGCGACGGTGTGGATGGTTTCCATGCGCCCGCGGCCGGAAATGCTACGCCGAAGCCTTCGCCGCTTGCTCGCGATAGTATCCGATCAAATCGGTGGAGACGGGTTTGGCGCCCAGCTGCCGCAGCATGGCGGTAACCTGGCCGCGATGGTAGGTGCTGTGATTGGCCACGTGCTGGAGGCATTGGCGCAGCGGCTGGTTGATGGAAAAACCGGCTCTCGTCTGAAACTGGATGATGCGGTCCAGCGTCTCGGCGGTCTGCGCGTGGACGAAATTCCGCAGGTCGCGCTCCACGTCGGCCCAGCGCCGCCGCACGGAGTCAAGATCAGGGAAATCGGCCGCCTCGGGAAGTCCCTCGGGAACACGGTTCTGCCAGCGTTCGAGCCACACCCATTCGGCGCCCAGGATGTGCACGAGCGTATCCCGCACGGAACGGAAGCTCGAGCCGAGATCGCGCGTAAACTGCTCGGCAGTGAGCGGCGCGCACGCCTCGAGAGTGCGGCGGTTCGCCCAGGAATCATAGTCGTAGAGAATACGGAAATCATGGATGTCCATGTGAGTCTCTCCTTCCTGGATTGGGGTCCGCGTGAAGAGCCGCCATTGTACCCAATTTGGCGGCCAGTTGAAAAATGCGGAAGCATGTTCCGGGCGCCTGCGAGCGCTGTGCCCTGCGCGAATCAGCAAATGGCCGTGCGGCCAGGCATTTCGGCAATTCATTCCGGATTTCGGATTGCAGAGCGTGGCTGGCTCGTGCAAAATAGTTGTGAACAATTCATCATCCGAAGTTGCGTTCGCGGGCTCGCGTCGCGCGCGGTTGAGGAGTTTCCAACAAACAGGAGGAGTAATGTCGAGCAGGTGGTGTTTCGTCGTAACAGCCGATAACGTAAACAATGTTCCTTTCGGGAATTCTTCCCCACGGAACGCGCGCCGGAGCTTGCTGGCCGCCGCGCTGGCCGTGTGTGGGCTTTTCTGTTTTGCCTCCATCACCTGGGCGGGTGGAACACCCGACCTAGTGGCCGGAGCGAAGACGTTCAAGGCCAATTGCGTCCTGTGCCACGGGGAGGATGGCCATGTCTCGGCCACGGGCAAGGCCTTGAAGGCGGCGGATCTGAACTCCGATGCAGTCCAAAAGCTTTCTGTAGAAGAAATGATAAAAATCGTGACCAACGGCAAGGGCAATATGCCCACGTGGAAAGCCACTCTGACCCCGGATCAGATTGCATCCGTGGTGGCCTACGTTCGTCACCAGTTCGGAAAGAAAAAGTAGCAGAGACAATCTCGAGCGCGTGGACGCCGAAACGTCCACGCGCTCCTCTTCTTTGCAATCCCCTCTTTTCCTCGCACCGTTAACATGCTCGGCCTGCGCATGGCCACACACGCTTTGAATCAGCTACGTGCCGCGCACTCGAGCAGCCGGGCGATTCCCTCGCCAAACGAATCAGGTGGCGGAAGCAGGCTGACGACCAAAAAGCCTTCGCCCGAGAAATCGTAGAAATGTCCCGGGTGAACCAGCACGGAGTGATTTTCGAGCAGCCGGATGGCGAATTCCTCGTCCGATTGCACGGCCGGCACTCGCAGCACCGCGTACCATCCACCCTCCATTTCCAGCCGCGAGACGCATTTCTGTGGCGCGAGCCGCGCGTCGAGTTGCGCCACGTTCGCGCGGAGGCGCTCCGTGATTTGCGCCTGCACGGCATGGCGTTGGCCGAGCAGCGCCGGTAAGGCGTACTGCGCGGGCGCGTTCAACGACAGGAAGGTGTCGGCAATCATTTCCAGACGCGCCACCGCATCGCGTACCAGCGCGTCCGGCCCGCTCGTCGCGATCCATCCGACCTTCATCTGCGGCAGCCCCGCGATCTTGCTCAGCCCGCTCAGCACAAACGTGAGCGCCGGCTCGTTGCACACGAAACTGCCGTGCGCTTTCTTGTGCGCGGCCGTCGCTTGTACCTGGTAATCGAGAAACACTTCATCCACCACCAGCGCCAGCTCGCGCTCGGCGCACAGCGCATTCAATTCGCGCGCCTCGTCCGTGGAAAGAAAGTGCCCCGTCGGATTGTTGGGGTGGACCAGCAGAATCGCGCGCGTGCGCGGGCCGATGGCCCGCCGGAGTTCATGGAAGTCGATCTGCCAGCCGTAGTCATACACCAGATGGAATGGCCGCAGCGTTACGTCCTCGATAGTAGCCAGAAAATCGAACAGGGGATAGCTGGGATGCACGATAACTATTTCGTCGCCCGGCTCGCACAACAAGCGAAAGAGAAACGAATACGCCTCGCTGGTTCCCGTCGTAAGCAGCAAGTGTTCCGGATCGAGACGATGGCCCGGCGCTTTCTCTGCGTAGTACTGCGCGACCGCGGCGCGGGCTTGCGGCAGGCCTTTGGGTTCCGGGTCGTATCGCAATGCTTCCGGCGCGCGCCACGCGCCGAGAATGGCGGCTTGGTCATAGTGGAAGCCGCAGGTGGTCGGATTCGACGCCGTCAAGTCGAGAAGCGGCTTGCCGCTCTCGCGAAAGCGCCGCAGCGCGCGCGTGTACGTGTTTTCCTCCAGTTTCCAGGCCGTGCGTTTCGAGAACATGGGCAGCTTTCTTCGTCCCGGCGGATGCGGCGCGCTCACTCCGGTCACGACGAGCAATCGGCGGCTGAGCCCAACAGCATGTAGGTGACGATGGCGGTGCCCGCCGTCCGTCCCTCTGCGTCCGCGATGTCCACGCGGCCAATGCAGAGCGTGGAGCCCACGCGAACCAGCCGCGAGCGCGCCACAATCCGGCCCTCGGTGACCGGGCGAAAATAGTTGATCTTCATCTCCACGGTGGTGATGGGCCGGAGACGGCCGAAGTGGTGGTGGATGGCCACGCCCACGGCCGCGTCCGCCAGCGCCGCGCTAACCCCGCCATGCAGCGCCCCGGCGCTATTCAGCAGCTTCGCGCGCACTTCGCATTCGAGCGTGATGCCGTCGCGGTGCAGGCGGACCAGCCGCGCGCCGAGCAGGCGCGCGAAAGGAATCTTCGCCAGCACCTCGCGCACTTCGTCCGCGTTCAGGTTTTTTCGCTGCCTCATGAGTGCGGATTGTAGCACTTCGAAAACCGGCGCCAGCAAAGCTCGCGGGAAGATCGCAGGAGAAGTTTTCCGGAAATCGCGCCGCGGCTACAGCACGCGCTCGTAGGTGTAACCCGCGGCATCCAGCGCGGCGGTCAGCTCGACGATGTGCTCGGGCCCGCGGGTCTCCATGGTGATGTCAATGACGGCGTCGCCCAGCACGACGCCGTGGTAGGCGCGGTCGTACATGGTCTCGACGATGTTGGCTTTGTGATGGGCGATGACTCCGGAAAGATGGTGGAGCGAACCGGCGTGGTCGGGCAGGTGGATGCGCAGGCGGACCAGCCGGCCGTCCTTCACCAATCCGCGCTCGATGATGCGCGAAAGCAGCGACACGTCAATGTTTCCGCCGCTCACCACGATCCCGATTTTCTTCCCGCTGTAGGCGACCTTGCGCTGCACGATCGCCGCGGTAGCCACGGCGCCGGCGCCTTCCGTCAGCGTCTTCTCTTTTTCGAGGAGCAGCAGGATGGCGTTGGCGATCTCTTCGTCGTCCACGGTGACGATGTCGTCCACGTACTTTTTCACCAGCGGAAACGTCAAAGCGCCCGCGCAACGCACCGCGATGCCGTCCGCCACGGTGACTTTGGCCGGCAGCGTGACCGGGCCGTCGTTTTCGAGCGCCGCCTTCATGCACGGCAGTTTCGACGTCTGCACGCCGATGACGGCGACTTTCGGATTCGTCTCCTTGATGGCGCAGGCCACGCCGCCGATCAATCCCCCTCCGCCCACCGGAACGATCACCGCGTCGAGATCGGGCTGCTGCTCGAGCATTTCGAGCCCCATCGTGCCCTGCCCGGCGATGACCGCCTCGTCGTCGAACGGGTGAACGAACGTGTAGGCGTTCTGTTGGCTCCGGCGCAAGGCCTCTTCGCAGGTCTCGTCGTAGTTCGCGCCGACCAAAATCACTTCGGCGCCGTAGCCGCGCGTGGCGGAGACCTTGACCAGCGGCGTCGTCAGCGGCATGCAGATCTGCGCGGCGATTCCGCGCTTGACCGCGTGGTAGGCCACCGCCTGGGCGTGGTTGCCCGCCGAAGCCGCAATCACGCCGCGGCGCCGCTCCTCGGGAGAAAGCTGGAGAATCTTATTCAGCGCGCCGCGTTCCTTGAACGCCCCGGTGACCTGGAGATTATCCAGCTTGAAGGAGATCGTGTTGCCAGTCAGCTTGGAAAACGTCTCCGAAGGGCCAAACGGAGAAAGAAAAATCGAATCGCGGATGCGATCTAGAGCGGCGCGGATAGTCTGCAGCGTAACCATAGTGCGAGCGCCGGACGGCCTGGCGCAGTCCACCATTCTATACGCAGCGGCGCACAATCCGCCCCTCAAAAGTTGGTCGCGCCGGGAAGCTGTGGAGCACGGTCAGGTGTAGGGATAGAAGATGAAGAAGAGGAGCGAAAGGGCGGCGAGGAGCCAGAGGCCGGGCTTGACTTCGCGGCGGCGTCCGGCGATGAGTTTGCAGAAGGGGTAGAGAACGAAGCCAGCGGTGATGCCGATGCCGATGTTGTAAGTGAAGCTAATCAGGGCGACGACGGCAAAGGCGGGCACCAATTCCGTGAAATCGTGGAAGGCGATGCGGGCGATAGGCTCAAGCATGAGCAGGCCCACGACCATGAGCGCAGGTCCATAGGCCTGCGCGGGAACGGCGGCGGCGAGCGGCGCGAAGAAAAGCGTGACGGCAAAGCAGAGCGCCGTGACGACGGCGGTCAGGCCGGTTCTGCCGCCGGCTTCTACGCCGGTGGCAGATTCGACGTAGGCACCGGCAGTGGTGGTGCCAACGAGCGGCGCGAACATGGTAGAGAGAGCGTCGGCGAGCATGGGCCGCTCGATGTGCGGCAGGTTGCCGTGTTCATCGAGGAAGCCGGCGCGCGCCGAAACGCCGATCAGCGTGCCCATGGTGTCCACAAACGCCATGATGAAAATCGTCAGCACCACGGGAAAGAACCGCCAGGTGAACGCGCCGCGAAAGTCGAGTTGCAGCAGAATCGGGGCGAGGCTCGGCGGGAGGCTCAGCCAAGCCTTCGGTGCGGGCGCGATGTGCGTGACGAATGCCAGCAATGCCGTCGCAACGATGCCAATCAGAACGGCGGCCGGGATGCGCCGAATCTTCAGCGCAGCGATCAGCAGAAAGCCAAAGACGGCGACCAGGACGGGCGCGGCAGTGAGATGCCCGGCGCGCACCGGAGCGCCCGCGCTGCCGAGGGTCACAATTCCCGTTTCCGTAAGGCCTATGAACGTCAGGAAAAGCCCGATACCTACAGCGAAGGCGCAGCGCAAGCCCATGGGAATGGCGTCCACGAGCCACTGGCGGAGACGCAGCACGGTGAGCAGCAGAAAAATGGCTCCGGCAATGAATACGGCCGCTAACGCCTGTTGCCAGCGATAGCCGAGCAACTGCACAACGGTGAAGGCCACGAAGGCGTTCTCTCCCATGTACGGAGCGATGGCGAACGGGCGGTTGGCATAGAGACCCATGAGCAGCGAGCCGAAGGCGGCGGTCAGCGCGGTGGCCACCATGGAAGGAGCGACCGGAATCCCCGCCGCTTTCAGGACAGCCGGATTGACCACCACAATGTAGGACATGGTAACGAAGGTAGTCAGGCCCGCGACGCACTCGCGCCAGAACGTCGTGCCCGCGCGCTCGAGTCCGAAAAGCTCGCCGATGCGCGCGGATGCGGAGCGGGAGGCGCCGGGAGGTTCCGGGGCTGGCGCACGCGTTATGTTCTGCTGAGGCAAGGTCGGCGGATCACCAGCGTTTCAAGATCCTCGCTGTTTTCAATGTGGAGTCGCACTTGAGGAGCGAGCAGCCGAGGTTTTTCACGACGGGCACCTTGTGCCAGGGGTCAAGTTGCGAGAGGCCACTGAAGCTGCAGTTGCCTTCGCCGATCCAGAGCTCCAGGTTGGACATAGCCAGCTCGGCGAGGATGAGTTCGCACAGCGAATGTTTTTTGCCGGGTTCGGGGCTGGTGATGACGCGCAGGTTGACGCCTTTCAGCCCCGTACCTGGAGGGGGCGGATCCGCCGGGCTGAGCTGGCGAAAAACGCCCGTGGCGATGCGGAGCCCTTTGGGCCGCTCGTAGTACATGGCGAGAATGTCGTCCTGGCGGACGAATTCGATGCGCCCGAGCTTCTTCGGGAAACCGTAGATTTCGCGGCCAGCCATGAGCGGAACGGTTTCGGAGACGGCCAGCTGAGGGAAGTAGATGCAGGCCTCGCCTTCGAATTCGACGTTGACGCCCTGCAGCAGCTCGTAATAGGGCCCGCCGGTAGACCACTCGAAATTGTTGAAGATGAGCTGGGCGGTAACAGGCTCGGGAAGCGTGAGGCCCTCGGGAACCACGGCCGCGGCGGCGTCGGGGTCGGTCTGGTAATCGAAAATGTAGGAATTGACGCCGCGCCAGAAGGGCGGCTTATCCACGAAGCCGGGAGCGTCTACCGGCATCGTTAGTCCCATGGTGGTCGGGTTCATTCTTCCTTGGCGGGTCATGAGGTGCCTCCGAGTGCGCGCGACGGCCTCCAGTTCATGCAGGGCCAGCCGGGCGGGCGCATCTTATCACGTTCGCTTAGCCTCGGAGCCACGGACGACCCCTAGGGACTTCCACCGCACTTCCGAAGGGTTTGCAGCGCACCGAGTGGAGGGCGCGTGCTCGTTAGGGCATGGCAGGACGCCTCCGCGCGCGCGCCCGCCGAGACCGTTGGTAGGATAAACTCATGTCCCTTCGAGCGCCCATCGGCGCGTGCGCCTTGCTGGTTGTCGCTTCCTGCGCGGCCGCGGACACGATTGTCTTGAAGAACGGGCGGCGGATCGTGGCTGAGAACGTCACGGAAGACGCCGCGCACGTCAACTACGAAACGCCGGCGGGCGAATTGTCGCTGCCCAAAGAGATTGTGGAGCGGATTGACCGGGGCGGCTTTGGCGGCGCCTCCGCGGCGCGAGCGTTGCCGGACGGAATGGTGACGCCGCCGCGGGTCGAGCCGGCCAGCGGCTACGAAGACGTTGCGAGTCTCGCCGTGCACGACCGGGCGATTGATCTTGCCTATCTCGAGCGGTTGGAGTCGGAGGCGCAGACGGGCTCGGCCATTGCGCTCGCGCGCGTCGCTGCCGCGCACCACGCCGCGGCGCAATTCCTGCTGGCCAAGGGCGATGTGGAAGGCGCCATGAGCCACTATCGTCGGGCGTTGATTTTCGCGCCGGATAATCTCGGCCTGCTACTGAATCTCGGCGTCCTGGACCTGCGCGAGAACCAGTTCAGCGCGGCAGTGGGACCGCTGGAACACGCGCGGCGCGTGGCTCCCGATTCGGTGGACACGGCCAAACTCCTCGGCTGGGCCTACTACAACGGCAACAGGATTGATCAGGCCATCGCCGAGTGGAAGCGCGCGGAGCGGCTGCGGTCCGATCCGCAAGTCGAGCAGGCTCTCGCCAAGGCTCAGCGAGACCAGGCCGCAGAAGAAAGCTACCGCGAAGGCGAAACAGCGCACTTCGATTTGAAATACTACGGCGGCGCCGCGCCCGAGCTCGCTCGCGGAGTGCTGCACGCGCTCGAGGAAGATTTCCGCGACCTGGAAGCGCAGCTCGATTACACGCCGCCGGAGCCGATCTCGGTCATCCTGTATACCAACCAGGCGTTCGGCGACATCACGCGCGCGCCGGGATGGGTGAGCGCACTCAATGACGGCCGCCTGCGCATCCCCGTGCAAGGATTGACCGAGGTGACGCCCGAGCTGGCGCGGGTGCTCCGGCACGAGTTGACACACACCTTTGTGGGAGAAAAGTCCCACGGCCATGCGCCCGTGTGGCTCCAGGAGGGCATCGCCCAGTGGATGGAGGGGCGGCGCAGCAATTCTATGGCGGGGCCGCTACTCCAGGTGGCCGGGCAGGGCATGGCGCCGCAACTCGGCACGCTGGAAGGCTCGTGGATGAACCTCTCCGGCGATGAAGCGGCGTTTGCTTATGCGTGGGCGCTGGCCGTGGTGGAAGCGATGATTGACGCCGGCGGCATCGGCGACATCAACCGCGTGCTGGATCGCATCGCCGTAACGCCCTCGACCGCCGCTGCTGTCCGCGAGGCGCTGCACCAGAGTTACGACGACCTCATGCAACAAACTGTCGCCTACCTCAAACGCGCGTACGCCCGCTAGACCTCGTATTTCCGCCCAACTTGACGCACGGCCCGCTTACCGGAGAGCAGGCGAGGTGCGTACCAGTGATCCTTTCGATCTAGGGCGGCCCTCAAAAGCGATTTAGAGTGTCGCGAGGAGCCCGGCGAGGAGGGCGGCGCGTTCGGGGAGCGAGCGGATCAGGATGTGCTCGCGCGGGCTATGCGCGCCGTCACCGATGGCTCCGAGGCCGTCGAGCGTCGGGACGCCAAGCGCGGCGGTGAAATTTCCGTCGGAGCCGCCGCCGGTGGAAGCCTCGGCGACGTCGCTGCCCATTTCGCGCATCAGGGCGCGCGCGTGATTGAACAGGCGACGCACGGCCGGCGTGCGTTCGAGCGGCGGACGGCCAGCGTCCAAGCGCACTTCCAGCCGCGCCCCGGGCAAAATGGGACGCAGGCGGCGCAAGCGGCGTTCCATGCGAGCGGCGTCGGCCAGCCGTGCAAAGCGAATGTCCACAGCGGCCTGAGCGAAATCGGGCACGACGTTGACAGCGGTTCCTCCTGCTATCACCGTGGCCTGCACGGAGAAGCCGCGCCGCGGATTATTGAGCTTCATGAGCCGCACCATCTGCAAGGCCAGCTCGTGAACGGCGTTGATACCTTCCTGGGGATTGATGCCAGCATGTGCCGCGCGGCCTGCGACCCTGATTTCGGCCGAGCCCACGCCCTTGCGCGCCGTCTTGAGCCGGCCGTCGCGCCCGAGTGGCGGCTCCAGCACCAGGACGGCATCGCTGCGGCGCGCCTCGCATTCAATGGCCCGCCGGGACGTTTGGCTGCCGGTTTCTTCATCCGAGTTCCAGAAGAAGACCAGGCGCTTCCGAGGCCGCAAGCCCGCGGCGCGCAGCGCGTCCACCGCGAACAACGCGAGCACCAGCCCACTTTTCATGTCGAATGTTCCCGGTCCCCAGGCGCGCCCCTGCGCGACGCGAAATGGCATCTTTGCCAGCGTGCCCAGCGGGTGGACCGTATCGAGGTGGCCGAGAATCAGTAGCTGGCCAGCCGGGGGTCCCTCGGCGAAATGAATTTCCGCGCGCAATTGATTGCCGCACGTTCGCTGGCGGACGACGTGCACATTGGCTCCACGGCGACGCCACTCTGCCGCCACGAGCTGGCCGAGACGGTCCACGGCTTTCTTGTTGAGGCTCGGGGATTCGAGGCAGACGAATTGCTCAAGCAGGTGAAGCATCTGCGACCGGCGGCGCCGGAGTTCTCCGAGCAGGGTTTTCATGGGGACGCGGGACGGATTCTGCGGCATGTAGAGGTTCAACGGCGCATTCACCGCGTCGAGCGTATGCACTGCGCGCGCGTTTTGCAAGTGCGGTGCTTCACGAAAGAAGGAAATCCGCAATCCCGAGCGGCTGCAATTCCCACACCCGCGGGATTCGTATAGAATTGACGGCACCAATAGCACCCAAATTCTAAGGATGGGATGGCCTTCAGCGATGCTCCTCGACATCAACGGGATCCAGAAAATAATCCCCCACCGCTACCCGTTCCTGCTCGTGGACGGTATCCTAGAAATGGAACGATTGAAGCGCATTGTCGGAATCAAGAACGTGACCATCAACGAGAGCTTTTTCCAGGGGCATTTTCCGGAAAAACCGGTCATGCCGGGCGTCTTGATCATCGAATCCATGGCCCAAACGGCAGGGGTGTTGTTGCTCCAGGAGGTGCCGGAGCGCGATAACAAGCTGCTCTATTTCGTGGCCATTGACAATGCGCGTTTCCGCCGGCCGGTGGTACCCGGCGATCAATTGCAGGTGGAAATCAATGTGGTGGCCTTCCGAGGAACGTTCTGCAAGATCGAGGGGCGCGCGACCGTACAAGGAGAACTGGCCGCCGAAGCCACGCTGATGTGCAAGATGGTAGACGCGGAAACGGCATCCGCCCCATCCCCCCAACCCGCCGAGAAGGCCCCATGAGCGGGATTGACCCCCGGGCCATCGTCTCGCCTTCCGCCAAATTGGGAACCGGAGTGCGGATCGGCGCCTATGCAGTGGTCGGCGACGAAGTGGAACTGGGCGACAGTTGCACCCTGGAATCTCATGCGGTGGTGCAGGGTCCGGCGCGGCTGGGCCGCGATAATCACGTCTACTCGTTCGCCATCGTGGGCGGCGATCCACAGGACCTGACCTACGCAGGTCAGCGCGTCTCGCTTGAAATCGGCGACGCCAACGAGTTTCGCGAATTTTGCACCGTACATCGCGGGACGGTTAAGGGCGGGGGCGTGACGCGCGTGGGGAGCCACAATCTGGTGATGGCTTACGCCCACGTGGCGCATGACTGCGTGCTGGGCGATCGCGCCATCCTCGTCAACGGGGCGCAGCTCGCCGGGCACGTGCAGGTGGGAGACTACGCGACCGTCGGGGCCTTTTGCTTGGTCCACCAATTTTGCCGCATCGCGTGCCATTCATACATCGCGGCGGGCACGGTGATCACGCAGGATGTGCCGCCGTTTTCGTTGGTGGTGGCGCCGCGCGAGGCACAGTGCTACGGCATCAACCGAGTGGGGCTGGAGCGCCACGGTTTTTCCCCGGAGCGCATCCAGAACCTCGAGCAGGCCTACCGCCTTCTGCTCCGTTCCAAGCTGAACACGACGCAAGCGGTGGAAAAGATGCGCGAGTCGCTGGTGCAGTCGGAAGACGTGGACGCGCTGGTCCGCTTTATCGAGTCCGTGGGCGATCGGGGCCTGACCAAATAGGAACGAGCATGGCCACCGAAGCCGCACAGAAAGACTGGGGACTGATTGCCGGAAACGGTGATTTCCCCTTTCTGGTGCTCGAAGGGGCGCGCAGCCGCGGCATCGAAATGGCGGTGATTGCCATTCGCGAGGAAGCCTCACCGGCACTCGAGCGCGCGGCGCGGCGGCTGCACTGGGTGAGCCTGGGGGAACTGAGCCGCACCATCGAGCTGCTCCATCAGGAGGGAGTGAAGCGCGCAGTGATGGCCGGGCAGGTGAAACACAACAAGATTTTCAGCTCCATCCGGCCCGACTGGCGGCTCGCGAAGCTGCTCTTTTCGCTCCCGGCAAAGAACACGGATGCGCTGATCGGCGCCGTAGCTCGCGTGCTCGAGGACGAGGGCATCGAGCTGGTGGACTCGACAAAATTTCTTGGGCCGCTGCTGCCGGCGCCAGGCGTCCTGACTCGCCGAGCACCCGACAGTGGCGAAGCTGCGGACATCGAGTACGGCCGGCAGGTGGCGCGGCAAATCGCCGGTCTGGATCTTGGGCAAACGGTGGTGGTAAGCGACCGCGCTTGTGTAGCCGTCGAGGCCATGGAAGGCACCGACGAGACCATCGAACGCGCCGGGCGCCTGGTTGGAGGAAAGAGGCTCGTAGTGGTCAAGGTCAGCAAGCCGAGGCAGGACATGCGTTTTGACGTGCCGGTGGTAGGGCTGAAGACCATCGAAGTGATGCGCCGTTCGAACGCTACGGCTCTCGCCATTGATGCGGGGCGCACGCTGCTTTTTGATCGCGATGCTTTAATTGCTGCTGCCGATGCAGCGGGCATCGCCATTCAGGCGTTCGCGCCGGCCGAGGACACCGCAGGGGGAAAATCTTGAGTGAGAAGCCCATTCGCGTGGCGGTGGTGGGCGTGGGCGAGTTCGGCCGGAACCACGTTCGCGTGTGGCGCGAGCTGGAAGGCGCCGAGCTGGCCGGGGTGGTGGATATCAACGCCGACCGCGCCCGGCAGGTGGCCGCGGAATTCGGCACGCGCGCACTCCCTGGAGTGGACGCCTTGGCCGCCGAGGAAGTAACGGCGGTAAGCCTAGCCGTACCGACGCAAGAGCACGCCGCGCTGGGTTGCCGTCTGCTCGAGGCGGGCTTCGACGTGCTGGTGGAAAAGCCAATGGCGCGTTCGCTCGAGGAGGCCGACCGGCTGATTGCTTCAGCGCGGCGCGCGGGCCGCATCCTGCAGGTGGGACATGTGGAGCGCTTCAATCCCGCCGTGGCAGCGGCGCAGAAAATTATGGCGCGTCCGCTTTTCTTCGAGGTGCATCGCCTGGGCATTTTCACGCCGCGGAGCCTCGATATTGACGTAGTGTACGACGTGATGATCCACGACCTCGACATCCTGCTGGCACTGGTGAACGCGCCCGTGGTGGATCTGCGGGCCGTGGGTATTCCCGTGGTCACTGACAAGGTGGACATCGCGCACGCACGCATCGAATTCGCCACAGGCGCCGTCGCCAACGTCACCGCCAGCCGCGTTTCCACCGAGCGCGTGCGCAAGATGCGCTTCTTTCAGGAGCACGAATACATCTCGCTCGATTTCGCACGCCAGGATGCGCTGCGCATTCGCGTGCAGCCGGGCGCCGCCCCCGGCGGGCTCGGCTTCGAAAAACTGCCTACCACGCCGGAAGAACCTCTGCGCGCCGAGTTGCGGGCCTTTCTGGAATCAGCGCGCACGCGCCGGCCCGCGGTGGTGGATGGCGCTGCCGGCCGCCGCGCTCTCGAGCTGGCCGACCGCGTGATGGCGGGCATCCTCGAGCACGCGCGCCGCGTCCAATTAGGTGCTTACACTCCGCAGACAATTTCATGATTCCGCGCACACTGGTTCCGGTGAACGTGCGTCCTCTCCGCGAGGGCGAGGATAAGCAACCCGCGCGCCGCCTCAACACCTACCTGGACGACCGCACGGTAGTCCCCGCGGAGACATCGGATGCGCCGCCGCTGGACGGCCGCACGTCCATCCCCGCGCACCTGCCGCTGGGCGTGCTGGTGGAGCGCACGCTGGTGCCTCGGGGCATGCCCGCGAAACCTCTGGAAAAGGTGGAGGCAGCGCCGGTCCTACCGCTCGAGATTCTCGACTCGCGGATGGTGGTGCCCGCCGTGGTCGAGCCGCTCGCCGCGGAGGAGATCGAGGAATTCAAGCATGCGCCGGAGATGACCGCCGAATTGCGCGAGGTGGTCGAACCGGACATCTTCATCACCGGCGACGCCAATCTCCTGATTCAAGCGGAGGAGAAGCACGACCCGCGCTGGGACTTGGTCACGCGGATACTTTCGATTGCCGTGCACGTGGGGCTGGTTGCCTTTCTGCTTTTTTCGCCGAAGCTGTTCCCGGCGCACGTCCCCACGCAGAACGAGCTGGAGCTGGCGCGGAAACAGTTGCAGTGGATCTACACGCCGCCCGAGATTCCCGAGACTCCTCCGCCCAGCCCGAAGGTACACATCACTCCGAAGACCCTGCAGAGCGTGGCACCGCCGGTCCAGCAGCCGCAATTGCCTTCGCCTGTCTCGCCGGAGAAGCCTCCCTCGGATCTGCCCGAGGCGCCCAAGCCGCAGACGGCCATGGTCCCGTCGCCAACGCAGCCCGCGCCTTCGCGGCTCGAATCTGTCGAGGCGCCGCGGCCGCAGAACCAAAACAAGCTCAACCTGCACCTGTCCGATCTTTCTCCGGGAAGGGAGATGCAGAACCAAGCAGAGGACGCCATGCGCCGTGGCGCGAGCCGAGGCGGCATTGCCCCCGGCGGCCGCGCCGCGCCGGGCGTGGGTGGCCCCGGGCTGGCCCAGGGCTGGCAGATTCTTTCCGATACGCAGGGCGTGGATTTTACGAGCTATATTCAACGGCTCCTGGCGGCGCTGAAGAGGAACTGGTACGCGATCATGCCCGAGTCAGCCATGATGGGCGACCGCGGCATCGTCTTCACCACCTTTCAAATTAATCCGGACGGAAGCGTTCCTCCTCCGGACCCGCAACTGGAGAGAACCTCCGGCAAGGAGCCGCTCGACAACGCGGCGATGTCCGCCATTCACGCTTCGAACCCGTTTGAGCCCTTGCCCGCGCAGTTTCACGGCCCGTACCTGAAGCTGCGGATCATCTTCATCTACAATATCCCTCCGGAACAGGTGAACCTGCAGTGAAGCTCAGCGGAACGCAGATCCTGGGCGTCTTGATTCTGGCAGCGCTGGCGCTGGCTGTGCTGCTTCTGCGCTACTGGAAATTTTCGGGATGAGCGAACGGTCGCGGCTCGTGGTGATTCTCGGGCCGACCGCTTCGGGCAAGTCGGCGCTGGGAATCGAGCTGGCCGGGCGGCTGGGCGGCGAGATCCTGGTTTGCGATTCGACCCAGGTCTATCGCCATTTCGACATCGGCACGGCCAAGATTCCGCCCGCCGAACAGCATGGCATTCCGCACCATCTCGTAGACCTCGTAGAGCCGCACGACATTTTCACCGCCGGTGATTACCGGCGCTGGGCGCTGGAAGTGCTCGCAGACCTGTGCCGCCGGGGGAAACTTCCTATTCTTACAGCAGGTACCGGCCTCTACTTGCGCGCCCTGCTGGAAGGCCTAGCTGATGCGCCGACGCGCTCCGAAGAACTCCGTCAACGGCTGCGCCAGAAAGCCGGACAACGAGGGCCGGAGTATTTGCACCGCCTTCTGGCGCGGCTCGATGCTGGAGCCGCCCGTCGCATCGCTCCCCGCGATACGCAAAAGGTGATCCGCGCGCTGGAAATCCGGCTGCTCTCGGGGAAATCCGTCGGCGAAGTTCATCGCGGCGGGCGAGAGGGCCTGCAGGGCTATGCCATCAAAAAAATTGGCCTTCTTCCCCCACGACCAGCGCTCTATGCGCACATCAATTCCCGCGTCAAGTCCATGATGGCGGCGGGCTGGCTCGAGGAAGTCCAACGGCTGATGGCGCAGCGCGTGCCGGCGGATGCCAAGCCGTTTCAGTTTATCGGCTACGCGGAGCTGCGCCGGCATCTCGAGGGCGGCCTCGACCGGGACGCCGCCATCGCTGCAACCCAGCAAGCCACGCGGCGCTTCGCCAAGCGGCAAATCACCTGGTTCCGCAAAGAGCCGGGCGTCGAGTGGCTCGCCGGATTCGGCGACGACCCGAAAATTGCAGCGGCAGCCTTGCGCATCGCCCGCGACTTCCGCTGGTGACAGAGGCATCCCTGCGCCCGACAAGGACGCCCATCATTCTGGAACTTTTTGGGTTCTCCGCGGAAATTAAGTTGGGTTGGCGGTTTCTTGTAATCTTTTCTGTTCCCAGTGAAGCGCTGGCAACCCCAGGGGCGCAGCCGCCTTCCAAGAAGGCGGCGCCAGAGGCGCTGTAGCTCTGCCGGGGTATCGCACCTGCATTGATCCGGAGTGAACGTCTACATGGACAAGAGAGTTTTGCGGCCCACTCTTTGTGCGCTGACTATCGGAGTGGTTCTGATTTTCGCCGGCTGCGGCGGCCAGAGCGGAACGGCCACAGTTACGTCCGTCTCCATCACGCCGACTTCCGCCAACGTGATCATCAACGGCACGGAAACATTCTCGGCCACAGTGAACGTGCAAAGCGGGACCGCGAGCACCAGCACCGTGGTCACCTGGCAGGTGAACGGCGTCACCGGCGGTAACTCGACGGTGGGCACCATTGTGGCCTCGAGCACGGACGAGCAGGTGGCGACCTATACGGCTCCCGCCGTCGTGCCGACCACGAACAACGGCCAGGTGAATGTTACAGCCGTGGTGCCGACGACAAGCGGATCTAGCTCTACGGTGACTTCGAACACCGCCGTCGTCACGGTAGGGGTGGTCCTCGGCATGTCGGTAACGCCCTCTACGACGACCGTTCCTGCGGGCGCGAACTTCCAGTTTTCAGCAATTTTGAATAGCGTCATCGATCACAATGCCATTTGGTCCGTAAGTTCGACCAACGGCGGAGATATCGGGACGATTGATCCGCAGACCGGACTCTACACCGCGCCTCCTTACCCGCCTCCCGGCGGAACGCTGACGGTGATGGCGCAGGATGGGGCCTCTTCGGCAACGGCCACGGTGACGATTGTCTACTCGGATCACTCCCTCACCGGGCCCTTTGCTTTCTCCTATACGGGCAGCGATGCCTCAGGGTTCCTGGCCGCAGCCGGCAGCTTTGTTTCCGATGGCGACGGCCACATCACGAGCGGCGTGGAGGACGTCGAGAGTTTCCTCACGGGAATCTCCACGCAAGTCGCGCTGAGCGGCACCTACAAAGTCGGGCCGGACGGCCGCGGCACCGCGTCGATCACCACGACTCATGGCGCCTCGACATGGCAATTCGTCCTGACCACCAACCAGCACGCTTTTCTAACTCGCTTCGACGCGAATGCCGCGGGCGGCGGCACCATGGACCAGCAAAACCTGAACGCACTGGCGGTCAGCGATTCCGTCGTTTGCGCTGCGGCGTCCGTGCCGTGCCCCTTTGTGTTCGGCGCCGTGGGGACGGACGCCGGCTATGTTCCTTTGGCCGTGGCAGGCAAGTTCTCGACAGACGACGCGGGAAATATCCCGTCGGGATCGAACATTGCCGACGTCAACGACGGAGGCACGATCACCACGGGCGACACCACGCTGAACGGTTCTTACTCGCTCGACGCCGCCTTCCCGGGAACGGGACGCGGAACCATCACCCTCACCAGCACCGCCACGGGAACGCTCGAATACGCCTTCTACCTCATTGACAACACCCACCTGCACCTGGTCGAGATTGACAGCAAAGCCTATCTGGCGGGCGACGTGTTCAGCGGCGCGGCACCCTCGGCCGGTTTTTCAAACGCGAGCCTGCCGGCTGGTAATTACGTGTTCGCCGACGGCGGCACGAGCCTGGGCGCCACGCCGGGCGCTTTCGCCGCCGCCGGCGTTTTCACCTCCGACGGCAATGGCAATATCACCGGCGGCGCGCTCGACAGCAATAACGCGGGCACCGTGCAAACAGACGCCACGCTCCATGCCTGCACCTACGCGGTGGACGCCACTACAGGACGCATCGCGCTGGCGCTCACTGCCGGCGGTTCCTGCCCGGCGATGCCGAATTTCGTTATGTACCAGACCGCCCAGGGATCGGCTGTGATGATGGAGTTGGATTCCACGGCAGTCGCAGCGGGCGCAGTCTATCCGCAAACCTCCACTGCGGCCCTTACCGGAAGCCTGGCCCTCGGCCTGGTCGGCCAGGGAGCATTCCACAATAGCCCCGGCTCTGCCCAGGGAGACGTCACGGGCCAGATTACGGTTAGCAGCGGGAGCGTCACATCCGGCAATCTCGACATCAACAACTTCAGCGCCGTCTTCGCCGCCGACCCCATCACCACGACTGGTACCTCGATGGGCACACCGGGCACGAACGGCCGGGGAACCCTGGTGCTCGCCGTGTCAAATCCGGCCGCCACCTACAACCTGGTCTACTACCTGATTGACACTAAGACGGCCGTGCTCTTCGATCAGGATACGACCCGCATCGCCGTCGGCGCTCTGGCCCTGCAATTCTAGGGCACAGAAACGCACGGGGCGGCTCTGGCCGCACATCGAAAACTGTGGCACACTGAATTTATTGAGGGACGCGCCCGGCGCGCGCTTGGCGCGCTCCGCTTTTCGGCCGGCTGCGCACCCCGCAATAAAACCATGGATCCCCGTTTCATTCGGAATTTCTGCATCATCGCGCATATTGACCACGGCAAGTCCACCCTGGCGGACCGCCTGCTCGAACTGACCGGCGCGCTCAGCCAGCGGGAGATGACCGCGCAGGTCCTGGACTCCATGGACCTTGAACGCGAGCGGGGCATCACCATCAAGGCCAAGAGCATCCGTCTGAGCTATAAAGCCCGCGATGGCCACGAGTATCGCCTTAATCTCATTGACACGCCTGGGCACGTGGACTTCTCGTATGAAGTCTCGCGGGCGCTTTCAGCCTGCGAGGGCGCGCTGCTCGTGGTGGACGCCAGCCAGGGCGTCGAGGCGCAGACCGTCGCCAACGCCTTTCTGGCCTCGCGCCACAACCTGGCCATCATCCCCGTCATCAACAAAATTGACCTTCCTGCGGCGCGGCCCGAGCACGTGAAGGAGCAGATTGAAAATGTTCTCGCCATCCCCGCCGACGACGCGCTGCTCATCAGCGCCAAGAGCGGCCTGGGAGTGGAAGAGGTCCTGGAAGCGGTCGTACAGCGCGTTCCGCAGCCCAAAGGATCGGCGGAAGCTCCGCTGCGCGCCCTGATTTTCGACTCCTGGTTCGACGCCTATCGCGGGGCCGTCGTACTGGTGCGCGTGATGGAGGGCCGCATCGCGCCGCGGATGAAAATCCGCCTATGCTCGAACAGCGAAGTGTACGAGGTGGAAGACCTGGGTGTGCTCACGCCCAAACCGGTGGTGCTCGACGAGCTGGCCGCGGGCGACGTGGGCTTCGTCATCGCCAATATCAAGCACGTCGCCGACGCGCGCGTCGGAGACACGGTGATTGAAGCGGAACGTCCCGCGGCGCCGCTCGAGGGCTTCGAGGCCATCAAGCCCATGGTGTTCGCCGGGCTCTATCCGGTGAATGCCACCGACTACGAGGTGCTGCGCGACGCGCTGGGGAAGCTGCAGCTCAACGACGCCGCCTTCTTCTACGAGCCGGAAAATTCCGTGGCGCTCGGGTTCGGCTTCCGCTGCGGCTTTCTCGGCCTGCTGCACATGGAGATCGTGCAAGAGCGCCTGGAACGCGAATTCAATATTGATCTCATCACCACCGCGCCGAGCGTGCGCTACCGAATCACGACTACCGCCGGCGAGGTCGCAGAAGTGGACAACCCCACGAAATTTCCGCCCCCCTCTTCCATTAAGACGATTGAGGAACCGATCCTGACGGCGATGATCATCACCTCGGAGGAATCCGTCGGCGGCGTGCTGCACCTGTGCGAAGAAAAGCGCGGCGTGCAGAAGAAATTCGAGTATCTCTCGCCCACGCGCATCATGCTGACCTACGAGATGCCCCTCAACGAGATCGTGCTCGATTTCTACGACCGGCTGAAGAGCGTGTCGCGCGGGTACGCTTCGCTCGATTACCATTTCTCGGGCTACCGCGAATCCGATCTGGTGAAGCTCGATCTGCTGGTGGGCGGCGAGCCGGTGGACGCGCTCTCGGTCATCTGCCACCACGAGCAAGCCTACGAGCGCGGCCGCGAGCTCGCCACCCGGCTGCGCAAACTGATTCCCCGCCAGATGTTCGAAGTGCCCATCCAGGCCGCCATCGGTGGACGCATCATCGCAAGGGAGACCATCAGCGCCATTCGCAAGAACGTCCTAGCCAAATGCTACGGCGGCGACATCACGCGCAAGAGGAAACTCCTCGAAAAACAGAAAGAAGGCAAGAAGCGCATGAAGCGCGTCGGCCGCGTGGATATTCCGCAAGAGGCGTTTCTAGCTGTTCTCAAGGTCGCAGGCACCGAAGAGGAATAGTTCCCCAGCCGGCGAGACGTCCTTCGGCCTTGCTCAGGACAAGCCGGCACTACAAACTGCGCTTGCGGCGGACGGTAGCGTCGAGCTGGCCGCGGGCGACGCGCACACTGATGTCGTCGCCGAGAGCCACCTGATTGGGCGAGCGCAGGACTTTCCCTGAAGCATCATAGGCGATGGCGTAGCCGCGTTCGAGCAATTGGAACGGGCTGCGCTCTTCCAGTTGCAAAGCAAGCTTCTCAAACCTGTGGCGCATCCGGAGCAGCGCGCGCTCGTGCGCCGCGCGGAGCGCGTCGCGTCGCTGTTCGATGCGCTGGCGCAACAGGGCGGCGCGGCTGCGCAGGTCAAACGACGAAATCTGGGCGTCCGCGCGCGCCAGGCGTTGCTGAGCCGTCGCCAGCCTTAGACGCAGGACCACACCGAGCGAAGAAGAAAACTCGTCCACCTGCTGGTGGCGACGCCGCACCAGCAGCTCGAGCTGGCGGAAGCCGCGATGCGTGGCGAGATCGCGCAGCCGGTGCAGCCGCTGCGACAAGAAATAGCGCATGTGGTGCGCGAGGCTGCGGTAGTGCTCGGCGATGTGCCGCTCGAATTCCTGCCGCGAACGCACCACGATTTCCGCGGCGGCCGAAGGCGTAGGCGCGCGGACGTCCGCCACGAAATCCGCGATGGTGAAATCGGTCTCGTGGCCGATGCCCGTGATAATGGGAATATCGGACGCGGCGATGGCCCGCGCTACGACCTCTTCGTTGAACGCCCAGAGGTCTTCGAGCGACCCGCCGCCACGCGCGACAATCAGCACGTCCGCGGACTTCACGCGGTTGAAGTAGCGCAGCGCCGCGGCGATTTCGGCCGCCGCTCCCTCACCCTGCACCTTCACGGGAAAGAGTTGGACGCGCGCGTTGGCGAAGCGCCGCTTCAGCACGCGCAGGATGTCGCGAATGGCCGCGCCCGTGGGCGAAGTCACCACGCCGATGCAGCGCGGCAGCACGGGCAGCGGCTTCTTGCGCTCATCGTCGAAAAGGCCTTCTTCCTGGAGCTTGCGCTTGAGCTGCTCGAAGGCCAGTTGCAGCGCGCCCGCGCCCACCGGCTCGATGTGGCTCACGTAAATCTGATATTCCCCGCGGGGTTCATAAACGCCCAGCGCGCCGCGCACGGTGACGTGCAGGCCGTCTTCGGGTCGGAACTTCAGCCCGCGCGCCTGATCGCGAAAGCAGACGCAGCGGATTTGCGCGCGCGCGTCCTTCAGCGTGAAGTAAAGGTGCCCCGACTGCGCCGGGCGGTAATTCGACACCTCGCCTTCGATCCACACCTCCGGAAACTCGCCCTCGAGCAAATCGCGGATGCGCTCGGTCAGCTCGCTGACCTTCCAGACGTGCCGTTCGGGCATGAGGTCGAAAAAGGAGGTTTGGCTCATGGCGTCAGCGGCGCAAAAGATTCACGATCCAGAGAACCAGCGTCAGGATCACGCTCACCACGATGCAGGTCACAATGGGAAAATAAAACGACCCGTGCCGGCCATGATACACGATGTCGCCCGGCAGGCGTCCCAGGCGAAAAGGCAGCCGCGCTACGAACACTAGCAGCGCTCCGGTCGCGGCCAGAATCGCACCGCCTACCAGCATCAGCTTCCCGATTTCGCGCAGCGGGTCCATACGAATCGCCTGAGGTCAATTTTATCTCGCCTCGCGTCGGCAGGGGACGAAGCGAACGGTCAAAGCAGCTCGAGCCCAGAGAAGAAGTAGCCGATTTCGAACGCCGCCGTGGCGGGCGCATCGGAGCCGTGCGTGCAGTTGTTCTGGATGCTGGTGCCGAAGACGCGGCGAATCGTTCCGGGAGCGGCCTTGGCCGGATCGGTCGCGCCCATGGTATCGCGCCACTTGGCGATGGCGTTCTCGGCCTCCAGTACCATCACGATGATTTTTCCTGAGCTCATGAAGTCGGTCAGTTCGCCGAAAAACGGCCGCTCGCGATGCACGGCGTAGAATCCCTCGGCCTCCGCCTTGTTCAAGCGCAGCGTCTT
>Ga0187780_10000648_pt1 | contig 25578 bp, 20 predicted proteins | sample 1015_Q2_SP10_20__FD_132429 | JGI IMG/M metagenome (GOLD analysis project Ga0187780, IMG submission 132429) | Tropical peat soil microbial communities from peatlands in Department of Meta, Colombia - 1015_Q2_SP10_20_MG | ecosystem: Environmental > Terrestrial > Soil > Wetlands > Peat | place... | reverse complement strand
CGTCCATTTCTCGGCGATTCAGTCCGATGGATACAAGACGCTCAACGAGGGTCAGGCCGTCGAGTTCGAGGTCAAGCAGGGTCCCAAGGGCCTGCAGGCCGAACGCGTAGTGGCTCTCTGACCTGCGCCTGCCCGCGAGGCAGACCCGCAAGCGGTCATTCTAGGCTTCTAATCTGGAGGAGGCGTCATGCAGATCCTGCCTGAGGGGCAGACTGTCCGCCACCAGCAGTACGGTCTTGGCACGGTCACCGAGTCGAACGTCGAGCGCACCACCATCGATTTCGACAATCATGGAGTGAAGAAGTTCGTCACCTCGATCTGGACCGCCGAAGTCGTCGGCGAGCCGCCCGAAGGGCGTCCGACGAAACGTCGCGGCCGCCGCAAAACCGCAAAGAAGTGACGAGCTGATCAAGCTCGTCATCCTGAGCGAAGCGTCCCGGAGTTCGGTTGCGCGCCGCAGGCGTGCCGGGACGCGCAGTCGAAGGATCCCTCTTGATTTGGTACCTCGCGTAGGCCATCGTCAAGCAGTTTCGAGCTGGCCGAGCGGTCGTCATTGATAAACCGCTTCGCGTAAACCATTGCCCGCCGGTGAGTGCTTGCACTCGCCGGCGGGCTTTTTTGTTTTCCGCAGCATTTCCCAGCGCCTGCTTACGGGCAAACCGGCTTTGTTGCCTAGCACCTGATACAAACGCCGCCGCGAACGTGGCGGGCTGCCGAAGCTTCTGATGTAGAATCCTCGCCTCGCGTATGCCCCTGACACCCGGCTCACAGCTCGGCGTCTACGAAATCGTCGGCGCGATTGGCGCGGGCGGAATGGGTGAAGTCTACCGCGCGCGCGACAGGAAGCTCGGGCGCGACGTCGCCATCAAAGTCCTGCCGTCGTTTCTTTCCGCCGATCCCGATCGCCTGCGGCGTTTCGAGCAGGAAGCGCGCGCCGCTGCCGCGCTGAATCATCCCAATATTCTGGTCGTCTTTCAGCTGGGGACGCACGATGGCGTGCCCTATCTGGTTTCGGAGCTGCTCGAAGGCAACACGCTCCGCGAGCCCTTGCAGCGCGGCGCTCTCCCGATTCGCAAAGCAATCGATTACGGGGTGCAAATCGCGCGCGGTCTGGCAGCGGCGCACGAAAAAGGAATCGTGCACCGCGATTTGAAGCCGGAAAACGTGTTCGTCACCAAAGACGGGCGGCTGAAGATTTTGGACTTCGGCCTGGCGCGGCTGCTTCCGCAGCGCGGCGAAACTGAAGCCAGCGCCGCCACGCTCAGCGATCTGACCGACCCGGGCACGGTGATGGGCACGGTCGGCTACATGTCGCCCGAGCAGGTGAGCGGAAAACCGGCCGATCATCGCGCGGACATTTTCGCGTTCGGCGCGATCCTCTACGAAATGCTCACCGGGAAGCGGGCGTTTCAGAAGCCGACCTCCGCGGAAACGATGACCGCCATTTTGAACGAGGAGCCTCCGGGCGTCTCGCAGCTCGTGCCCACGGCGCCGCCCGCGTCGCAGAGAGTTGTTCACCGTTGCATGGAAAAAAATCCGGAGCAGCGCTTTCAATCCGCTTCCGACCTGGCCTTCGCGCTCGAGGCGCTATCGGATTCGAGCACGATCACCGCAGCGGCTCCGGCTTCGCGGGAGAAAGGGAGACGGTCGAAGATCGCCGCCGTCGCCGTGGGACTCACCGTAGTTGTGTTGCTGGCCGGCGCGGTGCTTTTCTTCATGCGCGGCAGGAAATCTTCCAGCCATGTTTCGACCGAATACGTCCAGCTCACCAACTTCGCCGACTCGGCCGTGGAGCCGGCGCTTTCGCCGGACGGCCGCATTCTGGCGTTCATCCGCGGCGACTCCACGTTCGTCGGACACGGCGAGGTTAACGTCAAGCTGCTGCCCGATGGCGAGCCCGTGCAGCTCACGCACGACGGTCTCTCGAAAATGGGGCCGCTCGCCTTTTCGCCGGATGGCTCGCGCATCGCCTACACGGTCGGGGTCGCAGATGCGTGGACAGTGCCGGTCCTCGGCGGAGCGCCGAGCCACTGGCTCACGGTGGGCACTCCGAGCTGGCTGCCGACCGCCGGAGGCACGCCGCGCATCATGTTCTCCGCTGGGACGGGCGAAGGCTTCCACATGGGCATCTTCACGGCCACGGAAAGCCGCGCGGAGCAGCGGCAGGTATATCTCCCCAGCGACGTGAACGGCATGGCGCACCGCTCGTATGTCTCGCCCGATGGACGATCCGTCTTGGCCATTGAAATGGACATCACCAGCTGGCTGCCTTGCCGGCTCGTACCGTTCGACGGCAGCAATCCGGGAAAGCGCGTCGGTCCGCAGCCGTCGCAGTGCACCGGCGCGGCCTGGTCGCCCGACGGCAAGTGGATGTATTTCTCCGCGGACACCGGCGACGGCTTTCACATCTGGCGCCAAAGTTATCCGGACGGCGCGCCCGAGCAGGTCACTTTCGGCGCGACCGAAGAGCAGGGGATTTCCTTCGCGCCCGACGGCCGCTCATTCGTCACCTCGGTCGGCGAAAAGCAGAGCACGATCTGGCTTCACAATTCGGCCGGGGACCGTCAGATCACTTCGCAGGGGTACGCGTTCCTGCCTTCGTTTTCTCCCGATGGCAAGCGTTTGTATTACCTCCAGCGCTCTCGTGCGAGCCGGGGCTTTGTCAGCGGTGAACTCTGGGCCGTCGATCTCGAGAGCGGCGCCCGCGATCGCCTCCTGTCCGAATTCTTGATGGAGCAATACAGCCTTTCGCCGGACGGCAAGAGCATTGTGTTCATCGCGCTGGATGATGCGGGACATTCGCCGGTCTGGATTGCGCCGCTCGACGGCAGCGCGCCGCCGCGCAAGTTGACGACGCTCGATTGCGTGCGCGCGCTCTTCGGCGTCCGAAACGACGTATACTTCGTTGGCGGCGACACGGTTGCGGTGCCCTACCTCTACCACGTGAAGACGGACGGCAGCGCGCTGCAGCGCGTCGTGCCGAGTCCGGTCGTGTATTTGTACGATGTTTCGCCGGATGGAAAATGGGTCGCAGCTTGGGAGCAGTTGGCGGTCGTCCTGTATTCGAGCGATGGCGCGATGCGCAAAGTGATCTGCGATCGCTGCGCGTCGGCCGGCGCAGAAGAGCGCGGCGTGATTCCGCCCGTCGTCAGATGGTCGAGAGACGGAAAATTTCTTTACCTCCACGAGAACGCCACGCGCCACGGCATCGAATTGCCCAACACGACGTACGTGATTCCGCTTCGGCCCGATTGGATGCAGGCGCTGCCGGCTGCTGGGTTCCCGTCCATCGATGCCGCCGCAGAGGCCCTGGGAAAGCGCCTTAGCTTGGCAGACAGAGCTTTTATCGGGTCGGATCCTTCCGTCTATGCGTACCCGCGCCTCTCTTCCCATCGCAACATTTTCCGCATTCAAGTGCAGTAGTTCGATTGATCTACAGGGAGCTCTTAAGTTTTCGACTAGTCGCCTAAAGGGATAAGTTCCGTCCGCTGCGAAACCGCAAACAAACGACCGCGCGCTGACCGCTTCGCTCGCCGACGAGCCGCCAGCGCTGCGAGATCAAGCACTGCGCACCGCGCGCCTGCGCGCTCCCCAAAAAAGAAAAGGCCCCGCAGGGCCTTTTCTTCTATCGGACCGGGTTTTTGAACCGATCGTTCGGTAAACGGCCGGGAAGCCCGCCGCGTTAGTCGTTACCCTAACGCACGTTGCCGTTGCGGCCGTTGTTAAAGCCGAACAGGTCGGACATTACAGGGACGCCCGGATCGCAGGCATGGTTCAGGCAGGGCAGCCCGAATCCTGCCTCGAGCGAGCGCAAAAGCGAAAAGCTGTTGTAGTAGACGCCGCTTTGCACGCCTGCAGCGCCTCCGTTCGTCTGGACGGTGAGCACGACCCGATTCTGATTCTGCGGCGGAAACAGGCCGTGGGGCTGCGCGAAAACGCCGCTATAGTCGTTCTCATCCCACACAATCACGATCGCATTGTTGCCTTCGTTCCATACGGGCGAGGCTTCGATGGCCTGGACCAGACGTTGAATGGTCACGTCACCTTGCTGGATCAGCCCCGGATTTAGTCCGGCCTGGGTGCCGGCGGTAAAACCATTGTCGACGCCGAAATCGAACGCGCAGAACGCGTCGCCGTTGCCGCGGCCATGCTGATCGTCACACTGGTTGGGCGCGATGAACGCGAAGGACGGAACGCTTCCGGTGGCCAGATCGTTATAGAGAGCGTCGAAGCCGACGATGTTGTTCAGGCTGTTGCTTGCGAAGCGCCCGTTTTGCACGCTGGCGAAATACGCGAACGGGTTGTGCTTCACGGCGTAGAGCTGCAGAATGCTGCTCGTCGTCAGAGGTGCTAGCTTCGTGAAGTCCGAGAGATTAGTGGCAGTTCCGTTGCTGTAGTTGACGCCGAAAATACTTCCGAGCGGCAGGCTCTCCTGATAGCTCTTCCAGCTCAGGCGGCTCTCGGCGAGTTGATCGCCAATCGACATCCCGACTGCGAACGCTGAAGGCACCGATTTCACTCCGTCGAGATCCGCGAGGAAGTTGAATGTCCCGGGCTCCGTTTCGTTCCAGGAGTCGACTGCCGGCGTTTCTGCATCGTGACCTACCCCAGCGATCGGGCAAATGGTACCCAGGTCGACCGGCACCGGCGCCACGCCAGCGGGAATGCCGGCGGGAGGAAATGCGATATCGTCATCCGCATTCACGATTCCTGTCGCGAGATTGGGAGAGCAGGTGGTGCTGCCCCAGTTAGGAGCATTGTCGCTCCGGATTCCGAAATTCGAGCCTCCCACGATCTCCAGATAATTCGTCAGACTTGGATGGCCGACGGCGAAATAGTTCGTGGCCAGATTGACTTTCTTGTTGGCGATCAAACTGTTCAAATACGGCTCATTCGGATTGTTGATCACCTGCTGGTAGCTGTGGTTCTCCATCATGATCAGGAAAACGTGATCAAGGTGGGGAATGCCTTTCGGATAATCGTTGTCGTTGGCCAGAGCGGGTGCGGCCGTCAACGCGGCCGCCAGCACGCCTGCAAGCGCGCATTTCACTGCAGTCTTGATTTTCATTAGATTTCCTTTCATCGATTTTGCGCGGAGGCGAGCGGTTCTCAAGCCGCCGATGGGACGAGTGCGCCGCCGCACCACGTTCTGAGAATTGAAAACAGCCTTGGGACAGGCGAACGCTACGGCGGGAGAGTTAATCGCCCAAGGCGCTCAGGTTACAGGCATGTAAATTGTGGGGCGGGCGAACCGAGCAAGATTGCGGTTGGCGGGCCGAGGAATCGTAGTTCCTACTCGAATTCAAGCGGCTCGAACTGCGGAGTCTGCACCGCGAGGATCGCCCACGCTTCGCGCTCGGATTGCACTACGTGAAGATTCGGATGTATGTGCTCCGCCTGCAGCTCGAACATTCGCGACATTCCGTAAACTTCGCCGGACGGCGCAATGATGAGCCGCACCATGTTCGGATCCGGAATGATCGGCGGAACTTTGGCGAATAATCCGATGGTTGCGGCAGACACGTCGAAGGAGCTGGCGCCAGACATGTCGACGATCGCCGCAACCGGGCCGGGTGTGGGCACATGTTTGTGCCCGTTTCGGACGAAATGCGCGAGGTCGTCTTCGGTGACGTGCCCGTGAAAACGCGCGCGAAGAATGCGGTTCTTCCGATCGATGGCGACGTCGTATGGCACCGTGCTCCTCGGCGCGCGCTTCCTGGCAATTTTTCGTCGAGTCGTCTGACGACGTCGCTGCCCATTACGAACGAAAATCTATTCGGGCGTATCGCCGATCAGTTACACGTGCCCCTTTGCCGTTTCGGCGTTTCCTGCCAAAACGGCAGTGGCGCAATTCGTAGAGGTGCAATCGCAGCTACGCTGCCGCTTGCGCGCCGCGCGGCGTGAGCACTGCGAGCACGATGGCGATCAGCAGCAGCGCCGGCACGTCGCCGTAGAGATGCCCGCGATGCTCGGGGTAGACCAGCGACTGCGCCGCCATGATTCCGCCGTGCACCACGCTCGACCAGACGGTGAACCAGATGAGACTCAGATTCTTGAGCGGGTTGCGCGCCGCGAGCAGCAGGAAAACTCCGAGCGTCGCGTAGATTCCCAAAATCATCTGCAAGTACATCGACTGCCCGCCCATGTGCCACGCCCATCCCGACGGCCAGACGATGGTCAACGGATACACGCCGAAAATGAAAATGAGCCCGACCACGACGAGCGCCACGCGAAGAGGGGTGAGCCTATTTTCGGTATCCATAGGTGTTGCTCCTTTGGCGCTGCCGCCGCTCCCCTAAACGACAGCTTCGAATGGGCCGCATTAAAGCACGAGACGCACGATTCGCCCAGCGCCAAAATGCGCGAGGTCATCTCCGCCGAGCTGCGCACAAGCAGGGAAGTGAAGTTAGAAGGGAAGTCCGACGTAATTTTCCGCAAGCGATCGCAGCGCGGCTTCCGACGAAAATAGATACGCCAGATCCGTCTCCTGCAGCTTGACGTCGTAGGGAATGTTGTCGGGGAAGCGGTGCAGCAGCATGGTCATCCACCAGGAAAACCGCTGCGCCTTCCAGACGCGTGCGAGCGCGCGCTTCGAATATCCGTCGAGGCCGGCATCGTCACCCTTTTTGTAGTGATCGAGCATCGCGTGATACAGGTAATAAATGTCCGAGGCCGCGCTGTTGAGCCCGCGCGCGCCCGTCGGCGGCACGATGTGCGCGGCATCGCCGGCAAGAAACAGTCGCCCGTAGCGCATCGGTTCGGCGACGAAGCTTCGCAGCGGCGCGATACTTTTCTCGATCGACGGGCCGGTGGTCATCTTCGCGGCGATTTCATCCGGCAAGCGGTGTTTGAGCTCGGCCCAGAACGCATCGTCCGGCCAATCGTCGGTTGAATCCGTGAGCGGCACCTGAATGTAGTAGCGGCTCAGCACCTGCGACCGCAGCGAGCAGAGCGCGAAGCCGCGCTCGTGCTTGGCGTAGATCAGCTCGTGCCACACCGGCTTGGTGCGCGATAAAACTCCCAGCCAGCCGAACGGATACAAGCGCTCGTATTCGCGCAGCACATTTTTCGGAATCGACTTGCGGCTCACGCCGTGAAAGCCGTCGGCGCCGATGATGTATTCGCAATCGATGCGCACGATCTTGTCGCCTTCGCGGTAGGTGACGTAGGGCTTGTCGGAATTGATGTCGTGCGGCGTGACGTCCTCCGCGTTGTGGATCACCTTGCCGCCCAGCCGGTCGCGCGCGTCGTAGAGGTCGCGCGTCAGCTCGGTTTGGCCGTAGACGATCACCGAGCTTCCGCCGGAATATTTTTCCAGATCCACGCGCTCGAGCATGCCGTCGTGCGCGATGAAAATTCCTTTGTGGATTTCGCCCTCGCGGTCCATCCGTTCGCCGCACTGCGCTTCGCGCATCAGTTTGGCGAAGCCGTGTTCGAGCACGCCGGCGCGAATCCGCGCCAGCACGTGATCGCGGCTGTATTTTTCCAGCACGATCGTCTCGATGCCCTGCAGATGCAGGAGCTGGGACAGCAACAACCCCGAGGGTCCGCCGCCGATAATGCAAACCTGGACTTTCATTGCCAGTTCCTCCCTCGCACTTACGGATGGGACAAATGTAGGTTTCTTCCCCGCCGCCACGTGGACTGAAAGTTCCGCGAAGCCGTTGCGCGCCGTGAATCCGACCCGTGCGCTGAAGCCGATGCTGCGCCCGCCGGCATTCCAGAACGGGCGCAGCAAACTCCTTCACGAATGTCGCCGCAAATCGGCCAGCTCGCTCGAGATTAGCGGTGAGACTGCTGCTTCTGCTGCATGCTCTGCCGTTGTTGCACCTCGCGTTGCTGAATGTGCTGCGTTTGTTGCTGGTGGCGCTGGTTCATCTCCTGCACTCTGTTCGCGTTGGCATTTTGCTGGTTCAGCTTCTGGACATCTCGGTCCTGTTGCTGCTGGAGTTTCTGGCGTTGCTGAACCTGGTTGTTGTAGAGCTTTTCTTGCTGCTGCTGGTATTTATCATCCAGCTTGGTGTTGCCGGTGTACGGCGGATAGGACCGTTCTACTGGCGGAAGATCGTTGGGATGAACCGCCGGGCGCGCGGGATTTGCCTCGCGAGTCCCAGGAGGTTGCCAAGCGCCTCCCGCTTCTCTCCCGGGCACCGCATGATCGCGGAATTCGCCGGGCCGCTGAGTCGCTGCGACGGGAGGTCTGCCCTGGTTCACAGAAGCGCGCAGGTCCCGATTGGACCTTGCCGCATTCATCTGCTGCGTCTGAGCACCCGTCGGCCCGTAGTGCCGCTCGCGAGCAAATGCCAATTCCTCAGCGCTCGGTCTTGCAGTGATGCCGCCGGAACCGCCGTTGTAGCTGACGCGGTTCGTATTCCTAAAGAAATCTCGATTTTCGTAAACGTTGTGGATGGCGTGGAAATCGATGTTGTTCACCGCGCCGTTGTAGAAAAAGTGTCCGCCATCCCATCGGCCGCCTTCATAACCGCGGCCGAAGTAGCCGAAGCCGTAGTTGATGCCGCCATACCAGCCGACACGCGGCCCCCAGTAACCTTCATGAAAGAAGAAGCCGAATCCGCTCCATTCCCACCAGCCGGGTGTCCAGAGATACCCAATCACCGGCGCGAGAACCCAGGTTCCCGGAACCCAGTAATACTCGTATCCATCCCAGGCCCAATAACCGGGAATCCAGATGTAGCCGTCTCCGGGGCAGATGGGCTGATCGTAGACGGGAATCGCGGGAGGGCCAAAACTGACGTAAATTCCGATTTGCGCGAAGGCTGCCGTGGAAACGGACAGCAAGAACAGCGCGAAAATCACGTAACGGACAACAGAACTCATGCGCATTGTTCACTTCCTTTCTGCCGGTCGTCCTTGCCGGTCACACGGGACCTCCTAACAAGGCTGGGCAGGACGCCTCTATCTTCATTGCGGCCAAGCAAGAGGCGCGGTGATTCACATCACCGGACCGTGTGATGGGCGAGCATTGCGCGGGCGCGTAGGAAGTGCCTTTGAGGTGCAGCTGCCTTGGCGCTTTCTACTGTCAAAGGTGACCGCTACGTTCTCGGTCCTGCGCTTATTCAATTTGGTGTCAATACTTGTCTTGGCGATAGCAACCAGTTTGCGCAGCGAACATTTCTTTTTGTAACTACGGTCAGCGGTGATATTTGTTGGCTATTCAATCCTAGAAGCGCTCGCAGGGCAGCGAGCCAAATGAGAGGAAGGGAATGGCCTTTAGCTTCGACTTCGGTCTGACAGACGGAATTCTTCGTTGCCGCCTCGAGGGGCGCGTAACGGACGACGTGCTGAAGGAATTTTTCCGCATCGGAGCTCAGCACGCGATCCGCACGCGTCCGACGGCGGGAGTCGTCGATCTATCGGAAGTGAGCTCATTCGAGGTGTCTTCTCCGGTGATCGAGAGACTGGCTAAGTCTCCGCCGGTATTGCCGGATCCGAAGCTCCGCCGGGTGATCATCGCGCCGTCACCCGAAATGTACGGAATGATGCGCATGTTCGAGATCGAGGGCGAGCAGACGCGCCCGGGTATTCATGTAGTCCGGACGAAGCAAGAGGCGTGGGCGATCTTGTCAGTGCAAGAACCGAGCTTCAATCGTCTCGATATCATGTAATGCGCTGCCCAGCTCGCGCGGCCGACGCGCGCGACTTCCCCGCACTCTACGATCTCCGTCGTCTCGACGTTTGCAGTCACGCAATGTTCTGCGCGCGCGAGCCAACCCAACTCCCGATCACCTCGCCAACCAGCCAAGCAACTAGAGCCATCGCAGTGAATCTATCCTGTTATTCGACTACTTGTGAGTTCCCGGGCGCGCACGTGCAAGAATCTCTTCGATGATCGCCGTCTTGGCATCGGCATAATCCTGAACGTCCTTCCATCCCCGCCTAGTTAGGTCTCGTTTGGTGTGTTCGTACAGAGCGCGATCAGCTGCATTGCTCCGTAGCCAGTCACGGAAAGTCAAAATCCGACCAATTTCTGGACAGCCGGCTGAAAAAACGTGCAGGTTGATGTCCGTGTCGGGTCCCTTGAGCATTCGGTGTTCGTGCCAGTCCTTTTCTCGGATGCGCAGTGAGTATCCGGCAGACTCCAAATTCGGCGCATAGGTATCTTCATCCGAAGAGTCGGCGACCACGAGCAGGATGTCGATGATCGGTTTGGCAGGAAGGCCTGGAACCGACGTCGAGCCGATATGCTCGATTCGCAGCGCTCGACTACCGAGCAGGGCCAAGATTCTGTCAGCCTCACGCCGAAAGATATCTGGCCACCCCGGATCGGAATCCACTATCAGAATCTGGGAGGACAATGCCTTCAGCCCTCGAAATCCTTTCATGCCAAGCAAGCCTAACCGATGGCGGGTCCGACCAAATGTCCGGTTATCCGGCTAATCAAGACCTACGCCCTAATTCCACGTAGGGAAAACAAGAGGGAGTGTAAGTCGCCCATCGAATTGATCGGACGTGGAGCCGACAGCGGCGCACCGTTACTGCGGTTTTTGCGCTGCTGCGGCGCGTTGTTTCGCATCGGCTACGAGCGAATCGAAACGAGGGTCTCCATGAAGTGATTTGAGATCGTCATCCTTTTCGATATCTAGGTCCTGGTTAGGCGGAAGTCCATGATCGACCGCCTCCCGCATTAGCGACAGCGCGTCGTCGAGCTTGCCTAGGCGAGCTTCCGCGCGGGCCAATTGATAAGTGGAGTTGGCGGTGTCTGGGTTCTCAGGACCCACGACGCGGCGCTGGATTTCTACGGTTTCGCGAGTGAGCTTTTCAGCTTCCGCGTAGCGGCCTTCGTTCAAAAGAACAGAAGCCACGGACGCCATTGACTCCAATGTTTGTGGATGTTCGGGACCAAGGACGCGGCGTCGAGAGTCCAACACCTCTCGATACATTTTCTCCGCTTCGGCGTATTGGTGCCTATACTCGAGGACGATCGCCAGGTTATACGTGTAACCCATTGTATCTGGATTGTCGGGGCCGAGGACCCGGCGATCAATGGCGACCGTTTCGCGATCGAGTTTTTCTGCTTCTGAGGAGCGGCCCATCAACTGAAGAGTCGCTGCCAGATTGCCTATGTCCGTCACAGTATTCGGGTGTTCGGGTCCGAGCACGCGCCTCGAAATGTCGAGCGTCTCCCGCTGTAAACTCTCAGCCTCGGTGTATTTGCCCTCGTTCCTAAGCACGAGGGCCAAGAGGTTCATTGCGGCAAGCGTTTGCGGATGTTCGGGTCCTATGATGCGCCGGCGAGCAGCGAGCGTTTCACGCTCCAACCGCTCCGCCTCGGCGTACTTGCCTTCGTACATGAGGGTCGTCGCCAAATTACCCATGGTCGAAAGCGTTCGTGGATGGTCAGACCCCAGAACACGGCGGCGGACCTCGAGCGTTTCGCGGAACAATTTTTCCGCTTCGGCATAACGGCCCTCACCCTGGATATCAAAAGCCAATAAGTTCATAGCGACCAAAGTGTCGGGGTGCTCGGCGCCAAGAGTGCGCCGTCGAATATCGAGTGTCTCCCGGAGAAATGTTTCCGCTTCTTGATAGTGTCCCTCAAGTTCCAGCGTCCAGCCGAGATAGTACGTTGTCGAAGTGGTTTCGGGATTTCCCGGTCCGAGTTGGCGATGCTCGATGTCGAGCGAGTTGCGCAATGACTTTTCGGCGTCGGTTATCTGACCGCTTTGTGCCATGTCCCACGCCAGCCGAGTCTGCGAGTCCAGGGTGTCAGGGTTCTTGGGTCCCAAGTGATGAAGGCGTATGTCAGCGGCCCGTGCAAAGAGTGGCTTCGAACGTGAATAGAGTCCAAGGCTCTCATATACCTCAGCCATGAGGTTCATCATTTCTGCCTGGAGCTCAGGATCTCGTGCCATCCCTGTGTCGATGTTCTGCGAAGCCTTGTCCAGAATCTCGCGGGCAGTGACGGTGTTGCCGCGCGCTTCGCTCGGGTCGGACACTTTGAACATGTCGCTCATGAAGTCGGTGATGCGATTGGCGCGATCCCGCTCGCGCGTGATTCTGCGAAGTTCAGCGGCTTGTACTCCCGCGAAAGCGGTAAGGAGGAGTGCCAGCGTGGCGGCGACAGCGACCGCAACGCGGTGACGGCGCACGTATTTCCGCAAGCGATATGCGGGGCTTACTGGACTAGCGACCACTGGCTCATTCGCAAGGTAGCGACGAATGTCTTCGGCCAGTTCAGACGGCGTCCCGTACCTGCGCGTGCGATCCTTTTCGATCGCTTTCATGGTGATCCAATCAAGATCAGCACGAAGCTGTTTCAGGAGATGCCTCGGCTGCGTGCCGCGGTTCTCGGCGATTGTGGTGGCCGCCGCGCCTTGGGTAGCCAGCCTGGCGCTCGGCTTCGGAGAGTCTTCTTCGCGCAATTCCTTGAGCACTGCGTCAAAGGGCTTGGTTCTCCACCGCTCCGTGTCGAAGGGCAACGTCCCGGTGAGAAGGACGTACAAGATCATCCCCAACGAATAAACATCCGTTCTTGTGTCCACATCTACGACATTTGGGTCGGCTTGCTCCGGACTCATGAATCCGGGCGTGCCGACGAATCCGTCAATTCGGGTCGCAAAAGTATCGCCGGCCCCGGAGGGGCCGAGCGCCTTGGCTAAACCGAAATCGATGATGCGGGGCATCGGCTTACCGTCAATTTCCACCACGAGAATGTTGGCAGGTTTCAAATCGCGATGGATGATCGCTTTTTGGTGCGCATGCTGCACGCCATCGCACGCTTGGATGAACAACTCCAATCGGTCGCGAATGTTCAGTTTCTTCTGGTCGCAATAGTGCGTGATCGGTTGGCCCGGAACGTATTCCATTACGAAGTAGGGCTGCCCGTCGGAAGTCGTTCCGGCATCAAAGACCTTCGCGATGCACGGATGATCCATAATCGCCAAGGACTGCCGCTCGGCTTGAAAGCGGCGAAGCAGGGATTCGTCGTACATTCCAGCTCTTATGAGTTTTAACGCCACCCGTCTTTGCAGCGGGGCGCTTTGGTCGGCGAGCCAGACCTGCCCCATACCACCTTCGCCGAGCTTCTTGACGAGCTGATACGGGCCGATCGACTTGAAGACCTTCGCGCCCGTTGGCCCCGCTGCGTCGAGCGTCGGCACCGCGTCGGCTGTGGCTAGTTCGCTGACTCCTGGGTCCGGGGATTCGGACTTTCTGGAAAGGGGATCCTTGAGGGGCCGTTGTGAGTCTTGCATACGCACCTCGCGGGATGGTCTGAGTACAGGAAGCCTAACATAGCGCCTGCGATATCAGTAAGGGCGGCGCGGAAGCGGAAGGGCGTTTGTTCTCGCCTGTAGTGGGAAGGCCACTCGTGCCTGATTAACGGGCTGATCGGAGAAGTGGATACCAGGAGAGAAACCGACTGTCGAGCCGGACCTCTAGGTTTTTCTTAGAAGGGTATTTGCTTCATCGAAGCGGCGTGCCATGTTCGCGCCGTCGCAGGATTGTTCCACTAGCGTTTCTGAATTCCACTCGCTGCGTCCAACGGAGCCAAAAAAATCGCCACCGTAAACATGGATTGCGCCTGTAAACCGAGGAATCGGGTTGGTCACTGAATGGATGATGTCATGTCCCAGCTGAACCGCGTCCATTGCGCTTAGCGCTTTGGCGCCCGCAGCTTCCACCTTCGTGCCGGCGCTGTCTTGCACGCGACGCCAGAAAATATTGTCTTCGCGGCCGGTATAGATGCCAATCACAGCCCACATCTGGTGATTGTGCGGCAGCAAAGTCATCCAGGGCGCCCAAATCACATTGAGTATCGTAAGGTTATCCGCACGGTAGAGCGTTTGCATCTCCGCTTTCTGCGGTTCACCCAGGGCTCTTAGGACTTCCGCAGGAGCAGCAACCGCTCGAGCGACGACTTCACGGACAGAACTCTGCGATGGATCTCGCCGCAGGGCTTCCTTACAATCAAAAGTGAACTGGTCGAGGTCAAACATGTCCCAAGCCACAACTCCAAGTTCTGGCCGTTCGATCCGAGTACTTCCAAAACTCATACGCCTTTGAAGGGTGATCCGTCAACTCCCAACAGTGTGTTGTCAAAGCATCATTGTGCGCACGCCACCAAATCTGTTAGGATCGCGTTTCATCATACGAACGATAAGCCGGCCATCCGGAGGTCCTGGTGAGTAACGATCGAATTCAATCTTGCGGAGACGTTTTATGCATGTAGGAATCGCGACGGGATTTGCGAATCATTCCGAGCTCAGCGACGCGCAGTTCGTCCGCGAAGAGCTCACGCAGCTCGAACTCGCCGCCGAGCTCGGCTTCGAGTCGGTATGGATCACCGAGCATCACTTCAGCAGCTACTCGATTAGCCCTAACCCGCTGATGTACCTCAGCTACCTGGCGGGCCGACATCCTCGTGTTCGTCTCGGGACTCAGGTGCTCGTGGTCCCCTGGCACGACCCCGTGCGGATGGCCGAGGAAATTCTGCTTCTCGATCACGTCTCCGGCGGGCGGGCCCTGATCGGCTTCGGCCGAGGCCTCTCGCGTGTGGAGTACGAAGGGATGCGCATCGATCAGGGCGAAGCGCGCCAGCGCTTCGACGAGAGTGTGGCCATGGTTCTGCGCGCCTTCGATACCGGTGTGATTGAGGGCGGCGAGCTGTTCAAGCAACCACGCCGTGAGCTGCGGCCCCGGCCGATCCGGCCGCTCAGAGGTCGAGCCTTCTGCGCCGCTGGCTCGCCCGCGTCGATGGTCTCTGCGGCGAAGCTGGGCCTGGGCCGGTTGTATCTCGGGCAGCCGATGCTGGCCGGACACGTGCAATCCGAGACGGCACTCAGCCGCGTCATTGGAGACGAGGCCTCCGACGCGTGGCTCAAAGCCTGGCACGAGGCCCATCCGGGAGAGGAGCCGGTGGCGCCATTCGTCTCGAATATCGTATTCGTCGACGAAAGCGGTGACCGTGCCCGGGAGTTGGCGCGCGTTTACACAGGTCGGACATTCGCAGCGGCAGTGAAGAACTACGAAATGACCTCCGAGCACCACGGCACGATCAAAGGATACGAAAGCTACAGCTCTCTGCGCATGACACCCGAGCAGGCTCAGGTGGCCATCGAGAACGCCCACAAAAGTTCGATCGCGGGCACACCCAACGAGGTGCTGGAGCAGCTCGAAGACGTGAAACAGAGACGCCAACCGCAGGGCATGATGCCGCACCTCTATACAGGCGGAATGCCGCACGAGGAATGTCTGCGGTCCATTCGTCTATTTGCAAAAAAGTGTCTCAACGAGATGAAGAGCTGGTCCGGCGCAACCTGCACGATCGACGGTCGCTCCGCTCGCGCGGCCTGATCGGACGACGCGCCCAGGCGCGGCAAGCGGCGGTCATGGATGGCCGTCGAGAGTTTGTTTATCACTCCCTGATCTCCTCCGCGCCTGATGAACGGGGTCCCCGGAAGTTTGCGGCAAATGCCCGATTCACGCCTGATAAGAAATGCAGGTACTGTAATGAAATTGTGCGGTTGGCCGACTTCTTTAGGATCCAGTCAGTTCACACTTTTCGGACGCGCCTGAACCTTCTCCCCAATCATCGAAAGAGACGGAGCAATCGCAAAAGAAACACCCGTCCGGCGAATTGGGCTGCAGCGAGCGCGCCTTAAGGGGCCTTTCGGTTGGCGGAGGTAGCGCGTTCCTTGGCTTGGGCGACCAAAGCGGTGAAGCGCGGGTTGTTGTGAAGGGACTGCAGGTCGGAATCGCTCTCCATGTTCAATTCAAGCGCCGGGCTCAGACCATGGTCCATGGCTTGCCGCAGGAGGGACAGCGCCTGGTCGGGCTTGCCTTTCAGGGCGGCGAGGCATGCGAGGTTGTAGACGGAGCCAGCGGTGATGGGATGGTCGGGGCCATAGATGCGCCGGCGAATCTCCAGCGCTTCCTGATTCAACTTTTCTGATTCGGCATATTGGTGTTCGTCCGAAAGCACATTCGCCAGGTCATTCATCACGTCAGCGGTGTACGGGTGATCCGGACCAAGGATGCGGAGATCGATCTGGAGCGCCTGCCGATACAATTTTTCCGCCTCGGGCAGTTGGTCTTCTTCCGAGAGCACGTCGCCCAAGTTGGTCATCGAGAGGAGGGTGATTGGATGTTCCGGGCCGAGCTGGCGGAGATGTACGTCGAGGCTCTCACGGTATAGCTTCTCTGCTTCGGGGAGGTGACGTTCCCTTCGCAAAACGGCCGCCAGGTTGTCCATAGCGTTTATGGTCTCGGGCTTATCCGGGCCGAAAACCCTGAGATGAATTTGTAGAGTTTCACGGGCCAAACTCTCGGCTTCCGGATCGCGCCCTTCTTCGTTCAAAACTGCGGAAAGGACACGCATTGTTTCCAGGGTGGTTCGATGATCAGGGCCTAGAACCGCGCGGCTTTGACGCAGGACTTCACGCAGCAGTTTTTCCGCATCTGAATACTTGCCTGATCGAAAGAGTTCCCATCCCAGGCCAGACTCAGCTTCGATGGTATCGGGATTTTTCGGGCCCAGAACCACACGGCGAATATCAACCGTGCGGGCAGAGAGGGCTTCGGACTTGGCAGGCAGTCCGAGATTGTCGTAGACGATGCTCATGATGTTCATCATCTGGGCTTGCAGCTCGGGGTCTTTTGCCAAACCAGTGTCGATGTCCTGAGAGGCCTTGTCCAAGATTTCGCGGGCAGTGACGGTGTTGCCGCGGGCCACGCTGGGATCGGTTTGCCTGAACATGTTGGTCATGAAGTCGGTGATGCGGTTGGCGCGGTCGCGTTCACGCGTTATGCGGCGAAGCTCGGCGGCCTGAACGATCGCGAATCCTGCCAGCAGCATTACCAGAGCGGCCGCGACACTCACTCCGATTCGATGGCGGCGCGCGTATTTCGCCAAACGATATCCCGTGCTCGCGGGCCGCGCGACGACCGGTTCGTTCGCGAGATAGCGCCGAATATCCGCGGCCAGCTCCGACGGTGTTCCGTAGCGGCGCGCGCGATCTTTCTCGATCGCCTTCACGGTGATCCAGTCCAGATCACCGTGAAGGAGTTTCACGAGCTGCCGTGGATGTGTACCGCGATTCTCGGCAGCGACGGTAGCGGCGGCGCGCTGCGACGTCAGCCTCGCGCTCGGGCTCGGCGCATCTTCCTCGCGCAGTTCGCGGAGCACCTCATCGAAGGGCTTGGTTCTCCAACGCTCGCTATCGAACGGGAGCGTCCCGGTCAGAAGCACGTACAGGATCATCCCCAGTGAATAGACGTCGGTCCGTGTGTCGACATCCAGAATGCTCGGGTCGGCTTGCTCCGGACTCATGAAGCCGGGCGTGCCGACAAATCCGCCGATTCGAGTCACAAATGCGTCGCTCGCAGGGCCGAGTGCTTTGGCAAGACCAAAATCGATGATGCGAGGCGTGGGCTTGCCGTCCACTTCCAGGACCAGAACGTTTGCAGGCTTGAGATCGCGATGGATGATGGCCTTTTGATGCGCATGTTGCACGCCTTCGCAGGCCTGGATGAACAGCTCGAGCCGATCATGAATCTTCAGTTTTTTCTCATCGCAGTAGCGTGTGATCGGTTGACCGGGGACGTACTCCATTACGAAGTAGGGCTGTCCGTCCGATGTCGCGCCGGCGTCGAAAACCTTCGCAATGCAAGGATGATCCATGATCGCCAGCGACTGGCGCTCGGATTGAAAACGGCGGAGCATGGAATCGTCGTACATTCCAGCTCGTATGAGTTTCACTGCGACGCGTCTCTGCAGCGGAGCGGTCTGCTCGGCCAGCCATACCTGACCCATGCCGCCTTCGCCGATTTCTTCAATCAGCCGATAGGGTCCAATCGTGCGCGGAGAAGGCAAGCGCGCAGGGGAAACCGCTGCCGTCGTGATGTCCAATGTCGTGGCTGCATCGGCTGTGGGCAGCGCACTAGCGCCCTGGTCCGGCGATGCGGGATTGTCGGGCGTGACGTCGTTGGGTGGCCGTTGTGGGTCTGGCATATGTACCTCGCGGGCTACGGGGAATGTGCGAAGCGTAACATATCGTCCGGAGCATCAGACAGATGGCGCGAGTGCGGGACAACGTTTATTCCGTCCCGGGGTTGAAATGCGGCGTAGCGCCCGATTAGTGCGGTAACCAATGTTCGGTTATCATCGGTTCATTCTGGCTCAAGCGCTGCGAATTGCTGATTCTCGACTGCCAGTACAGCCCACCCTTCTTCTTCGGTCCGAACCACGTGAATGTTTGGGCGAGGAGTTCTTGCTCGCAGTCCCAGATTCTGACCAACGCAAAATTTGCTGGTCGCTCGCCGCGTCGGTCCATTCAGATGGGCTTGAACAAGAAAATCAGGGGGTTCTGGTCAGCAGCCGTTTTGCGTGCTCGGCTTCGGTAGATCAGCCCGCCGATCAAGCAACCCGCCATCGACCCGACGAGCAGGAGTTTGGTCCGCGCGGCGAAGGAGAGACGCGGATTCCGGCTTCTTACCGTTTCTTCCGGCGGCTTCGTGATCTTGCCTTACCCTTCTTTTCCTTCCTCGGATGAGGATGAATCCCGAACCGCTGGTCATCGCGCCTGATGGCTTCCGCCACTCGTTCCATCGTCGGTTCGAACTCTTCATGCCGCGAGTCGATGTAGAGCCATTTTTTCAGGACGTCGTGCGGTGCAAGTTGCGGGAAATCTTCGATGATCGCCGGGTGATGCGCATGTTCCGTGCAGATCAAGACGCCATGCCATTTCCACCGGCCTGTCCTGGTTGGTTCCACCAGGACCATCATCTGGCGGCCGAACAGGTACACGGCCAGTCCACCGAACATCCTCTTGGTGAGGAAACTCGGATGGTCCTCGAAGACCTGACAGATCCATTCATTGTCGAACGTCTTCATCCAGTAATTCGCCCCCGCTCCTCCCTAAGATAAGCCAACCTGAGCTTTCGTGGGACATGTACCGCTAGCGAAGGCGTCGCATGGCGATTCGTGTGTGCCTGATTATCGACGCTACCGACACGTTGCGTGCCGGAAAAGCGCAGGGAGTATACTTGCCTCGACTGCGCCGCTCGGATGCAAACCGGGAACGGCGCGGTTGCGGTGAATCGGCAGGAGGAACCTCTCATGCGATCCAGAATGACTGCCACTCTAATTTTCTTTGCGGCTTTTTCAGTATTTGCAAGCACCAGTGCTGCTCAAAGCTCCGATCAAGCGCCGCCCGGACAGGACCAGCAACAGCCCGCTAACCCGCCCGCCCCCGGGCAGCGACCAGCGGGCCCGGGCATGATGTCGCCCGACATGATGCGGATGATGGGAACAATGATGGGATCGATGTCTGGGCGCCCGGAAGACGGGGCAGGGCGCGGGCGAGGCCCGGGCGGAATTCTTCAGCGAGTTTCGAGGCTACTTGGCGCGCTCGACGATCCGCGCGTCCGCACCGCGCTCGGCCTCAGCGACCAGCAGGCCGATGGTCTTCGAAAGATCGTCGTCGACACCGAGACATTCACGATCAAGACGGGAGCGGACATCGCCGTGAACTCGATCGAGCTGCGGGAACTTCTTCGCGCCGACAAGCCGGACAGATCCGCGGTGATGAGCAAAGGTGACCAAATCTCTAAATCCACGTCGCTGCTGATCAATCACTATCTCGACGCGATGCTTGCCGCCAAGGCGATTTTGACGCCGGAGCAGCAGAAAATGATCCGCGCATATCTCGAAAGTGGCGCCCCCATCTTGCCGGGTCCGCCCCCGCGCCGCAGCGCTGCGGGACAAGTTCCCTAGGACGAGTAGGGAACTACTCCCGTTCGCGGTTCTATCGGAACCTGCCGCCTCGTGTTGACATCTCATTCGCAAGCTGAAGACCTGTACAATTCCGGAACGAGCGTGTGATCCGATGGCTTCGGCCAGAAAAACTTTCATCGGCATTTTCGTCGCAGCGGTTGTTCTTTTCTTCGGCTGGCTGGCGTGGCGATCTGTTTCGCCGCCGGGAGGCGCTGAATTCCTTCTCGCAAAACCGCTCCCGGCCGAGTTGCCGGAAGCGACTCCCGCAGTATCGTTCCGCCCCGTAAGCGTGCCGATTCTCGTGTATCACAGCATCGCGCCGTACCGGGCGGACATGTCGCGGCTCGTGAAGGAGTTCACCGTTCCTCCGGAAACCTTCGATGCGCAGCTTCGCTATCTGCAGCAGAACGGCTACACCGTCATCTCGTTCGAATCGCTCGTCAACGCGATGACCGGCCCGAGCGCGCCATTGCCGGAAAAGCCGGTCGTTCTCACGTTCGACGACGGCTGGGAGGATCTCTACCGCCACGCGTTTCCGCTGCTCGTGAAATACCACGTCACCGGCACCTTCTTTATCTTCACCAACGCCATCGGCGGCCGGGATTTCATGACCTGGAGCCAGCTCAAAACGATGCAAGCCGCTGGCATGGACATCGAGAGCCACTCCGTCTCGCATCCGTTGCTTTCCGCGATTACCGACAAGGCCAAGCTTTGGAAAGAGATCGAGGGAAGCAGGGAAATCATCGCGGCGCATCTCGGGCGGGCGCCCGATATCTTCGCGTACCCCTACGGCTCCTACAACGAACTCGATATTGCGATGCTCAAGGCCGCCGGTTATCGCGCCGCGCGAGCCGATATCGGAGCGCCCGCAGCCGCCCCGGTCTTTGTGGCGGAGACCACCGACGAGATCTACAAATTGCCGGGCATTGAGGTGACGAACAATTTCGCGCGATTCGTGTCACTGATCAAAGTGTGATTCGGCCGCATCTCCCCATCACCGCGATAGGTTCGGACCGCGCACCGCTACGCGAGCGAGCTTCAGGTGCTGCGCTTGCCCGGCCTGTGCTTCGTCCCGGGATCAATTGGGGCATCCTCTTGTGGTGTACCTCGAGCGGTCGTAGTAAAGTACGCGGTTTGCTGTCGGCGGAATCACAATGACAAAAATTCAAAAGCATTTCATGCGCACAGCCGTGCGCGCGCAAGGCATCGTCGAAGGGCGCGGCGCTTTCGGATGGCGAAAGGTGGCGGCGGCGTTCATCCTCGGCGGCGTTGGCATCTGTGCTCTCGCGCAGTCGCAGAAATTCTTCGAACAAGGTCCGGCTCCCAGCTTCACGGCGAGCCAGGCGGAGCGCGGCAAAGCGGCCTACAACAGCGCCTGCGCAACGTGCCACGGCACAAATCTGGATGACGGCGCATTTGGACCGGCGCTCAAGGGTGCGTTGTTCCAGAAAAAATGGGGAGCGCAATCGCCGGCCGCACTCTTTGCCTACATGATTCAAAAGATGCCGCCGGCTGACCCGGGAAGGCTCGGCGGCCAGACGACCGCCGATGTCGAGGCCTACATTCTTCAAGCGAGTGGAGTCGAGCCAGGCGCTACGGAACTGACTGCGGCTCAGCTCGGCGGAGTGAGCGCCGGCGGAGCGCAGGCAGCCCAAGCCTTTCAGGGTGACGTGCGCGCGGCTACGGGCAATCACGACGCGACTTACAAAGCCGTGATGGCGAGTCGCGCAGCCGAACTGGAAAAAATCACGCCGGTCACGGACAGCGTGCTCCAGCATCCATCCGATGCGGACTGGTTGATGTGGCGGCGCACCTACAGCGGTCTGGGCTTCAGTCCTCTCGCAGAAATCAAGAAGCCAAACGTAGGCGATCTGCGCCTTGCGTGGAGCCGCGCGCTGCCGCTGAGCGCGGACGAAATCACGCCGCTCGTTCACGACGGCGTTCTGTTCCTTGAAAGCGGCAACACGGTCGAAGCTTTGGACGGCGCGAAGGGCGATCTGCTGTGGCAATACGTTCGTCCGCTGGGCGACGAGCTGATCGCCGGACGCGAATCTACCATGCGCGGCATCGCGATCTATCAGGACAAGCTCTACGCGCCCACCGCCGACGGGCACATGATCGCGCTGAATGTGAAGACGGGAAAACTTGTGTGGGACCACCAGGTCGTCGTGCCGCTCACTGGAGTCTACGCGCACTCCAATCATGATTTCCGGCTCGACGGCGAGCCGATCGTCGTGCACGGCAAAGTGATCATGGGCGTCAGCCTCGGCATCACGAATCCGAGCGGCGGCTGTTACATCGTCGGTCTGGACGCGCAGACCGGTGACGAAGTCTGGCGATTCAATACCATCGCGCGTCCGGGGCAGCCGGGCGGCGACAGTTGGAACGGCGCTCCCGTCGAACAGCGCTTTGGCGCGTCCATCTGGACCGGCGGCAGCTACGATCCGAAACTGAACTTGGTTTATTTCGGGACCGGCAACACCTACGACATCGGCACGCTGCTGCAGCCGCACCCTCAGAAGGGCGAATCGAACGACGCACTCTACACGGAATCCACCGTCGCGCTCGATCCGGATAGCGGCAAGCTCGTCTGGTATTACCAGCACATGAACCGCGACGTCTGGGATCTCGACTGGGCCTTCGAACAGTTGTTGATCACGCTTCCGGTGGGCGGCAGGCCGACGGATCTGGTCGTCTCCGGCGGCAAAATGGCGCTGTTTGACGCGGTGAATCGTGCTAACGGCACGTATGAATTTTCGAAAGACCTCGGGATGCAAACTTTGGTCACCGCGATCGATCCGAAAACCGGGAAGAAGATCATCGATCCCAAGCTCGAGCCGGCCGCCAACAAGACCGACATCATCTGCCCGGACGCTACGGGCGCAAGAAACTGGCCCGCGACTTCGTACGATCCGGGCACTCACATTCTCTACGTGCCCCTCGCCGAATCTTGCATGGACTACACCTGGGTGCCGCGCGACCTCGCTCAGACGGCGGGCGGCGGGCTGGACATTCGCTACGAGTTGCGTCTGCGGCCGGATAACGACGGCAAGATGGGCCGCATCGAAGCCGTAAATCTCGAAACGAAAAAAGTCGTGTGGACGGATCGCCAGCGAGCGCCCATCGCCAGTGCGATGCTCGCGACCGCGGGCGGAATTGTTTTCGCCGGCTCGCAGAACCGCGAGTTCACGGCCTACGATTCGACGACGGGCAAGGCGCTGTGGGAAGCGGGATTGAACGCGGCGCCGAGTTCTTCTCCGATCACCTATGCTGCCGGCGGCAAACAATATGTCGCCGTCGTTTCCGGCGGTGGCGGGCCGCTGGACGCGAGCGGGTCGAGTCTCGCGCCCGAGTTCGATAATCCGTCGGGCGGGACAACGCTGTGGATTTTCAAGCTGCCAGACACCACCGCCGGACGCGCGGCCGGACGATAAGTTTCCCCCCGCCGATGCGCTGGACGCGATCAATCGAATTCAGACCAGGCAGAGTCTGAATACCGTGGTGCAAACCGGCGTTCCCGGCTTCATTCCACAAGGCAGGTGAGCATGGAGGCGAAACCGCAACTAGAGCAATCGATGCAAGAGGAACAAATCCGCTCGGCCCTGAATGCGCATTGGCAGGCGTCGGCAGCCGGCGATGCAAACGCGGAACACGACATTTACGACGACGATGCCATCTGTGATTATCCCCAGTCGGGCGAGCGAATCCTCGGGCGAAGGAATTTGCAGGCCTTGCGGAGTCATCATCCCGGCAGGCCGTCGGGCTTCCAGGTCAGGCGAATCCTGGGAAGCGGGAATCTGTGGACCACGGAGTACACCATCACGTACCAGGGGCGATCGTCGTACACGGTGAGTATCATGGAATTCCGCAACAGCAAGGTCGTCCACGAAACACAGTATTTCTGCGATCCGTTCGAGGCGCCGGCTTGGCGGAAGCAATGGGTCCAGCAGACCGTGTGACGCCGCACTGAGGTTGAGGACATTTGCTTGGCGGATAGCAAACCATTGACGCCGCGTCCCGATTAGCGGGGTTACCGGAAGCTCGCTCTCCGCCAGCACCGAATGTCCGGTTAATCCGACTAATCAGGACTTTGGCTAGCTTGTCGAAACCGATGCCAGCGGATTAGGCGGTCAGGACGCCGACACCGTCTACGACGAAATGCGTGATCATAGTGACCCACACGTTCCGACGCCAGATATAGAGCACGGTGAGGATTATGCCGGCGAAGCCTGCGAAAATGATCGAGGCCCAGCCGCCGGAAGGCGCATTCGCCAATGTGAAAAGGGCGCAGGAAGTAATACCGGCGACAGCGCGGCTGCGTGTGAGTTCCTGGAGGCGCTCGATCCCATAACCGCGGTAGAAAAGTTCCGCCGCAACAACGCCTCGAATGACCAATATGAGTCGGCACCAGAGCGGAAGTGTGAGCAACTTGTTTACTTGCTGGGCCATAGTGAGATGAAGGGCGGGGAGTACGACGTAGAAGATGAGAGCCAATCCCGCCATGAGCAGCACCGCGGCAGCGACCGCGATGCCGACGCTGCTCCATCCTATCCGGCGATAGCCGACCGACGATAGCGGCCGCCTCTCGACAAAAAGCACGTACAGGAGCACAGAAGCTACGACCGCCCACCATACGATTTCGTAACCAATCAGATGACTTCTGTCGATAAACTCATGTTCTGATTTCCTCATCATCAGAGTCGGAAGTCCCAGCGCGAGAGCGAGCCCGAAGACGATGCGAATCTTTTTTCCAGAGCTTTCGTTCACGACTTCCCCCAGCGCCCTATTCTTCAAACCAGTGCTCGTGTCCTGAGCAGAATTGCCTCCCATAGAGCCTCCTCTGCAGGGTTAGATAGCGAGCGCGGACTGAGCTTCTTAAGGACCGAGCCGAGAACCCATTCACAAGGTCGTACAGTGGCGGGAGTTTTACATCAGAAACGTCGGCTGTCAATGCGAAGTCCTGAGAATCCGGGTAATCGGACAAATGGAATTTTGGTACGGGAAGTGTCCAATTATCCCACTTACCAGGCGTTGCTGTTAAAGTGCTACGTCGACTGCGGATCTTTACGGAGAAATCAGATTCAACCTACACCTTGCTCCGCGCACGATCATCGATATGTAAAGCGAACTTCGTAACTAATCGTGCCACAAGAAATAATCCACTTACGATTGTTAAGACGCCAACAGGGTACATCGACCCAAAGCGGCCTTTACTCAGCAGGCGACAGAAGAGCTATAATGCCGCGTCATGAGCCCCGGGGGGAGCGTAATCGGGCGAAGATCCGCGCGCCGCGAAGATGCGGGGTCAGCTTTGAATACGAGGGATTGATGACATGAGAAGACAATATCGCTCGTTCCTTTTTGCGTTGCTGGTTCCAACATTCTTCTTGGTCAGCGCACTCGGCGTCGTTGTGGCGGCTGAGGAAGAAGGATCGCAGGCGGTGAAGCAGGAACTCTGGTCCAATCCTGCCACCTGGCCAGACGGGAAGGTGCCCGGCGCAGAGGACACGGTCACCATTGAAAGAGGCAAGGATGTGCTCCTCGACGTCAGTCCGCCGTCGCTGGGCGGCTTGCAAATCAATGGCAAACTCAGCTTCTCGGACAAAGCCGACATAGAGCTGACCACCGAGTCGATCGTCGTGCACGGGGAACTGGAAATCGGCACCGAAGCCAAACCCCACACGCGCAAGGCGACCATCACCCTCACCAACAATGTCCCCGGTAACGACCGCGGGATCATGGTCGCGGGCGGAACCCTGAACCTGCATGGTGACCGGACGAATTCCTGGACCAAACTCGCTGGAACAGCCAAGGCCGGTAGCGCCAGGATCGAAGTATTGAAT
>Ga0187780_10000647_pt1 | contig 25589 bp, 24 predicted proteins | sample 1015_Q2_SP10_20__FD_132429 | JGI IMG/M metagenome (GOLD analysis project Ga0187780, IMG submission 132429) | Tropical peat soil microbial communities from peatlands in Department of Meta, Colombia - 1015_Q2_SP10_20_MG | ecosystem: Environmental > Terrestrial > Soil > Wetlands > Peat | place... | reverse complement strand
GGCCGAGGTCGAGAAGGCGATCGCCCAGGTGCCGAAACGCGACCTCGACGACATCAAATTCGCCCAGACCCAGGTACGCAACTTCGCGCAGAAGCAGCGCGACACCATGAAGGACCTCGAGGTCGAGACGCTGCCCGGCGTCGTGCTCGGCCACCGCCACATCCCGGTGAACTCGATCGGCTGCTACGTGCCGGGCGGGCGCTATCCGATGGTCGCCTCGGCGCACATGTCCATCGTCACGGCCAAGGTTGCCGGCGTGAAACGCATCATCGCCTGCGCGCCGCCGTTCAAGGGCGGACCGCATCCGGCGATCGTTGCGGCCATGCATTTCGGCGGCGCCGACGACATTTACGTGCTTGGCGGCGTGCAGGCGGTGGCGGCGATGGCGCTCGGCACCGAATCGATCGCCCCAGTCGATATGATCGTGGGCCCCGGCAACGCCTACGTGGCGGAGGCTAAACGTCAGCTGTTCGGCCGCGTCGGCATCGATCTGTTGGCTGGTCCGACCGAGACCTTGGTGATCGCCGACGACAGCGTCGACGGCGAACTCTGCGCCACGGATTTGCTCGGCCAAGCCGAGCACGGACCCACCTCCCCCGCGGTGTTGATTACCAATTCGGAGAAGCTCGCGCGTGATACCATGAACGAAGTCGAGCGGCTGTTGAAGATCCTTCCGACCGCCGACGCCGCCGGCCGGGCCTGGAAGGATTTCGGCGAGGTCATCGTCTGCGACAGTGAAGCAGAGATGATGGCCGAGGCCGACCGCATCGCCTCCGAACATGTGCAGGTGATGACGCGCGACCCCGACGTCTTCCTCAACGGCATAAAGAACTATGGCTCGTTGTTCCTTGGCCCGCGCACCAACGTCGCCTACGGCGACAAGGTGATCGGCACCAACCACACGCTGCCAACAAGAAAGAATGCGCGCTTCACCGGCGGCTTGTGGGTCGGCAAGTTCATCAAGACCTGCACGTACCAAAAAGTGCTGACCGACGAGGCGAGCGCCAAGATCGGCGAGGTCTGCTCGCGACTGTGCATGCTCGAGGGCTTCGTCGCCCACGCCGAGCAGGCCAATATCCGCGTGCGCCGCTATGGCGGCCGCAACGTGCCTTACGGGCAGGCCGTGGAGTGAGCGTCGAGCTCACCAAGACGCCCTCCTTCCGCCTCGACGGCCGGCGCGCGCTGGTAACCGGGGCCGGCCGCGGCATCGGCTTGGCGTGCGCCTCGGCGCTGGCGGATGCCGGCGCCCAGGTGACGCTCGCTGCGCGCACCACAAATGAGATCGAGGAGGCCGCCGAGGCGATCCGCGCGCGCGGGCAGAAGGCCGACGCCTTAACGCTCGACGTGCGCGACGTCGAAGCGACGCAGAAGACCATCGCCGCGCAGCCGCCGTTCGATATTCTCGTCAACAATGCCGGCACCAACAGACCGACGCCGTTCGTCGACGTGAAGCTTGAGGATTTCGACTTTGTGTTCTCGCTCAACGTCCGCGCCGCCTATTTCGTCGCGCAGGCGGTGGCGCGCGGACTGGTCGCGGGGAAGAAGGCCGGCTCGATCATCAACATGTCGTCGCAGATGGGCCACGTCGGCGGGCCGACGCGCACGGTGTATTGCGCCACCAAGCACGCGATGGAAGGCTTCACCAAGGCGATGGCGATCGAACTCGCCGCGCACAAGGTCCGCGTCAACACCATCGCGCCGACCTTCATCGAAACACCGATGACGCGGCCGTTCTTCCAGAACGAAGCCTTCCGCGAAGATACGCTTAGGCGCATCAAGCTCGGCCGCCTCGGCCAGCTCGAGGATCTGACCGGCGCGGTGGTTTTCCTGGCGAGCGACGCCGCGGCGCTGATCACCGGCACCTCGCTCGTCGTCGACGGCGGCTGGACGGCGGAATAGATTTCGTTTGCTCCAATCGGGAGGAGACGATGCGCGCTTTTCTGTTCGCTGCGTCGCTGTTGCTCAGTTCGCCGCTCTTCGCCGCCGATAAAGACCGCATCGTCGGCACCTGGAATCTGGTCTCCGTGGTCTACGAGGACGCACAGACCAAGGAGCGCACGCCGGTGCTGTGGGACCACCCGCGCGGCTACCAAATTGCCACGCCCGAAGGCCGCTGGATCGCGCTGGTAACGGCCGACGACCGCCCGGTGCCGAAGACCGACGAGGAGCGCGCCAAAGCGCTGCGCACGATGACCGCCTCTAGCGGGCGTTACCGCGTCGAAGACGGCAAGGTCACCACCAAGGTCGAGGTCGCCTGGAACGAAGCCTGGGTCGGCGGCGAACAGATTCGTTTCCTGCGCTTCGACGACGACGACCTGCTGCACATCGAAAGCCCGCCGATGCCGCACTCCAACGTCAATGACAAAATGGTGCGGGTTATCGTGACGTGGCAGCGCGACAAGTCTTAGAGCTTCGGCAGATCCGCGAAATATTCCGGGTGCTCTTTCTCGACCTGCTGCATGAACTCCGGCCGGAACAGGTTCGGCACGTTCAGCCGTGGTGCGCCCTTGAGCGTGTTGGTCAGTACCTCGTCCTCGGCGTTCTCGAAGGCCTGCAGCACGTTCTTCGACATGCGTGGGTCGAAGTGGATGTGCTTGATCGACTTCTTGCCGATGGCGACGTCGGTGCCCGGCACCCACTTGGCGAAGATCTCGACCGCCTCGCCGGGATTCTTGCGCGTGAACCACGATGACTGCGCCAGCCCCGCGGCGATGCCCTTGATGACCGCCGGCTTCTCCTGGATCGTCGGGCCGTGCGCCACCGCGACCATGATGTAGGACATATGCTGGCCGCCGCGGATGACTTCGTAGGTGTCCGGCACCTGGGTGAGCGTCTGCGTCACGAAGGGCTCCCAGGTGACGATGGCGTCGACCTTGCCCTCCTTCAGCGCGGGCGCGAGACCGAACTGTGACCAGATGTTCTCGATGGTAACGTCCTCGTACTTCACGCCGGCGCGACGCAGTACCATCTTGAAGTACTCGTCGGAGGTCTGGCCCTTGGCGAGGCCGACCTTCTTGCCGCGCAGGTCGCCGATCTTACCGACATTGATGCCGGTGCCCTTCTTGGTCACGATGCAAAGCGGGGTATCGCAGCGGTCGTTGGTGGCGTCGTTCATGATCAGGCCGATGACCTGGAATGGATTGCCGGCGTGCACCGCCTTCAGATAGGTCGTGGTGCTCATGTCGCCGACCTGCGCCTCGCCGTTGTGCAAGGCGTTGACCATGTCGGTGCCGGTGTCGACCACGCGGAAGCTGGCGTCGACGCCATGGCTCTTGAAGAAGCCCTTCTCCGCGCCGATGAACATCGGCAGATGGCCGAAATTGTTGGCAATCACCACGTCGAGCTTGGGTAGCGTCATTTCTCCCTCCCGCCCCCGGCTTTGCCGCCGGTTCTGAATATTCAAACGCGACACGGGCTCGATTGCAATCAGATCACGTGCTGATCACTTGCCAATCACTTGCCCAACACCTGCGGATTGACGCAGTTCGGGGGTGCGCGCCCATCGAGCAGCGCCTCGATATTGTCGACGACGACGTTCGCCATCTGCTCACGCACTTCGACCGTCGCGCTGCCGAGATGAGGATTGAGCACGACGTTCTTCATGCGTTTCAACTCGGAATGGACCTTGGGTTCGTTCTCAAACACGTCGAGCCCGGCGCCAGCGATCTTCTTGACCTTCAGCGCGCGCACCAGCGCTTTCTCGTCGATGATCGGTCCGCGCGCGGTATTAATGACGTAGGCGGTCTTCTTCATCAAGGCAAATTCGCGCGCGCCGATCTGATGGTGGGTGTCGGAATTGAGCGGCGAATGCAGCGAGACGAAGTCGGATTCCCGCAGCAGCTGATCGAGCGGCACGTATTCGAGCCCGAACTCGCGCTCGAGGCTCTCCGGCTTGCGCCGCGGCGTCCAGTAGAGCACGCGCATGTCGAAGCCATGGGCACGCTTGGCCACCGCCTTGCCGATCAGGCCGCCGCCGCCGATCAGGCCGAGCGTCTTGCCGTGCACGCTAGCGCCGAGCAGATGCCGCGACTGGCCGCCCGGGAATTTGCCGGCGCGTACCAGCCTGTCGCCTTCGGCCATGCGTCGCGCCACCGCGAGCATCAGGCCGAACGTGAGGTCTGCGGTCGCTTCTGTCGTGACCGGCGGCACGACGGTGACCGGAATGCCGCGCTTGGTCGCCTCGGCGACGTCGATATTCGACGGCGCGATCGACTGCGCCGCGATGTGGCGCAGTTTCGGGTTGGCAGCGATGACGGAGCGGTTGATCATGTCGTGCAGCAGACAGAATAGGATATCGGCCTTCTTGACCGCCGAGATCAACGTTGTCTGCGGAATGATGCGGCTGTCGTCCGGGAATGCCTTCACGCTGCCGAGCGCCCGCAGGCGCTTCATGGCGCTCTCGGCAATCGGCTGTGTGACAAAGACGCGCGGTTTTGAACTCAACGGAGCCACCGCACGACGCCTGCGACGCCGTCCACGGCGCATTGCGCACCGTCGGGAATGGCCCGGGTCGCATCGAGCACGCCAAGCACCATCGGTATACCGCGCTCGCGCGCCAGTGAAGCGAGATGCGAGGTCGAGCCGCCGAGCTCTGCGACGACGCCCGACACGCGATTCAGGATGTGCGTCAGCGACGGGCCAGCGACCTTGGTGACCAGGATGTCGCCCGGCGCAACGCGCGACAATTCGCATTCGCAATTGACGACCACGGCGCGCCCGGAGCCCCAGCCGATGCCGGCCGGATGGCCGTTGAGACCGGGATGCTTGAGCCAGATTTCGTCGGGCACAATCGGCGCCTCGACGTGGAGCGGGCGCGATTGTAGCAGCTTGAAGCCGCGCTCATCCATCGCCCACTCGATCTCGACCGGATGGCTGGCGAGTTGCTCGCACTTCTTGAGCAGGCGGCCGAGCGTCACCGCCTGGCCCGGCGTCAGGCACGGCTCGCTGACGAGATCGTCCGCCACCAGCTGCGGCGCGGAGACACCATGTGCGCAGGTGTCCTGATGGTTCTTGCGGCCGGCGGCGACGGTGCGCAGGAAGCCGGTCTTCGACAGCACGATGCGGTCGGGCACCACCTCGCCCTGCGCGATCGCTGAGCCGAGACCCCAGGTCGCGGAAATCAGCATATGGCCTTCGGCGGTCTCGCTGAGACCGCCACCGGAGGCTTTTGCCGGCACCAACGGCTGGATCAGCACGCCCATCGCAGTATCGGCCGGCGATAGGCCGTGATTGTCCATGTAGCGGCGCGCATACGAGGTCCACAGCGCCGCCCAGCAGGCGCGCACCGCGGTCAGGAATTCGGCTTCGTCGTCGAGGCCGAGGAAGCTTTCGAACTGGCCGGCGAAATTCGCACCCTTGCGGTCTTCGATCAGCGCCGAGGAGCGCACGACGCCGAGCGGCGCCTCGCGCCTGCGCCACGCGTCAATCAGCGGCTCGTAGATCTCCGGCGCGATCGGCTGTTCGTAGAGCGCCAGCCGTATCTGCACCGATAGCTTGCGCGAGGCCGGCACGTCGGCCTGGTTATACTGGCGCAGCAGGTCCTCGATGCCGAGATGGCGCAGCTGATGACGGTAGGCCTCGGCCGTCAGCGCAAAGCCGCCCGGCGTCGGCAGCCCGGCTTGCGTCAGCGACGCGAGATTGGCGGCCTTCGGCCCGACATTGTCAGGATTGACGGCGCGCGGATCGCTGAGCGAGAGAATAAAGGGCGAAGACATTTGCACCACGTTTTATCCGTCACCCTGAGGTGCGAGCGAAGCGAGCCTCGAGGGCGACGGCCCGGGCCGTCCATCCTTCGAGGGCCGCCTGCGGCAGCCACCTAAGGATGACGGCTCTTGCCCGAGCGCCCCACTACCTCACGTGATCGCCATACCCCGGCAGCGGATCAACAACTGTGATCTGCTTCACAGGGAAGTTCGACACGATCTCGATGTCGTTCTTGTGCACGATCAGCATTTCCTCGATGCGCACGCCGTAGCGGTACTTCTTGCCGTGCTGCGTCTCGAGGGCGAAGGTCATACCTTCCTGAATCTCGATCGGATGATCGAGCGACCAGATGCGCGAGATCACCGGCGGGTCGTACTGCGCGAGGCCGAGGCCGTGGCCCCAGAGATTGGCGGCGGCCTGGTCTTCGTCCTCATAGCCCCACGTTTCCATCGCCGACGGCCACTTCGACGCGATATCGCGCGTGGTGGCGCCGGCTTTCACGGCGCCGATCGAGTCGTAGAGCCACTCGAGCGCGGTGCCGTAGGTGTCCTTCTGCTCCTGCGTGGGCTCCTTGCCGACGCAGTAGGTGCGGTAGTAGCAGGATTTGTAGCCGTTCCACGTCAGCGCGGCCAAATCCATGAACACGATGTCGCCTGGCTGGATGATGCGGTCGGAGAAGTTGCGCCAATTCGGCCAGGTGTTCGGGCCGGACGACACGATGACGTCCTCGACGTCTTCCATGCCCGGGATGTTGTAGAGGTACTGCATCAGGTGCGCGGTCACCTGGTTCTCGGTGATGCCGGGGCGCAGGAACTTCATGCACTCCCAGTGCGTGGCGTCGCCGATCGCGCCGACGATGCGGAAGCACTCCTGCTCATCCGGGCTCTTGACGGCGCGCGCTTCCATCATCGGCGTCATGCCGTCGGCCCAATTGATATTGTGCTCCTTGAAGATGTTGATCATGTTGATGTCGATGAAGTCGCAGCCGAGCTTCTGCCCGGCAACACCGTTTTCCTTCATCGCCTGGATGATCGCCTTGGTGAACTTGGTCACCTGCTGCGTGGCCGCCGGACCCGCCGCGCCTTTGATCCAGGCGAAGGAGTGACGCACGTTCTCCTTCGGGATCCACGGCGAGTGGCGTTCGATCTGGAAACCGAGATCGCCTTGCTCGAACAGGATCGGCCGCCCGTCGCCGCAAAGCATGGCGTAGCGCAGGCCCGGTTTGAGACGATTCCAGCCGGGCGTCAGAGTGCCGGTGATGTAGCGGACGTTCTCGTCGTACATGCAGAGCATGGCGCCGAGGCCGTGCTTTTTCATCATCTTGCGCGCCCGCTCGATGCGGTATTCGCGCATGCGGTCCCAATTGACGCGCTGCTGCCAATCCAAGCCGGCAATGCCGAAATTCGCAGTACCCATGGCGTTCTCCGCTCGCGCTATAAATCCTCGTCATTATTGGCGCGATGTTAGTCGGGTGGCGCAGCGTAAAGAAATAATATAATCTGCCATTCTGCATTATTTTTTCTAATATCGGTCCCGATGCGTAACATCCCCCTCCGGCAGGTCCGTGCCGTCATCGCCGTGTGCGAAGAAGGCTCGTTCACCCGCGCGGCCGAGCGCGAAAACGCCACCCAATCCGGCATTTCGCAGCATGTCGCCGCGATCGAGCGCAAGCTCGGGGTTAAGCTGTTCGAGCGCGCGAGCGGCAATGTGACGCCGACGCCGGCGGGCCTGCGCTACTACAAGCGCTGCGTCGAAGCGGTCGGCGCGCTCGAGCACGCCGCCGAAGAGGCGCGATCGCTCTCCGGCGAGGTGACGGGCGAATTGCGCATCGGCTTGATGCCGACCTTCACGCGCGCGGTGCTCGCGCCCGTGCTCGACGATTTCGTGCCGCGCTGCCCCGAGGTGCGGCTGCACATCGTCGAGGGCTACAGCAACCTGCTCACCGAAATGGCCCTCAACGACGAGCTCGACTTCGCGGTCGTCCCCGCTTTCGAAGGCACGGTCGGGCTGAAGTCGCGGCTGCTCGTGCGCGACCGCGAGATGCTGATCTCGGGACGCAAGCGCGGCTTCACGCCGCTCGCACCGCGGCGGCTTGCCGACTGCAAGCCGCTCAAGATCGTGCTGCCGAGCCCGGACAACATCCGCCGCCGCAATCTCGAAACCTACTTCCAGACGCATGGCGTCGAAGTCGAAGCGACGCTCGAGATGGACGCCATGATCGCCACGCTCGAATTCGTGGCGCGCTCGGATTGGGCGACGATCCTGCCGAGTGTCATTTCGGTCAACGACATCGGCCGCGGTGAGCTTATCGTCAACCCGATCGTCTCGCCCGAACTACACGCCGAGTTCGTGGTGATCCAGCCGACGCGCCGTACGTTGTCGACGCAGGCGCGCATGTTTCTGCAACGCTTCGAGCAGGAGGTCGCGCACATCCATAATGTCTGGGATGAGGCAATCACCGGGCCCGGGCGCAGGGCCAAGCACGCCGCCGCGCATTGAGGTAGCGGCACTGGCGCCTCCGAACAACGGACTAGCCCGGCAGGCGGCCCTTCACGGCGTTCGCCTTGGCGCTCAAAGTGACGCGGCCGTCCTTGTCCGGCCGAAGCTGCGCCCGAAGACGCGTTTTCAAAGCCTCGACGTCGTTCGCAGGCATTGCCTTGACGACCGGCCCGATGCTCGGCGTATTTAGTCCAATCGACAAAAATTCGTCGACGCTGTCGAAGGTGCGCTGAACGGCAATCGCGCGCGTTTCCACATCAGTAAATCCAGCGCCCTGCCACAACGCGCGCATCGCCTCGATACGCGACGCATCGGCGCTCGGTGGGAACATCAGCTTGTGACCCAGCGCAGCGATCTCCTTCTGCACGATGGTCCAAGGGAAGCCGCCGCCATGCATATCCCATGCATAGGCTGCCGCCAGCCCACCCGGCCGGAGCACGCGCACCATTTCCGCGACGCCTTTCGCCGGATCGGGCACAAAGAAGATCACGAGCGCCATCGTGGCGACATCGAAACTCGCCTTCGGATAGGGCAGCGCCATGGCGTCGCCTTGCGTAAATTTGGCGACACGCGAGGCCGGCCGGGTCCGCGCAAACGCGAGTTGACCCTCCGACGGATCAACGCCGTCAACGCTTGCCGGCGCGCAGCGCTCCACGATCAACTCGCTGAATGCGCCGTTGCCGCAGCCCACATCGACCCAGCGCAGTCCCGGAACCGAAGCGACCCAGTCGAGGAAAATCTCGCCGGCGAGGCGGCTCCACACGCCCATCATGCGCTCGTAGAAGGCGCCGTCGTCGAAACGGATTTGCGGCTCTGCCATCTCAGACCTCCATCCACGCCCCGTTCGCGTCGACCGACTTGAACACGGCCTCGAGTGCCGACGCCGTCTGCAAAATGCCGTCCGGCGAGATCGGGAAGCCTCCCTGCCCGGTGACCGCCTTGGCGAAGTAATCCAGATTGCGGCCGAGATGGTTCTCGTGCGGCAGATCGATGACCTCCGCATCGTCCTTGCCGGCGCGCCGCACGATCAGCCGCGTCTCGCTGGCGCTTTCCGCCCAACAATGCTCGCCGAAGATGGCAATACGCCAGCGGAACGGCGTCTTGATCGTGGTGCCGAGCACGCCGGTCGCACCGTTTTCGAATTCGATCAGCGCCGCCGTCGTGTCGCCGGTCGGGAGCTTCATCGCGCGCGCCTTCGACAGCGCGCTGATGCGCGTCATCGGCCCGACCACGTCGCGAAAGCAATCGAGCACGTGGATACCCATGCCCGTCATTCCGCCCGCACGGCTTTCCTCCGCCGCCATGCGCCAACTGTCGAGCGGATAGCTGGCGAGCCAGTCATGGCTGTAATTGCCCTCGGCGTGCATGATGGTGCCGAAGGCGCCGTCGGCCTTTAGCTTCGCCATCGCCCGCATCGACGGCATCAGCCGGAAATGATGGCCAACTGCGATCAGCACGCCGGCGCGTTTGACCGCATCGAGCATGGCCTGCGCCTCGGCCTTCGACAGCGCGAACGGCTTCTCGCAATAGATTTGCTTGCCGGCCTTGGCGAGCGCCTTGACCTGCTCCGGATGCTTGGTGTGCGGCGTCGCCAGCACCACCGCCTTGATGTCGCGGTCGGCGAGCACCTCATCGAAGCTCGACAGCGTGATGCCATTTTCGGCGGCGAAATCGCGCACCGTGTCGGGCTCGAGCGACACACCGCGCGCAAAGCGCAGCGGCGCGCCGAACTCGCGCGCCGCCTTCACCAGGTTCTTGCCCCACCAGCCGAGGCCGACGATTGCCGTATTGATCATGCCGCAGCCGGCGCTCCCGGCTGCTTCAACGGATGGGCACGCGCCACAGCGTCGATCTTGTTGCACTCATCAACGATGCGCTTGAACGTCGGGAACGGCGCCAGATCGACCTTGAAGTAGAACGCGCCGACCGCCTGCCCGCACAGGCAGATGTCGGCGATCGTGAGTTGATCGCCCTGCACGAACTTGCCGGTCTGCTTCGAGCCGGCGAGATTGGTCTCCAACGCGATCATCGACTTGGTGTGCCAGTGGTTGCCCCACTTCATCACGCCCGGCTCATCGATCTTGTATTCGTGCGTGAGATATTCGCGCACGCGCGGCACGATCAGCGGATGGGTGTCGCAGGCGATGATCTGCGCGATGCCGCGCACGCGGGCGCGCGCCTTGGGTTCTTTCGGCAGCAGCGGCGGATTCGGATGCGTCTCGTCGAGATATTCGAGGATCGCCAGCGACTCGAACAGGACGTTGCCGTCGTTCTCGACCAGCGCCGGCAGCGCCATCATCGGATTGACCTTGCGATAGGCGTCGTCGCGCTGCTTGCCCTCGTGCAGGTTGACGGTGATGACCTCGTCGGGTGTCACGCCCTTGAGATTGAGCGCGATACGCACGCGGTAGGCCGCAAGCGAGCGCCAGTACGAAAAGAACTTCATCGCCGTCCCCTATTTCTTGCGCCCGGCCCAGTAGACGGACATCTGCGCACCGTCGCCGCCGCCGAAGCCTTTCTTGGTCGCCTCGTCGAAGCCCGAGAGCGCCGCCTTGGTCGCGATCATGTCGGCGCCGAGGGATTCTCCGGTCGCCACCATGGTGCGCAGGTCCTTCACCGCATTGGCGATCGAGAACGTGGTCGGCCCAGGGTCCTTGCCCTCGAACATCTTCACGATCATTTCGGCGCGCATCTTGAGCGCGTTGTTGGCGCCGTTGCTCTCGACGAACAGGTCGAGCAAGCGTTTTGGCTCCCAGCCGACGCTGCGGGCGATGGAGAACGCCTCGCCATAGGCCTGCCACGCCACCATCAGCGGCAGATTGATCGCCAGCTTCATCTTCGCGCCGGTGCCGACAGGACCACAGTGCTCGACCTTGCGGCAGAGCTGTTCGAGCAGCGGCCGGGCGCGATCGGCGTCCGCCTTTTCCGCGCCCATCAGGCCGAGCAGCTGGCCCTTGCGCGCCGGCGCGGTCGAACCGCCGACTGGGCATTCGACGAGCGCGGCGCCTTTCGCACGCACCTTCGGCGCGAGGTCGGTCTCGACCTTGGGCGCGACCGTGCTCATCTCGATGAACATTTTGCCTTTGACGTCGCCCGACAGCAGGCCGTTCGGCCCGGTGTAGACGGCATCGATTGCCGCACCGTCGGTCAGCATGGTGATGACGACGTCGCTTGCGGCCGCAACCTCAGCCGGCGACGAGGCCACCATCGCTCCCGCATCCACGATCGGCTTCGCCTTGTCCGACGTGCGATTCCACACGGTAACCTGATGACCGACTTCCATCAGCCGCAAGGCGACATTGCCGCCCATGGCGCCGAGCCCGGCAACTCCGACCTTCATGGCTCCTCCCCGCTTCTTGTGTTGGCGGCGACGATAGGCGATTGCGTCGCGGCATGAAAGCGGGCTTACGACTCTTGGCCCACTCGACAGCACCATCCGCGACCGTTTAAGTGCGTGTGACTGATTTGTTTCCCACCTCTGAATTTCATCAGGGAGAAAACGGAATGGCGGCTCGGAAGTCGAAGGGCACGGTTGGCGTGATCGGGCTCGGCATCATGGGCGGCGCCTTTGCGAAGAACCTGGTCGCGGCCGGCTGGCGCGTGGTCGGTTACGACATCAGCGCGGCACGCCGCCGCGAGGCGAAGGCCGCCGGTGTCGAGATTGCCGCAGGCGCGGTCGACGTCGCCCGCAAAGTGCCGACCATCCTCACCAGCCTGCCCAATCCGCGCGCGCTGCACTCCACCGTGCGCGCCATCGCCGCCATCAAATTGCCGCGCAAGCTTTTCGTCGAGATGAGCACATTCACGATCGCCGACAAGGAAAAGGCGAATGGCACGGTGCGAAAAGCCGGCCACGTGATGCTCGATACGCCGGTCAGCGGCACCGGCTCGCAGGCCGCCAATCGCGACCTCGTCTTCTACGCCAGCGGCGACAAGAAGCTCATCCGCAAGCTGACGCCGATGTTCGGCGCGTTCGGCCGCCACGTCTACGACGTCGGCGCCTTTGGCAATGGTAGCAAGATGAAGTACGTCGCCAACCTGCTGGTCGCGATCAACAATGTCGCCACCGCCGAAGCCATGGTGCTGGGCATGAAGGCCGGCCTGCCGGCGAAAACGATCTTCGATCTCGTCAAAGGCGGCGCCGGCAACTCGCGCATCTTCGAATTGCGTGCGCCGATGATGGTGAAGAACAACTACAAGAACCCCACGATGAAGATTTCGATCTGGGACAAGGACATGCGCGTCATCGGCGAGTACGCACGCAAGATCAAGGTGCCGACGCCGATGTTCAACGCCACCAAGGGCATCTATCGCAAGGCCGAGAACAGCGGCTATGGCGAGCAGGATACCGCCGCAGTCTGCGCCGTGCTCGAGAGAATGGCGAAGGTGAAGCGCAAGCGCGCTTAGACCGGGCTTGTAACCAACCCACCCACCTCTGTAGCCTCCCGCGGCTATTGTATTGCGTTGGAGGCGCGTATGGCGGTGCTGCACGAGCGCACGGAAGTCCGCGATGGCATGCGGATCAACTGGAACGTCTCGATCCCGATGGACGACGGTCTGGTGCTGCGCGGTGACGTTTTTCGTCCGGTGAAAGACGGCAAATATCCCGTCATCCTCACCTACGGACCTTACGCCAAGAACCTTGCCTTCCAGGATGGCTATCCGAGCGCATGGAATCGGATGGTTGAGAAACATCCCGATGTCAGCGCTGGCTCCTCGAACGCCTATCAGAACTGGGAAGTCGTCGATCCGGAGAAATGGGTGCCGCACGACTATGTCTGCGTGCGCGTCGATTCACGCGGCGCTGGATGTTCGCCCGGCTTCATCGATCACTTCTCGCCGCGCGAAACCAAGGACTTCTATAACTGTATCGAGTGGGCGGGCCAGCAGCTGTGGTCGAACGGCAAGGTCGGCCTCAACGGCATCTCCTACTTCGGCATGAACCAATGGCACGTGGCGTCGCTGCAGCCGCCGCATCTCGCCGCGATGTGCGTTTGGGAAGGCTCGGCCGATTGGTACCGCGACATGACGCATCACGGCGGCATTCTCTCGACGTTCTGGGAGAATTGGTACGACATGCAAGTCAAGACCGTGCAGTACGGCGCCGGCGAGCGCGGCAAGCGCAGCCGCATCCACGGCGAACTGGTGTGCGGGCCGGAGACGTTGAGCGACGAGCAGCTTGCCAAGAACCGCGCCGATTTCGGCGGGCAGATCCTCGCCCACCCGCTCGACGATCGGTATCACCGCGACCGCTCGCCGGTCTGGGACAAAGTCACGACGCCGATGTTCTCCGCCGCCAACTGGGGCGGCCAGGGCTTGCATCCGCGCGGCAATTTCGAAGGCTTCGTGCGCGCCGCGTCGAAGCAGAAATGGCTCGAAGCCCACGGCATCGAGCACTGGACCCATTTCTACACGGACTATGGCCGCGAGCAGCAGCTCAAGTTCTTCGACCACTTCCTGCACGGCAAGGACAGCGGCTGGAGCAAGCAGCCGAAGGTGCTGCTGCAGCTGCGCTATCCCGGAGAGAAGTTCGTCGCGCGTGCCGAAAACGAGTGGCCGCTCAAGCGCACCAAGTGGACGAAATACTATCTCGATCCGTCGACGATGGCGCTGACGCCGAAAAACCGGTCGGGCAATGCCAAGCTGTCCTTCTCCGCGATGGGCGAAGGCCTCACCTTCCTCACGCCGGTCCTCACCCAGGAGACAGAGATCACCGGCCCCTCGGCGCTGAAGCTGTTCGCGTCATCGTCGACCAGCGATGCCGACTTCTTCATCGTGCTGCGCGTCTTCGCCGGCGATCTCAAGGAAGTTGTCTTCCAGGGCGCGATCGATCCGCACACGCCGATCGCACAAGGCTGGCTGCGCGCCTCGCACCGCAAGCTCGACAAGAAATTGTCGTTGCCCTACCGGCCCTACCACACCCACGACGAGAAGCAGCCGCTGAAGAAGGGGCAGACGATGGAACTCGATATCGAGATCTGGCCGACCTGCATAGTGGTGCCGGCCGGTTATCGCATCGGCCTGTCGGTGCGCGGCAAAGATTATGAGTATGGCGGCGCTAGCGGCGGCAAGCTGTCGAACTTCAAGAACGAACTCACCGGTTGCGGTCCGTTCCTGCACAACAACCCGAAGGATCGCCCGCCTGCCATTTTCAACGGCACCACCACGCTGCATTTCAGCGGCGGCAAGGCGCCTTACCTGCTGCTTCCCATCATCCCGCCGAAAAAGCAGGCACGCGGACGCAAGTAACTTGTTGGGCGCCGACATTACGAAGCGTGCTGGATCATTTGGGCTGTTTATTTCCGGCGATCCTAAGGTAAGCTAACGCCAACCTTCACGCGTCGATAAGAAAGAAGGGCCAGAGGGGGATGAACGTACAGTTCTGGTTGGTCCAAGCCTTCAACGGTCTGTCTTACGGCGCGCTGCTTTTCCTGGTCGGCAGCGGCCTCTCGTTGATCTTCGGCGTTATGCGGATCGTCAATCTCTCCCATGGCGCGTATTTCTTGTGGGGCGGCTACATCGCGCTGTCGGTGATCGCCCTGACCGGCTCATGGGCGCTGTCGCTTCCCGCCGCCGCGCTTGCCGTTGCCGCGATCGGCATTGCGATGGAGCGGCTGTTCTTGCGCTCCGAAGGCTTCGCGGTCCTGCGCAACGTCGTGATCGCAATTTCGATCGCCGTCCTGATCGCGCTCGCGGTCACCGCGCGCTGGCCTGACTTCATCGGCACCGGCTGGATGCGCTTCGGCCTTGTCACTGCTGCCGCGGCCGTGGTCGCCTATCTCCTGTTCAGCCGCCTCGCCCTCGTGCCAATCGAGAACGACGTGCTGCGGCAGGTGCTGCTCACCGTCGGCTTCGCCTTCCTGTTCCAGCAGGGCGCGCTCGACATCTGGGGCGGCAACAATATGGACATCACGCCGGCGGCCGAGCTCGGCACGAGCGTCGTGGTCGGCGGCATTTATTTCCCGCTCTACCGCGTCTTCATGATCGTGATGGCGGTCATCATCGGCATCGCGCTTTGGCTGGCGATGGAGAAGACGCGCATGGGCGCGGCGGTGCGCGCCACCGTCGACGACGCGCAGATGGCGCGCGGCGTCGGCATCGATACCAATCGCGTGTCGATGTTCATCTTCGCGCTCGGCGCTTTCCTCGCGGCGCTCGGCGGCGTCATCGGCGGTGCCTTCCTCGGCATCTATCCCGGCCTCGACTTCGAGATGCTGCCGCTCGCCTTCGCCGTCGTCATCATCGGCGGCATGGGCAGCCTCGGCGGCGCCGCGATTGGCGCGCTGCTCGTCGGCCTGGCCGACAATTTTGGCAAGGCGCTGTTCCCGGAGGTGTCCTATTTTACGCTCTACGCGCCCATGGCGCTGATCCTTGCGATCAAACCGACCGGCCTGTTCGGGCGGGATTAGCCGGTCGATGACAGCCCAGGCCCTCAAGGTCGTGATTGTCGCCGTCGCGCTCGCGGCTTTTGCTTATGCCGTTCCGCACTCGGGCTCCTTTGTCATCCTGCTGGCGACACGCGCGATGGCCTTCGCCATCCTCGCTATGAGCGTTGACCTGCTGCTTGGGTTCACCGGCCTGTCGTCGATGGGCCAGGCGGCCTATTTCGGCGTCGGCGCCTACCTGACCGCGATCTGCGCCACGAAACTGCATTTCGGCCTCGGCTGGGACTTCTGGATCGTCGTCCTGCTCGGCATCCTGCTCGGCGCCGCGCTCGCCGCGTTCTTCGGACTGCTCGCCATCCGCGCCAGCGGCGTCTACTTCCTGATGATCACGCTGGCGCTCGGACAATGCGTCTGGGGCCTCGCCTATCGCTGGAATTCGCTCACTGGCGGCGACAACGGCATCAATCTCAGTGCACGGCCGAATTTCGGGCTCGACCTGTCGAACGACGTGACATTCTTCTACTTAGTGTTCTCGTTCTTCGCCGTGTCGATGGCGGCAATGTACGTGCTGGTGCGCTCGCCGTTCGGCCAGAGCCTTGCCGGCATCCGCGAGCGCGAGCTGCGCATGCAGATCCTCGGCTACAACACGTGGCTCCACAAATACATCGCCTTCATCATCGCCGGCGGGTTCGGCGGCCTGTCCGGCGTGCTGTGGGCGCATACCAACGGCCATGTCAGCCCGGAGACGCTGGTACTGACGACGTCGGTCGATTCCCTGCTGATGGTGGTGCTCGGCGGCGCCGGAACGCTGGTCGGCGGCTGCTTCGGCGCCGCGATCGTCTTCGGCCTACGCGAATTTCTTTCGACGCTGGTGCCGTGGTGGCAATATGTGCTGGGTGCCGTCTACGTACTGACCATCCTCTATCTGCCGATGGGCTTGATGGGCATCCCCGAGCGCATCCGGCAAAATTGGCGAACGCAACGAAAAAAAGAAGGTCCGACGAACCTCACACCCAAGGAACTGGCATCCGAGCCGTCCTGAGCAACAGGACGACGCATTCGAAGTAAAGGGAGAAGACAATGGCAAAGACACTACGACATCGGGTCACCCCGATGCTGCTCGGCGCGGGCCTGCTCGCGCTCGGCATGAGCCCCGCCCCGGCAGAGGAACTGCGCATCGGCTACATCGCGCCGGTCACCGGCATCTTCGCCCAGGTCGGCAAGGACATGGTCGACGGCTTCCAGCTCTATCTCTCCGAGCACAACAACAAGCTCGGCGGCATGGATGTTAAGTTCATCGTCGAGGACGACCAGGGCAAGCCGGACGCCGGCGTCACCAAGGCGCGCAAGCTGATCCTGCAGGACCATGTGCAAATGTTCATCGGCGGCTTGCTGGCCTCGACCGGCTACGCGCTCGCGCCGGTCAGCACGTCGGAGAAGACGCTCTATATCTCGTCGGTCTCCTCGGCCGACGACCTGACACAGCGCCAGCTCGGCAAGTATCCTTATTTCATGCGCACGAGCTGGACCTCGTCGCTGCCGCATCATCCGCTCGGCCAGTGGGCCTGCGACCAGGGCTACAAGAAGGTCATCACCATCGCGGCCGACTATGCCTTCGGCTACGAGACCGTCGGTGGCTTCCAGGCCGCGTTCGAAGCGTGCGGCGGCAAGGTGATCCAGAAGATCTGGCCGCCGCTCGGTACCAAGGACTTCGGGCCCTACATTCCGACCTTCAAGGCCGATGCCGACGCCATCTTCACCACCATGGTCGGTCCGATGGCCTTGCAGTTCCCCAAGCAGCTGCGCTCGGCCGGCGTCAAGAAGCCGATCCTCGGCAGCGGCGTGAGCTATGACGAGTTCGTGCTGCCTTTCATGGGCGACGAAGTCATCGGCGACGTCTCGGCGCTGCACTATAGCGCGGCGATCGATACGCCGATCAACCAGGCCTTCGTGAAGGCCTACCGCGCCAAGTTCGGCAAGGTCCCGGGCTACTACTCGGAGAACAACTACACGACCGCGATGTGGCTCGACAAAGCGATCACCAAGGCCGGCGGCAAGTATCCGGGGCCCGAGGAGTTCATCAAGATTATGGCGAGTATCAAGCTCGATGCGCCGCGTGGTCCAGTCGAGCTCGACGACATGCGTAACCCGATCGAGAACGTCTACATCAAGAAAGTCGAAAAGAAGAAGATGTTCGGCTACGACAAGGACGAGCTCTGGAACACCGTGATCAAGACTTACCCGAAGGTCAGCCAGTTCTGGACCGAAGGGAAAGACAAGTTCCTGGCGCATCCGGTCTATGACCGCGATTACCCGCCCTGCAAGTACTGCGAATAGGACGAGCGAACGCCAGGGCCGCAAGGCCCCGGCGCTTCAACCGAATTCGATTGGCGCGTGGGCATCATGAGTGAGAACAACGCTCGCATTCCGGCGCTTGAGTTGAAGGGCTTGAACAAGCACTTCGGCGGCTTGCACGCCACGCGCAATGTCAGCTTCAGCATCATGCCGGGCGACCGCAAGGCCATCATTGGACCGAACGGCGCCGGCAAGACAACGTTGTTCAATCTCATCACCGGCATCTACCCGGTGAGCGCCGGCGAAGTGATCCTGTTCGGCCAGGATGTAACCGCATGGCCGAGCCACCGCCGCACCGCACTCGGCATGGCGCGCACGTTCCAGGTCACGAGCCTGTTCCCGAAACTGACGGTGCTCGACAACGTGCTGCTGGCGATCAAGGGCCTGCGGCCGTCGAAATTCGTGATGTGGCGCTTCCTGTCGACCTACAAGGACGTCTACGAGAAAGCGTACAGCCTGCTCGACAGCGTCGGCTTCCTCGATCGCAAGGACGTCGAGGTGCGAAACCTGTCGCACGGCGAACAGCGCCAGCTCGAAATCGTGCTCGGGCTCGCCAGCGACCCGAAGATCCTGCTGCTCGACGAGCCGGCCGCCGGCTTGTCGTCGGGTGAATCGACCGAGATGGCCAAGTTCCTGATGAAGCTCGATCCCAATCTCGCGATTCTGCTGATCGAGCACGACATGGACGTCGTGTTCGACGTCGCCTCGCAGATCTCGGTGCTGCACTTCGGCGAGATTCTGGAAACCGGCACGCCCAAGCAGATTCACGACAGCCCGCGCGTGCAAGAAATCTACCTGGGTACGGGTTAGGCAATGGCGGCGATCCTCGAAGTCCAGGACATCCATACTTATTACGGGGACGCCTACGTCCTTCAGGGGCTTTCGATCAAGCTCGGGCAAGGACAGATCCTTGGCCTGCTCGGCCGTAACGGTGTCGGCAAGACGACGCTCGTGAACTCGATCGTCGGCTTCAACCCGCCGCGCCGCGGCAAGATCATGTTCAAGGGCGACGAGATCACGCACAAGGCGTCGTTCGAGACGGTGCGCAGCGGCATGGGCCTCGTCCCGCAGGGCCGCCGCGTCTTCCCGACGCTCGGCGTCGAAGAGAACCTGCTGGTCGCCGAGCGTCATCCCGAGCGCCACCAGTGGGGGCTCGATCGTGTCTACGACCTGTTCCCCCGCCTGCTCGAGCGCCGCAACCAGCGCGCCAAGACCTTATCGGGCGGCGAGCAGCAGATGCTGGCGATCGGCCGCGCCCTGATGACCAATCCCGATTGCCTGATCATGGACGAACCGTCGGAGGGCCTCGCGCCGATCATCATCCAGGGCCTATGGGAAGCCATCGGCAAGCTCAAGGCGCAAGGGTTGTCGATTTTGCTGGTCGAGCAGAACGCCAACCTCGCGCTCAAGCTCGTCGACTACGTACACGTCATGAGCAAGGGCCAGGTAGTCTATTCGTCAAAGCCCGAAGAGCTCAAGGCCAACGACGAAATCAAGTCGAGCTATCTGGGAATCTAGCGCGGCCTGTCGCCGGCCAGCGTCACGCGATGCATGACGCGGCGGAAGCCGTGATAGTCGTTGACCGGGTTGTGCAGCGTGCAGCGATTGTCCCAGAACGCCAGCGAGCCGACGCGCCAGTGGAAGCGGCAAGTGAACTCCAGCTTGGTCTGGTGCTCGAATAGGAAGTTCAAAAGCGGCGCGCTCTCCTCGACCGTCATGTCTTTGAAGCGCACGGTGTGCCCGACATTGACGTAAAGCGCCTTGCGCCCGGTCTCCGGATGCGTGCGCACCACAGGATGCTCGCTGACGTATTCCTTCTTCGCCTCCGCCTTGCCGCCGTCGCGGATGCGGTCCTCTCGCGTGCGCGTGACGTCGGCCTTGGCCGAGTGGTTGATGGCGATCAGGCCGTCGAGCATGCGCTTCATGCCGTCAGACAACGTTTCGTAGGCGACATAAGCGTTGGCGAACAACGTATCGCCGCCATAGGGCGGCACTTCGCGCGCAACTAGCATCGTGCCCATCGGCGGCTCATCGAGATAGGCGGTGTCGGTGTGCCAGATGCCGCCGAAATTCTTGGTCTCGTGCTCGAGCTTTACGACCGGAATGATCTCCGGGAAGCCTTCGATGCCTTTGATGAAAGGATATTCGACCGCGTCGCCGAAACGCTTGGCGAAGGCGAGAAACTTGGCCGGCGGCAGATCCTGGTCGCGGAAAAAGATGACGTTGTGTTCAAGCCAGACCTGGCGGATTTCGCCGATGATGTTGTCACCGGGCTCTGACGCGAGGTCGATGCCGAGGATTTCCGCGCCGATTGCGCCGGACAGCCGCCGTACTTCAAAGCCGTTCGCCGCCATGACTACAACCCTTCCATGCCGACAGGCTTGCAACGCTAGCATAGCCGGTCCCGCCCTGCCCACGTTGCGGGCGACAGAATAACGCGGCGCCACGGGACTTTACATCAAGGAACACCTTAGCCGATGATGCGCCTCGATCGGTCCGCCGTTGGGGGCGACAGGCCGTCCGAATTTGAAGAATGGCCGGCGAGCGGCCAGGCAAACAGCAAGAGCCCGCTCAGGGCTCGAGAGGGAGGACTCCGATGTCTCGTAAACTGACCCGCCGTACGTTCATGGCATCGACCGCGGTGGGCGCCGCGGCGGCAAGCTTCCGCTTCCCGACACCGGCGATCGCGCAAGCGGCGCCGTTCAAGCTCGGCCTGCTCACGGTGAAGACCGGACCGCTCGCGCAAGGTGGCATCCAGATGGAGCAAGGCGTCCAGGTATTCCTCAAGGAAAAGAACAACATGATGGCCGGCCGCAAGGTGGAGTTCTTCTCCGCCGACACCGGCGGCAATCCGGCGGGCGCCAAGACCAAGGCGCAGGAACTGGTCGAGCGCGACAAGGTCGACGTCATCCTCGGGCCGCTCGCCGCCTTTGAACTGCTCGCGATCACCGATTACATCGCGCAGGCGAAAACGCCGCTGCTCAGCCTCGCCGCGGCCGAGGACGTCACCCAGCGCCGTCCGAACCCCTACTTCCTACGCGCGTCGGCCTGCTCCTCGCAGGCGATGCATCCGATGGCCGACTACGCCGCCAAGGAGATGAAGCTCAAGAACGTCATCACCATCTCCGAAGACTTCGCGTTCGGCTACGAGCAGATGGGCGGCTTCCAGCAGACTTTCGAGGACAATGGCGGCAAGATCCTCAAGAAGCTCTGGCCGCCAATCGTGACGCCGGACTACACGCCCTATCTGGCGCAGATCGCGGACTGCGATGGCGTCTGCCAGGGCTTTGCCGGATCGAATCCGCTGCGCTTCATGAAGCAGTACGCGGCAGCCGGCCTGAAATTCCCGGTGGTCACCGGCGAAACCGGCGGCGACGACGCCCTTTTGCACGCCTTCGGCGACGAGGCAATCGGCCTGGTGAGCTGCTGCCCGTACACCGCCGACCTCGAGAATGAATCCAACAAGCGGTTCCTGGCCGCGATGGCCAAGGACTACAACGTGCTACCAGGCTTCTACGCGGCGGGCCTCTACGTGAACTGCCAGGTCGTCGAAGCCGGCCTGCAGAAGAACGGCGGCAAGTCAGACGACAAGGAGAAGCTGATGGCTGCGCTCAGATCGGTGTCGCTCACGGAGACACCGCGCGGCGCGATCAAGTTCGACCATTTCGGCAACGTTGTCGGCGACTTCTTCATCCGCAAACTCGAGAAAACGAACGGCAAGCTGATCAACAAGACGGTCAAGACCTATCACAACGTCAGCCAGTTCTGGACCTACGACGAGAAGAAGTTCCTGCAACAGCCGGTCTACTCGCGCGATTTCCCGCCAGTGAAATCATAACGGCGGCTAAACGGCGGGCGCCCTCGCAGGCGCCCGCCGGTTCCATCCACGACAACAGCGCGCGATCGGTATGAGTACCCTCTGGCTGGTGCTGGCGGTTAACAGCGTCACCTTCGGGGGGCTGCTGTTTCTGTTGTCGGCGGGCTTCTCGCTGATCTTCGGCCTGATGCGCATCCCCAATCTGACGCACGGCTCGCTGTTCATGCTCGGCGCTTATTTCGGCGCGACTTTCGTCGGCGGCATGCTCGGCATCGTCTTCAATTTCTGGATCGCGGCGCTGATCGCGGCCGTCGTGGTGGCCGCGCTGGGCGCCGTGCTCGAGCGTTTCCTGCTGCGCCAGTTGCCGGGGCAGCAGCTCGCTCAGGTGCTGGTGACGCTCGGCGTGTCGTTCATGGCCGCCGATTTCTGCCTGATGGTCTGGGGTGGCGACCCGATCTCGGTGGCGACGCCGCCGAGCCTCGTCGGCTTCCTGCGCGCGGGCCCGGCCGTGTTCCCGCTCTACCGCATCGCCGTGATCGTGATCGCCGTGGTGGTCGCAATCGCGCTTTGGCTCTTGCTCGACCGCACGCGGCTCGGCGCCATGATCCGTGCCGGCGTCGACGATCCCGACATGGCGCGCGTCGTTGGCATCCGTGTCTCGCAGCTGTTCACGATCGTGTTCGCGCTTGGCGCGGGCCTTGCCGCCTTCGCCGGCATCATCGGCGGCCCGATCCTGTCGGTCTATCCGGGCCTTGATCAGGACATGCTGCCGCTTGCGCTGGTGGTGGTCATTCTGGGCGGCACAGGCAGCCTGCTCGGTTCCTTCGTCGGCAGCATCATCATCGGCTTCATCTACAATTTTGGCCAGGCGATGTTTCCGGAGCTCGCCTACTTCGTCCTGTTTCTGCCGATGCTGCTCGTGCTCATCCTCCGCCCGCAAGGGCTGTTCGGCAGGTTCGTGCCATGAATGGACGAACATTCGCGATGGCCGTCGGCTTCCTCGCGCTCGTAGCCCTGCCGTATTGGATACCGGGTATCTACTATCTCAATGTCGCCAGTCAGATTCTATTCTATGCCATCTTTGCACTCGGCCTGAACATCCTGGTCGGCTATGGCGGCCTCGTCTCGCTCGGCCACGCCGGCCTGTTCGGCATCGCGGCCTACGCCACCGGGTATCTGCTGCAGAGCGGCTTCGGCCACAGCTTCGCAATCCTGAGCGCACTTGTGCTCGGCATGGCGTCGATGGCGCTCTACGCCGTGCTCTCGCTGCGCACGACCGGCATCGGCTTCATCATGATAACGCTGGCGCTCGGCGAAATCCTCTGGGGCCTCGCCTATCGCTGGATCAGCATCACCAACGGCGACAACGGCATCAGCCTGCACGGCCGGCCGGCGCCGTTCGGCTTCGACATCAATAGCGCGGCCTCCTTCTATTACACGACGCTGGTCGTATTCCTGATCGCGGTGGTCAGCGTCGCGATCTTCGTGCGCTCGCCGCTCGGCGCTGCTCTGATGGGTACGCGCGATCAGCCGCGCCGCATGAACGCGCTCGGCTATCACGTCTGGGCGATTCGGTTCTGGGCCTGCATGTTCTCCGGCTTGCTGACGTCGGCCGCCGGCATCCTCTTCGTCTACTATACGCAGTTCATCAGCCCGCAGACCCTGGCGCTCACCTCGTCCGCCGAGGTACTGCTGATGGTGATCTCGGGCGGTGCCGGCACGCTGTTCGGCCCAATCGTTGGCGCAGCCCTCGTCGTCATCGTCAAGAACGTGGTCAGCGGCTTCATCGAGCGCTGGAACATGCTGCTCGGCGCGATCTTCGTCGCCATCGTCATCCTGATGCCGGAAGGCCTCGTGCCTGGCACCGCGCGGCTGTGGCGGCTCGCCTGGCGCAAGAAGATGAGCACCGGCGCAAAGGCGGAGGCGAAACCATGAGCGCGCTCACCGTCAGCACCTTGTCCAAAGCCTTCGGCGGCCTGCATGTCACGCGCGGCGTCAATCTCGACGTGCAGCCGGGAGAGCGGCGGCTGATCATCGGCCCGAACGGCGCCGGCAAGACGACGCTCTTTAATCTCATCACCGGCGAGATCACACCCGACTCCGGCACCGTGGCGCTGTTCGGCCAGGACATCACGCGCGTGCCGAGCCGCCGCCGCCCGCATATGGGCATGGCGCGTACCTACCAGATCATCACGCTGTTCCCGCGCGACACGATCATCCACAACGTGTCGCTGGCGCTGCTCGGCCTGTCGCAGCTGCGTTGGAATCCGCTGATCGACATGAAACGGCAGGGCCACATCGCCGAGCGCGCCTTTGAATCGCTCAAGCGCGTCGGGCTCGGCCACATCGCCGAGCGGCCGCTGGCGCAAACGTCCTACGGCGAGCGGCGGCGCGTCGAAATCGCCATGGCGCTGGCGCAGAATCCCAAGGTGCTGCTGCTCGACGAGCCTTTCGCCGGCCTGTCGATCGACGAGCGGCGCGACGTGCACCAGCTGTTGCTGAGCATTCCGCGCGACGTCACCATGGTGATGATCGAGCACAACATGGACGTCGCGCTCGAATTCGCCGAGCGCATCACGCTTCTGCATTTCGGCGAGGTGATCGTCGAAGGCACGCGCGCCGAAGTCGTGGCCGATCCCCGCACGCGGGAGGTCTATCTTGGCCACTAACGCGCTCAGCCTCGCCAACATCGACGCCTTCTACGGCGACAGCCACGTCCTCCAGGACGTCTCGTTCGAACTGCGCGAAGCCCGCATGCTCGGCCTTCTCGGCCGAAATGGCGCCGGCAAGTCGACCTGCATGAACGTCACCATGGGCCTTTTGCCGCCACGCCGCGGCCGCGTTTCGGTATTCGGCACCGACGTGACCGCGCTGTCGCCGGAAATGATCGCGGCGCGCGGCGTCGCGCTGGTGCCGCAGGGCCGCCGCATCTTCAAGAGCCTGACCGTCGGTGAAAACCTGATCGTTGCGGCGCGCAAGCCGGACAACGGTCAGCATGCGCCGTGGACCACTGACACCGTCTTCGCGATGTTCCCGCGGCTGCAGGAGCGGCACAACCAGATCGCCGCGCATCTGTCCGGTGGCGAGCAGCAGATGCTGGCGATCGGCCGTGCGCTGATGGGCAATCCGCGCGTGCTGCTGATGGACGAGCCGTCCGAAGGACTCGCGCCGCAGATCGTCGTCGAGGTGATGGCGACCATCCGCAAACTGAAGGAAAGCGGCCTGTCAATTGTGCTGGTCGAGCAGAACCCGAAGCTGGTATTCGACGTCGCCGATGACATCGTCATCCTCAACTCCGGTCGCGTCGCAGTGGTCTCGACGCCGGCCGAATTGAGCAAGGAAGGCGTCGACCTGCATCAGCACCTCGGTATCTACTGAAATCTCCATCCAAAGAGGCAAGTGACATGGCGAATGTCTGGAACAAATATGCGAACACCGCCGCGCGCCAACACGGCAAGCCGGGGCGCGAGGTCAGGCCGAAGAGCCTCACCGTCGACATGCACGCCCATGTCGCGGTGCCGCACGTCGCCGAGATCGTGACGCCGCATCTGAAGAATGCGACTGACCCGCTCGTTTCGGAATCGACGCCCGAGACGCAAGCCTTGATGGCCAAGCAGGCCGCCGACATCAAATCGCGCATCGCCACGACCGACGAGCGCTTTGCCGTGATGGACGAGATGGGCATCGACATGCAGCTCATCTGCCCGGCGCCACCGCAGATCTATTACTACCTGCCGCTCGACGTCGGCGTGCAGGCCGCGCACACGCTCAACGACGGCATCGCCGACTATGTCGGCAAGTACAAGGATAGGCTGGTGGCGCTCGGCGGC
>Ga0187780_10000646_pt1 | contig 25593 bp, 19 predicted proteins | sample 1015_Q2_SP10_20__FD_132429 | JGI IMG/M metagenome (GOLD analysis project Ga0187780, IMG submission 132429) | Tropical peat soil microbial communities from peatlands in Department of Meta, Colombia - 1015_Q2_SP10_20_MG | ecosystem: Environmental > Terrestrial > Soil > Wetlands > Peat | place... | reverse complement strand
TCGTTTAGTCCTTTGCCAACTGGGGCCAGCACACACATGAGGCACACGATCGACCTATGAACCTTAGGCGCCACTTCATTCTGGTCTTTGCTGCGGTTGGCCTCGTCCTTGCCTTCGTGCAAAGGCTGGTCTTTCAGCTACTCGTGCCCTACGTAAGAACAGGAATCATGATTCACCCGGCGGTGCCCATAACGCCCGCTCGTATGTACGCTGCACAACTAGTCGGCCCGGCTTTATTTCTTGCAGGTATAGCTGCAGGCCTTTGGCTCGCGTTGGGAACGCCGGCGCCCGAGTGGACACGCAAGAGCTGGCCCTTCGCCATCGGCGTCTACTATGTTCTTCACCTGCCACTGGCGTTCGCGCCGGGCCTCCCATTGTGGACGTCAACACTTTTCGGCCGGTGGGCCTTCCTGATCCATGTGGGCTTGAGTTTTCTCGGACTCGCTTGCGCCGTTTGGATACTGGCTGACAAGTTTCATCCGGCACTTCCGCTGATCGTAGTTGTGCCTGTCCTCGTTCTGCACTTTCGCATTCAAATTCCCATTTTCCTGCGATCTGGATTCTCAGCACTCACAACGATCCTTCTCCTCGCTTTGGCCGGTTGGTGGCTCGAAGACGCTGCGGCTCACTTCGATTCTGGGACATCCGGAGCCGGTTGAATCGCTCCGCTAATTTCACCCTGGATACCTCTGCGAAAGCTCTTCCGCCGTAAGCATCGCCAGCCGCCGAAAGACCGACTCCGCGCGCGCTTCTTTTTCATCCGTGGGCAGCTTCAAGAGTCCCTCAACTTCTGATTCTGTTTCCTTCAATTCCTTCCCTGGCGCGATTTCCGCCAACTCTTTGAACAGCATCTTGTGCGCCTGCTTCCGCTCTATCACTTCCAAGCCGTCCAAGATCTGCCGGTGCGAAGTTCCCTCCCAAATTGCCAGGATCATCGCTTCCCGCAGCCAGCGTTCGACGCCAAACTCGGCCAACGTGCCGAGCCCGCCATGAACTTCCATGGCCCATTTCGCGGTATCCACCGCAAATTCCGCCGTCCAATACTTCGCCAGGTGCGCCACCAGCCGAAACAGGTGATACCGCTCCGAATACGGCGGCTTTTCCATCCACACGTCGTTCAGCAAGCGAACCGCTTCCCACGCCAGCGCAAACGCAGCTTTTAATCCATTGAGCCGCTCTTCAAATTGCTTCGTCAGAAGCGCATGTTCGAGGATCTTTTTGCCGAAGGCGCTGCGGCACTCCGCATACTCGAGGGCGTCCAGCATCGCCCGCTGCGCCAGCGCGACGCTCACCACACTGTTTGCCACCCGTGAAAGATTCAAAACTTCCAGAATCAAATAAATTCCTGCGTCCGCCGCGCCCAGCAGGTATCCTTCGCTGTCCCGCAATTCCACTTCGCCGGTTGGCACCGACCGTGTGGCAATTTTGTCTTTCAGCCGCCGGATGAAATAGTTGAGTCCGCCATCTTTGCGATAACGAGGCACCAGGAACAGCGCCAGGCCGCGCACTCCCGGCGGAGATCCTTCCGGACGCGCCGCCACGACTGCCAGCTCTGCCCCGGCATTGCTCGTAAAGTATTTTTCTCCCGTGAGCAGCCAAGCATCCCCGGCGCGTCGCGCAGCCGTTTTTACCGCCGCGCCCAAATCCGAGCCGCCTTCAATCTCCGTCATCCACGTCGCGCCTTGCCACACCGAATCATCCTTCCGCAAAAGCTGCGGCAGGAAGCGAGGCTGCAATTCTGCGCTTCCGTATTTCGCAAGCGGCACCGCAGTCCCGAGCGAAACCGTATACGGGCAGCAAACTCCGGGATCGTAAAACGAAATCGTGTACATCCATTGATACGTGGGGATGAGCGATTTTTCTTCCAGCGCCCGCCAGACCACTCCGGAGCGGTAGCCCCTCTTCAAAATTGTCCAATATTCGCGCGGATAGAGAATTTCATCGACGCGCTTTCCGGAACGATCGAACATCCGCACCCACGGCGTTCCAGAGCGATCAATTACTTCCGAAATCTTGACGCCCTCGGTCTTCCACCACTCTTGCTCCGCCGCGAGTAGTTCCGGGTGTGAAATATCCGCCAGCCTGCTTCGCAAAAACTCCAGTGGACTCCGCAACGCTTCGAGATTCGCCATTCTTTCTCTCACTCGCGCGCATGTTAGGCCGGTGCCCTCGACCCGTCAAGCCAGCCATCATTTCTTTATCCACAGAGTTGCGGGCATTTGCCTGAAACGCTGAAGATAACGAACTCGTCTTACATATCAGAATGTCACTTCACTACAGGCCGCGGGGCCGATCGGGGTGACGCAATGAAAACCGTTCTCGCGCTGTTTCTCGCGTTTTTTCCGCTGGTTGCCTTCGCGCAAAACCAGGGAACCGCCGCAGCCGCAGGCTGCGGTCCCCGCGGGATCAAATTCGATGTGAAGAAGGACAAGCATAACCATTCACTCGGGCAGCCATCGGAGGGCAAAGCCCTCGTCTACTTCCTTGAGGATGATTCCATGTTTGCCTCGATTCTTAAGCCCACGACGAGGGTGGGAGTCGACGGCACTTGGGCCGGCGCAACTCATGGCGATTCTTATTTCTACTTTTCCGTGGATCCCGGCGAACATCACCTCTGCGCCAGTTGGCAGTACGCAGGGAATTGGAGCGTTGCGCATGATACCGCGGCGGTTCATTTCACGGCACGAACTGGAGACGTCTTCTACTTCCTTGTCCGCAACATCTACTCGAAGGAATGGCTTGCCTCTATTGATCTGGAACCGGTGGACCGTGATGAGGCGGTGCTCTTGATGAGCACGTTTTCTTTTAGCTCTTCGCGTCCCAAGCCAGACTGAGAGTCCGCCTTTCCTGCGTCAGGTCTGGACCTGAAACCAGCTTCCGGTCTCGCCGCATCTTACAAATAGATAAGGAGGTGCCCTTCGTGTCTCTCCTCGTTCGGCCTTGCATTGCCCTTCTAACCGCGGCGCTCGTGCTGCCCTGCCCCTCCTCCGCCTTTGAGACGCCCCTTTCTGATGAGGCTGTCCGCGAAGCCTATTTCCTCGGGCAGCGCAACGATGAATCCACCGCGGCTCTTCTCATTTCTTATCTTCGGACGCTCCCTCCTCCTAAGTCCGGCCCCTACATTTCCGAGGTCGAACTCTACACTCCCTATTCACAACTCGTCGAAATCTCCCGACTGCGCAATGTCGGCTACAGCGCCCAGCAAGCCCTCGCTGACTATCGCTCTACTTCCGACACCGTGATTGTGCGAATTCGCATCGATTTCACCTCAACCTACGGCGCTCTTGAACTCTATCGTTCCGGTCGTCTCGTCGATCCTCCCAAACAGGCTCCCGACGCCACGCCTCCGGATTACCACCGTGATTTCCGCGCTGGCCTTTCCTTGAAGGATGACAAAGAGGAACATTGGATCGAGCCTCTTAGTATCCAGATCCTCCCCACCTACTGGCAGGCCTCCGCCCACGTCCCATTTACGACTCTTTTCCCCTTTGGTTTCTCCCGCACCTCTTCCGCGTCTGCGGGTGTCAGCGATTTCGCTAACTACACTGGTAACGGCTGGTGCTGTTTCGTAGGCTGGTATGTCTTGCTCATGTACGACGCGAACGACATTTCTTCCGACGACGCCACCGTCGAAATCCTAACCACCGACGGTCAGCACATCGCCGTGCCTTTCGACCTTTCCCGACTTCGGTAATTATTTGATTTCACAGGCGAGGGTCCCTAGCAAATGAAAACGCAGTATTAACTGCCGCTGGTAGGCTTTCTAGGAGCGCCAACGCAGCGTCACGGGCCCATCCATCGGATGCACCATCGGCGTGCCGGTGCGGCGCGACTCCAGCAGGTTGGCCTTCAGCGCGAAATACCACTTGGCTTGACGGTCCGCATCGTCAATCAGCATGAGCCGCGGGTTGTGCTTCAACCCTTCCGCCTGCTGAATCATCGTTTCCTGATCCTGCCGCAAGAATGTCTTCGCGAATGGCCGAAACAGAAAAACAGGAAAGGGCAAATTCCACGCGGCCACGAAATCAATCCGGCAAAGATCTCTTCGCACCGGAGTGACGGTCGCGCGGCTCGAAAACCACATCTTGCCGCTGCGGTCGATTTCCGTGCGCAAATTCGGCAGCACGAAGTCAATCACGGTGGTCACCGGCTCGCCGGTCATTTTCTTTAACAACTTGTACGGAGCGCTGTTGGTGCTCGGCGAGTGCGGACTCATCCGGAATCCGTTGGGTATCGGCTCGAATTGCTTGGCCTTTTCGTGAATGCTCGCGCGCTTCCGCCAGAACCATGACTGATGCACAAACGGCCCGTGCGCCGGATCCATCAACCCGATAATTCCGTGGTCGATATGCGAAGGCAACTCGCAAGAAAGATGAATGGTTTTGTATTTCTCGCTGAACACCGCAAGCGCCGGCACCTCCGGAACTTTCTCCGGCACCCGCGTTCCGGGCGCGTTCATAAACACCCAAACGTAACCGTCGCGCTCTTCGCAGGGAAAATGCCCCGCAAAAACGCGCTCCACTTTCAACTTGTCCTGGCTCGTAAGCGAAGGAATTTCCACGCACTGGCCGCTGCACGCGTCGAAGCGCCACCCGTGGTAGCTGCATTCCACCGCGCTGCCGTCCAGCCGGCCGTAGGAAAGCGGGATCCCCCGGTGCGGGCACGCGTCCCGCATCGCGAAAACTTTTCCTTCGGCGGTTCGGCCCAAAACCAATGGCACTTCGAGCAGCAGCGCCCTCGTCAATTTTTGCACGCGAATCTCCGTACTGCGCGACGCCGGATACCAGAAGTCCCACAAAAATCCAGGGTCCGTTTGCTGGTCGATCTCTCGCGTCGTCGCTGCGTCAGGTTGGAGGACAGTTCGAGTGGCTTCGCTCATATTCTTATCGGCATCGTAGTACACCGGCTCGTATCTCAGCAACCGCTTGCGGCATCCAATTGCAAGACGCGTTTTTCCGCGCTATTCTTATCTCAGAAGAAATCGATGTACGCCGCATTTTATTAGCTGACTCGCCTTTTGCTCCCGCCTTGGGAGCGCGCACTCGTCTGTAAAACGGAAATACACCCATTCGACGAGCTTCTTTCTTTACTGAGAACTGAAAACTGAGGACTGAGAACTGCAATGGGCGCTCTTACCTTAACTGAAAAATTGGATCAGCTCGACTCCCGCTACGAGGAAATGACGAAAGAGCTTTCCTCGCCCGGAGTCGTGGGCGACTCCGCGCGCTTCCAGAAGATAGCCAAGCAGCACGCTGAGCTCGAAGAAATCGTCGCCAAGCATCGCGAGTACAAACAAATCGAGAAAGATCTCGCGGGGGCGCACCAGCTTTTTCTCGAAGCCGACGACGCCGAGATGAAACAGATGGCGCACGAAGAAGAGAAATCACTGGGCGCACGCAAGGAAGCTGTCGAGCGCGAACTCAAGTTGCTGCTTCTCCCTAAGGATCCCAACGACGAGAAAAGCGTCATCCTGGAAATCCGCGCGGGGACGGGCGGCGACGAAGCCGCTCTCTTCGCCGCGGAACTTTTCCGTATGTATTCCCGCTACGCGGAAACGCAGGGCTGGAAAGTGGAAATTCTCGCAAACTCGCCGTCTTCCCTTGGCGGAATGAAAGAAGTGGTGGCCGCGATTCAAGGAAACAAAGTTTATTCCAAGCTGAAATACGAAAGCGGCGTGCACCGCGTGCAGCGCGTCCCCGCAACCGAACAGCAGGGTCGCATCCACACTTCCGCTGCCACGGTCGCGGTGTTGCCGGAAGCCGATGAAATCGACATCAAAATCGAGCCGAAAGATTTGCGCATCGATACTTTCTGTTCTTCCGGTCCTGGCGGCCAGTCTGTGAACACCACGTATTCCGCGGTGCGCATCACTCATATCCCGACCGGACTAGTCGTTTCGCAGCAGGACGAAAAATCCCAAATTAAGAACAAAGCCAAGGCCATGCGCGTGCTTCGTGCGAGGCTCTACGAACTTGAGCAAGAAAAGCAGCAAGCCGCAATCGTCGCCGAGCGCCGGGGACAGATCAAAACAGGGGATCGCTCGGAAAAGATTCGCACTTACAATTTCCCGCAGAACCGCGTGACCGATCACCGCATCGGCTTGACGCTCCACCAACTGACCGATGTGGTGGACGGAAAGCTCACGCCGCTCGTTGATGCGCTCGTTTCGCATTACGAAGCCGAGCGCCTCCAACAAGAACTTGCCACAGCCTGAGCTTTTCTTTTCACAGCTGGAGCTGCGAATCAACAAAGATGGACATTCGCACCGCACTAAAGCAAGGCTTGGCGCAATTGCGCGAAGCTCATGTGCCTTCCTACACTCTTGCCGCTGAACTATTGCTTCTTCACGTTCTTGGCCGCAACCGCACCTGGATTTATTCGCATCCTGAAGAAGAAATTTCGACTGCGGACGCAGAGCGCTACGCAACCTTCCTGCGCCGACGTATGGAGGGTGAGCCGACGCAGCACCTCACCGGCAAACAGGAATTCTGGGGCCTCGAACTTGAAATCACTCCCGATGTGTTGATTCCTCGCCCAGAAACCGAGCATGTCATCGAAGTGGCGCTCGATCGCCTCGCTGTCCGCGAACTTCGCGCCGGCCGCCGTCAAACGCTCAGTGGCGAACGCTTGCGCATCGCGGACATTGGAACCGGTTCCGGCTGCATTGCCATAGCGCTGGCCAAAGAACTTCCCGGCGCGACGGTCTTCGCGACGGATATTTCTCCCGCCGCTCTTGCCGTGGCGCGCCGCAACGCGGAACGTCACGGCGTCGCCAACCGTATTCATTTTGTCGAAGCAAACTTACTTCAAAGAAGTGGCCACCCGCGAGTGGCGAGTGGTGAGCAAGAGTCATTGGACACGCTGCTCTTCTTCGACTTAATCGCGAGCAATCCCCCATACATCGGGCGCCGCGAAGGTCCCACACTTATGCGCGAAGTCCGCGAGCACGAGCCCGAAATTGCGCTCTACGGTGGCGAAGAAGGTTACGAGTTTTATGCTGACCTCATCACCCAAGCTGGTGCGCATCTCAAGCCCGGCGGCATTCTTGTCCTCGAACTGGGCTACAACAGTCTGCCTGCCGTGGGGCCTTTGCTCGATTCGCCGACGTGGATCAACGTTGGTGTGACCAACGACCTTACGGGAATCCCTCGTGTCCTCGCCGCCGAAAAGACTTAGTCCCGTCGCATCTCAGTTGTCGATTGCAAATCGCGGGGGTAGGCTAACGGCATGCCAGAGCTGGCGCGGTTTCGAGCGAAGCATGGACCACTCGAGGAGCAGTCCCCGCTTGCCGAGTCGTCGATTCTGCACGTGGACATGGATGCGTTTTTCGTATCCGTGGAATTGCTGGAGCGGCCGGAACTTCGCGGCAAACCAGTCGTCGTTGGCGGTCAAAAGGATCAGCGTGGCGTCGTTTCCGCGGCCAGCTACGAAGCCCGAAAATATGGAATTCATTCTGCGATGCCGCTTCGAACCGCTGGAAGGCTTTGTCCGCACGCGATCTTCCTCGACGGGCATCACGAAAAGTACGGCGAGTGGAGCGATCGCGTCGCCGCCATTCTTGCAAAGTTTTCGCCCATCGTGGAGATGGTTTCGATCGACGAAGCGTATTTGGATCTCGCAGGAACCGAGAGATTGCACGGCCCGCCGTTCGCGGCAGCGGACAAGCTGCTCCGCGCCATCACCCGGGAAACTTCACTGCCCTGTTCTGGCGGACTGGCCACAACAAGGTTGACCGCGAAAGTGGCTTCCGAACAAGCGAAGCCTCGCGGCTTATTGTGGGTCGCGCCGGGACAGGAACAGCGATTTTTGGCGCCTTTGCCAGTCAGAAAAATCCCGGGAATCGGCGAAGTGACCGAGCGAGCGCTGCGTGCCCTGGGGATTGAAACCGTCGAGCAAATGGCGGCCGTGCCGCAGGAAAAACTTGAACAGATTTTTGGGCAATGGGGCACGGCACTGTACCGCAAAGCGCGCGGCGGGGATTCATATGAATTCGTGATCGACGCCGAGCCGAAATCGATCTCGCACAATCACACGTTTGGAGAAGACACCGACGACGTGAACCAAATGAGCGCACTGTTGAGCTTGCTTTCGCAGAAAGCCTGCAAACGGCTGCGCGAAGCAGGACTGGCTGCGGGCACACTCACATTGACAATCCGCTACGCGGGCTTCGAGACCTACACTCGAGCAAAAACCTTGCGCGAGCCAACGCAGCTGGACAGTGACATTTATGCCGTGTTTCAAGAGCTGTTTCGTTTGCACCGCGATCCGAAAAGAAAAGTACGCTTACTCGGAGTGAGCCTGAGCAGCTTCACTCATGGAAACAAGCAACTGGATTTGTTGGAAGCGGAACGCCGGGAAAGAATGGGAAAGCTGACCAGTGCGGCCGATAAGCTGCGCGACCGGTTCGGCTTCGGCAAGGTGCAGTTCGGTGGTTCGCTCGGCGTAGAAGGGCGCGGACCAGCACGCGAAGAATAGCGGCGACCGACCACAAACCGCAAACGAGCCAAGACCTGCCGAATGTCCTATACTTGAGCTTCCGAGAGAAACCCCCTATGAGCATCCCGCCAACTTCAGGTGTCTCTTCCTCCCGTCCGGCAGCCCATCCAGGGGGCCGTTTGCGTGATTTCTGGCAGCGGGTGACGGAAGGACGGCAGCTCGACGATTTGTGGACGCAATTTGCCGCCGACGCGCGCGCCAGCTACGGTTTCTACGGCAAGGAAGTCGACTGGGAAGAAATTCAAAAACTGCCGAAGTGGCACCGGCCGTTTCACGTTGCGAAAGATATCTTCTGGGCTTTGCTGATGAAGATGACGCCGGCGCGTCGGGTAATCTTGTTGATCGCGTTTGTGCTGCTGGTGCTGTCGGGGATGAAGTTTCAGTTTGGAAACGACGTTTCGTTTGACCTCAATTTCGTGATCATCTCCGCCGGTTTGTTTCTGCTGCTTCTTTCGCTTGAATTGGCTGACAAGGTGACCATGAAGCGCGATCTGGAAATTGCGCGGGAAATTCAGACCTGGCTAGTTCCTTCGCAGCCGCCGGAGGTGAGTGGAGCGCAGATCGCCTTCGCGACGCGGCCGCAGAATTCGGTCGCGGGCGATTACTACGACGCCTTTTATCCTAACCCGGACGAGAAGGGCAGGCTGGTCGTGGTCATCGCCGACGTTGCGGGAAAAAGCGTCCCGGCGGCGCTGCTGATGGCAACGTTGCAAGCCAGCCTGCGAACGATCGCGGGAGAGGGCGCTTCGGTTTCAGACCTGGTGACGCGGCTAAACCGCTATGCGTGCGCGCACAGTCTGGAGGGGCGGCGCTTTACGACAGCCGTTTTTTCCGAATATGACACGGCGACGCGGACACTGACGTATGTCAATGCTGGCCACAACGCTCCGATTTTGCGCCGCGCCAACGGAAAACTAGAAACATTGGAAACCGGCGGATTGCCGCTGGGGATTGAAGTTGGCTCAAAGTACGAAACTGCTACGATCGAGCTTCAGCCCGGAGACGCACTCATCCTCTTCACCGACGGAGTGGTGGAAGCTTTCAACGAGCGGGGAGAAGAGTTCGGAAACGACCGCTGGTTTGGCGCGATTCGCAACCTGCCCGACTGGAACGCGCAAGAAACTCTGCAGTTTTTAATGAAGCGCGTCGATGAATTTGCGGGCGCGACCCGCCAATCGGATGATATTACCTGCCTCGTCTTTCGCGCAAAATAAGAAAACTGTTATTTTCAGTTTTTGGTTCTTAGTTGTCAGTTGCCAACAGTAGGATCCGCTTTCCGAATTTGCGTTGCGTGAACTGCCGTGATTAGGCTCACCAACTAAGAAGGAACGGCTGCAGGAGAATCGGACTGGCAGCGGTGGCGACTTGTCGCATAATGACAGCGTGAAGCCGCGCGAATTGGCCAATTCGATCTGCGAAACGCTGCTGCGCAACGGTTACCAGGCGCTGCTGGTCGGTGGATGTGTGCGCGACTTGCTGCTGGGCCGCGAGCCCGCCGATTACGACGTGACGACGGACGCGACGCCAGTCGAAGTCGCGGGCCTGTTTCCTGAAAGCGTAGCCGTGGGCGCCCAATTCGGCGTGATCCTGGTTCCGCGGGACGGCTGGAAAGTGGAGGTCGCAACGTTCCGGTCGGACCTGGGTTATAGCGACGGACGGCATCCCGACCGTGTCGTCTATTCGAAAACCGCGCAGGAGGATGTGCAGCGGCGCGACTTCACCGTCAACGGCCTGCTGATGCGGTACGATACCGGCGAAGTCCTCGATTATGTGGGCGGGCAGGAGGACCTGAAAGCAGGAATCATCCGCGCGATTGGCGAGCCGGACCGGCGGTTCGCGGAAGACAAACTGCGGATGATGAGGGCAGTGCGGTTCGCGGCCCGGTTCGGATTCGAGATAGAAACAGAGACTTTCCGTGCGATCCGGCGGCACGTCAAAGAAATTCAGCGAGTTTCTTCGGAGCGGTTGCGCGAAGAACTGACGAAAATGCTGACGGAAGGGGCGGCACGGCAAGCATTTGAGTTGCTCGACCAAACCTGGCTGCTTGGGCAAGTGTTGCCGGAGATTGCCGCGATGAAGGGCGTCGAGCAACCGCCGGAATTTCACCCCGAAGGCGATGTGTGGATTCACACGCGAATGATGATCGAGGGCCTTCCGAAAGGTGCTTCGCCGACACTGGCGTGGGGTGTATTGTTGCACGACGTGGGTAAGCCGCCGACGTTCCAATCCGCAGCGGAGACGGGAGACCGGATTCGCTTTAATAACCACGTCGAAGTTGGTGTTCGTATGGCGGAAGCGATTTGCCAGCGATTTCGTTTCTCCAATGAAGAAACCGAGCAGATTGTCTCGCTCGTAGCCAACCACATGAAATTCGGCGCCGTGGAAGAAATGAAAAAGTCGACATTAAAAAGATTTGTCCGTCAGCCGCATTTCGAGGAGCATCTGGCGTTGCACAGGTTGGATTGCCTTTCCAGCCACCGCAATTTGGATTCGTACGGATTTGTGCAGCGGTTCCTGGCGGATACGCCTCCGGAGCAGGTGCGTCCCGAGCGATTGTTGGGGGGTGATGATTTGCAAACCATGGGGTATCACCCTGGTCCGCAATTTGCGGAGATTCTGAGGGCCGTGGAGGATGCGCAATTGGAGGGCACACTGAGGTCGAAGCAGGAAGCGCAAGCGTTTGTCCTAAAGGACTTTCCTCGAAAGCGAGCACGGTAGGGGGATGGCAACGAGCCTGAGAGAATAGTTGGACTCTGTAGCGTCATGCTGACTATTGTAACTTGTTGATTATAAATATATTATAGAGAGACTTGCAAAATGATGAGAGACCGGATAGAATGTGAGCGTTATGCACTAAGATTTTATGCTAGCAACTGTGACATTTCTGTACACCCTTTTGGGTTGCCTTGCATCTAAACTCGTATGACCCGGCCCTTGTTAGGCTGGGTCGTTCAATAGGGGACATCATGGCTGAGAAAAAGTTTGTGGTGCCCGAGGTTCTTCCGATCCTGCCGGTTCGCGACACGGTCTTGTTTCCTGGCGCGGTGCTGCCGTTGACGGTAGGTCGGGAAAGCTCTTTGGCGCTGGTAAATAGCCTGCAAAGCGACGACAAGCTCATGGGAGTGGTCGCGCAGCTTGACCCGCGAGTGGAAGATCCGGCGGCGGCGGATCTGCACAAGGTGGGAACCCTGGCGCGGGTGCACAAGACCGTAAAAATGCCGAACGGCAACATGGTCATCTTCCTGGAAGGCTTGCAGCGAATTCAAATTATCGACCTGATCAGCTTGCGGCCTTTCCTCCGCGCGCAAGTGAAGCCGGAACCGGACATTTACGGGGAGCCCGACACGGAGCTCGAAGCGTTGCAGCGAAATGCACAGGATTTGTTCCGCGACGTGGTCAGTCACTCGCCGCAACTTTCCGACGACCTGCAAGGAGCCGCGGCAAACATCGACGATCCCGGGCGGCTTTCGGATTTCATCGCCGGCACACTGCCGTCGCTCTCGACGCTTCTGCGCCAGGAATTGATTGAAACGCCGAACGTGCGCAAGCGGCTCGAAATGCTGATTCGCGAATTATCCAAGGAACTGGAAGTCCTGGAGTTACGCTCAAAGATTCACGAACAGGTGCAGGAGCAGGTCAGCCAGAACCAGCGCGAGTACTTGCTGCGCGAGCAAATGAAAGCAATTCAGAAAGAGCTGGGCGAGTCTGACGATTCGACGCAAGAAATCGACGAGCTACGCAAGAAAGTGGAAGAAGCGGGCATGCCCGCGGAAGCAAAGAAGGAGTGCGATCGCGAGCTGAAGCGCCTGGCAAAGATGACGCCCGCTTCGGCAGAGTACATGGTTTCGCGAACCTATCTGGAATGGATGACCTCGCTGCCGTGGAGCAAGTCTTCGGGAGCCACGGAAATCGATATCGCGAAGGCGCGCGACATTTTGGACGAAGATCACTATGACTTGCAAAAAGTGAAAGAGCGCATCCTGGATTACTTGGCGGTGAAGAAGATTCAGCCGGGGATGAAGGGGCCTATTTTGTGCTTCATTGGGCCGCCGGGCGTGGGCAAGACATCGCTGGGGAAGTCGATTGCGCGGTCGCTGGGGAGAAAGTTCGCGCGTATCGCGCTGGGCGGCATGCACGACGAAGCGGAAATTCGCGGGCACCGCAGAACGTATATCGGCGCGCTGCCTGGGCAGATTATTCAGGCACTAAGGCGTACGGAAACGAACGACCCTGTGATGATGCTCGACGAAGTGGACAAGCTGGGACGCGATTTCCGCGGCGACCCATCTTCGGCGTTGATGGAAGTGCTGGATCCAGAGCAAAACAATTCGTTCCGCGACCACTATCTGGACGTGCCGTTTGATTTGTCGAAGGTGCTCTTTATCGCCACGGCTAACTGGATGGATCCGATTCCGGAGCCGCTACGCGACCGCATGGAGATTATCGAACTTCCTGGATATACCAGCGAAGAGAAACTCCACATCGCGCACAAGTACCTGATTCCGAAGCAAGCGACCGAGCACGGCCTGAAAGTCGGCGAACAGATCGAGTTCAAAGACGAAGGCTTGCAGGAAATCATTCACAGCTACACGCGCGAGGCCGGAGTGCGCAATCTGGAGCGCGAGATCGCAACGATCACGCGCAAGCAGGCGCGCAAAATGGCCGAAGGCAAAACGGCGAAGATGGTGGTTACGCCCGAAGTCGTGAAGGAGTTCCTGGGCGTGCCGAAGTTCCGCACGGAGAAAGAAGTCGAGGAGCGCGTGAAACGGCCGGGCGTCGCGGTGGGGCTGGTGTGGACGCCGGTGGGCGGCGACATCATCTTCATCGAAGCGACACGCATGCGCGGCGGCAAGCAGTTCACGATGACCGGGCATCTCGGCGAAGTGATGCAGGAATCGATGACCGCGGCGCTGACTTGGACGCGCGCGAACAGCGATCGCTACGGGATCGACCCGGACTTCTTCCGAAAGCAGGACATTCACATTCACGTGCCCTCGGGCGCAGTGCCGAAGGACGGTCCGTCCGCGGGCGCGGCGATGGTTACGGCGTTGGTCAGCCTGCTCACGGGGCGGCCGGTGAAAGATCGCCTCGCGATGACCGGAGAGATGACGCTTTCCGGTGTCGTGCTGCCAATTGGCGGCGTGAAGGAAAAGGTGCTTGGCGCGAAGCGCGCGGGCATCAAGGAAGTGCTGCTGCCGGCCGACAACGAACCCAACGTAGTGGCGGACCTGACGCCGGACATCCTTGGCGACATCAAGATCACCTATGTGCGCACGCTGGACGAAGTGCTCGAACATGCCCTGCAAAAGGACCCGGTAGCTCCGGCAGTCACATCGGAACCGCAAGCCAAGGAAAAGAGCGTGGGGCCGCAAGCGCCGCGGGCCATTCACTAAAGCTCGGAGCGGCTGCGCTGAAGCGAAATCAAATAAAGGCCTGGCAAGTTCTGTCGGGCCTTTTTCATTTGTGTTGTGTCGTGTCTGGCCGCCGAAGAAACTCCTGCTAACATGTTTCGTCAAAGATGAAACAAGCGACCAAAGGCAAACCGCCGGACGCAGCGGACCTTGCCCGCCAGATCAGCGAAGCCTTGCAACAGGAGCGAATCATTCCACGTTTTGTGGATTCCTATGTCGTGGAAAACGGACGGCAGGCGCTGCAAGTGCATGCGGCCCTCTATCGGGAGCTGCTGGCGCTGCTGCAGCGGGAAGCTTTGCTGGCAATATGCGAGCACGCTCTAGAATTAGTCCGCAATGATGTGCGCGGCAGAAGAAAATCCAAAGCGCGGACACTTTCGCGGCGCGAAGCAAGCTTGTTCCGCCGAAAATTTTTGATGGCTCTGGCACGGCAGCAGACCTGGACCGCAGGAGATGCGCTCGATTTTCAGCGCGACCTGCAAATGTACGAAGAGCTGCTGGCACGAGCGGCGACGACGCGGCGCGCGCGCAAACCGTTCGAGGCGGCGAATCACCCCTTTGTGGACCGCTGCGCTTTTCTACTGGACTCCTCTTTCATGGAGAAGGCGCGGCTCGCCGCCAGCCGGGCTCTCATTGAACTCGAAAAACTCGCAGAGCAACTTTGCCGGCTGGAACATAGCAACTAACTATCGAGAGCGGACTCGGCGAAAAGACGCTTCCCGGCAAGTGCGTTGGAAAAGGCAAAGAGCGCGATGGCGACGATGGCAACCATCCCGGCGATGGCCCCGGATGCATACCAGCGGCCCAGGTGGGAGGTCAGTGGAAACACGACAAGCATGTTCTGCACGACGAGTCCGACCACTAGCGCCAGCACTCCGAACCGCCGCAGAACCATGTAAATCGATAACCAGATAATGGCGGCAGCAATGAAGGTGGCCCAGAAATAATCTCCTCCTGTATTCGAGATGGCGCCGAGGAATACGATCACGAGGGCCGCAATCCAGTCCTTCTTCACAACAATCCGCAGCAGAAAGAGCATGAAGAATATCCCTAACGCGTACAGAACATAGATCCAGGTATACGCAAAGATCAGACCAGCAACAGGACGCAGGCCGAGGAGGGATTGCATCTCCGGAATACCAGGCTGCGGAGGCAGTCCGTGGAAAAGCGGCAGCAGAATATTGTCCGAAGACTCGAACAATCCGAGGAGAACACCGTAAGTGGTACCAATTAGAACATCGCGGCCAACCAGAGGATCGCGAATTCTCCCTCCGATGAGACGCGTCCAGGAAATGAGTGTATGGGGGTCGCGGCGGCGAACAACGGGCTCGAGCGCGAAATAGAGAACGCGCGCGAACGAAGAAACGAGAAAAGCCCAAGCAAAAGCGAGTATGACAATCCCAAATTCGTCCGTCGAGGCCACATGATGCGCTCGCAATAGCCAGGAAGCAAGAAATACGAAAAAGAGGAAGCTCGCCAAATGTGCTGAACCTTCTTCGTCGCCTCGCTTCAGCCGACGATTGCGCCGGACCACCAGAATGCAGCCAAGGATGAGGGCGGCAGTAATACAGATGCCGATAACGTTGGCAATCTTCTGGTGAGTCGATGCCTGGAAAGCCTGATCGCGTGCGGGCGTATTCCACGGATAAAGCACTTGAAAGAATACGGGTTTGCCGCGATAGGCGGCGGCTTCTACGCGCTCCGTGATGCCTGCAAACTTGGGAAGTTGGCGCGTCCAAGCGGCGCGCGCGTCCGCATACAAGAGTGGCGTCCATTCGGGAGTAGCAGGAGTAAATGCCGAAGGATCGAGGCCGGCTGCGGTGAACAATTTCGACCAGTCCGGAGCGGGTGAAGAAGCGACGGCGGGATCGTGCTCCGGCGGAACGCGCCTAAAGGTCAGCAAGCGTCCGCCCGAATCCAGAATCACAGTGATCATTCCGCTGACGTCCGACGGCGGGGCCGAAGTTGAGATGACGCCTGCGCCCCCGGAATTGAAGAATTCGAGCGTTTCCAATTCGCGTGGGCTCTGGCGGTACCAGAAGTGGATTGTCGCCGGACGGTCCGAAGAAAGCTGCTCCCACCGCGTCAGTGTCTTGTCGTGATCCTGAATGTAGTTCAAGTATTCGTTGGCAGGCCGGAATCCATGCGCAGTATCGGCCGGCGTTTCAGAGAAACCCAGTTGCTGGATGATTTCCTGAGAGCGAGCGACCAGGAGCTCGGGAGGCTTCGCCAGCGGTGTTAGGTTTTGCAGCCTATAGCGATCCGCGACAAATAAATGTGCGACAAGGCTTAGGAGCACAACGGCGACCAGCGCCAGTCCCCATTGTGGGCGGATCCCTTCCGTGGCTCCCGCCGCGGCAACCATTTCGGGAGACGGAGTCTCTCCCGCAGCCAGCGCCGCAGCCAGGGGATCGCCGCCGGGAAGTGCAGCGGCGACTTGCAGAGCAGAAGACGGTCGCTTTTCCGGTTCGAGTTCGAGGCAGCGAAGGATGACGCGCTCGATCAGGGGATCGAGATCGCGAACCAGGGTGGAAGGACTGGTGATGGCACCCGACTCGCGGAGTTTCATGAGCTCCGGGAAAGTCGCGGCATCAAACGCACGCTTACCAGTGAGAATTTCGTAAAGAATGAGTCCGAGAGAATAGATGTCACTCTTCGTCGTAACCTCGCGGCCAGCCAACTGTTCGGGGGCCATATAAGCGGGAGTACCTGCGCGGGCATCCGCGCCCTGGATACTCGCCGCAACGCTGGCCAGCCCAAAATCCGTGATGCGAATCTTCCCGGCGTTGTCGAGCATGACGTTTGCGGGTTTGAGGTCGCGGTGAATGACGCCGCGCTCGTGTGCCGCAGCGAGGCCTGCGCAAATTTGCCGCGCGATTTCAGTCGCTTTGTCAGGCGAAAGGCGGCCAATGCGGCGGACAACGGAGGCGAGGTCTTCCCCGTCTACGTACTCCATCGTCAAAAACAAAACTCCATCCGCTTCTCCGATGTCGAATACCCGGCACACGTTGGGATGAGAGACTTGACGCGCCACGCGGACTTCGGAATGAAAGCGTGTAAGAGCAGGAGTATCCTGGGAAAGCTTCTCCGGGAGGAACTTGATGGCGACAACCTGACCGAGTTTCAGATCTTCGGCGCGATAGACTTCGCCCATGCCGCCGCGGCCAGCCAGCGCCACGACGCGGTAGCGCTCAGCAATGATTTGACCGGGGGTAAAGCGGCCCCCGCCAATCGCGTCTGAACTGGTCAGTGGATTTGTGGATGACACCGCCCGGTTGGTCCGTGGCGTCGAGGGAGAAGAAGGGGGTTTGTGCAGTGAGGACGACGAAGGCGCAATAGTTTCGCCCTCCATCCCAGCTTCATGGCCCATGAGGGTCGCCCCTGTGTCGGGGTCAGTAGCCTGTCCGCAGGAAGAGCAAAACCGCGCGCTCGGAGAAACCTGTACACCGCACTTTGAGCAGAACATGGGAAGCGGAATTCTACCATTGGTTCGCCGCCTCTCGCGAACACTGCCGAGATGACCTTAGGAACTGCGTTCCACCTGAACCGCGGTGCCATATGCGAGGACTTCCGTGACCCCTTCCATGACTTCGGTGGCGTCGTAACGCATCCCGATCACTGCGTTGGCTCCATGGTCACCGGCGTGCTGCAAGAGCAATTCGAAAGCGTCTTCACGCGTCTTCTCGCACAGATTCGTAAGTATTGTGATGTTTCCGCCGACGATCGTCTGAATGGCCGCGCCGAGATTTCCAATCACGCTGCGCGACCGCACAACAATTCCGCGCACTATCCCAAAATTTCTGACGACGCGGTATCCCGCCAGCTCGACTCCGGAAGTGACCATCCCTGGATCGACTCTTGGCATTTTAGTCTCCTTGCTGAAACCGTAAGGGCGTTAACCGGTGCGATTCTATCTGCTTGACCGGCGCTCTGCGAGTAAACTTCGTCTGCTATTCTCAAATGGCGTGGAGATACTTTTCTACTTTCTGGCGATTCCTCAGATCCTGCTGGGCGCTTACCTTATCTGGCAAGGTCTGCAGTGGCTCGGTTACGTGCGTCGCCGGTTGCATACCGATCCGGGCTTCTACGCGCCACGCGTCGCAGTGCTCTGCCCGTGCAAAGGCAGCGAGCCTGGGCTGGAACGCAATCTTGTCTCGCTCACCGAGTTTGACCGCCAGAACTACGAGATTTTTTTTATCCTTGCTGATGCGAAAGATCCGGCGCGCCAGATTATCGACCGCGTCATCAAAACCTCACGCGTGAAAGCGCACCTCGTAATCGCGGGAAAGCCGATCAACTGCGGCGAGAAAGTGAACAATTTGCGCGTGGCCATCGAGCAGCTTCCCGAAGAATTTGAAGTGCTGGCCTTCGCGGATTCCGACGGCCGCCCCGGGAAATCCTGGCTGCATCACCTCGTAGCGCCCCTCGGAGACGCAACCATCGGCGCAACCACCACCATGCGCTGGTTCATCCCCAACCGCACCAACTTGCCGACCGCGCTTCTTGCCGCATGGAACGCGCCTGTCGTCACCATGTTGGGAGGCAAAGCGCGCAATTTCTGTTGGGGCGGAGGCACCGCTATCCGGCGCAGCATTCTTGAACAGTCCGGCGTACTCGATGCCTGGAGAAACTCCATCAGCGATGACTATTCGCTGACACACGCGCTCGAACGTACCGGGCGTTCCATCGTTTTTATTCCGGAGTGCTTGACGCTCTCTTACGTGGACACGGACTTTGAAGGCCTGCTGGAATTTACCAATCGCCAGATCCTCATCACGCGATTTTACGCGGACCGCATTTGGAAGTCGGCTTTCTTTACGCATTTGCTCTATTGCCTGACGATTCTCCTAGGATTCGTGCTGATTCTGGGTGATGTCATTGCCCAAAGACCGGCGTTTCACATCGTGACGCTCACGTTTCTCCCGATTCTGCTCTCATCGATGCGGGGTGCGCTGCGCCTCATCGGCGTGACGGAGGCGCTCCCAGTGGCTCGCGCTCAGATCACCGGCCAAGCCTGGATTTACGTACTTTTGACTGTCTCCGTGCCGTTTCTCTATCTGGCAAATTTTGTGAACTCTTTGGTCACACGCCGAATTCGCTGGCGCGGTGTGACCTATGAACTTGCAGGGGCCGAGCAAACGCGCATTCTTTAATCCGTAATATTCGCCGTCCTAGTCGTTCCGAATTTTTCCACAGGGCATGGAACAACTAACAGTGACGTTTGTCCTTCCTGGAGTCGTCGTGTGGTGGAAAATTTTCGCGGCCTGTGCAATTCCTACCTGTGGAAATTTCCGGCCTGCTAATGGCTTTCGTTGCTAAGGGCTAAATTTTTGAATGAGTTGCATCTCCTTTCGCTTCCGGAAGAATAGTTGCACTGGCGTCAAAGGTTCGGCAGATCGCTTACAGGTGCACATTCCGGGGAGTCCCTGCCTAACGCCTGTGCGCTGCCGTTCGATGGGGAGTGGACGAGCCGAACGGCCAGCCCTCTGTTCTGGATTTTGCCGTCAGCTCACCCAGGTAGGAAGCCCCTTTTAAGGGGCAATAGAAAATAAAACTGTCGGGGCTTCGGTACCGTCACGAGGCTGCATTCTGAGGGGGTGCACGTGAAGGCGATCCGTAGAAGTGACCATCCGCAACGTTTGTCCGCTACCCAACCCGCTTTCCGCCGCGATCTTTTCTTCTTTTACGAAAAGAATACCGGTGTGGCTCATTTCCACGTGGAAGCCGGACCGGATGGACGTTTTCCCGTGGATCAGGCTGCGGGGCTGCTGGCAATGCATTGCGTCGTCCGAGGACAATCGCCGAGCGATTATGTGGTCATGGTGCAGGCGGATGACGAGCACCTTGAGGGTCTAAACGATAAAGCCAACAAACTGCTCGAGGCCGGACGCTCCGTCCACAGTCAGGTTAACCTCACGCGAAGAGAAGAAGAGGTTCTATCCGGCTTGATGAAAAGTCTGGCGAACAAGGAAATCGCGGCAAATCTCAATCTTTCCGAACGAACTGTAAAATTCCACGTCTCTTCATTGCTGGCAAAGTTCCAGGTTCGCGGGAGAATGGAACTGGTCCGCGAAGCGACGCGCCACACGGCGGGGGCTTTTCCTGTGCCGATGCCGATGCCGCTGGCGACTCGCGAAGCGCCATCGATCGCAAGTGTGGCCAAGAGCTATCCTACCCCCCGGCGCTCGGCAGCGGTGGTGCCCTTGCTGAAGCGGCAAGTCACCGCCTGATTTCCAATTCCTTTTTTGCAATGAACAAAAGGCCTCCGGGAAATCCGGAGGCCTTTTGTTTTTTTCCAGAATGAAGCAAGCAGCTTATTTTTTGGAGGCAGCGAAACTTACTTTTTGGCGGCAGCGAAAAGTTCCGCAGCTTTGTCCCAGTTAACGACATTCCACCACGCCTTGATGTAGTCACCACGCAAGTTTTGATACTTCAAGTAGTACGCGTGCTCCCAAACATCCAGTCCGAGCACCGCTTTGCCGCCTCCCGCGAGCAAATAGGGCGTGTCTTGATTGGGAGTGGAGTCAATCGCCAGCTTGCCATCTCGCAAGACGAGCCAGGCCCAGCCGGAACCAAACCGACCCAGCCCAGCAGCCGTGAACTTTTCCTGGAAGCCGGCAAACGATCCGAAAGCGGAGTTGATCGCCGCCGCCAGGTCGCCTTTTGGCTCACCGCCTCCCCCCTTTTTCATCAGCGGCCAGAAGAGTGAGTGATTCCAGTGCCCGCCGCCATTGTTACGCACGGCCATGCGGATGTTCTCCGGGGCGGAATCCAAGCCTTTCAGAAGGTCGTCGATGGACTTGGACTGCAAAGCAGCATTGCCGTCCAGCGCCTTGTTCAAGTTCGTGACATAGGCGCCATGGTGTTTGTCGTGATGGATTTCCATTGTTTTGGCATCGATGTATGGCTCAAGCGCGTCGAACGAGTACGGAAGCGGCGGCACAGTAAATGGCACGGGTTTATCCTCCAGTGTGAGATTTAAATTCGAATGGGCTACGGCGCCGGCATGCAATAGTTCATGCGCAGCCTTCGCTGCACCGAGTATTCCTGCGCCGACAATTCCGGATTTGAACAAGAATCTGCGGCGATTCATGAAGCCTTCAGCAGCTCGCAGAACCGGCCAGCCGGCGCAGGGATTATACCGCTACTGCAGCCCGGACGGGAACGCAGCCGAATGAAACTGTCGACCACTTATTGGATGCGCGAGAGCGCCCATTGGGCAGATTCCGCAAGAACGGAATCGCCACATGCGGTCAGTTTGGTCAGCAAATCGCAGAGGCGACTGTGAATGACGCTGCCCCGCTTTGCCCCGCTGTTTCCTGCGGCGATGCACGCGTTGCGCAAGAGGCCGCGCCACTTCGTGCGCCTTATCGCACTTTCTTGAAAGAGTTGTCGAAAGTCCGAATCGCTAAGCGCCAAGAGCCAATCAATTCTGGGGAGAAGAAGCGAATCTTCGGCCGCCGATGAATTTTTCGCCGCATGCTTTCCGGAGGACGGCAATACTCTTGGCTGAAACTGCGGAAGGCAAGAAACCGGAGCGCGCTGGTTCCACGGACAAACATCCTGACAGATGTCGCAGCCAAAAACATGATTTCCCATCTTCTCGCGGTATTCCGTTGGGATAGCTCCCCGCAGCTCGATGGTGAGGTACGAAATGCACTTTCGCGCATCAAGGACGTAAGGCTCTACAAAAGCCTGTGTCGGGCAGGCATCCAGGCATTGACGGCAGTTCCCGCATAAGTCTGCCGGCGGCAGTTCCTTTTCGCCCAGCGTCGGCTCCAGATCGAGAGTCGTGAGAATGACGCCGAGAAAAAAGTAAGATCCCAACTCGGAATTCAGCAGCAGAGTGTTTTTCCCGAGCCAGCCCAGACCAGCGTACTTCGACAGGATCCGCTCTTGGATCGGGCCAGTGTCCACATACGTCCGGACCTCGAATGGAATCTCGAATCGTCTGGGCAGGAGAGAGCTCAGGACGTCCAACTTCGCCCTCAGGACTTCGTGATAATCGTCGCCCCAAGCGAAACGGGAAATCCAGGCGCGCGGTTCGCTGTCGTCAGCTTCTATTCTTGAATCGATAGATGGCGGATGTGCGGTTTGATAATTCAAAACGCAAGCGATAACGCTGCGAACGCCGGGCATGGATTCCCGTGGATCGACCCGGCGGGGGTCTAAGAGATACTTCATTTCGCCAGCGTAGCCGCGCGCGAGCCATTCCTCTGTGTGTTCGAGCTCGGGAAATTTCTCCGCGCGTACAATACCGCACGAATCGAACCCGGCCGATTTTGCCTGGTCCACAATCCAGGCCGTATCTGCTGATTGTGTCATCCAGTCGATTGTGCCGCAGCAGCACGCGCGAGGCGAGTGTCACTGTCGTGGAGCGGAACCATACGAGAGTGGGGCTTATTCCGCCGGTAGGACCGTGCCAATTCGAGGAAGATGCCGATGTCGCGCTCGAGATCGGATTGCGTACCATCAAAATAAAAGTTTCGGATGGGGATTCCGGAATGCTCGCGGCTGACGCGAGGATAAATCGCCTCGCCTACAATTCCATTCATACAGGTAAACGGACTAATGTCGATGACTCCGTCGGCGCCCTTTTTTGCGAAGTACACGGCCTTTCCCACATTCACGACCATCTCTCCGTTCGCACCCAAAGGCGGCAGATAGGGCTCGGCGAATGTCAGGATTTCGCCGATATCTTCGGGCTCCTCGTAGCCGCGGAAATCTTCCTTAAACAACGACACCAGCGCGTGTTCATCCTTGCGCTGAAAGTGATTCCGCAGATGAGCGCCAAGCGCCTCCAGCGAGAAACTTTTCCCCTGAAGCTGCATTCGGCGAAACTGGTCGTCATTGACGTACCAGATCCATTCCGAAATGTCGTTGAGCCAGACTTCCGCGCCGGATTCCTCCAAACGCCGCACCAGTTCGTTGTTGCTGAAGGTGTTGAGGCGGCAATAAATCTCGCCAACGACTCCGATGAGCGGCCGCCGAGCGTCGAGTTGAATTTTCAGGCCTCGAAAGCGCTTGCGGATTTTGACCAAACATTTCTGCAGCCCTTCCATCTGCTCTGCGTTGCTTTTGTACGAGATTTGCAAGGTGCGGCAAAGCTGCTCCAGGCTCTCTTGGTACAGTTGATCCGAAGAACCCGGAACGGATTCATACGGCCGCGTCTTCAGCAACAGCTTGGACAAAATGTCTGTCGAGACGATGGCGCGCCACGCGCCACGCACGTACAACGACGACGCTTCTCCAAAATCGCTGTAACCCTCTTCGCAGCTGGGGGCCAGAATGGTTAGACCGCCGTATCCGAGCTTCCGCAACAACGACCGCACGTAGGGGACATACTGGCCAAAACGACAAGGACCCTGCCCCGTGGCCATAAAAAACGCGACAGCATTCGGATCGGTTCCGGGCATACTCAAAATTTTCAGGAAATCGCCCACTGTCAGCCGGAGGGGGTAACACTCCTCGCCGCTGGTGTGTCGGCCGCCCAGCTCTAACGTTTCCGAGTCCGATTCCGGAATTGCTTCCGCATCAAGCCCCAGGGAGCGCAGGACTGCCGCCAGCGCGCTGGCGGCCCCTGCCGACATGCGCGGTACCCACACCTTCTTCCCTGCCAGCGGATGACTCGAAGGCACTCGACGCGAATTGTTCATGCGCTCGCGGAGCATCGCAGCACTCCTTTGCTATCGAGATACGCTTCACACCGCGTCAGGTATCCCGCGTCATTTCCGTGCCCGTCGAACTGCAAAACCAGGAACGGCGCATTCGCGACATCACGCAGGAAATGCTTCACAAACGAATCCGGCCCGCATTTAAAATTTGTCAGGTAGATGATATGGAAGTTGGGATGGTTTTCCGCGAGGCGCCCCGCCGACAGGATGCGCCGCCCGGAATTCCAGAACATGTTTGCATGAAGATCGTCGACTCCTCGCTCGTCCAGCGGCAGAAAATCCAATGGCAGGACATTAACTCCGTAAAGGTCGCGCAGTTTGCGCGGAATATCGCAGTTTCCGCCCCGGTCGTACAGGTTGTAAGCGCGACCTACGAGCAACACGGCAGGCTCGCCGCTTTCGTGCAGTGTGGCACAGGCTCTGCGACCATCCTCTAATAACTTTTCGTTGAACCGCGCTTGCGCCGCGTAGGCGGCATCTACGGCCCGATCGCTTTGCCTTCGCTCAATTCCCAGTTTCGCAAAGTAGCGCGCGAGTTGCCGCTTCACGTGGCCCCGGCCTAGCCGAAAATAAACCGTAGGCGCGAGAAAAAGCGATTCATGCCCGACAAACTCCGGCGCGCAGCGCAGAACGAAGGGCAGTGTCTGGTTCCACGGACAGAGATAAGAAGCAATCGGCGAATCGGGAGCTTCCTGGTCCATCACGTTGGGCACGAGAACAAAATCAACCGGGGCACACCCCGCATGCTCATGCAAGAGGCTCTGCACGTGGCCATGAGCAATTTGCACAGGGAAACACGGCTCCGCCGTTGCCAGTTCGACGCCGCGCCGCGCCAATTGCTGATCTGTCGGCCCCGAAAGCACAACCTGAAATCCGAGCGCTTCCAGATAGCTTCGCCAGAAGGGAAACCGGTCGTAATAAAACATGGCTTGAGGAATTCCAATACGTACGCGACCGTTGCTGAGCTTCCCCGCTCCCTCCTCATAGCCGTCCCGCAACAACTTGTCGCGAAGGACCAGGAGATCCTCAATGACAGGTTTGCGCTCCGTTCGCGCGCGTTTCCTGAATTTATCCGAGCACTTGTCTCCCCAATACGTTTTTCGTCCGTCAACGGTGACTTCCTTCATGTCACAGTAGTTGGAGCAGGCTTTGCAGACGAAGTCGCGTGTCTCGAAGCGTGTGCGGCTCAAATCAAATCCGCGGAAAGTCGAAATGGAATCAGACCCCACCAATTGCCCGCCGTCGGCTGCGGCTAGCACCTTCCCACGAATTTTCTCGCGCGTGCATGTGACTTCTTGGGCAATCAACGCCATCCCAATGGCGCCAATGACTCCGTTGTGCGGCGGAACGATAATGCGCTTCCCAAGCAATTGCGCAAACGCCGCCGCAACGGCGTTGTTATACGCCGTGCCGCCTTGAAAATAGATCACTTCACCGATCTTGCGCCCACGCACGACCCGGTTGAGATAGTTGAGAGCCACCGAATAAGCCAGTCCTGCCGCCAAATCGTCCACGCTCGCGCCGCGTTGCATCCAGGCCGTTACGTCGCGTTCCATAAACACCGTGCAACGCTCTCCAAGTCTCACCGGCCCTTTCGAGGCCAGCGCCCGCGCCGCAAATTCGTCCTTAATCTGAATCCCCAGGCGCTCGGCTTGCTCTTCAAGGAAGGATCCGGTGCCCGCGGCACATGCCTCGTTCATCGCGAAATCCACCACTACGCCGTGATCGATGGAAATAAATTTTGCGTCTTGCCCGCCGATCTCGAAGATCGTGTCTACGCCACCGATCCCGTCGGCGATGCTGGAAGGTTGGCCATGCCCGGCCCCGTTTCTTACGAACCGCTCATGGACATAAATCGCGCCGGTCTTATGCGCGGTGATTTCGTCGTTCACCGTGTCCGCGCCCACCAGCTCCCCAATCAATTCGCGGCCGGAACCGGTCGTGCCGACGCCTCGAATGTCGATCCTCGACCCAAAGAGCCGCTCAATTTCCTGCATTCCTTCGTGAACCAC
>Ga0187780_10000645_pt1 | contig 25616 bp, 21 predicted proteins | sample 1015_Q2_SP10_20__FD_132429 | JGI IMG/M metagenome (GOLD analysis project Ga0187780, IMG submission 132429) | Tropical peat soil microbial communities from peatlands in Department of Meta, Colombia - 1015_Q2_SP10_20_MG | ecosystem: Environmental > Terrestrial > Soil > Wetlands > Peat | place... | reverse complement strand
GTTTTTGTTACAATGTCTTATAATACAATTATTAACTTAATGGAGGGTTTCTATCTATGTCAAAAGAAAGTTCATTTGATATTGTATCAAAGGTAGATTTACCAGAAGTATCAAACGCAATTCAGCTTGCAACAAAAGAAATTGCTACTAGATATGATTTTAAAGGAAGCAAAAGTTCAATTGCTCTTGAAAAAGAGGAACTTGTCTTAGTTTCAGACGACGATTTTAAATTAGAGCAGTTGAAAGATGTACTAATTAGTAAATTAGTTAAACGTAATGTTCCTATCAAGAACTTAGACTACAGCAAAGTCGAGCCAGCATCTGGTGGTACAGTTCGTCAACGAGCTAAATTAGTCCAAGGTATTGATAAAGAAAATGCAAAAAAAATTAATACAATAATAAAAAACTCAGGTCTAAAAGTTAAATCTCAAATCCAAGATGACCAAATTCGAGTTACTGCCAAAAGCCGTGACGATTTACAAGCAATTATCGCCGCAGTCAGAGCTGCTGACCTACCGATTGATGTACAGTTCTTAAATTATCGATAATGTAGAAAAGTGGAAAAGACCCTTTTAACTCCGATGGAATTTGCAAAAAATACATAAAAAGATATTAAAACCCACATCCAATTAACTGAATGTGGGTTTTAATGTATTTAATAATAAGCTACCCTGAAAATAACATCTTAAAGGAAACTTATTATAGGGTAAATTCTATATTTTCACGGGCTATGGTGCAAATTTTATTAGCATGGATGTCTCTTTTCTAAAAGATTCTCTCTTTTGAGTGTATTAATTTTAAAGACAGAAGTTGATTCGGGCGGAAAGTGCGAGACTCCTGTGGGAATAGCGGGAAGGCTGAGACCCCGCAGGAGCGATAGCGACGAGGAGGCTCAGCTCACGCCCCACGGAAAGGGAGCATCCTGGAGTTGTAATCAACTACACATTCTAAAATAGCAACATGTTTACGAAAACAGCCAATCTTTATTATAACTTCAATCAACTTTCAATCAATTTCCTCACATTATTAATACTACATGTATCCCTAATAATTAACTTATAGGGAACAATAATACTCTTTTCTGACCCATCTGGTTCCTCTACCTTATAAATGATGTTCTTAGCTGCCTCATATCCTAATTGATAAATGTTAATATCCACTGATGTTAATGGAGGTGTAGCTAATTCAGCAATGAGCGCATTATTAAAACTAACAACTGAAATATGTTCTGGGACAGAAAATCCTTTATTTTTTAAAGCACTAATGACCCCTAACGCAAGAATATCATCAGTCACAATCATTGCAGTGGGCTCATGATCATTTCTTAACAACTGATCTACTGAATTCATACCACCTTCTCTAGTAAAAGAGGTAAAAATACTGAACTCATCTATGATTGGTAAACCATTTAATTTCAATGCATCTTCATATCCACGAAGTCTCTCTTTTGTCACTAAAAGGTTTTTTTCTCCACCAACAAAAGCAATATTCTTATGACCAAGAGAAAGTAAATAATTTGTTACTTCTCTAGAAGCACTATAGTTATCATTATCAATATACGTTATTTCTTCTAAATGAGAGAATGGTTTTCCAACTAAAACAAAAGGATAATCATGTGAATTTAAATACTGGATAATCGGGTCATTCTCTTTGGAATAAAGTAAAATAATCCCGTCGACTCTGCCACCTTTTACAGTTTTATTTACTAATTGGGCAATTTCCTCCTCATTTTTACCAGTAATAAAGTATAGTGAATAATCCTTTTGATTTATATATGAAGTGATTCCTCTAATGACTTCCGCAAAAAACGGATTTTGAAATGAAGTATTAACTGTAGGTGACAATACTACACCAATTGATTTTGTTGAACTATTTGCAAGTGAGCGAGCGTTAAGATTTGGATGATAATTAAGTTCATCCATCACCTTTCTTACTTTTCGTTTTGTTTTTTCACTAATCCTAGGGCTATTTGATATAACTCTAGATACTGTTGACGGCGCAACATTTGCTAGTTTAGCAACATCTTTAATTGTTACAGACATTTGAAAGCCCCTCTCCCTTACCAATTCTTCTGAAACCGTTACCATATTTTTATATGGGAAATAGTGATCAAAATCACCTTTCCTATTATTACTTAACTATTTGCTTTGTCTTTTTTTGGCAAAAAATAAAAACATAATAAATCCAACAAAAATGAAAATAAGAATCGCAATTACTCCAAAGCGTACACTTGTTTTTGGTGCTACAGCATAAATATTAGCTGTCTCACGCTTGATTACAATATCAAACCCATTTGGGTTAGCACGAACTAAATCATCCTCAAGTAACCCTCTTAGCTCTTTATTTTTTGATATTGTATTAAAACTTAAATGAACAGTTTGATCCTTCGCGGTATTATTAATTACTGTATACGTTGTCTCATTTTTATATTTTCGTTCGATCACTGACAATCCTTTCTTATCATAAACTAGCTGTAAAGAACCTTTTGTTAAGGAAGGCAAAGTTGTACGAAGCTCAATTAACTTTGTAATATAATCAGAAAATTGATCATCTGTTCGAAAATCCATGTCTTTAAGATTATCCGGAACTTCCCCACCGTTCATTGCAATTTCTGTCCCATATAGATTCATCGGAATTCCTGGAGTCGTATACTCATAGACTAATGCTAATTTTAAACGCGCTGGTGGATATTCATATCTCTGATTTACATGATTGACAAATCTTTTAGTTGTTTCGTCATCAACGTAATTTACAAGTGGAATATTATATTGATCTAAATCGTTTTGATGTTTAACTAATTGGGCTATTGAAACACCTTTCGTTAAAAATGAATTCGTTAAATCATTAAATAAAGCTGTATCTGAAACAGCATCAAATCCTACATTTTTAAATTCAGTTACTGTTTGATCACTTGTGTCTTTCACATCAGCCATTAAAAAAAAGGATGGATCAACCGATTTTATCTCACTAACAAAATTCTTCCAAAAAGATATCGGTACATAATCAGCATGGTCTAATCTGTAACCATCAATTTTCGTTTCTTTCATCCACCATTTCGCTGAATTAATTAAGTAATTCGCAACTTCTGGATTATCTTGATTTAAATCAGGTAAACCGTTTACCCATTGATTTTCCTTATTGTTAGTCGAACTTTTCTCATGATACCAATTTTTTTTCGATTGATCCTCTAACCACGGTGACTTTGATGATGTATTATTTGAAACAAAGTCTAACATTACTTTAATATTCCGTTTATGAGCTTCCTTAACAAGCTGCTTCAAATCTTGTAAACTACCAAACCGGTTGTCCATTTTATTAAAATCAGTTATGGAAAATCCATTGTACCCATTCTCATCGTTTTGTTGAATAGGTGTCAACGAAATCATCGTGTAGCCATATCCTTTTATATAATCTAATTTTTTAATGATTCCTTGAATATCTCCACCATGAAAACCATTTGGATCCAATGGCTTATTATTTTTGTCATTCGTCGGATCCCCATCAAAAAAACGATCAACCATAATACGATAGATCATCTGATTACTATCGTTTTGATCGTTTGTTGCGGCCTTATACTGTTTTGGAAATAAACTAAATACAAGTGCAAAAATTAATAGAAAACAATTTAATTTCTTCATTTCAATTCCCCCAAAAAATTCAACTTCTCTATTTTTTCCCTATATTTTCTATTTTTGCACAGTAATTGGTATTTGTTCAATGTGTAAATTATTTTAAATAGATATGAAAACGATTGCATAAACTAACTTAATTATACTTTGAATAAAGCATTTATCAAGATAAATCCTACATTTTTATAGAAAATTCGACAATTTCACTAGTTTTAGAATGGGTGATATTTCATGCAAATCGAAACAATTTTTCATCAACCATATGAACCTTATTTATATATAAACGACAATCATTCTTACATCATTCGTCTACAAACGAAGAAAGATGATATAAAAAAGGTTCAAGTTTATTACGGTGATCCTTTTTTAGTTTCAGAGAATGGCTGGAAATATGAAAAGCCTTTAAAAATGAATAAAGTATTTTCAACTAATCTACATGATTTTTGGGAGTGTGTAGTGGAACCTCCAAATAACCGATTAAAATACGCATTTAAAATATCGGATCAATCAAAAAAACTATTTTTTGGAGAAACTGGATTTTGTGATCAACTTCCTCTTTTTGATCTATCATTTTATTTTACAAAGCCATATCTTCATTTAAGTGATGATATTCATCCTCCAAAATGGGTGAAAAATACAATATGGTATCAAATTTTTCCAGATCGTTTTGCTAATGGGAATCAATTAAATGATCCAGAAAACACTTTGCCTTGGGGATTAGATCCTCCTAAACCTACAAGTTTTTACGGAGGTGACATTCAAGGAGTTATTGATCAACTAGATTATTTAAAAGAACTTGGAATTACTGGAATTTATTTAACACCAATTTTTGAATCTCCATCTAATCATAAATATGATACGACAAATTACTTTCGAATTGATTCTCAATTTGGGGATGAATGGTTATTAAAAAAACTAATCCAACGCTGTCACGAAAGAGGAATAAAAGTAATGCTTGATGCGGTTTTTAATCACACATGTCAAGACTTCCCTCCATTTCAGGATGTTTTAAAAAATGGAATGAATTCTATTTATAAAGATTGGTTTCATATTCACTCTTTTCCAGTCATTTCTTCTCCAGTACCAAATTATGAAACCTTTTCTTTTGTAAGTGCGATGCCTAAGCTAAATACCGAAAACAAAGATGTACAAAATTTTTTACTTTCTGTTGGTGCCTATTGGTTAAAAGAGTGTGATATTGATGGTTGGAGATTAGATGTTGCAAATGAAATTAATCACAGCTTTTGGAGAGAGTTTCGTAAAGAAATGAAGGCTATCAAAAACGATGTTTATTTACTTGGAGAAATTTGGCATTTTGCACTTCCTTGGGTAAAAGGAGATCAATTTGATGGTGTGATGAATTATCCATTATCGCATGCGATACTTTCTTTCTTTGCATTTCAAAATAGTAACTCAACTGAATTTAGTAATAAAATAAATCAGCTTTTTTCTCAATACCCTGCACCAACCTTATATTCACTTTTTAATTTGGTAGGGAGTCATGATACCCCGAGAATTCTAACTCAATGTAAACAAAATGATCAGCTGGTCATTTTAATTTATGTTTTCTTATTTACCTTTTATGGAACACCATGTATTTATTATGGGGATGAAATTGGCCTTATTGGTGGAGGAGATCCCGAATGTAGAGGTTGTATGATCTGGAACGAATCAGATCAAAACAAAATAATTTATGATGTAGTTAAAAAATTAATCTTTTTAAGAAAAAAACATCTTCTTATAGCAAATGATGGACAATTCAAATGGCATTCAGTTGAAAATGAACCGAATTTAATCATATATGAGCGCTCGAATGAAGAAGAGGTTTATTTAATAATTCTTAATCGTAATGAAAATACCTCGTCGATTAAGCTCCCTTTTCAACTACTAGGAAAAAAAATCACAAACATTTGGACGAATGAACAATTTTCTGCAGAAAGTAATGCAATCTTTGTAGATGTTACACCGTATTCTTATCTTATTTTGCACTTTCCTATTTAAATTTTTAATGAAGGCCAACTGCTCATTTCGTTCGAAATAGGGCTTGGTCTTCTTTTTATTTCATTTCAAGTTACATTGTTCTCAGTTCTTTCTCAAACCCAAACACGAATCTCAAGCAGGTTTAATCGTACACGAAAAGAATCAATTTTCTATCAAATAGAAAACAGACGTGTATGAGAAAAGCTTAGCATTCGTACAACTAAAAGATCCAGCACATTCTAAAGCAAGCTGACATTTATTTAACCCAGGTTGAATCACTACACTTTTCATCTCATACACCTCTCCTTCGTTTTATAATGTTTTCGCTAAGATTAGCTATTACCCAACTTCTAATCTCTTAATTATTATTTTCAAGCCAGTAAGATACCCATTGTTGAATTCTAACTCGATCTGTTTCTTGTAGAATTTCTGATAAATCTCGTTTCATTCGAATTCCAGCCCACGCATTATGTAAAGAAAAGGGTTCAATTTTTGACCCTATTGTCTCTTCATACCCTTCTAACCAACCTCTCTCAAATTCTTCAATTACAGATGGAGAATTTTCAAAAGGTGTACCTGGTTTAGTCGCCTCGATACGAAGAATGGACAAAGTCCGAGCTAGATCAAAACGATAATCCCCTCTAGAAGCATTGATCCAATCAATTACAGCTGTAATCTTCTCACCATCTGTTAGAACATTTAATGGATGGTAATCTAAATGAAGTAAAACATCTCCCTCTTTTGACCCCATAGCAAAAATTATGTCCAAGATTTCATTTTCATCAGTTGTATGTGGTGATAACCATTCTTCTGAATAAATTGCAAGTGTTTTTGGTAACGAAATAGTATGTATTGCTGCTTGAACTTTTCCAAATTGATTCCCTATTCTTCGCGCATTTTCAGGATGTTCGTATATTTCGCTAAACACCGTATGACCAGATACCCATTCCATCAACATTACAGAATATTCATCAACTATTTTTACTGAATAAACTTTTGGTACAGGGATGCCCTTATCCTCGGCTAATTGGATAATCTTTTTCTCCACTAAAAATTGTTGATTCCTTTGCTTAGACATTAAACGTAATGCATATGTTACTTCATCTGATACTCTAACTTTCCAAACTGAACTGTCTCTGCCACCTATAATTTTTTCGTATGATATAAATGAATTAATACTTAATTCTTTTAATATATTTTCGATATTCATACGATTCCCCTTTTTTATAATCTCACATAACTTTCTTATATTCTGTTTAATGCTATGAAAGTCCTTTTTATGTCTTTCAACATGTTAAATAAAGATGAAAAAAGCTAAAAAGCCAGCAAATAATACTGACTTTTTAGCTTCTTTGTTTATTTAATTATTAATCCCATTTCATATAATCATTATTGAGTCATTAATTTATGAATTTCATTAATATCAACCTTAAGAAGACGATTTGTTTTATTATTATATCCATAAACTACTTCTACATCTGAACCTTCTTGTTCAATCGCGATTCCTTCACTTTCACCAGCTTGCTGAATTTTTACGGATCCTATCACTTGGCCACTATAATTTATCAACGTAATTTTATTATTCGTGTAGTAATAAATGATGCTATTATTGACAGCTAACCCTTGAGGTACTCCTTGGTTTTTTATTGAAAATTTATTTATTAACTTTCCATTAAAATCAACAATATTAATGGTTGGATTAGCTTTATCATTAGCTGCCGTATGCACAACTAAATTATCAGAATAATTATCTACCGCTACTAAAGCAGAATTCCCTAGATTAGTAAGATCTATTGTTTTAACTACATAAGGGTTTTCATCATTAAAATTTACCTCAGTAATCTTTGTTGGATTCGTTCCTCCACCATTTGAAACATAGAAATTACCATTTTTTTCACGGTAGTCTATTTCAGAACTGTGACCAATTAAAAGAGGTGGGGATTGTTGTACAAGTACACCAGTTTTTGTATATTTTCTAATAACACCGTAGCCTTTACCAATATCAAAACTTACATAATAAAATCCATTAGCATAAGCTATTCCTTGCATATTATCTTTGCTATCAATCTCAAATAGTAAATTGCCTTTAATAACATTGAATAGCGTAGCTGCCATTCCTTCAATTGGAAAATAACTAAATACAAAAATTGCTGTTACAAAAATAAAAAGTTTATTAATATATTTTCTATTCATCATACTAACTACCAACCATTTTTCTTTTTTATAGTTTTACTCAAATATGGAAATTTACTCTAACAATTTTTAGTTCTTTGCCTTTATAGACTATGTTTAGCTAATTCAAATGTTCTAGTTGGCAGAAAGATGCTAAAAAGTATTATCATACTATTATTTATCGTCTCATTTCGACAAATATTAAAGCTTTTAATTAAGCAGCAATCTTTTAAAAGTTGTTTTCAATTATATTGTTTCTATTAAGAATACTTTAGTTGATTACAACTCCAGGATGCTCCCTTTCAGTGAGGCATGCCCTGAGCCAAGTCAGCAAGTCTGTGGGTTCTCAGCCTTCCTGCTATTCCCACAGGGGTCTCACACCTTCCACCCGAATTAACTTCTGTCTTTAAAATTAAAAATCTCAAAAACAACAGTCTTTGAGAAAATAGCCAAAACAAAAAAGCTGTCTCAAAAAGAAAATAAATTCCTTTTAAGAGTCAGCTTTCAAACAACTAAGCCTTTACATTGATTCCATATTTTTTAAACCACACATGAATTTGGTATAAATATGCTAACAGCTGTGGACCTGACATGAGCTGGCCATACCAAGGTGTTTTGAAAGAGTTACCTTCACTTTCTACTAAATGAGTTAGCTCATCTTTATCTAAAAATTCGTAAAGAGCTGAGCCTTTATCTGATAAACTTTCTTTTAATAATTGTACAACTAGCTTTGTATAAATTGGATTATGAGTTTTTGGATACGGGCTCTTTTTACGATACAATATCTCTTCAGGAAGTATACCATCTAACGCTTTTCGTAAAATACCTTTTTCCCTGTTTCCAAGCATTTTCATTTCCCATGGGATATTCCACACATACTCAACTAGACGATGATCCGCAAACGGAACACGCACCTCTAAACTTGCCCCCATACTCATTCGATCTTTCCGATCAAGAAGCTGTGCCATAAACCAGTTTTTATTTAAATAAAATAATTGTCTTCTTTTTGACTCTAAATGAGATTCACCTTCTAAGAGTGGTGTTTCCTTTACGGTTTCATCAAAACGATCTTGTACGTACTGAGCTAAATTCAGTTTTTCATTCCATTCATTTTTCAACAATTTTTGACGAGCTTCAGTTGAACGCATCCACGGAAAAGCCGACCGATTTAGATCCTCTTCTCGATGAAACCAAGGATAGCCTCCAAAAATTTCATCTGCACATTCTCCTGATAAACTAACGACAAAGTCCTTTTTAATTTGACGGCAGAACCATAATAAAGATGAATCAACGTCAGCCATACCCGGTAAGTCTCTACAGATCGTTGCTTCTTCTAATAAATTGACAAGTTCTTCATTAGATATTACACAACGCTTATGATTCGTTTCAAACGTGTTCGACATCAGCTCAATCCACGGGGCATCCGAATTTGGTTGAAATACACTAGATTTAAAGTATTTTTCGTTATCTTCATAATCAATCGAGTACGTTGTTAGTTTTCCTTTTCCTACCTCACTGTTATGATTCGAAGCGATGGCTGTAATAGCACTTGAGTCTACTCCACCCGAAAGGAACGTACAAAGAGGTACATCAGAAACAAGTTGACGCACAATTGCATCTTTCACAAGAAACCGTACTTTCTCAATTGTTTCATCTAATGAATCAGTATGTTTTTTACTAGTTACTTCCCAATATTCCCATATTTTTACCCCTTTTTTTGAAAACGTCATCGCATGACCTGGTCTTAATTCTTTCACTCCATTAAAAACACCGTTACCAGGTGTACGCGATGGCCCTAATCCAAATATTTCGGATAAACCTTCTTCCGTTAATTCAGCTTTCACATCTGGGTGCGCTAAAATAGCTTTTACCTCAGAAGCAAACAATAATCTCTTAAAATCTTCTTTATAAAATAATGGTTTAACCCCTAGCCGATCCCGTGCAATAAAAACATGATCCCTTTGACTATCCCATATTGCAAAGGCAAAAATTCCATTTAAGAAATCAAGGCATTTCTCTTTCCATTCTATATAACTAGTCAAAAGCACCTCAGTATCTGAGTGTCCTTGAAAAGTATAACCACGTTTTAATAGTTCTTTTCGGATGTCCTCGGTATTATAAAGCTCACCATTATAACAAAGCGTGTACATTTCTTCACCTTTCGCTTTATTCATTGGCTGCTTTCCGCCTTCTAGATCAACAACAGCTAACCGTTTATGACCGAAACCACAATGAGTTGATAGCCAAATATTGGATTCATCTGGTCCTCTTTTTGACAATGTTTCAGCCATTTTCTGTACTTTTACTGCCTCATTTTGAATGTTGACCCCATAATCAACCCAACCCGATATTCCACACATAATGAATTGACTCCTTTCAAGACACTATTAAAGCGCCTTATTATATGCATTAATCCTATATGCTATTAAAAACTAAAAAAATAGGTGCATATTTCATAAAAAATTTTGAAGCCTATCCATATTTGTCCATACCATTTGTCAAAAAATGCATAGTTATAAAATAGTAATGTTATGTCAATAACGAAAACAAGAAAGAATTACTTATTAAATTTGTATGTAAAGACAAAATGTCCGTATCACAACTTTTCAATCACCGTGGTTAAATACAATCTATTCAGTTTGCATTTAAATGGTAACTGGAGGTTACTATATGTCTCAAAAACACCGAATGAAATTATTTAAAGAACAGCCTCGTGCTTTTATTAATGGTTCTATTGAAAAAATGAATAAAGAATGGATTTTTTTTGATGAGGAAACAGATGAAGCTTTTTTACTTGAAGAAATAGTTGGTGAAGAATGCGAAATTGAACTGGATGAAGAATGGTTTCCCGTACTTCATCAAAAGGGAGAATTTATAGTTTCTCACCCAACAAGAAAAAAATTAGAAAATGGTGATACAATCCGCATTCACCAAAAATTACTTTACAGTTTCGAATTGTTATTAAAGAGCTTAAGTGACGAATCATTCTTTACTCTCGCTCATTTATTAAATAGTCATTCATTTTCTTTTTATGACTGCCTATATTGTCACAACTTTTTAGCATTCCAATCTGAGCAAAATCCTGCAGAAGGAGTTAATTTTCTAGTATTTGATAACAATGAAATGGTTTGTTCTGTCTATCATTTATTCCGGATCACTCCTGAAGAACAAAACCATCGATTTGAGTTAACAGAAGCAACAGGTCAGAGATATTTATTAACTCAACTTTCCTAAAAAATAAACCAACCTATTTAATAGGCTGGTTTGTTTTTTATTATTTTCCAAAAAGTTGAATACCCATTGGTAAACGGAATCCTAAATAAAGAAGCGTTAAAAATAATAGTCCAAAAATAACTGCAGGTACTAACATTTTGCGGCCTTTTTTTGATGAAATTGTAAAAAATTCAAAAATCCCAAGCATAATGATACCAGCAGTCATTTTGATATTATATAACATCATCAAATTACTTGGCATATTTGCCTTTGGAATTTTGATAAAAACATATAAACCCGTTCCAAGAATAGCAAAATAAATTAAGCGTAAAATCATATGTGGTACTTTTACATTCTTTCCTCTACTATATCCGTGTCCAACAAACAACGCTAATAAAACGCCAATAATCCAGCTGGCAATATGGAAATGAAGCACTGTATTAACCATCTTATTCCTCCTAAATCATATTTAGTCAATCTTATCATACCATAGAGGAATCCTCATAAAAATATGCTTATTTCATTTGAAATGTTATAATATTCAGTGAGATCAAAAAGGGGGAATTTACTCATGCTACAGACTAAATCAATCATCGAACAAACAGAAGCGTTTGGTGCAAAAAACTATCATCCACTACCAATCGTAATTACGAAAGCAGAAGGGGCTTGGGTAGAAGATCCAGAAGGAAATCGTTACTTAGATTTATTAAGCGCTTACTCAGCTGTAAACCAAGGGCATCGCCATCCAAAAATTATTGCTGCTCTAAAAGAACAAGCTGATAAAGTGACATTAACTTCTCGTGCTTTCCATAGTGATAACTTAGGACCTTGGTACGAAAAAGTTGCTAAATTAACAAATAAAGAAATGATTCTTCCAATGAACAGTGGTGCTGAGGCAGTTGAAACTGCTTTAAAAACTGCTAGAAGATGGGCTTATGATGTGAAAAAAGTAGAAGACAATCAAGCAGAAATTATTGTTTGTGAAAATAATTTCCACGGTCGTACACTTGGAGCAATTTCATTATCTTCAACTGATGAGTATAAACGTGGTTTCGGACCATTATTATCAAATATAAAAATTATTCCTTATGGTGATATTGAAGCACTTAAAGATGCTATTTCACCAAATACTGCAGCATTTTTACTTGAACCTATTCAAGGTGAAGCAGGTATAATCATTCCTAAAAAAGGTTTCCTAAAAGCTGCTTCTGAGCTTTGTAAGAAAGAAAATGTTCTATTTATTGCAGATGAAATTCAAACTGGTTTAGGTAGAACCGGGAAATTATTTGCTTGTGATTGGGAAGAAGTAATCCCGGATATGTATATTCTAGGAAAAGCACTTGGAGGTGGGGTCTTCCCTATTTCATGTGTTGCTGCAAACCGTGAAATATTAGAAGTATTCGAGCCAGGTTCCCATGGTTCAACATTTGGTGGAAATCCATTAGCATGTGCAGTTTCTATCGCATCTTTAGATGTTTTAGAAGATGAAGACTTAGTCAATCGTTCAAATGAACTGGGAAATTATTTAATGAATGAATTATCAACACTTCTAGCTCTTCCATTGGTTAAAGAGATCCGTGGCCGTGGATTATTTGTTGGAATCGAGCTTTCAGAACATGCACGCCCATATTGCGAAAAATTAAAAGAATTAGGTGTTCTTTGTAAAGAGACACATGATTATGTTATTCGAATTGCACCACCTCTAATTATTTCAAAAGAAGATTTAGATCTTGCAATCGAAAAAATCAAATCTGTATTTTAATTTTATTTAGCGATTAGATACTTCCATTATGTAGGATCTAATCGCTTTTTTTATACTCTCTTCTAAAAGATTGTTGCTTTTGAGATTTGTAACTTGAAAGACAAAAGTTGATTACAACGTAAAACGAGACTCCTGTGGGAATAGTGGGAAGGCTGAGATCCCGCAGCCTACCGAGGAGGCTAAAGCATCGCCTCACGGAAAGAGAGCATCCTGGAGTTGTAATCAACTAATTCATTCTAAAATAGCAACATAATTAACGAAAACAGCAATCACTAGGTGAAAAGACCTGTAAAACTAAAAACCTAAATATTTTGTTACAATGTAATGGTTAATTCAAAATAAAAATCTTGTAATATTTTGTAACTTCAACACTTCTTTTAGCGAAAGCCTTCTCATTTACAAATGATTTTGTATAATAACATTACATACATCGAGACACGTAGACATATTCTCCTATTTCTGAACAAAGTTGGTGACTATTTTGTTATTACTTGTAGTAGAAAAAAAACGTGCACTTATGGTATATTATGCAAGCCGATATGGATTTACAGATAAAAAGACAATTCTATGTAGTCAAGAATTGGACAAGCTCATCAATATGATTCTATTATCATCTTCTAATCAAATAAATGAACGTGCTTTCAGGTGAACAAAAGTAGTCGAGATTGACTAATTTGTCCATCTGTTTTTTTATTTCTAATAATAATTTATGCTACTTCTGTTTAAAAGCACCAAATAGGGCAAATAGGCATATATTAGCTATTATCAAAAAAAAAGGATGTTTAAAATGCCTGCAAGTGTTGGATTCGTTAATATCGTTAGTGTTGGTACTGGGAGTGTTATTAATATTGGGGATACTTATACAATCGCACCTCGAAGTGAAGCCAAGACTTTTGCGGGTGCTGGGTCTTTCAACACTGGTACTGGAGTGACTGTCTATAATAATAAAAGTATTTCTAATGTAAATGATTCTGATCAATTCGATCAAAATATTGCTGGGACTTTTTAGAATGGACTGGAAATAAGGATATATCTCATCTTAATTTATGTTTAATACTTATCTAAACTTTTGTGACGCTTGCATGGAAAGAAGGCGATCATTTGAATATTTATATACACCAAAACATTACGATTCAACAATTAAAATTAGGAAACTTAACGAATTCATCTGTTTTCCAAATTGGAAGTGCTGGAAGTATAAAAGCACAATCATTGACGAAAAACACTGGTGGTTTCACTCAGCCCGCCCCACCAGTTATTGAACCAGGGCAGCAAGTAATAACGTCTGAAACAAGTGAGGACTAAATAGAGATATCCTCACCTCTTAGGAGGTTTATTAATGGACCCTATTGCTTCACAAATTTATTATTTACAGCAATTAACACAAGAACAATCTGTAATCCTTTCTGCACTACAAGAAAGAATTCAACAATTAGAAAATGAAATAACTGAATTAAAAAATCGTCCACAAACCGTATTTGAAAAAGTTGAATATAAATTCGATCAATTAAAAGTTGAAAGATTGGAAGGAACTTTAAATATTGGATTAAACCCTTTACAAGCTCCTTCTATCGATGACTTTACTGTCGAAAACCAATCCATTCTAGTTCAAAAAAAACCTCAAATTAATGAGTTAAGCAATTACGTTACAGAAAGAATTCATAAGCATTTAGAAAATAATGCATGGTCTCAAATTAGGGGGCTCGAAGAATCAACAAGAAGTCAAGTGGATGACTTCTATAGGCAAATGATGATTGATGATATCCGAAATCAAATGGAAACAAGAATTCCTTATTACATTAGCCTTGTTGAAGATCATCCTGAATTTTCAGTTAACCCACTTAAATTTGGAGAAGAAATCACGGGGCGTATGCTTCAAGATATCAATCAAGCATTTATAGCTTTTCTTAACAATTTACCTGAAAACATTAGAAAGGGGAACAACTAATGAAGTTTAATGTTACAAATCACAATCTATGTGTCAATGATATTCATTTATTGAGTATTGCCTCTGCTTCTTTGTTATTAGTAGGAGATGCGTGTAACATCCTGCTTTCAGCTGAATTTGATACACCACCTGAAGCATTAATTGCTGGACCCTTTGTTCCATTGTCTCTAAGCTAATGGCCACTTGTTTACGAAATCTTAATCGGTTATCAGTGGTACAATGTATTGACTTCAATATCGTTATTATTGGTAGTGTTGTTCAAATCGGTGATGCTTTCTCCCTATCTGCTGATGCAAAAGCGCTTGCTTATCAAAAAAATGTTGCAGACTTTGTTCAATCAGATATTGAAAAAATATATGCTTCTTTTTATTCTCATGTCCCAGCTATTCCAGACCTAACCGATGACATTCAAGTTAGTTTTAACAATCCAAAACCAGTAATATCTGTAAACTCCATTTCTGGCCTTGCACTTTCAAACTCGGCAGTACTTATGATTGGATCAATTAACAGCGTATCAAATATTGTTCGTAACAAACATTTTCGTGATTTTAGTCAGGAAGAACATCCTGATACATCTATTTTAGATTGCATTTGAAAGGAGGTTACGATATGCCTACTTTTGTTGGAGCATTTTTTATACCAACTAATGAAAATAGTGTAATTGCTACAGGAGATTTAAATAACATCTCTCCAAAATCAGCGTCTAAAACATATACCGGAGCTGGAGGTAGTGTCACTGGAATATTCCCTGTTACGATAAGTGGAGCAAGTGCTACTAATACATTAGACGCTGATGTTGCGGATCAAGACAACATCGCTACATTGTAAAATAAAAAAACGTGGAAGATGAATGGTTCTCTTCCACGTTTTCCTATTTTCTACTCATATAAACAAAGTTTACGCGACTTATTTCCCTTAAAAATAACTTTTATAATTTAATAGTATGACCACCATCGAAAAAGTACAAATAACGTTCCTTCACTTCTTTTTCTAAGCTAGCTTCAATCGCTTTTGAATAGAGATCAATTTGAACACCATAACGTTTTTTTGCTTCCTTTTCAAGGGCACCTTCTTCTTGATATGCAGTTGTTTTGTCAGTTTTATAATCAATTAAGACAACTCCATCATCTTCAACAAGTAGTAAATCAATAATCCCTTGAATTAAAATCAATTCGTCTTCCTCTATCCAATTTGGATATAATTCAGAAGCAGAAATTCCATAACTAAAAGGCACTTCTCTTTGTATTCGTTTTGCATTTTTAACCTTTTGCCCTAAGAGAGTATGACAAAAAGCATAAATATTTTTTACATCAATTGCTTTTACTTGGTCGCTAGTTAGTAATTCTTTCTGAACCATTTCTTCCATTTGACCTTTTATTGAATCGATCGTATTAACATCATCGTAATTTAAGTACTGCATAACAGCATGTGTTGCAGTTCCAACTTCTGCAGCATTTAATTTCATTGATTCCATAAATTTCGGTCTAGAAAGCGTCATTCGTTTTTGTTTCATAAATTTCGGAGCAAACAGTTCTTCTTCCTGCATTTTTCGCTTTAATTCAGTAACAGACTGCTTTGGTCGCTCCAGAGTTGCTTGCAAATATGGATATTGCCATTGTAAACGTTCTTTCACACTATCCTCAATTTCACTCTTAGAAACTACTATCGTTTCTTTCTTTTGAATGCTGGTTAATACTTCTTCCTTTTCATTTAAGTATTCATCGGTTTCATCTTTCGTTAACGTTGATGAATCAATGACCTCAAAATGCCAGCGTGTAGGGTGTGATTTTATCTCCTCTAATGTATTCCAGTTTTCTTTCTCGTCTCTTAAAACGTTACTAGAATCATGACGAATAATCGAAGCACCAATCCAATCTAAATAACTCTTTGCACCAGAAATTACACTACGAGGAAGTAACCATTCCTCTGTATTTTCAACTTCTCGCCAAGAAGAAACTGATTTCTCAATGTCTTTTACTCTACCTACTAATATCAGTTTTTCTCTTGCACGTGTTAACGCAACGTATAAGATACGTAGTTCTTCAGATAATAACTCGTCTCTCTCTGTTCTTTTAATGGTTTCTTTTAATAAAGTTGAGGTAGATGTTCGGTAAACTGGATGTACATAATTAATACCTAATCCTAACTCTTTATGAAGGATTAATTTTGAAGATAAATCCCTCGTATTAAATTGTTTAGATGTATTAATGACAAAGACAACAGGGAACTCTAGCCCCTTACTTTTATGAATCGTCATCATTTGAACTATATTTTCTTGTTCACCAATTAAACGAACTTCTCCTAATTCCTCTCCACGTTCTTGCATTCGATCGAGGAATCGTAAGAACTGAAACAAGCTTCGGTAATTTGTTTTCTCTAAAACTTTTGCTTTTTCAAATACCGTCATTAAATTTGCCTGTCGCTGTTTTCCACCTGGTAAGCCACCTACAAAATCAAAATACGCTGATGATTTTAAAACTCTCCAAATAAATAGTGACAAGCTTTCACTTTGAACGATACTTCTCCACTCACTAAGTTGATCGATAAAACTTGAAAGAATACTTTTTACCCGTAAATTACTAAATTCTAGCTCATTATTCACTATTTTTATAACTGCATCATAGAAAGAGCCTTTTCGTGACTGAATTCGAATTTCAGCAAGTTCCTTTTCTGAAAGTCCTACGATTGGTGAACGTAATACTGAAGCTAAAGGAATATCCTGAATTGGGTTATCAATCACCTTTAATAAATTTAAAAATATCGCTATTTCAATCGTTTCAAATAAGTTATTACTCTTTTCTGCATACAAAGGAATACCCTGTGCTTTAAACTCTTCAATATACATATCCGCATTAGAAAGTGAACGCGCTAAAATCGCAATATCTTTATATTGAACTGGTCTCATACTACCGTTTTTTTCAGTTACAAGATACCCTGTTGAAACAAGTTCTTTCACTCGTTTTGCAACATAGCGTGCTTCGATTTGCTCTAATTTTTCTTCTATTAAACTAGTATTCATCTCTTCAGGATATTCGCTTTCCTCCTGAACTTCTTCATCAAGATCAGCTTTTGTTAAAAGGACTAGTTCACTCATACATGCATCATATGATGGGTAACTTGCGCCTAGTTTAAGCATGGCATCTTCATCGTAATCAATGCCACCTAGACTCTCACCCATTATTTGATTAAAAATATAGTTCGTTGCATCTAACACTTCCGCACGGCTACGGAAATTTTTCGATAAATCGATTTTTAACCCAGTTTCTTCATTCTTGTTCTTATAATAGGTATTATATTTTGAAATAAATAGCTGTGGTTCAGCTAGACGAAAACGATAAATAGATTGCTTCACATCGCCAACCATAAATAAGTTTCCTTCTGCTCCCTCACCACTTGTAATCAATTTTAAAATGGATTCTTGTACATAATTCGTATCTTGATATTCATCTACTAGCACTTCATGAAATTTTTCTTGATAAACTTTTGCAACGGCTGATGGGAGAAGCTTACCCTCTCCATTTTCATCCATTAAAATTTGAAGTGCAAAATGCTCTAAATCGTTAAAATCTAGAATCCCTTTTTCCATTTTGGCTTCTTGAAATCTAGATCTAAAATTCTTAACTAAATCAACAAGTTTGATTAATAGTGGTTGAAGTTCTCTTAGTTGTTCGAGATAACCAGAAGATGGACGTGAAAAATATTTTGTTAAAAGATCTGATATTCCCTTCTTCACATCATCCCTATACCCTTTAGCTAACTCTTTTTTCTGTTCATTACACTCGCCTTTTTTTATTGCAGCAATGCGTTTAAACTGGATATTTTGAAACTCATTTCGAATATCATCCCAGTTCATTTCGCTTAATCTAGCTAGTTTTTCTAGAGAAAAATATTCCTCTTGAAGTAAATCAACATATTTAATAGGACCATCCGGGCTGTTGGCTAGTTGTAATGCCTGTTCATATGAGGATCGAAAGGCTTGGATATCTTCTTCAAGATATTTTTTTAGTAATTGAACAAAAGGAAGCTCATCAATTGTTTTATCTTCTACGTCATAATTTTTAAGAAGTTGATCAAGAAATGCATTTGGATCGGGATTTGCAACCGCATGACGATATAATTTTAATATAAATTGTGTTAGTTCTTCATCATCACGATCACTTGTATATCGTGATACAAATTCAAAGAATACCTCGTTCGTTTCATCACTATATTCTTCTTCTAGCATTTCCTCTAGCACTTCATCCATTAATAGCTTAATTTCGATTTCTTCTGCAGTTCGAAAATTCGGATCGATATTTAATAAATAATAGTTTGAACGAATTACATCTGTACAAAATGAATGAATTGTTGAAATAGATGCCTTGTTTAAAAGAGCAATTTGCTTTCGTAAATGATCAGATGTTGGATTAACTTGGAGCTGATTTTCAAGCGCATTTCCTATTCGCTCTTTCATTTCTTGAGCACTGGCTTTTGTAAACGTTACAACGAGTAATTCATCAACATTAATTGGATTGTCTTCCCTAAGTACTTTTTGAATGATTCGTTCAACTAGAACGGCCGTTTTTCCAGATCCAGCTGCTGCTGCAACTAAAATGTCACTACCTTCCATTTCAATCGCTTTTAACTGATCTTCAGTCCATTGATTTTTTGGTGCTTTATTTTGTTCTTGACTCATTATTCGCCACCTCCTCAATCATCTTTTGTAATGCATCTTCATCTTTTAAAGGTGGTAAAATACGATATTCATTACCTTTTATTGTTTTATCAAATTGGCAAATAGATTGATATGAGCAGAATTTGCATGGTACATGATTTTTTTGCTGGTAAGGATTTGCTGTTACTTCCCCTGCTAAAATTTGTTCACCAGCTTCAGTAAATTTTTGTTTAATATAATTGCTCATTAAAGGATAATGTTCTTTATCAATTACCTTTGAACTCTTTGTATAGTTCCCATCCTTTTTTATAGCAACTGGGACAATGCTAGATGACCCTCCATCTTGATCTAACGTTCTGTCCATTAACACATTACTTTCTCGTTCACCAAGTAATAGACCATTCATCTTAAACTTTTTAAAAAGCTCGTCCTCAGCATCACTTTCATCTACTTTATTCCCTAAATCAACGATTGGATTTTGAACATGAAAATATAATACTCCTGCAGGATTTGCTTTTTGACCAGTAAGTGTTTGCGAATTTGTAATTGCTATATCTAAATAAGTTAGTAATTGCAATGCCAAGCCATAATAAACATCTGATAGTTTTAAAGCTTTATCTCTTGATTTATAATCAATAATTCTGAGATAATCTCCATTTTCACTAACTGCTTCATCAATACGGTCTATACGTCCGCCTAAGTTCATCTTCTTATTTTTACCGATTGGTAATTCATACGAACTTAATGTTTGATTTTTTCCAAACCCAACTTCTAAAGCAATTGGTCTGAACTCTCCAACTTCCTCTTGTTTACTCAAAATATAGGAAACTTTTGAAATAACAGATTGCATTTTTTTCTTTAAAAAACGATAGCGATTTGTACTATGCAATATATCACGTTGAAATTTTGGAGCAATTTCTTCGATTACTTCTTGAGCGAGTTTGTCACATTCATCCTGTGATAAATTACTCCAGCTTTTCTTTTCTCTCATTAAAGCTTCTCCAATAACCGTCAATGCGCTGTGGAAAAGTTGTCCCATATCAAATGCTTCAAACTTATAAACATCACGTTCTTGTAGCTGGAGACCAAATCTTGCAAAATGAGCATAAGCACATTGATGGAACAATTCAATACGGGAAACGGAACCTTGCAACTCTCCACCATACAACTCACTACTTAGTTCTTCTCCAAGTGAAATAGCAACATTATCATATGTGATACTACTTAAAGCTTTGAATAATTGATCTTTCCACTGTTCATCTTCAATTAACACATTGTAAATAGTCCACCATAAATCCATATTTGCACGTTCTTCTTGAACAACCCAATTTTGAGCTTGAAGAACAAGATTGGAAACAGCCATTTCCTTATTTGTTACATAAGACAATTGTTCTTCATGTGTACGCATTGAAATGTCGCCACTTTCAAAACGCTGCTGAATTGTTGGAAATAATCCTTTCATTCTAGCAATTAAGCTAGAAGGGGCCAACGCTTTTCCATCATCAGTCGTAAGAGGATAAGTTATCGTTAAGCGTTCGCTTGCTCTTGTTAAACCAACATACATATTAAAATTCTCAGCAAACAACTGATAGGTGCTTGTGGGAGCTACTTCAATTCCATTTTGAATTAAAAGAGTTCTAGCCTCATCACCTAATAATCCGTCTTCTCTAATTTTACTTGGAATAACCCCTTCATTAACCCCAATTACATAAGAACACTTCACATGCTGTAATCGGGAATGGTCAAAGTTTGCAACTGAAACTTGATCAAGAGAAGGAGGTACATTTGCAAATTGTAAAGATTGGATCCCTGTTTGAAGTAATTCAAAGAATGTCTTTCTTGAAATTTTCTCATCCCCAATTAATTCAACGCATTCATCAAGTAAATTGACAAATCCTTTCCAAACTTGTTCATGATCTTTACTTTCTAATAACCTACCTTGTTCCTCTGCTTCATCTCTTAATCGTTGCAGTTTTTCAGGCAGCTGAATTTCTTCAGTAAATTCATATAATGCTATGCACATTTCTCTTGTATTTTTAGCATTTTTCAACTCTGAAATAAGTCGTTGAACTGGTTCAACTAATAGAGCTCGATCTTCATTAATTTGTTCCTCAAACATCTTCTCTTCGTCCGTTACAGTAGCTTTGACACCATCTAGCGAACGATATTTCCGATACGTAAAGCGGTCTTCGCTTGTCCACTTTTTCCCTTGCATTCCGTAAGCAATACAAAAATTTTCAAATGCGTCAATTCTCTCGCGTCTTTTTTTCATATGGCTTTGTAGTGGATATAATAATTCTGTTTTATATGCCGTAAAAATAGCATCATATCTCCAATTTTTTTGGATAATGTCAATTACAGCTAGTAAAAGTCGATACATTGGGTGCTGCATCATCGAACGCTTTTCTTCTATAAAAATAGGAATTTCATATGATTGAAAAATAGTCGATATCAAGTGACTATAGTCATCACTATTGCGTAAAAAGATTGCAATATCTCGGTAACGATAACCTTTCTCTTTCACAAGACTAGTAATTTCCCTTGCAATCGCATCGACTTCAGCACGTTTTGTAACTGCCCCTATAATCGAAATATCTTCAGATTGTAGAAATGGTTTAATCGGACGAGAATCAAAATTTTGTTCAAGATGTTGTAGATCTTTTCGATGACCAAATCGATTTTCAGTATTCGTTAGTCGAACTTGCTCCTCAATCACTTGATTATTTTCATTTGCAAGTCCTAAAAGCTGTTGATAAAGTACTGCTGGTTTATAAAATAAGTGAAGCTCATTAGGTAAACCATTATCATACGCACGATCAATTGTTAAACTGAACTTTATCTCTTTACACACCTTCATTAACGCTTCTACAACACTTCGTTCCTGTGGTGCCAAGTCATAATAACCATCAATATAAACAATGCTATTTTTCACATATTCATTAGTAGGAATTTGCTTAATTAGTAAATTTAAATAGTCCTCTGAATCTAGATACTTATCTTTTACATGTTCCTCAAAAGCATCCATTACAATTCGAATATCATGTAGCTTTTGTTGTACGAACATTGTATTCTTAGACTGTTCTTGTTCTAATCGATGAATTATCTCTTGAAGAGCATCGGATGATACTTGAAATCCTTTAAATTCTGCCATCAACTTCGTTAAATCATCAAAAAAACCTTGCTGATTTGAAACATTTTTTAATATCTTCAATTCTTCTTTTCGTTCCTCAATGATCTTTCTTAAGAGAATTGAAATCCCCACATCACTAATATGAGTACGACTCATTCCACCAGTTTCTTGAAGAACCTTCCATGCTAAACGGGAAAAGCTAAATACTTGTGAGTTTAACATCCCTCTATTTTCTGCTTTTTTTACAAGCTCATATTCCATTTGAAATGTCATTTGATCAGGAACAATAAAAATAACTTTTTCATCATTATTTTTCATTCTCATACTAATATCATTTATACAAAAATACGTCTTCCCACTCCCAGCAGGACCTAGAATAAATTGGAATGACATATATGAACCTCCCTTACTAATGATCTTTTAATTTGGCTGTTTTTGTATACATTGTTGCTATTTTAGAATGCGCTAGTTGATTACAACTCCAGGTTGCTCCCTTTCCGTGGGGCGATGCTTAAGCCTCCTCGGCAAGCCTGAGGGGTCTCAGCCTTCCCGCTATTCCCACAGGAGTCTCGCACCTTCCATTGTAATCAACTTCTGTTTTTAAAATAAATAATCTCAAAAGTAAAAATCTTTTAGAAAAGAGACATCCATGCTAATAAAATTCACACCATGGCCCATTATAAAGAAGGAATTCACCTTATAATGATTGTCTTTTAAGATCTTATTTTCTGGGTAGCCTTTAATTTTAATGCTATTATTAGAAAAAATACTACGATATTCAGACCTTCCCAATAAAGAAAAGCCCCTTAAAGGAGCTTCGTTTCGTTATTTGTAAAAATCTATATTGAATTTCGATAATGGCCAATAACGTACATCTACCTTACCAACAATTTTATCAATTTTTACGAAACCAAACAAACGGCTGTCGTAACTTTTCGGACGATTATCTCCTTCTACAAAAATATACCCTGGTGGTACCACTGTTTTACCAGTAATTTCTTTTAACGTGAAATCTCCTGTAAAACTTCTACCATTTAGGTTCTTTTTATACTGATCTAAGTATGGTTCTGAATATTGTTTATTATTTATATATAAATGATCTTTCTTGTACTCAATCGAATCTCCAGGTAAACCAATAATTCGTTTAACATAATCTTCTTTTTTGTTGGCATGAAAAACAATCACATCGAACCTGTTTAAATCACTAATTTGATACCCAATTTTATTAATAACTAGTAAGTTACCATTCTGAAGAGTTGGCATCATCGATTCTCCATCAACGACATATGTTGAAAATAAATAATTCCTTACAAGAAACGCAATTACCAATCCAACAATTATTGCTTTACCCCAATCTAAAACAAATTTCTTCACCTTCACTCAGTGTCTCCCCTTTAAATAACGAATCGTACGATTACTCGTCAGAAGGTTGAGTTTGATCAGTGCCTGAGGGAGTTTTCTCATTGAAGTTCATTCTTTTTTCAATCACTTTTCCAACAACCCATAAAACTGCAATTAATATAAGTGTAACTGTTGCTTTCCTTGGACTATGAAAGACGGATGTGATGTGCTTTCCTAAATAACTAATTATAGCAATCAATGTAAATTTACCAAGTACTAATGCAATTATAAATTGTCTTATATTAATTTTTGAAATACCTGCAACAATATTAATTAAAAATGATGGCGAAAACGGAAAGCAAAACAATAAAAAAATAGGGCCAAATCCACGTTTTTCAATCCATTTAATTGCATTACTTGCTTTTGGATGTTTATTCAGGAAATTATAAAAGCGCTTTTGACCAAATTTACGAACTAAATAGAATAATAAAATAGAACCTAAACATGAACCAAGCCACGAATAAATGAAACCTAAAAATGGTCCAAATGCAACTGAATTTGCTAAAACAAATACAACCAGAGGAAGTATTGGAAAAAAAGCTTCTATTAATGGTAAAGATATACCAATTAGCGGTCCAAATCCTCGATAATGATCAATTAATTCTAAGAAATGTGCCTCTGTAAAAAATCCCTTTATACTATAGAAATCCATGAAGTAAGTATCTCCTTAAGCCCTTATTAACACTTAACTGTCTTACTCTTTACATTAACACATCTATTAATTATTTCAATAAATTCATTTAAATCCCTTTAACTTGATCTTAGAAATTTTTATTTCAGATTAAAATCGTTCTTTTTATCTAATTTTTCTCCTATATTATTTTTCATTCAAACTTAAATTTTTAAAGGCTGTACATTGTTCCTATTTCAGTATGTGTAAGTTGATTGGAACGTAGGGATGCTCGCTTTCCTTGGGGCGTGAGCTGAGCCTCCTCGTCGCTATCACTCCTGTGGGGTCTCAGCTTTCCCGCATCTCGCATCGGAGCCCGGCACCCTTCCGTTCCAATCAACTTCTGTCTTTTAAATTACAGCTTAAAAGCATCAATCTTAAAAAATGATCCTATTTAAGCTAGTTAGTAAAATTTTATTAAATAAAAACTTATCCTATTCTTTTGAATCAAAATAAAAAATCCTTATTCATTAAAAAAATAAGGATTTTGTTAAAAATAGGAACAATTTTAAAAGATTGTTTTTTATGATTTTTTAATAGGAAGTTGCTGATCATGAAGTTCATTGAAGCGACAGATGCGAGACTTCTGGAGCGATAATCAACTTATCACATTTTTTAATAGTATCAAAGTTTAAGAAAACAGCTTAAAAATATAATCATTACATTAAACCTGATGGTAGTCTTCACTTACTAACACATTTTTAATATATGTGTTGATTTCTTGATTTGGAATTAAGGTGTAATTCTTTTTGGGCTTGGATGGACTTTTCATTCGTTCTTCAAAAATTGCTCTTAAATGTGCTGTACGATATAACTGGTTTTCAAAAGAACCTTTCGAAATATCTAGTTCAATTTCTAATTCATTTGAAAACCGTACAATCGTTCGATTAAAACGTCCACCTCTAAACTGATTTACATGCTGATGAGAAATCCAAGTACATTCATTCTTTTTAGAGGAAGTTGTGGGAAAAACGAAGATTTGATTTGTTGCGCTTATCGCAATTGGTGCTTTATGGGAAATGGAAATCATTCTTTTTGTACCTTCTTTTCTTCCTTT
>Ga0187780_10000644_pt1 | contig 25621 bp, 23 predicted proteins | sample 1015_Q2_SP10_20__FD_132429 | JGI IMG/M metagenome (GOLD analysis project Ga0187780, IMG submission 132429) | Tropical peat soil microbial communities from peatlands in Department of Meta, Colombia - 1015_Q2_SP10_20_MG | ecosystem: Environmental > Terrestrial > Soil > Wetlands > Peat | place... | reverse complement strand
AGTTTGCGCGCGGCTTTGCGCCGGCCATAGATGAAAAAGAAAAACGCGGCCAAGCCGATGAAGGCCAAGGTGCCGCCAAACATCCAGATTTCATAGGAACGCAGAGAAGTAATTTGTTGGGCTGGGAAAAAGGCCAAGGCGATTCCCAGGAAAGTTGTCAGGAAGCCGCTTAAGCCGGCGGCAATCAGAGTCGTTTTGCTGTAGCGGCCGGGAGTGAACGAGCTTTGAAAGGCGATGCGCAGCAGAGCGCCGAACATGTAGAGAAAAGGAATTAGTTGCAGCACGACCGCGAGTGACAAGAGCTTTTGAAAGGTTTCCTGAACGCCGGCGCCGGTAAAGGAGAAATTGATAACTACGAGAATCAGCGAGACCGTGGCGTGAACGATGAGAGCCGCGTACGGCGTCGAGTATTTTGGATGAATCTTGCCGAGCCAGTCCGGCATGTAGGAATCAAGGCCGGCAACGAACGGAATGCGCGCGGAGCCGCCGAGCCAGGCCGAGCCGATGCCGGCAATAGACAAGCTGAGCATGAGAGCAAACGGCGCGATGATCCAGCCGATGCCCACGCGAGCGGACATGTGGCTGACGGCCTGAACGATGCCCTGAAGAACGTTGATGCTGTTTTTGCTGATGGCAACAAGCAAGGTCAACGTGGTGCCGATGTAAAGCGCGCCAGAAAGAATCCCGCCCCAGGCGACCGCGCCGGGAAGGGTTTTGCGCGGATTTTCGATTTCGTCGCCCATAACGGAGGCGAGCTCAAGGCCAACCAGGCCGAAGCAAATCACGCCGAAGGAGTTCAGGACGAAACGCGGGTTCGCAGGAATCCGGAAATCCGCGGCGGTCACGGAAGTTCCAAAACGAAGCCAGACAATGACGCCGAGGAGAATCAGGACACCGCCAGCGACGAACGTGCCGATGCCGCCGACGTTGTTGATCCACTTGCCGACGCCGAGGCCTACGATATTGAGGACGACCAGGATGATGAAAAGGACAAGCGAAGCCGTAAGGGCGAAGGAGCGGCTGTCGGCGAGCGAAGCATGAGCGGGACCGAGAATGAAGACAGAGACGCCCACGAAATATAGCATGACGGTGGGCACGTACATCATGTTGTTGGTCCAGTAGCACCAGCCGGAGAGAAAACCGTGGAAGTCGCCGAAAACTTCCTTGGCCCAGAGATAGACACCGCCTTCGCCGGGGTAGCGGTGGGCCAGTTCGATGACGGCGATTCCCTGGGGCCAGAAAAAAAGAAGAAGCGAGATGACCCAAAGCCAGACGGTGACGCCGCCGTTGGCGGCGATGGAAGGGACAACGTTGAGATTAAAGACAGCAACGACGAAAAGGAGAACGAGGTCCCAGCGGCCGAGGACGCGCTTGAGGTGCGGCGCCTCGGCGGCTGCGACTGCGGGATTCGTTGTGGCGACCGTATCCAAGAGAGATTCCTCGGTCCGTAAGATCATCCAGAGCGTAAACCCGCACTCTTAAAACCGCCCTTCGCGGCTCAGGGCAAGCAGGGTGCGGCACCCCGCCGCATCTCGCAGCAAGGAGGGACGCGCTAAAGCGCGCCCCTACAAAGGCGCGACAGAAAAATTAGTGGCCGACGGCACCGACGTGAGCGACGCCGCGATCCTGCTGCGCTGCTGTCAGAGCCGGAGCAACTTCTTCGAACACGGCGAGGTGCTTGTCGATGTCGGCTTCGGAGTGCTGCACGGAAATCGTCCACTGTTCGTCCCACCAGTAGGGCTGCGCGAGCACACCGCGGTTGACCATGGCGAACCAATAGTGGCGCCAGAGGTCCACGTCAATCTTGAGCCAGTCGCGGTAATTGCGAATTTCCTGCGGATAGAGCATCAGCGCGCCGTTCACTCCGGCGCTGGCGATGTACGCCTGCAAACCGGATTTCTTGATGATGGCGCGGTAGCCCTCGGTCAATTTGCTGCTGAGTTTGCCGACGTGTGTGTAAGCTTCGCGTGTCAGGACTTCGCGGAAAGTCGCAAGGCCCGCGGCCATGGCGACACGATTGGTGTTGTAAGTGCCGCCGTGGAAGACCTTGTGTTGCGAGATCAAGTCCATGACGGTGCGGCTGGCGCCAAAGGCACCAAGAGGCAAGCCGCCGCCAATGGATTTCGCCAAGCAAATCATGTCGGGTTTGACGCCGAAGAATTCGCTGGCGCCGCCCCAGGCGAGTTTGGCGCCAGTTTTCACTTCGTCGAAGATGAGCAGAGAGCCGTTTTTGTTGCAGATGTCACGCAGACCCTGCAAGAAACCGGGTTGCGGCATGCACAAGCCGACGTTCATAAGAATCGGCTCGAGAATGATGGCGGCGATTTGACCGGGATTTTCGCGGAAGCGGCGTTCGACGCTGCCGAGATTGTTGAAAGCGGCGATGACAACGTTGGCGAGAGAGGATTTGGGAATGCCGCCTCCACCGGGGACGGAGGTTGGCGCGTCGGGATCGCCGTAGTCTTCGGCTTTGGGCTTGACGCTGACGAGCGCGGTGTCGTGTAGGCCGTGATAGGCGCCTTCAAATTTCAGGATTTTGTCGCGGCCAGTAGCGGCGCGGGCGATGCGGCAAGCGTGCATGGTGACTTCCGTGCCGCTGGACCCGAAGCGCACCATCTCGACGGGATAGCGCTTGCAGATTTCTTCGGCGAGCTCCCATTCCTGATCGTGCGGCATGCCGAAGGTAGTGCCCTCGTGCAACTTCTGCTCGACGGCTTTGACGACCGCGGGATGGCAGTGGCCGGCCATGAGCGCGCCGAAACAAAGGTTGTAGTCGATGTATTCGTTACCGTCGAGGTCGTGAATGCGGCTGCCTTTGCCGTCCTTGACGAAAATGGGATACGGCTCGTAATGACGGTAATTACTGGCAACGCCGAGAGGGATGCGTCCCAGCGCGCGTTTGTGCGCCGCGGCCGATTTGTGCGTGCGCTTTTCGTAGGTGGCGATTTCTTTTTGCAGAGCGTCGTGCATTGTCTTACTCCGTGGTTGCAGGTCTGTTCCCTGCGGTCAGTATGGGCGAGGGTAAATTCCCGAAGGCCTTGGACCTGGGCTTGCGCGAATTTTTTCGAACGTGCGAGGGCACGGCCCTCGCGAGCCGCGCCGCCGGAATTCCGATTTAGCCAAGCAGACTGCTAAAACTTAAACTTCAAAGCAAACTGCACCAGCCGCGGGTCGCGGATGTGCAACACTTGCCCGAACGTGCTGCCCTGATTCGAAATGTTGCCGTCCACGGTATAGAACTGCGCATGATTCCAGACATTGAAGATATCCGCCCGGAACTCCATGTGGAGTTTTTCTCCCAACCCGGTCTGCTTGGAAAAGCTCATGTCCCAGTTGTTGATGCCGGGCCCGCAGCAAAGAGAGCGAGGAGCATTGCCGATGGTGCCAGGAGCCACCGTGGAATTCGTAAGCAGATTCGGGTCAAAGGCGAAGCCGGAAACAGGCTGGCAGGCCGGAGCGGTTGGATCCAATTGTTGGGCCAGCGGACCCGTGCCGGCCTCGCAAACGGTACTGCGGGGATTGACGGTCTTGAAGGGGCCGGCAAAATTCGGCTCGCCGGGGGCCTCGAAGTCGAACGTAGTGTCGAGTTGCTCGACATCACTTTGCGAGGTGATGCGAATCGGGAAGCCACTCTGAAAAGTGAGGATGCCGGACATTTCCCAACCATCGAGCAGTTTACCCTTGAAGCCGTCCATCTTGGGAACCGGCAAATCCCAAACATAGTTGAAGACGAAGCGGTGGCGCGCGTCATAGTTGGAAAGGCCGTAAGTCGCGTTGAAGTTCAAAGGGTTGAAGGCGCTTTCAAAGCTCGAAGCGTTATCCAAGGACTTGCTGAAGGTGTAAGAGGCCTGGAATTGCAGGCCGTGTGAGAAGCGCTTCTCAAACAAAGCTTGGAGCGAGTTGTAGTTCGAGTGGGCAATGGTGTCTTCGCTGAAAATACCGGAGAACACGGGCGCGCCACTGGCAACCGGGCAGCCTAGACCCGTGGTAGTCAGAGGGTTGCACAAAGGGGAAGAGTAGCCGCGGATGCCAGCCAATGTTATGGGAATGGCTGTGCCGTTGGAAGGCACGCTGACGACGCAGGGTCCAGTGGGATTGGCAACGATCGGACAGGGCACGTCCACTCCATTCGGGCCCATAACATAAGGCAAACGGAGGCTCTGGCCGGGATTGAGCATGAACTGATACACAGAGTCTTCGCCAAAGGGCCCGCAGTTCTGTCCCAGAGCAGCAAGATCATTGCAAGTGAACGGATTGCCAGGGTTCACTTCGTAGGTGGCGAGCAAGCGATGGCCCTGCGAGCCAACGTAGGCGATTTGGAACAGAATGTCGCCGGGCAATTCGCGCTTGATAGTCAAATTGTACTGTTCAGAATATTGGGAGCGCATGTTGGCGGGAAACTGCCCATAATAAATGCTGCCGAGGAAGCGCGACCAATCCAGAGCCGTGCCGCGCGGTGGATTCAGGATACCGGTGAACGGGTTGGGAAACACGGTGCCGTTCTGCTCAATGTAAGGGGTTTGGAGAAACGGAGAAGGAATGAAGTTGCTGCCACCGAAGGGGGGCTCCGCGCTAAATTGCTCGAGGACCAACTGCTCGATGGGATTGTAGAAAATGCCGTAGCCGGTGCTGACGCTGGTCTTGCCGGGCCCGCCAGTTAACTTGGCTAACCAGCCATCGTGAGCACTAGGGCTCCAGTTCAAGCCGAGCCGCGGAGCGAAGGACTTGTAATACGTATTGGTAAGACCGGCCGGAACAGTCTTGTCGCCGGGGAAAACCAGACCAACAGGAGTGACCCCTGCCGCGTCGCAGCCAGCTTCGCCGGGACCGAACTGGGCAAAAAGCGGATTGTTCGGGTCGAGGCTGCACGGGTAAATCGTGGAACGCTCTCCCGGCCGGAAGGTCTGAACCTTTTGGCCGATGTCGGTAAGCGGCGTGTTCATCTCCCAACGGATGCCGTAGTTGAGCGTCAGGTTGGGCTTCATCTTCCAACTGTCTTGAGTAAATAAATAAAGGGACTTGCTGCGGACGAGCTCATGCTGGGCTGAACCCTGAGCCATGCTGTTGGCCAAGCCAAGAAGATAGTCAGGATAAGGCGAGGCATAACCCAAGTCGTCACCACTGATGGCGGTGCAACTGGCGGGCTGAGGCTGGCTCGGAGGCGGGCAGATGTTGGGATCGCTGTTGAAAATGATCTGGCCATTGACGTCAAAATAGAGCAACTGGTCAAACATCTGGTAGCGGAAGTCACCGCCAAACTTGAAACTGTGATTGCCGACGATTTTGCTGTAGTTGTCGCTGAATTGGTAAGTATTGCCAACCTGCGGCAATTGCCCGCCGTAGTTGTTGCCAATAGAGAATCCGCCGTTTAACTGAACGAAGGGGACGCCTTCCTTGCTGGCTCCAAGACCGGAATGGATACCGCAATCTGCGGCGCTCTTGATGGTGCCAGCCTGGATGGCGGCGGCGCAGATTGCGTTTAGGGTGGGCGTGTCGCTGGTGCCATTAAAGCAAACGCCTGAGGCTGCGGGAAAGGCAGTGCTGCCGATGCAGGAGTTCACGATCGCGTTGGTCCTGGTCGGGGTATCGAATTTCAGCTGGCCTTCGCGGAAGTAGCTAAAGCGGAACTCGTTCACCGAGGTCGAGCCGATGGTCGAAGTGTGAGTGACGTTGACCTGCTGAGTGCGGGTGGCGTAGGCGCCGGGGAAGTTGCCCAGGGGAGCGCCCTCCGCCTGGAATTTGGCGAAGGGATCGACGGTGTAATCGTCGTCAAAATAATAGTAGGCAGCCAGCTTCTGATTGCTGTTGAAGGAGTGGTCGATTTTGATCTGGAACTGGTCGCCGCGGTCCGTCTTTTTCGGGACTGTGACCACCTGACTGTTGGCTCCGCCCGCGCCGGGGACGTAGTTCAACAAGCTAACAGCCACAGGGTCAAAGCACTGCGAAGGAATCTGGTTGGTGGGGAAAAGGCTGTACTGCGGGAGAGCAGGATTATTGTATGGAATCCCCGCCGCTTTAGGGCCAAGCGCAGCGGGAAGGGTCCCATTGATGACGTCATTGAGCAAAGCCTGCTGGTTCGCGTTGAGGGCGGGATTGGCGTTTCCGCTTCCGCAGCGATCCTGCAGCACACTGGCGACGGTCGGATCGATCAAAGAACCAGCAAATGAGGCGCCGCTCGAAAAATCCCCGGAAACGTCAGTGGCCGTAGGCACCGTAACGGGTTGGGACACGATCCCCTGAACGATACGGCGGCCCTCATAAGAGCCGAAAAAGAAGGTTTTATCCTTCTTGATGGGGCCCCCAAAGGTTCCGCCGAACTGATTTTGTTTGAAGGCCGGCTTGGGTGCAGGAGAAAACGTAAAGGCGTGGGCGTTCAGAACGTCATTGCGGAAGAATTCGTAAAAGCTTCCATGCAGATCATTGGTGCCCGATTTGGTGACCACATTGACCACGGCTCCGGAATTGCGCCCGTACTCGGCATCGAAGGTATTGCTGATCACGCGGAACTCTTCAATGCTGTCCGGCGAGGGTTCAATCGCGGGAAGATTGGCAAAGAGGTCGTTGCCATCGCCACCGTTCACAGTGTAATTGTTGGCCCGGCCGCGTCCCCCGTTTACGGTGACTACACCAGCCTTGTCCGAGCCGTAGAATGTGTCGTTTCCGAGTTGCGATTGCACGCCAGGCTGCAGTTGAAGCAATTGGTAGACATCGCGCTGGTTCAGGGGCAGCTGAGTGGAGGAACGCTCGTTGACGACGGCTCCGAGCTGAGTGGAAGTGGTGTCCACCACCGGAGGAGCACCAGTCACTTCGACGATATCGGTGGAACCGCCGACCTGCAGCGTAATGTCCACGGCCACGACTTGATTGAGATCCAGAGCTACGCCCTTGCGGACAAATTTCTTGAACCCGGCCTGGTCGACGTCGACTTCGTAGCTGCCGACCGGGACTTCTAGGAAAATATAATCGCCGTTCGCGCCGGTTTGCACTTCGCGGGTGGCGTGCGTGGCTTCGTTAATCAGCATGACTTTGGTACCGACCACGGCGCCTCCGCTTGAGTCCGTGACCGTGCCGCGGATGCGCCCGCCGGTGCTCTGCGCAAAAGCAAAGGGCGCCGCCATGAGAATCAAAGCCGTCGCAACGACCATGTACAGGATGCTGCGGCTACACGAAGAACGAAGCCGCCGAAGAAATATCGTGCCTTTCATGAACTAACCCCTTGCCACAAAGACGCTTCGAGGATTGCATCTTCGTGGTTGCCCCTGCCCCTGAAACCTTACTATAATCCAGCAAACTTAGAGAAAGCCACAAAGCATGTCAAGCAGAAAGAATGTATCGAACGCATCGGCAAAGAGCAACTCCCTTCGTCCGCTGCGCATCAGTGAAGTGGCCCGCCGCGTGGGAATTTCCTCTTCGGCGTTGCGCGCCTGGGAAGCGCTGGGCCTGGTGACGCCGCAGCGCACCGAGAGCCGGTACCGCATGTATGGAGAAGCGGATGTGCGCTTGCTGCAACGGGCCATTTTTCTGCGCCGCGCCCGCGGATTGAACCCCGCAGCGATCGTCCACGTCCTGAAGAATCAGGGGGTGGTCTCGCATCCGGCGGAACGCCCACTTCTGCCCGGGCAGCGCTTTCGGCGATTGCGCACGCGGCGCGGCCTGTCTCTTGCGCGGGTCGCCAAAGCGACGGGAGTATCGGTCGGCTTCCTCAGCGCGCTCGAGCGGGGTCAGATGCGTTCGTCGATCGCCACGCTTCGCCGCATCGCGCGGTTTTATCGCACCAATATCCTTTCCCTTTTCGAGACCGCCGGCGATAATCCGCGGCTGGTTCGACCATCGCAACGAAAAATTCTGGAAACTACTCCCGATGTCCGGATGGAACTGCTGGCATGGGGCAATACGGCGATGGAGCCGCACTTGTTCCGCGTCAAGCCGGGCGGAGGAAGCGGCGAGTCATATTCGCACGAAGGCGAAGAATTTCTCCACGTCCTTCGCGGGGATTTCGAGATTTGGCTGAAAAGCGGCGAGCATTATCACTTGAAGCCGGGGGACAGCCTCTATTTCGAAAGCACGACTCCGCACCGATGGAAGAACCCAGGCCGCAAGGAGACTTGGGTGCTGTGGATCAATACGCCGCCGACATTTTGAGACAGGAGCCTTTCTTGCAATGAACATGCGCCGCGCTCGCTTCTTGTTTCGATTCATTGCCTGCTTTCTCGGAATCGGCGGACTTGCGGCTGCACAGGGGCTGATCGTCGAACCGGCGGACATCATCGTCATCCATGGCCGCGTTTATACGGAAAATCCAAAGCAGCCCTGGGCGCAAGCTGTTGCCATTCACGGTTCGAAGGTCGTCGCGGTGGGCGAGGACGCCGCGATTGAACGAATGCGCGGCATGGGCACGAAGGTCATCAACGCGGGCGGAAGACTGGTTCTTCCCGGTCTAGTCGATTGTCATATTCATTTCCTGGAAGGCTCACTGAGCCTGGGCCACGTAAATCTCGAGGGTGCCAAAGACATTTCTGAAATTCAGAAGCGATTGCGAGACTACGCTGCGGAACACCCTGGCGATGACTGGATTCTGGGTCAAGGCTGGAATTATGCGATGTTTGGCGCGGAAACGCTGCCACATAAGAAACATCTCGACGAACTTTTCCCCGACCGTCCCGTCTTTCTTACAGGTTATGACGGGCACACTTCCTGGGCAAACTCAAAAGCTCTGGCACTTGCCGGTATTACGCGAGAAACGCCCAATCCTGCCAACGGCATCATCGTTCGCGATCCGCAAACTGGCGAGGCTACAGGCGCCCTCAAAGAGGCCGCGCAGCATCTGGTTTCCAAGCTGGTGCCGGAGCCGACTCGCGCCGAAAAGCTTCTAGCTCTGCGCGCGGGGATGAAATGGGCAAATGAGCATGGTATCACCCGAGTGCATAGCGCCGGCGGTGATTTCGAGATTCTCGATCTCTTCGACGAAATGCGGCATCGCGGCGACCTCAGCCTGCGCATGTACATTGCGTATTTTCTCGATCCCCCGGAGCTCCGGCCCAAGGACCTCGATGCAATCGAAGCGGCGCGCAAGAAGTATCACGACGATTGGATTGATGCCGGCGCCGTCAAATTCATGGTAGATGGCGTCGTGGAATCGCACACGGCAGCGATGCTGGAGCCGTACAGTGACGACCCTTCTCTACGAGGAAAACCATTTTGGGAAGTGGCGAACTACAACGCCGCAGTAGTGGATTTGGACAAGCGCGGATTGCAGCTTTTCACCCACGCTATCGGGGATTACGGCGTTCGAATGGCGCTCAATGCATATGAGAACGCCGAACAACACAATCACAAACACGATCATCGCCCGCGTATCGAACACATCGAGACTGTTACCGCCGCCGACATTCCGCGCTTCGGAAAACTCGGCGTGATTGCCAGCATGCAGCCGCTTCATTCGTACCCGGATTCGGATACGCTTGACGTTTGGGCGCGCAACGCCGGGCCGGACCGCGCCTCCCGTGCCTGGGCGTGGAAGAGCATTGCCGATCAGGGAGGACACCTGGCCTTCGGAAGCGATTGGCCAGTCGTTACGCTCAATCCCTGGGAAGGGATCCAAACCGCCGTGACGCGGCAAACCACGGAGGGCACGCCTCCAGAAGGTTTCGACCCGGAACAGCGTCTGACCGTTGAGCAAGCCGTCGACGCGTACACCCTGGGCGCGGCTTTTGCCGGACGGCGGGAAAAAACCGAAGGTTCCCTGGAAGTGGGCAAGCTCGCCGACCTCGTCATCATTTCGCAGAATATTTTTGACATCAATCCGCATAAGATTGGCGCCACAAAAGTGGTGACCACCATTTTGGGTGGACGGGTGGTCTATCAAGCGGATGAAAAGTAGGCGGGAGGAAGGATGAAAGCTCGCAGGTTGCTTCTGGTTGCTCTCGCGCTTGCCGCAGTGTTTGGCGGGTGCAGGAAAAAAGAAGAGTCGCTGAGTCTGTTGGTGTGGGAAGGCTATGCTGACGAATCAGCTGTGCACGCATTCGAAGAAAGCCATCATTGCAAAGTCAGCGCGTCCTATATGGGTTCGAGCGACGAGTTGGTGGCCAAACTGCGCGGCGGCAGCGCTTCGAACTATGACGTGATCTCGCCTTCGAGCGACGTAGCTTCCGCGATCACACGTACTGGCCTTGCGGCGCCCCTCGACCTTTCGAAGATTCCCTCGTATTCGCAGCTCTCTTCCAAGCTCCGGGATCTGCCGCTCGTCAAGGCCAACGGCCAGGTCTACGGCGTTCCGTTCATGTGGGGGCCGAATCCGCTCCTCTACGACACGACTGTTTTCGCCCAGCCGCCGGATTCGTGGGCGATTTTCTGGGATCCCAAGTACAGAGGGAAAATTTCCGTTTGGGATGATCTTTCCACGGTGTACATGGCCGCGCAGATTCTCGGCTACGACAAGCCCAATCCCTCGCAGCTCTACAATCTGAGCGACGAGCAGCTCGCCGCCGTTAAAAAGAAATTGCTCGAACTCAAACCCAACATTCGCAAGATGTGGACGACGGGCGGTGAACTAACAAATCTGTTTGAAAACCACGAAGTCGTGCTGGCCATGGGCTGGCCGCTCAATACCAACGATTTGCGCAAAGCGAATTTCCCTATCGGTGAGACAATTCCCGAAGAAAACACGACCGGATGGATCGATCACCTGATGATCACCGCCGACAGCCAGAGCAAGGAGCTCGCTCACGCCTTTCTCGAATACATGATCGAAGCCAAGACGCAAAAATTGGTGACCGATCGGACGCACTACACGCCCGCGAATCCCAGCGCAGCGCAATTCCTCACTGGGGACGAGATCAAGGGTCTGCACCTCGACAACCCTGACGCTTACATGCAGCGAATTTACTTCTGGCAGGACGTGCCCCGCCGCGACAAATACAACGAAATGTGGAATGAGGTCAAAGCTGCGCAGTGAGCGCTTCGGCCGCCAATTCGCCCGAGCAGGCTTCGAACTCAACTGGAGCCTTGCTCGAGGTGCGTGGCGTGGCCAAGCGCTTCGGTTCCACTTATGTTTTGAAGAACATTTCGCTCAACATTGCTCCCGGTGAATTCCTTACTCTTCTCGGCGAAAGCGGTTCCGGCAAAACCACTCTTCTTCGCTTGATCGCGGGATTCGAACAGCCCACTTCAGGCGAGATCTGGATGGGCGGTGAACGCCTCGACACCCTCCCACCGTACAAGCGCCGTGTGAACACGGTTTTTCAGCAGTACGCACTCTTCCCTCATCTCAGTGTGCGCGACAACGTTGCCTACGGCCTGCGCGTCAAGAACACTCCCGCCGCCGAAATTGGCGGGCGCGTCGACGAGGCACTGCGCATGGTGAAAATGCAGGATTTTGCCGGCGCGCGACCCTCGAAGCTCAGTGGCGGCCAGCAACAGCGTGTCGCTCTGGCACGCGCTTTGATCAATCGCCCGCAACTCCTGCTCCTGGACGAACCCCTTTCGGCCCTCGACGCAAATCTGCGCATGCAGATGCGAAGCGAACTCAAGTCGCTGCAGCGCGAAATCGGCATCACCTTTCTTTTTGTCACGCACGACCAGGAAGAAGCGATGGCCCTTTCCGACCGAATCGCGCTGCTGCGCAACGGCGCACTCGAGCAAGTCGCTTCGCCCCGTGAAATTTATGCCCACCCAGCCACCGCGTATACCGCACAATTCATTGGGCAAACGAACCTGCTGCGCGGCGAAATCCTTCGGGGAATCGCGACGTGCGGCGTCTTGCGCTGGCCTCTCGAAGAGGCGGACGGACCCGCGACTTTCTCGCTTCGGCCGGAAGCGATTCGCCTTTGCCCCGACGGCAAGCGGCAAATCACGGAAGTGAAATTTCGCGGAACCGTTCGCCAGCAACTCTATGGCGGCGCAACGGAACTGCTTGAAATAGAGTGCGGCGCAGGCCAGTTTTTGCGGGTGCGCCTGCCCGCAAGCGGGCCGATGACCGGCGAAAACGAATTTATTTTTTCCATCGCGGACGCCGTCCGCGTGCAGGAGTGAACGAACCCGACGCACACAATGTACTCCCGCGCATACAAATCGCTGGTCTCGGTCCCCCCGCTTCTCTGGGTTGCGCTATTCCTCTTGCTCCCGTATGCGCTCATGTTTGCGCACAGTTTCTGGGCGGTCCATGAAGGGGTAATCGTTCATCACTGGAATCTGGAAAACTACAAAACGTTATTCTCGATGCCGCTGTACGCGGAAGTTCTGTTCCGCACGATGCGGATTGCGGCCTCGGTGACGATCTGCTCGATCCTGCTGGGCTATCCGCTGGCTTACTTCTTGTCATTTCATGCCCGAGCAAGAAAAGAGCTCCTCTACCAGCTTGTCATCGTGCCGTTGTGGGTCAGCTATCTTGTCCGCGGATACGCGTGGAAGACGATCCTCGGTAGCGACGGCGTTCTTAACGGTTTTCTCCAATATTTCCATGTCACGCACGAGCCGGTCGCTTTTCTCCTTTACAGCCCGTTTGCGGTTGTTCTCATGCTCACGCACATTTACACGCCGTTTGTTTTTCTGCCCATCTATGCTGCCTTGGAGCACATTCCCCGGCCGCTCGTGGAAGCCTCGCACGACCTTGGCGCAAACTCCTTTCAAACCTTCTTCCGCGTCATCCTTCCCCTCTCGATGCCGGGCCTGCTTGCGGGCGCAACGTTTGCCTTTCTCCTGACTCTCGGTGACTTCCTCGCGCCTCTGCTGGTCGGTGGTCCTTCCGGCACCATGATCGCTAACGTAGTTCAGAGCCTTTTTGGCGCCGCTTTCGACTGGCCTCTGGGCGCGGCCATTTCCGTTTTTATTTTGGTGCTCACAATCTCGCTTTTGTTTCTCAGTGAGCTTCTTGAAAAACGCTGGGTGTACAAATGAGCGCCACGTCCCCAACCCGCCGTGCCCCGTTTCTTGCGCTTTACTCGATACTGGTTTTTGCCTTCATCTACCTGCCCATCGTCGTGCTCATCGTGTATTCCTTCAATCGCGGAGGCGTCGGCGGATTTCCGCCGCGCCAACTCACATTGAATTGGTACGTGCAACTTTTTGCCGATGGCGCCATCTGGGATTCCGTGCTGAACAGCCTGATCGTTGCGACCGCGAGTGTTGTGCTTTCTCTCACTCTGGGTTTGCTGGCCGCTCTTGCGCTCGATCGCGCAGCTTTCCCAGGCAAACCTCTCTTCCGCCGCCTCGTGCTTCTGCCGCTGATTCTTCCCGGCATCATCACCGGCCTTTCGCTGCTCATGTTCGCCGTTTTTGCAGGAGTGCAGCTCAGCTTGATCACCGTTTTTCTCGGCCACGGCACGGCGCTTATTTCCGTCGCGACCACCGAACTCTTTGCCGGCTTGCAGAAAATGGACCGCGCTCAGGAAGAGGCTTCGCTCGACCTCGGCGCGACGCCCTGGCAGACGTTTTGGCGCGTGACGCTTCCTAATCTCAAACTCTCGCTGATCGCCGCAGGTCTGCTCATCTTCACTCTCTCGATGGATGAAATTGCGGTCACTTTTTTCCTCATTGGCCGCGATAATACCTTGCCGCTCGAAATCTGGGGCCGTCTCCGCCGCGGCATCACTCCGGAAATCAACGCCATCTCTACGCTGATTTTTGCAGTCTCCGTGGCCCTCATCGTCATCTGGTACCATGTGCGCACGCGCAGCCTCGGCACTCAAGCGCAGGAGCTGATTGAGCCTCCTTAGGAAAGCGGGAGAACGCTCGCGGGCGACCCCGCTAATTTTGTCGCATAATGGGCTGCAGGTGTTTCGCTGGAAGCTCATCCAACGCCGGAGGAACGATGGCCGATCACCTAGACGACTTTCAGAAATTCCGCGCCGACTTGAACGAGGAAATTCTCGGCTGCGGCCATCTTGGCATGAAACGTTTCTTCGCGCTCGACCATCAGGCCTACGAACACGGTCCCCTCGGTACAAAGACGAAGGAGCTGCTCGGCCTCGTCGCCTCCGCCGTGCTCCGCTGCGACGACTGCATCACCTATCATCTGGTCCGCTGCGGCGAAGAGGGTTGGAAGCGCGAAGAGGTTATCGACGCCTTGAATGTTGCATTAGTCGTAGGCGGCTCGATCACCATTCCGCACGTCCGCCGGGCTTTTGCCCGGATGCGCGAAATCCAAGGCTTGGAGCCGTAAGAGTCTGCTGAAAGATGAACGCAACCCCTAGCCCGGCGCAGATACAACCTCAAGGAAACGACACATCCTTGCGCCGCAGCGCTCGCTCTTGGAATTTTTTCCGACTTGTTCTTGGCGTTGGTGGGGCCGCCTTCGTAATTCTTCCGGTCACTTCGGGAAATAACTATGTGCTCTCCGTCGTGGGCTTGGTCATGTTTGTGGCTGGAATTCTTCTGCCGCCAACAAAGCCGCGGACCCGCGTTGATGCGAAAGCCCAGGAATTGGGCGCCATAGCGGTTGTCCATGGAGGACGTATCCGTTTCAAGAACTCTCCTTCCGCTGTGCAGGTTCGACTCTTCGTTGGCGCCGAGAGGGTATCGGTTTTGGACTCGAATCTCCACTCGCTCTTTGAGATTCCGGCTGCGGAAATCCTCTCGGCGCAAGCCGCGCAAAGGGAGAATCGTTGGGTTCTCGAACTCAAATGGGCTACCTACGCCGCGAATTTCTTTTATCGAGGAATCTTAGCCGAGCGTCGCGCGTGCAAAGCCGAAAGCGCGGTTCGCCTTATCACGCAGCCTGCTGTCTCTACTCCGTTGCGGCGCCGCGCCGCCGGAGCCTGATTCCTTTTTCCTTTAATTTTTGCGTCCGAGCGCGCGTTTCGCTCATTCTGTGTCAAACTGTAGGCATGGCACGTGGGTGGGAAAGCAAGGACGTGGAATCCCAGGTGGAAGCGAATAAGGCCCCGCAGCAGAAGGCGGCTGCCGGTCCTAAGACCCCCGAGCAAATCCAGCGCGAGCAGCAGCGCAAGGATTTGCAACTGTCGCGGACGCGCGTCATGAATGATCTTGCCAATGCGACACATCCCAACCATCGCAAATCTCTCGAAGCCGCCCTTGCCCACCTCGAAAAGAAAATCGCCGAACTCGAATAAAGAACATTGCTGCGCACGCGATTCGAGGGCGTTGCTGTAATTGGAGCCAAGGCACTTGAATCTCTAGGGGGAAGCAGTATTGTTGACTCCATGCTTCAGTCCGATGTCGGCAAAGGTCTACCCGCCGTACAACCATTCAGGGTAGGTGTTGTTCAGGCCTCATCCGTCGTTTTCGATCGAGAACGAACTCTCCAGAAGGTCCGCCATCTGGCGCTCGAAGGAGCGCGTAAAGGCGCGCAACTTGTCGTCTTTCCGGAGGCATTTGTCTCAGGCTATCCGCGAGGCCTCGATTTTGGTGCCGTCGTGGGTTCGCGCTCCGAACAGGGCCGCGAGGACTTCCGCCGGTACTGGGATAGCTGTGTAGATGTTCCTGGCCCTGCCGTGCAGGAACTCGCCCGGGTCGCCTCTGAAAACGGCATCTATCTTGTAATTGGCGTCGTTGAACGGGACGGAGGCACGCTCTATTGCTCGGTATTGTTTTTCGGTCCGGACGGTGCCTTCTTGGGAAAGCATCGTAAGATTATGCCAACCGGATCGGAGCGACTGGTGTGGGGTTTCGGCGATGGTTCCACGATGCCGGTGTTTGACACTCCCCTTGGCAAGCTCGGCGCAGTCATTTGCTGGGAAAACTACTTGCCGCTGATGCGCGCAGCAATGTATGCGAAGGGCATAGAAATTTATTGCGCTCCGACGGCCGACGCGCGCGACTCCTGGATTGCTTCGATGCGTCATATTGCAGTCGAAGGACGTTGCTTCGTTCTATCCTGCAATCAATTTAATCGCCGCGGCGACTTTCCTTCGGACTATCGTTCCATTTACGGGGAAGACCCAGAGACCATCGTATGCCGTGGCGGGAGCTGCATTGTAGACCCGTTCGGTAATTTTCTCGCCGGACCAAACACGGAATGCGAAGCCATCCTGGTCGCAGAGATCGACCGTGCTCAAATCATTCGCGGGAAGTACGATTTGGATGTCGTCGGCCACTATTCGCGGCCGGATATCTTCCAACTACAGGTTGACATGCGAGCGAAGCAACCGGTGAGCCTTTGCGGGGCCGAGACCGTAGAGAAGCAAGAGTCCACTCGACCCGTAAGCCAGGAGAGTGCCCGTTCAGCCGACTGATAGCCCCTGCACGTTGGCTTAGTCTGTGAACACCACTCCCACTGCCACGCGCCCCTTTTCCGCCGCGCTGTCAATTCGCACCACGTATCCCCGCAATTTCATCGACGCCGTTCCATTCGGCCCCGGAGCCTCCATGGTCACCTGCAATTCCGATTGTAACTGCGGCAAATGCTTTAACGAAATCAGCGCGCCCTGCAAGGAAAGGTCGCGAACAACGGTTTCTTCTTCGAATTCCTTTCCGCCCTCCGTAAGTCCGCACACTCTTGCCCGGAATTGCGCCTCGCGCCGCAAAGCTGTGCGCGTACCCGGCATGTGGGCCTGCACGGGGTCGCCCGGTGCGCCCAGCGTAATTACCATCCCTTCGCTCGCGGCAAAAACCGAATCAAATTCTTCGCGCGCCTGCCGCAAAGTCAAATCCAGCATGCGGTCCGTCGAATCCGGGTCGTGGTGGAACAGCACCAGTGTCTTAGCTCCCGCATCTCGCGCGGCTTTTACGCCCTCGAGCCACGAAGAGTGCCCCCAGCCCTTTTTCGATTTTGCCAGTTGTTCGGGAGTGAATTGCGCATCGTTAATGAAAATGTCTGCGTCCGCGGCCAACTCGCGCAAGCTGGCATCCAGCTTCGCGTTTCCCGGCTCGTTGTCCGTGGCGTACACCACAATTCCCGCCGGCGTCTCGACTCGGTAGCCGAGGCATCCCTGTGGATGGTTCAGCCAGCGGGTCGTGATCTTGTTCTCGCCAATCTTGAAAGATTCGCCGCCGTCGACTTCCTGAAACCTGCGTTTCGCGCTCATCGCCGTCATATCCACCGGAAAATACGGCACGGCCATCTGCGCTTCAAAAACTTGCTTCAAGCTGTCAGGACCCAGAAATTTTGAGCGAAAACTGTAGAACTGAAATTCGTTTTTCTCGACGTACAGCGGCGCGAAAAATGGAATACCCTGAATGTGATCCCAGTGGTAATGGGTAATGAGGATGTGCGTGCGCGGCCCGTTTGCGCCGGCGGCAGCGTTCCAGCGATTTCCCAACATGCGCAATCCTGTTCCGCAATCCAAAATGAATTGCGTGCCGTCGGGCGCGGTCAACTCCAGGCACGGCGTGTTTCCACCGTATCGCCACGTCGTTGGGTCCACGGTTGGTGTGGATCCGCGTACGCCCCAGAAACTCAATTTTGCGATTGGGACCGCCATGACCCTGAACGCAATTCCCCCGTAAGAGCGCTCCAACCACAGCAACACACGTGGACTGGGAAGCTTGTTTCATGGTCGCAGCCGTGGGGAAGAGCGTCAATGCATTCCCGCAAGGGGCGTGTCAAACTGCCCACTAAGCCCGGGCCTAGCCTGTTTTCCAGCTTCCGGGCGCGTAGAATGGACCCATGCTTGGCCATTCTCACGATCACGGTTCTCATCACCACCACGATGGCCACGCGCACGGCCATGATCATGACCACGGCCACGCGGGTCACTCTCATCCGGCGTTCCGTCCCTCAGTTCTCGGCTGGGCCATGGCCGCCACGCTCGGGCTGGTCGTGGCCGAAGTCATCGGCGGCATTCTCGGCCACAGCGTCGCCTTGCTAAATGACGCGGTCCACAATCTGTCTGACGTTCCTGCGCTTGGCATCTCTTATCTCGCCATGCGCTGGGCCGAGCGTCCCGCAGACAGCGAAAAAACGTACGGCTATCATCGTGCCGGAACCCTGGCCGCTTTCACCAACGCCTTTGTCCTGGTCTTGCTTTCGGTTTGGCTCGGTTACGAAGCCATTCAGCGTTTCCGCTCCCCGGTCGAAGTGGTCGAAAGCTGGATGATCTGGACCTCCGTCGCCGCGCTCGCTGTCAATGGCGGCATCACTCTTGCCCTGGTCCGTGGCCGGCGCGACCTCAATCTCCGCAGCATTCTGGTTCACAACTTCGGCGATGCTCTCTCGAATATCGCCATCATCATTGGAGCTGTCCTGATTCAAATGACCGGCGCACATTGGATTGACCCGCTCCTCGGCCTCGCCATCGGTTTGCTCGTCCTGTGGTCCAGCTATGGAATCTTGCGGGAGTCCTCACACATTCTTCTCGAAGGCCGCCCGCCGGAACTGCGCGTCGAAGAGGTCGCACGCGCCATCCTCACCATTGAAGGCATCCAGGAAGTGCACGATGTTCATCTCTGGTCCCTTGGCGGCGGACATCACGCCCTCAGCCTTCATGCCCGCATCCCTGACATGCACCTCGACGAGTGCGAACGCTTGCTCGCCTCCATCAAGCAGCTTGCGTCCAAGCAATTCCGAATCGAACACACCACCGTTCAGCTTGAGCGCGCCGGCCTTCCCGCGCAATCCGGCTACGTTATGCCGGAACCCGTCAAGAAATAGGCCCCGGCTATTTGCCCTGACGGCCTCCGTCCCTCGCGGTTCCTTGGCTATCCCTATTCCCTTCCTCTGTGTTATAACCATCGTGACGTGAAATTCGCCGCGAATCGGCCTATTGTTGAATCTGCCGGTCCGCCAGCAGAGCTCCACGCGCCGGTCGAAGAGCCTCCGCAGGCGAATCAGCCTTTGGCCGTTTCTAACGAGGAGCCTTCGCGGTTCTGTCCCGTCTGCTCGCAGCGGTTGGAATCTCGTCGTTGCAAGTTGATCTGCCCGGTTTGCGGTTATTACATGTCCTGCGCGGACTACTACTAACCGCCCCACGGCGATCCGCCAATCGGCCCGGCCGCGGGGCTCGGACATTTGACCGCAGCAGGGTCTTCGATTACGATTCATCGCTCCGGGGATCTTCCATAGTTTGCTATGCTTGACGGCTCCGGCCCGGGTTGCCGCCGGAACCGCTTTCCGATGAGGAGGAAAATAACGTGGCTTTGAAGATGACAAATCGCGAAGTGGACGGCGTGTCCGTGGTGGCGCTGGACGGCCGCATTGTGCTCGGCGAAGAAAGCAACTCGCTGCGCGAAAAAGTGAAGAGCTTGATTGCCGCTGGAAAAAAGAAAATCGTCCTGAACATGGACAACGTTACGTTTATCGACAGCGCCGGCCTCGGCACGCTCGTGGCCGCCCACCACAGCGCCAAGTCTCAGGGCGCCGGACTGCGTCTCTGCCATCTCGGCAGCAAGTTCCAGGAAGTTTTGCAGATCACGAAACTACTGACCGTGTTCGAGGTCTACAACACCGAAGCCGAGGCTGTCGCCAGCTTCTCGAAGTAGTCCCCGTCTATCCCGGCGCGAGTTTTCTGACCGGAGGAGGGCATGTTCGCGCGCGCCCTCCTTTTCTCCTTTAATCGAAAATCTCTAATTCCCGTCGCGCGAGGCGCCTTCATGCCGCCTGCCAATCTCTTATCCAGGTTGCTTCTCCGGTTCTTTCTCGGCCTAGTCGTCTCGGGAGTCGTCTTGTTCGGTTCCGCAGGCTCACTCCACTATTGGCAAGCGTGGGCCTATTTGACAACGTTGTTTGTCGTCGGCGCCTATGCTTCTGTCTACCTTTACAAACACGACCCGCGCTTGGTTGAACTCCGGCTACAAACCAAGGAAAAAGTCCCCGAGCAAAAGCGGATTATGAAATTTGGAAAGGTTGTCTTTCTCGCCGTTTCCTTTGTTCCCGGCCTGGATCACTACTTCGGCTGGTCCCACGTCCCCTTGTGGCTGACCGTAATTTCCTTAGCCGCCGTCCTTGCCGGATACCTGCTGGCTCTTTGGGTCATGATGGTCAACCGTTTCGCTTCGAGACTTATTGAAGTCCAGCCCAATCAGCAGGTCATATCTTCGGGCCCGTATCGCATCGTCCGCCATCCTATGTATCTCGGTGCGGTGATTATGTTCGTATTCAGTTCTCTGGCGCTCGGGTCCTATTGGGCTCTTCCCGCCTTTGCGGCGACCATCCCGTTCTATGTCTTTCGCCTCCTTAATGAGGAAAAGGTCCTTTTCAAGGAGTTGCCCGGCTATGCGGAATATTGCCTTCAGACTCGCTTTCACTTAATCCCCTACGTGTGGTAATCAACCCAAATGGCAAAGTCTTCCCAGAAAACTTTTAAAGCCACGCTCGAGCGCATGCAATCTGATCTTGGTTGGGTCATTATTCGAATTCCGTTCGATGTTTCAAAAGTCTGGGGCGCGCGCGGCACGCTCCGCGTCAAAGGGGAAATCAACGGCTTCCCGTTTCGCACTGCCCTTTTCCCAACCGGCAAAGGTTCCCACTATCTGCTCGTCAACAAACGTATGCAGGCTGGCGCCGATGCCCAGGCCGGAAGCACCGCGCATTTTCGCCTTGAGCCGGACAAAGCCGAACGCAAGGCCGTTCTCCCCGCCGAGCTAAAACGCCTCCTCGACGAAGACCGCGCCTTTCGCCGCTGGTTCGACCAGATGAACTACTCGACGCGCAAGTGGATTGGCGAGTGGATTCTTCAGCCGAAGAGCGGCGCCGCCCGCCAGCGCCGCGCCGAACAAATTGCCGAGCGCCTTCTCGCCACTATGGACGCCGAGAAGGAACTTCCGCCGGTACTGAAGGCCGCGTTTGCGCGCGATCCTCGCGCGTACGAAGGCTGGCAGCGCATGTCTCCTTCGCACCGCCGCGCTCATTTGTTGGGAATCTTTTATTACCGCACGCCCGAGGCTCGCGACCGCCGCATCGCCAAAATGCTCGAAGAAGCCGCCGGCCGTTCTGGAAAAGGAGCGCGGGAAGAATCCGACGATTCCGAAGCCCCGGAATGAGTCGCGCTATTTCGAGTCGGGCCCAAATAGTTCCGAAGGTCGCCGCGCAGTTGTCATCCCGCGCGAAGCGAAGGATCTCAACCGGTCTTCAACTCATTTATTGCGAGTCAGGTTAGGGATTAGCAGGAGCGCAGCGAAGCGGCCAGTTCGAGATTGGCTTGCAGGCGCCGGCCAACTTGCACGGCGGCGTATCGCGCGCAGATCACGCGCTCGCGCTCGCTCCACTCCGCCACGCCGGGAAGCAGCTTGCCAAGAACAATGCCCAGCCCTTCCACCACGCGGTAATAGAGTCGCACCAGCCCCAAGCCTCCGCGATTCGGCTGCAGATCGGGAGTCAGGTCGTGGAGCTCCGCAAGTGTCTCAAAATGCTTGGAGGTCAAGCGGCCATTCTCCACATGCGCGGCGGCAAGCACTCGCTCGGACAACGGTTGGGAAGCAACCCCTGCCAGCACCGCCCGCCAGTAGTACAGAGCGAACTGGGAGAGAGCCACAATGGATACCGTAAATAGCATAGCGCTGAACATCCTCAGCCTCTGTGCTAAGTATGTCGACGAAAGATGTTCATACCAATAGCTCCGTGGTACCAGCGTGCTAGACCCATTAGCGTGACCCTTTGGGAACAAAGCTCTTGGTCGCGCCATCCAGGAATTCTCCACCGGAAAGAGCACTTGCCACCGCCATCAAATTCTCCTATCCTCCCCGTTATCAATAATTTACGGGATCCGGGGGTGTTGTTCCTGGAGCCCGTGAAGGGAAAATCCCAATGAGCAGAACTCGGAAGACACTTCTGGCAACAGGTATCCCGTTCCTTTTGTTTGCTTTTCTTTTCGCGTCAGGCCGCGCGCTCGGAAACACTCACGATAAACCCGATTCCGACCGCGAAGCGATCCAAGCCGTCCTCACCGCGCAGCAATCGGCTTGGAATCGAGGTGATGTGGACGCCTTTCTTGCCGGCTACTGGCATTCGCCGGATCTTACCTTTTCCGGCAGCAGTGGTGTTTCTCGCGGTTGGGACGGCGTTTTGGCTCGCTACAAAAAGAACTATCCCGATCGCGTCACCATGGGGCAGTTGGATTTTTCTGAACTCGAATTTCGCTTCCTCGGTCCTGACGCCGCCTTGGTCCTCGGCAAATGGCATTTGAAACGGGAAAAGGGTGACATCGGCGGAGTCTTCACCCTGGTGTGGCAACGCTTCCCCGACGGCTGGAAAATCATCCACGACCACACCAGCGCCGTGGTCCCGGCAAACTAAATCGGCCTCATAAGCGATTACGGCTGGGCTTTACCCGGTTCGCGCTGCAAGGGAATAACCGCCAGCGTGCTGGAAGCCTTGGCCACCATCACGCGGCCTTCTTTCCGGTCTGCCGTCACTTCGGCTTCCACGAAGATCAAATTTTTCCCGGCGCGCAACACTTCCGCACGGCAGAAAAGCGCCGCACCCGAAGCAGGTCGCAGGAATGAAATCTTGTTCTCTACCGTAATCACGTCGCTGTCCGCGGGCACGGTCGATGCCGCTGCCCCGCCGCAAGTGTGATCGGCAAGCGTCATGACCACGCCGGCGTGAGCGAATCCATGCTGCTGCTGAAGAGCGGGCGTTACCTTGACCTCGGTCTCACACCAGCCGTTCCCGAAGGCGCTCAATGCAACTCCCAGGGAACGGACAAATTTCGCCTCCTTGAAAATCCGTTCGACGAGTTGGCGATTTTTATCCACCCCGCTGGAATTTGGCTTTTTCTTCACCGGTCGATCGAGGCAAGACTGCTACAGGATCTCGAGGATTTCTTCATAGCGCTTGAACGGCGGAATCAAATATGCTCCCGCAAGTTCGGTGCGCGCCCACGCCAGCATCTCCCGCGCCACTTGAAACCCGCGGTCCCGCGCCGAGGCCCCCGCCGCTTCCATCGATTTCAGAAGCGGCTCGGGAATCACAATCCCGGGCACTTCATTGTTCAACCGCAAAGCCTGCTTGTAGTTGTTGAGTGGCCACACACCGATCAGAATCGGAATCGGCGGCTTGCCTCCGAGTTTTTTCAGGAACGCGTGCCAGTGCTCGGGATCAAAGAGCGGCTGCGTCATGGCAAAGTGCGCGCCTGCTTCGATTTTGGCGTGGAACCGCGCGATTTCATTGTCCAGATCATCTGCAACCGGATTGAGCGCCACGCCAATCGCAAAATTCGTCGCGCCACCCAGTGTTTTGCCGGCCCAGTCCGTTCCCTGATTCAAACGATGCAGCACTTTCACCAAGCCGACGGAATCGACTTCATACACGCCACTGGTTTCCGGATAATCCCCGACCGACGGCGGATCGCCCGTGATCGCCAGAATATTGCGCACGCCTCCGACAGTCCAAGCTCCAAGCAGCGCGGCTTGCAGTCCGATAATGTTTTGATCCCGCGTCGTCAGGTGCGGAACCGTTTCCACACTGCGCGCTTCGAGCGCTCCCGCCACCACGAGCGCGTCCATTCCCACGCGCGCCATCGCGCCGCTGTTGATGTCGATGGCATCGACCTTCTTCGACGCCATCACTTTGTCCACTTGCTCGAAAATCCTCTCGAGCGACAGTCCTTTCGGCGGATCGATCTCCACGCAAATCGCAAATTCACTATTCTTCAGTTTTTTCCAGAACTTGCTCTCCGGCTCGCGTTGCATCACCGGCGCGGGCTTGGAAATGACTTCGACCGCTTGGCCTGCTGCACGCGTTTTGGCAGGCCGAAGCGATTTCACCGCTTCTGCCATCGCGCGAATGTGCGCCGGCGTCGTTCCGCAGCAGCCACCCAGAATGCCCACGCCCAACCCCGCCGCTTCCCGCGCGAACAGCGCGAAATATTCCGGCGACGATTTCGGGTAAACGATGCGGTCGCCTTCACGCTTCGGGAAACCCGCGTTGGGCATGGCGCTGATGCGAATGTCTTCAACCGCGGCAAGTTCCTGCAAGATCGGCAAAAGCGCTTGCGGTCCCAACGTGCAATTTGTCCCAATCACCTGCACATTCTTGTTTTTCAGTTGCGCCGCGGCATCGGCGGGGCGGACGTCTCCATACGTCGTCCCTTCTTCCGAATACGTGAGTTGCGCGACGATGGGCAGCCCGGAAAACGAACGTATCGCATCCACGGCAAGCAAAATTTCTTCAATATAGGAAAACGTTTCCAGGATGTAGAAATCCACGCCGCGCTCTTCCAGCGCCAGCGCTTGCTCGTGAAAGATATCCAGAATCTCGTCGTCTGACGGGTGCCGCGACTGCACTCCGAGCCCCAATGGCCCAATCGACCCGGCAATCAACACTTCGCGCGCCGCCGATTCTCTCGCCTCCCGCGCGATTTTCACCCCGCGGCTGTTCAGCCGCTGCACTTCCTGTGCAAGGCCGAACGGCGCCAGCTTGAACCGGTTCGCGCCAAACGTATTCGTCTCGATAATCTGCGCGCCCGCTTCGATATACGCCTGATGCACGCGAAAAACGGCTTCCGGTTCGGTGGTATTCAGCTCATCAAAGCAGCGCTGCGCGCCCACTGCTTCGTGCAGCATCGACCCCATCGCGCCATCCGCAATGAGAATCGAATCTTTCAGCCGCTCATTGAAATCCTGAATCTTCATGAAGCCTTATTCGCTTTCTGGATTTCTCGGCCGGTCAGCAGATCGGAATGTGGCCGGGCGACACGAGCGCCAGCGCTACTCCCGGCACGTCCAGCAGGCACGACCATAGAGCGCCGACCACCGCGTACTTCCAAACCCGAGAGCTGGCAAAACTGATCCCTCGTGTGAAAATGTAAATGACCAGCGCCCAGACTAGAATGCGTACAAAAAACAGAAGCGGATAGAAAATGTAATCCGGTGCGCTCGATCTCGGATCACGGATGAAAAGGCTCAAGCCGAAAAGTACGCCAATCACCAAGGGCGGCCCGAAAACCACTCCTAAGCCAGTACGGGCGGCGGCGATCTTGACGGCGCTCGTGGTGATCGCAGGTTGCATTTTCTTCAGCGCGAGTCCTGCGAGCACATACCCGCTAAACTTGATCCCCGCAAACGCAGCGAATCCTGGAATTCCTGGAAAATATCCCGGCACTGTCGACCCTCACCGCTTCTGTTCCATGAGCGAGGCGACGGTGCTCATCAGATCGTATTTGGTAAGAATCTCGTAATGCGAATTGCCCATGTCCACGAACACCGCGGGATTTTCGTGGCTCAAAATGTGCGTCACGCGCTCGACCGGCGCGGTCTTCGGCACTTGCGGCAACGGGCTGCTCATCACCTCGCGCACCACCAGCTTGCGCAGATCTTTGCCCTGCAACGCGAGATTGAGAATCTGGTCTTCATAAATCGTGCCAATCGGTGTGTTTTCCTCGAAGACTGGAATCTGTGAAATGTCCTGCTCTTGCATCGTCTTCAGCGCGTGAAAAACGGTTTGATACGGCCGCGCAACCACCAGTTCGCGCACTTTGCCCGCTTTGTGCTTGGCGTTGACCACTTCCGCCGCCGTGATGTGGACCGCGGCATCCACGTAACCGCGCTCGCGCATCCATTCATCGTTATAAACCTTGCTCAGGTAGCGCATGCCCGTATCCGGCAGCAGCGCGACGACGAAATCACTGGGCCGCAAATCTCGCGCCAGCCGCAGCGCACCCGAAAGGCACCCGCCTCCCGAACCGCCCGTGAAAATCCCTTCCATCCTGGCGAGCCGCCGCGCCACCACGAAACATTCTTCGTCGTTCACTTGAATGATGTCGTCGAGAATTTTCAAATTCATCGTCGT
>Ga0187780_10000643_pt1 | contig 25654 bp, 23 predicted proteins | sample 1015_Q2_SP10_20__FD_132429 | JGI IMG/M metagenome (GOLD analysis project Ga0187780, IMG submission 132429) | Tropical peat soil microbial communities from peatlands in Department of Meta, Colombia - 1015_Q2_SP10_20_MG | ecosystem: Environmental > Terrestrial > Soil > Wetlands > Peat | place... | reverse complement strand
CTCACCCTCCCAAGTCTTGCAGATCCAGCCCTTGCGACTAAATTTCTGGATCCAGCCGGCGCGCTCCCCACTGGAGTAGGACCAATTTAGGACGAACGCCAGATACAGGCCCAGTGCCACGAAAATGCCCAGGGCAAAAAAGAGGATCACTCGTCGCATCATTTCGTTTGCCGTCCCACAATGCCTTGGTTAGCCGCCCATGGTGCGCGCACGGGCGAGTGGCTTAGCGCCGCTGCAGAAAATGCAAATACTCCTTGCCAACCGTGACTTGTCGCACCAGTATGTTTCCGGTCTGACGGGCAAAAGCTTGAAAGTCGCGCACCGAACCCGGATCGGTGCACACAATCTTGAGCACTTGCCCGGTTTGCAAATCGGCCAGCGCCTTTTTTGCGCGCAAGATCGGCAGCGGACAATTCAGACCCCGTGCATCGACTTCGCGGTCGAATCGGTCACTTGTCGTTGCGGGTGCGTCCATCGAATCACTCCTATTCGTCGCCACCGTGCTTGTGACCGCCAGGCTGTCAGGGCATCGGCAATTTTCAACGCCTTCACAACCGCTGCCGTGCCCACCCCTCGACTGCCGCCAGCGCTTTGGGCAGGGCGCTTACATTCGTGCCGCCGGCCATCGCCAAATCCGCACGGCCGCCGCCTTTTCCGCCGACTTGCTGCGCGACAAAATTGACCAGCTCGCCCGCCTTGATGCGCCCAGTCGCGTTTGCCGTGACCCCGGCGACGAGCTGCACTTTGCCTTCGGCCACGGACCCCAGCACGATCGCGGCACTCTCCAGGCGACTTTTCAATTGGTCTACGGTATCACGCAATTGACGCGCGTCCACACCGTCGAGCATCGCCGCGAGCACCTTGACGCCGCCGATTTCGACCGCGCGACCGACGAGCTCCTCGCCTTGGCCGGTCGCAAGTTTTTGCTGCAGGCGCTGAATTTCTCTCTCGTACGCTCTGACTTGCTCCAGGATCTGGGCGATGCGACTGGCTGCCTCGCCGATCGGGCTGCGCACCACGGATGAAATTTCGCTTAGGCGCGTATCCATCTGCTGAACGTATTCGAGCGCGCCCGCACCCGTAACTGCCTCGATTCGACGCACGCCTGCGGCCACGCCGCTTTCCGAGGTGATCTTGAAAAAGCCGATGTCTCCGGTACGCGCAACGTGTGTCCCGCCGCATAGTTCGGTCGAATACTTCGCGCTATCGTTGCTCATCGAAATCACCCGCACCTCGTCGCCGTACTTATCTCCAAAAAACGCCAGTGCGCCCGCACGAATCGCGTCGTCGTAGGGCATCTGCCGTGCGGCCACCGCAGCATTGGCGCGAATTGCATCATTGACCGATTCCTCGACACGGCGGATCTCCTGCATCGTCACCGGCTTGTCGTGGGAAAAATCAAAGCGGGTGCGTGCGGCGTCCACCAAAGAGCCCTTTTGCTGCACATGCGTGCCCAGCACCGCGCGCAACGCAGAATGCATCAGATGCGTCGCCGAGTGGTTGCGCCGGGTACGCTCGCGCAGCTCAGCGTCGACTTGTGCATCGACGCGATCACCAACCCGCAGCGTTCCTTGTCGCATGGTTCCGTGGTGGGCAATCACCCCGGGCTGCAATTTCTGGGTTTCGGTGACGTCAAAGCGCAAACGCGTTCCGAGCAGCATGCCGCGGTCTCCGACCTGTCCACCGGACTCGGCGTAAAAAGGGCTCGTGTCCAAAATCACGATCGCCTGCTCGTCCTGCGCCAGATTGCTTGCCCGAGTCTCCCCCTGAAAAATGGCCAGAACACGGGCCTCGCACCTCAGCGTCTCGTAGCCAACAAAGCGCGTCGCGGGACCGTCAAATTCGGCGCCGCCTATGCTCTTGAATTTACCGGCCGCGCGCGCTTTCTCGCGCTGGCGCTCCATGGCGGCATCAAATCCGGCCAAGTCCACGCCGATTGCGCGCTCGCGAGCGATGTCGGCGGTCAAATCGACCGGAAAACCGTACGTGTCATACAGCACGAAGGCCGTTTCGCCATCGATTCGCGCCGCTGGCTTGCCGGCCAACCGTGCAAAGGTTTCGGTGAGGATTTTCATGCCGTGCTCAAGTGTCTCGCCGAAGCGCTCCTCCTCGAGCAGCAGCGCCGATTCGATCCGCGAGCGCTGTTCGCCAAGCTCGGGGTAGGCAGCACCCATTTCCTTTTCTAAGTCGGCAACCAAGCGATGGAAAAAGGGCGTGCGGCACCCCAGCTGATAGCCATGGCGTAGCGCGCGGCGAATAATCCGACGGAGCACGTAACCGCGCCCCTCGTTGCCCGGGATTACGCCGTCAGCAATCAAAAATGCGCACGCACGAATGTGATCAGCGATCACCTTCAAGGAATTATCGTGCAGATTGCTCGTGCCCGTGACGCGTGCCGCGGCGGCAATCAGGTTTCGAAACAGGTCAATCTCATAATTGCTGTGCACGTTCTGCAGCACGGCGGCCAGACGCTCGAGTCCCATGCCCGTGTCCACGCACGGCCGGGGCAACGGTGTAAGCCGGCTGTGTGCGTCGCGATCAAACTGCATGAACACCAAATTCCAAATCTCTACGTAGCGATCACCCTCGGCCTGCGCAGAACCGGGCGGGCCGCCTGGGACGGCGGGGCCGTGATCGAAGAAAATTTCCGAACACGGTCCGCATGGACCCGTTTCGGCCATTTGCCAGAAATTGTCGGAGGTGTACCGCGGGGCGCCGGGCTTATCTCCGATGCGCAAGCAGCGCCCAGGCGCTACACCAATCTCACGCGTCCAGATGTCAAAGGCTTCGTCATCGTCAATGTAGACCGTCACCCAGAGCCGATCGACCGGCAGTCGGTATACCTGCGTCAGCAATTCCCAGGCATAGGAAATCGCCTCGCGCTTGAAATAGTCTCCGAAGCTGAAATTTCCTAGCATCTCGAAGAACGTGTGGTGACGGGCGGTGTAGCCGACGTTCTCCAGATCATTGTGTTTGCCGCCCGCGCGCAGCGACTTTTGCGCCGATGTCGCACGCGTATAGGGGCGCGACTCCCGGCCCGTGAAAACGTCCTTAAATTGCACCATCCCGGAGTTGGTGAACAACAGTGTGGGATCGTTGGCTGGGACCAGCGAGGCGGCGCGCACACGGGTGTGCCCGCGGGCGACAAAAAACTGCAGAAAGCGTTCGCGAATCTCGGAGCTGTTCATGAATGGCGGACCCTGCCATTGAGATGGCAAGGAATGCGTGCGATTCAAACGTCAACCACGCATGATACTGGTCCTGCGACAAGCACGCCGCAGGAACACCAAGGCCCAAATCAGACGATTTTGGAGTACGGCCGGCTGCGTCGATCGTTGCGCAGGTAGCGGTCAAAGACCATTGCTAGCGCCCGCACGAGCAGCTTGCCCTTGGGCGTGACACTAATCCAGTCCTCGGCGCATTCCACCAGTCCCGCCTCCTCGTAGGTGCTGAGCTCAGTCAACTCGGTGGCGAAATACTCGTCAAAATCGATCAAATGCGCCGTCGCAATGGATTCTTTGGAGACCTGGAAATGGCACATCAGCGCCATGATCACTGCACGGCGAACCAGATCGTCGGCGTTGAGCTGGATGCCACGCTGGGTCGGGATCACGCCGGCGCGCAGGCTCTCGTAGTACTCGTCCAGCCCGCGCGCATTTTGCGCGTAGGTGGGCCCCACCTTGCTGATCGCTGAGACGCCCAGACCGATCAGATCGTAGTCTGGACGCGTGCTATATCCCTGGAAATTGCGGTGTAGGCGTCCTTGCCGCTGTGCCCGTGCCAGGTCGTCTTCGGATTTGGCAAAGTGGTCCATGCCGATGTACTCATAGCCGGCCGCGCACAGGCGCCGGATCGCGTCGATCATGATCGTGAGTTTTTCCTGCGCTGAGGGCAACGCCTCCGGGTCGATGCGACGCTGTGGCTTAAAGCGCTCCGGAAGGTGCGCATAGTGATACAGCGCGACACGGTCTGGCGACAGTTCCAATACGCGGTCTAGTGTGACCGAAAAGCTGGCGCTGCTTTGCCGCGGCAAACCGTAAATCAAATCGAGGTTGACCGACTGAAAACCCGCCGCGCGCGCCTCTTCGACACAAGCGCGCGTAATCTCCAGGCTCTGCTCGCGGTTCACTGCCAACTGTACGGCGGGATCAAAGTCCTGCACGCCGACCGACAGTCGATTAAATCCCAGCGAGGCCAGCGCTTGGATCTTTTCCGCCGTAGTCGTTCGCGGATCAATCTCGATGCTGAATTCCCCCCGCGACGCAAAAGGAAAGCGCGCTCGCAGCAGCACCATCACGCGCTGTAGTTCCTCGATCGACAGATAAGTTGGTGTTCCGCCGCCCAGGTGCAACTGCTCGACCCGACGCTCGCCCTTGAGCCGAGCCGTGACAAGGTCGATTTCCTTTTCCAAAAATCCCAGGTATTCGACCGCCTTGTTGTGGTCCTTGGTCACCACCTTGTTGCATGCGCAGTAGTAACAGACCGTATTGCAAAAAGGGATATGCACATACAGCGACAAAGGCCGTGCCACCCCGGTGCTGGGCTCGGCCAGCCAGCCTCCATAGGTCTGTGCGTCAAAAGCCTCGACGAATCGATCCGCGGTTGGGTAGGACGTATACCGGGGCCCGGGTTGGTCGAAACGCCGCAAAGTCGCCCTTTCCGGTAGCTCGACAAGGCTAACTGGCTTGCTCATTGCCATCTGATCCAATTACTGCTCGCTTTCGAAGTCATCTCCAAGGCGCAGCGCCTTGGCGCCGGCGTGTATTGCCGGCAAACAGGGGCGGCGGGCGCCCGTCACTGCCCTTGGGGCCAGGGAATACCCCGCTGCACGCTCACCCAAGCCCGCGAGGAACCCAAATACCATACCAAAACACGGGCTTATTCGAGCTAATATCGCACCCTGCGCGGCAAACGCCTTGACGAGGGTCAAGGCCAATCAAGGACGACGCCTAGAAAACCTTGGGCGTGTCCACCGCAAGTACTTCTACCAGAGAATGTTATGAGCCAGGTCAACCTTCGCGTCGCCTGTTCGAACTGCAATCTGCGGGAACTATGCCTTCCGGTTGGCTTGTCTGCGGAGGAACTGGGCCGCGTAGAACAGATCGTTGCAACGCGGCGCAGAATTCACCGCGGCGAATCGCTGTTTCGCGCCGGCGATCACTTTGAGTCGCTGTATGCGGTGCGCTTGGGTTTTTTGAAAAGTACGCTGATGTCCAGCGACGGCCACGAGCAAGTCACCGGCTTTCATATGGCGGGCGAACTCGTGGGCTTGGACGGGATCTCTGGCGAAGTGCATACCTGCGACGTCACCGCACTCGAGGACACGGAAGTTTGCGTGATCCCCTACGACCGGGTCGAGGAATTTGCGACAACCTTGCCGGCACTACAGAATCATTTGCGCAAGGTGATGAGCCGGGAGATTGTGCGCGAGCACGGTGTAATGCTGCTGCTCGGTAGCATGCGAGCGGAGGAGCGACTTGCAGCCTTTTTGCTCAATCTTTCCCAGCGCTTCGAGGCACGCGGCTATTCGCGTTCGGAGTTCGTGCTGCGCATGACCCGGGCGGAAATCGGCAGCTTTCTTGGGCTCAAGCTCGAAACCGTGAGCCGCGCACTTTCGCATTTTGCTCAGGAACACTTAATCGAGGTCGACCAAAAGCACGTGCGCATTTTGGATGCGGAACGGCTGCGCGCGCTGCTGGGTTCGAGCGCACCCAAGTCCGACCGCTAAGTTTAGCCTGCGCACTTGGACGCGCAGACTTGGCTTAAAGCGTTTACGGGGCGCTTTTGTGCCGCGGCCCGGGGTACTCGCCGGGTCCGATCCGATCGATTCGATCGGTACAAATCGCATCCACACCCCAGCTCCAGATGGTCCTGGCGCGGCGCGGATCGTTGACGGTGTAGCAAAGTAGGCCGTATCCATGCGCCCTAATCTCTTGAGCCAGCCCGGGCGTTAGCCTACGGTGGTCGCAGTGCAGGGAAACGCAGCCAAGATCCTGCAGTGCATTGCGCCAGTCCGATGCGATCTTGGAAAATAGCAGGCCACGGGCCAGCTGCGGCGCAGCCTCGCGCGCGGCAACGAGCGCAACGGGCGAGAAGGAAGAAAGCAAGGGTGCGGCAACGCTCGTTGCAGCCGTGCGAGCCCAGAAGCGCGCTATCGTTTGCGCGACAATTTGCCCGGTGCGCGCCTCCTTGCCGGCAACGGGCTTGATTTCCACGTTCAGCCAGATACCTCGCTCCAGACAATGGTGCAGCGCTTGCTCCAGGGTCGGAATTCGAGCGCGCGCAAAGTCGGCATGAAACCAGCTGCCGGCATCGAGCGCCGCAAGCTCAGCCACGGTCTTTGCGTCCACGCAACCGCGCCCGTTGGTAGTGCGATCAAGGTTCGCGTCATGCAGCAACACGGGTACCTCGTCGGCCGACAACACCGCGTCAACCTCCACGGCGCGGTATCCATGGCGAAGTCCCACGTCGAACGCGACCAGAGTGTTCTCTGGCGCCAGTGCCCCGCCACCGCGATGGGCCAGAAGGCGCGGGTAAGGCCAACAGGACATCGGCTTTCGTCTCAGGCGATTGGGCTCGAGGCGATCAGCACGGCGTTGCTGCCGCCGAAGGCAAAGGAATTGGACATGACGTGCTCAAAGTGCAAATCGGCTCGTGTGCGATTGGGCACGTAATCGAGGTCGCATTCAGGATCGGGCCGGTGCAGGTTGATGGTGGGCGGTGCAAAACCATGGCGCAGCGCAAGCAAGCTGGCTATGAATTCCACCGCACCGGTTGCTCCCATCAAATGTCCGTGCATCGATTTGGTCGAGGAAATTGCCAGGGTCTTCGCATGCTGCCCGAAAACCTGCTTGATGGCTTGTGTTTCGATGATATCGCCGGCGAGCGTAGCGGTGCCATGCGCGTTTAGATAACCAATCTGTGCGGCCTGCAGACCCGCGTCGGCGAGGGCCGACTGCATCGCGGCCGCCTGCCCGCCTGGATCGGGCTTGGTCATGTGAATAGCGTCCGTGCTCGTGCCATATCCGCTCAGGCGTGCATGGATCGTGGCCCCCCGGGCACGAGCGTGCTGCTCTTCTTCGAGCAAGACAAATCCAGCGCCCTCGCCCAAGACCAACCCCGTGCGGTCGGCAGCAAACGGCCGGCACGCAGTCGACGGATCTGCAGGATCGGGAATAGCCAACGTTCGCAGCGCCTGCCAGGCGGAAATCGTGCCAAAAGTCAGCAAGGCTTCGGCCCCGCCGGCGATGGCAACGTCGGCGTGCCCGCTGCGTATCGAGCGCATCGCCTCGCCGATAGCGATGGCTGAGGAGGAACACGCCGTGGAGTAGGTGATACTGTGGCCGTGGCAGCCAAAATCTATTGCGATGTGCGCCGCTGCCGCATTGTTCATTCCCTTGACGACACTAAGCGGGTTGACCCTCGCGCCCGCGCGCAGCAGCAACTCCTCGTAGCCTTGCTGCAGTGTTTCGGCGCCACCCATGCCCGTGCCGACACTGACATTTGCCCGCTCCAAACATGCCGACCCAAGCAGTCCGGCGTGCGCGACGGCTTCATGGGCCGCAATCAAGGCGAACGTGCAGAAGCGGTCAAGTCCGGCCAGTCGCGCCCTAGGTGGCGTTGTCGGTTCTGGCAAATCGACGATGCCGAAGGCGTTGTATGCAATCCGATCCGAAAATTCACTACGCAGCGCGCGAATTCCGGAACGACTGCTTTGCAATCCGGCAAGAAACTCCGGGACGTTTGCGCCGATGGGGCTCAAAACGCCCATGCCGGTCACGCACACCGTGCGGCCTTCACTGATGGCGCGTTTTACGTGTCTCACAAGAGTCTTTGGTTGCGGCCGCTACTGCACGCACAGGCGCGCATGCCAAATCGCGCCGACACCACGGGCCGAACGAGTCTTACATGACCTGCGCGGGCCGTTGTTCTCGCACGGCTCGCTCGATCTCAGAGATGACGTTGGCTACGGTCACTAGTGGCGCACGCGAATCGGCCATACGGATATTGAACTTTTCTTCCATCTCGAACATGAATTCGATCATTGCCAATGAATCAATTCCCAACCCGGCGATCTGCGTCTGCGGGGTGAGCGTGTTCAGATCAATTCCGAAGTGCTCGGCTATTAGCGATTGGATCCTGTTAGCTAGGTCGGCGCCCATTGGTGTTATGCAACTGCAAGGAGCTTGGGCTCAAGGCCCTCGCCCGGTTGGTCGGAGCGCGCCGACCCTTCAACGGCCAGAGCGCGGAAGAAACCGATCGACTCCTGAGCAACGGAGTGCTTGTCGTTGTCGAGCGTCAGCACATGGTAGCTATTGCGGTACAAGATAGTGCGCACGTGGCTTGACCCAATGTTCAAGGCCACGAACTCGGCGCTGCGTGGGCTTGCAACATCATCCTCAATCGCGTGCATGATCAAAGTCGGTGCGCTTGCACGATGAATATCGCGTCGCACGGCACGAATGAGTTGGTGCGCCTCGTGGATACCCGATAAAGGAAGATGCGCGGCGCCGACGTCCGATATCCCGTGTGTCTCCATGGCACGCTGCACCCACTGGCGCAAACGCTCGTTCTTGAGTCCATAGGGATGGCGCTCGGGCCAAGCAATAATGCGACGCAGAGGCGTGTGATAGGCCAGCGGCGCCAAGATACGGTACCAGGGCATCTGCCAGCCATCGTAGGCAAGCGTGGTGGAAACAAGCGCAAGTCCGTCGACGTCTTGGGGTCGCTCAATGGCCAGCCGCAGCGCAAGTACAGCTCCGATGCACAGCCCAGCGACGTACACGCGCTCGTGATCCGCACGCAGCGAATCGAGTTGCGCGTTGAGGAAGGTCAGCCACTGACGCCAAGTTCCCGTATCGAAGCGATTCACACGCGTACCGAATCCGCAACCCGGAATACTTGGGTTGCGAGTATGAAAACCGGCCTGCCGCATGCGCCGCTCCAAGTATTGCATCTCCAGGGGGCTACCCGACAGCCCGTGCAGAAGAAGTACCGCGTGCTGCCGGGAACGACTTGGTGCCAGGTGCATGGCGATCACGTTCCTACGATTCATCAAAAAAAACAGGCGCCATTCAAGACGCCGTCGTCGAGTCGATTTTACATGCTCGACACAACACAAATGCGCAAATTGACGCGCGATTTCCGTATGCATTAGCGCGTCGCTAAGCAAATTCGCTAGCGTTCTTGAGAAAGCCTAAGCTTTCGGCAAATGTGCGGCCTCCTTGGCAAAATGCGAGACCCATTGTCGAAGCGCAGCAAAGGATTGCAGGCCGCATTCAGGAGCCCGGCTTCCTGCATGCGCTTCTGAGGTTAAGATTTCTCAAGAAATCGACACGGTACGGCAGGCCTTTGTATGTCAGACCTATGATGAACGCTGGTGAATTTGTCTGGCACAACCCGTATGCGAGCGTGCGCAAGCCGGTTTTTGCGCGCAATGTAGTCGCGACCTCGCAACCGCTTGCTGCCGGTGCGGGGCTGCGTGTGCTAGCCATGGGCGGCAATGCGGTCGATGCTGCCGTGGCCGGTGCCGCGGTAATCGCTTTGACGGAACCGTGCTCCAATGGACTTGGATCCGATCTATTCGCGTTGATCTGGGATCGCGATTGTCTGTACGGGCTAAACGCAAGTGGCACCGCGCCTTCAGCATGGACTCGCGCGTACTTTGTTCGCCGTTATGGAAAGGACTGCGCGGCAAATCGACCCATGCGCGGCTGGGACACCGTGACCGTTCCGGGGGCGGTAGCAGGCTGGGCCCAGATGCATCGGCGCTTTGGGCGCCTTGCCTTCGAGGATGTGCTGGCGCCCGCCATCGAGTACGCCGAGCGAGGTTTCGCAGTAAGTCCGATCACGCAAGAAAAATGGCAGCGTGGCGCGGGCTTGCTCGCAGACCAGCCAGGTTTTGCGGAGCACTTCCTGCCGTTGGGCCGAGCGCCGCACGTGGGCGAGCAAGTCACGATCCCAGGGGCTGCGCGCGCACTACGAAGCATTGCGCAAAGCCACGGTGAATCCATGTACCGCGGAGAGATTGCCGCCGCGCTAGCGCAGTTTGCGCGTGCCACGGGCGGTTCGCTCAGTGAGGCGGACCTGGCCTGCTTCGAGCCGCAATGGGTCGAACCGATTGCGACGCAGTTTCACGGATATCAGGTGCACCAGATACCTCCCAACGGCCAGGGAATTGCCGCGCTCATGTGCCTGGGCATCTTGCGACACTCGGAGCTCGCCTCCTATGCAGTGGACTCGCCCGACTGGTACCACGTTGCCATCGAGGCGATGAAACTTGCCTTTGCCGACGCGTACGCGCATGTTGCCGACCCGGCTGCGATGCAGCTGCGCAGCGAACAGCTGCTCGATGATGCCTACCTGTGTGATCGCGCAAAACAAATCGACATGCGGCAGGCCCGCGCCTTTGCTCCTGGCCTCGTGCCGCCGCGCGGCGGCACCATCTACCTAAGCGCCGCGGACGAGCGCGGCATGATGGTGAGCCTGATTCAATCCAACTTCATGGGCTTCGGGTCTGGGGTGGTTGTCCCTGGGTGGGGAATCTCGCTGCAAAACCGCGGCTACGCCTTTTCCCTGGACCCGGCGCACCCAAATTGTGTGGCGCCTGGCAAACGGCCGTTCCATACGATCATCCCGGGATTTCTGACCAAAGGCGGACAGCCGCAAATGAGTTTCGGCGTGATGGGGGCAAACATGCAACCGCAAGGCCATGTGCAGACCCTATGCCGCATGCTGCTTGCGCACCAGCAACCACAGGCCGCGTGCGATGCACCCCGCTGGAAGTGGAACCAGGGTTTGGAAATCGAAGTTGAGGCAAGCATGGATGGGGCCGCGCGAGAAGAATTGTCCCGCCGCGGCCACCGCATCGTCACCGTTGACGATTCCTACATGGATTTCGGATCCGGCCAATTCATATGGCGTCTCGGCGATGCCGCGACCGAGGGCTACGTCGCCGCAAGCGACGGCCGTCGAGACGGCCAGGCTTGCGGGTATTAAAAAAGAGCCGGCACCGCCCTCAAAGCGAAAATTCCCAACAGCCCGGCGCCCGCCACAAATGAGGACAAGACATCCTAAACCAAGGCGCCCGACGGTTGGCGCCATCGCACCGGCCGCGGCGAGGGACCCGATGTTGGGCTGGCGCGCGCTCCTGCAGCGCGGGGCACAACGCGATAAGGCGGCGCTCGTTCGTTGTTTCGCTGCAATGGCAAGCGGCTTATGCTGCAGGAGCCTTTCGGCGGCTATGGCTTGGGCGTCACTTGCGCTCCAAAACCTAAGCAGGCAAGAAAGCGCCACTTCTTAGCCCCTCGGCGACTCATGCCCGCGCTTGCCAAAGATTTCGCGCAGCAAATCGCTGAATTGCGTCCGATGTTGCTGCGCATCGCTCAACTGCAGCTGCGCAACGACACCTGGGCGGAAGATGCGGTCTCAGAGACCATCGTGGCCGCGGTCGAAGGATTGCCGGCCTTCGATGCCAAGTCGCAGATCCGAACCTGGGTCGTTGGAATACTCAAGCACAAGATCATCGATCAGTTTCGTCGCCGCAGCCGCGAAATTCAGATCGAAGCACAGGAACAGGTGGCCGAGCCCGACACCCTCGAGCAGCTCTTTGACGACAGCGGACACCGCGTCTCGGCGCCGCTTAATTGGGGTGATCCAGCGTCGCACTTGGAGCGCAGCGAGTTTTTCGCCATCTTGCAGGCCTGTATCGATGCGCTGCCGGCGCCCCTGGGACGCATCTTTTTGCTGCGCGAGTGGCTCGACTTGGATACGGAGCAAATCTGTAAGGAAATGAAGGTGACTTCGACCAATTGTTTTGTCATGCTTTACCGGGCGCGGCTGCGCCTGCGCGAATGCCTCGATATGAATTGGTTTGGCGTGCAGGGCAAAGGACAAAATGGCTCGACTGATCATTGACTGCCGCCAGGCGCATTGGTTGCTCTCGCGCGAGCGCGACGCCCCCTTGCGCTGGTCAGAGCGCCTGGCATTACGCCTGCACCTTCGTGTTTGCGACTGGTGCAGCATCGTGCGACGCAATTTTGCGTTTTTGTCTCAGGCGGTGCGACGCTTGGACCGCTGATATCCGAGCGCGACAATTGTGCGCCTTGCTTTGATCATCCCGATTCACAATCGGGCCCCGACCATCGAAGAGAGCCTGCTGGCGCTGGCGGACGTGCGCCGCCGTGGCCACCACATAATCGTTGTCGACGCCGGTAGCAGCGATAACGGCCCGGCGCGCGCACGCGCGCTCGCCGACCGCGTTGTAGTGGCTTCACAAAACTTAGCATCGCAGCTGAACGCGGCGTCGCGCGTGCCCGAAGCCGAACAAGCCGACGCGCTCGTTTTTCTGCCGGAGACTGTGCGCTTGCCCGAACAGGCGGATCGCGCGATTGCGCGGGCCCTATCGAACTCCACCAGTCCTTGGGGCCGCTTTGACATCTCGTATCGCAATCGGCACGGCGATTCGAGCCGTCCGCTCGATCTGGCCGCGGCGCTTGCCAACTGGTGCTCGCGCGCAACAGGCATCTGCACCTGGGAGCAGGCGATTTTTATTTCCCGCTCGGCTTTCTTCGCCTTGGAGGGTTTCGCTGTGGCCACGGATTGCGCGGACATTGAATTTTCGCGGCGCGCGCGACAGCTCGGAGCCCCGATTGTTCTGCGCGAGCGCGCACTGGTGAGCACAGGCGCGGGCGATTGGGCGGGCGTTGTTCGCGCGATCGTTCGTCGCGAATGGCAAAGGCTGGCCGTAGCGGTGGGTTTCGAACCCGGGGAGCACGGCAGCGCAAATCAAGGGCCGTTCTGACCGACGCCCGCGCGCCCCACGGGGGACTGCGTTCCCGCGCGCGACGCAGTGCCTGCTGGCGGCGCCGTTACAATGGTGCGGACCATGGAAAAAAAGGCCTTAAAAAAAGAGCTCGCTGCGACCAATTTCATTCGCAACATCGTCGCCAGCGATTTGGCGGCTGACCGCTTTGCCAGTCGGCACTGGAATGGCCAGCCCGGTGACGGCGAGTTTCAACGACGCGGTGCTGTGGACGCGGCGCGAATCCGGACTCGTTTTCCACCCGAGCCCAATGGGTACCTGCACCTGGGGCACGCAAAATCGATCTTCCTGAACTTCGGACTGGCACGCGACTTTCACGGCCGCTGCCACATGCGCTTTGACGACACCAATCCAACACGCGAGGAACAGGAGTACGTCGATTCGATCCTCGATGCGGTTCGCTGGCTCGGCTTTGATTGGGCCGATGCCACACAAAACAACTTGTATTTTGCCTCGGACTACTTCGAGCGCCTGTACGAATGCGCCGAGTTCCTGATTGCGCGCGGCCACGCCTACGTCGACCAGCTCAGCGCCGAGGAAATGCGACTTGCGCGCGGCACGCTAACCGAGCCCGGGCGAAACTCGCCCTACCGCGACCGCCCGCCCACGGAAAACCTGGAACTGCTGCGAGAAATGCGAGCTGGCAAGCATCCCGAAGGCAGCATGGTGCTTCGTGCGCGAATCGATATGACCTCGCCCAACATCAATATGCGCGATCCCACTTTGTACCGGGTCCGCTTCGCGCACCATCACCGCACGGGCGACCAATGGTGCATTTACCCGATGTACGACTTCACCCACGCGCTTTCGGATGCTCTTGAGTGCATCACGCACAGCGTTTGTACCCTCGAATTCGAGGATCACCGGCCGCTGTACGACTGGTGCCTGGAGCGCTGCGTGCCAACGCTTCGTGAGCCGCAATGGCAAGAGGCCTTGGAGCTTGTGCGCTCGATTCGAAGCCAGGGAGTGGAGGCAGCCCGAGAGTTCGCCCTGCATTGCCACAATTTCTCGCACAAGCTCTTTGCCAGCGAAGCCGAGGCGCAGATGCGTGCCATGTTCGCCGCGTGGGAGCATGGACGCAGCGCCGTTTTGCGCGATCTGAATGCCTTTTATGACCTGCTCCTGGATCAGGCCGACCAATTTGCGCCGTTGCTTGCACATGCGCTGGAAGAGCGTCGACCCGACCCCTTCGAGCTTCCGCGTCAGTACGAGTTTTCGCGGCTTAACCTCGACTATGTGGTCTTGAGCAAGCGCAAGCTGATCCAGCTGGTCGAGGAGCAATTGGTCGGCGGCTGGGACGATCCGAGGATGCCAACACTGATCGGATTGCGTCGGCGCGGCTATACACCCCAGAGCCTAGCGCTGTTTGCCGAGCGTATTGGCGTGAGCAAGGCCGATTCGCGTATCGATTTCGAAGTACTCGAGCAGGCGTTGCGCGAGGAACTCGATCCGCGTGTGCCTCGCGCCATGGTCGTTCTGGATCCCTTGCGTCTGGTCTTGACCAACGTCGATCCCGCCACGCAAGAGATCTGCCAAGCACCGGTTCATCCGCACCGGCCCGAGCAGGGCTCGCGCTCGATCACGCTGCGGCGCGAACTTTGGATCGACGCCGACGACTTCCTCGAAAACCCACCGACTGATTTTTTCCGGCTGACCCCTGGGGGCATGGTGCGCCTGCGCTACGGGTACGTAATTCGCTGCACGGGTTGCGAGAAGGACGCTGCGGGCAAAGTGACGGTGGTGTACGCGGAGATACTGCCCCAGACGCGCAGCGGCACGCCAGGGGCAAACAGCGTAAAGGTCAAAGGCGCAATCCACTGGCTCCCAGTGGCCGATGCGCTGCCCATTGAGGTGCGAATCTTCGACCGGCTGTTTACTCAGCCCGATCCGGACTCGAGCGCTTCGGACTACCGCACGCTGCTCAATGCGGGCAGTCGGCGGGTGCTGGCGGCATACGCCGAGCCCTCGCTGAGTGCGGCGCAGCCCGAGGATCGTTTTCAGTTTGAGCGACATGGCTTTTTCGTCGCCGATCGGGTAGATCATCGAGCTCAGCGACCAGTGTTTAACCGCATTGCGACACTGAGGGACTCGCGCGCGCGCTAGCGAAGGACGCGAGCCGATACCATTAGCGCTATCCTCTATCCGTTGATAATCCGGGCCAAAAGAAGTCGTGCACCGTGGATACCGTAGTTGATTCTGTCGGGCAGGTCCGTGCCCGTATCGATGCGTTGCGCGCCAGCATGAGCGCACACGGACTGTCCACGTGGATTGCACTGTCATCCGATCCGCATCTGTCCGAATACCTGCCGGCGCGCTGGCAATCGCGCCAATGGCTTAGCGGTTTTTCCGGCTCCGCCGGCACTTTGGTGCTGACCGCGGATTTCGCAGGACTTTGGGTTGACAGCCGCTATTGGGTGGAGGCCGAAGCGCAACTGGCCGGAACGGGAATCCAGACCGTGCGAGCCAGCAGTGCCGTAGGCACGGCGCTCTTTGATTGGCTTGCGCAAAACGTTGCGAGCAACTCGGAGGTCGGCACCGACGGCCAGGCGCTGGGCTTGTCCGTGGCTCGTTCCATCGAAGCGGCGCTAGAGAAGCGCCGCGCGCGATTGCGCACGGATCTGGATTTGCTCGACGAGATTTGGACGGCGCGTCCCGCCTTGCCCTTAGCGGCCGTTTGCGAGCGGCGGCGCACGCTCGAGACCCTGGATCGTCGCGAAAAAATCGCCAAGGTTCGCCAGCAGATGGCCGTGCTCGGTGCCCAATGGCATTGGATCTCGAGCCTGGACGACATCGCTTGGCTGCTGAATCTTCGTGGCGCAGACGTGCCGTTTAATCCAGTATTTCTTGCACACGTGCTGATCGGTCCTAGCGAGGTGCGACTGTTCGTTGCGCCCGAGAAAGTCGCACCGCCGCTGCGCGAGCAACTGCTTTCCGACGGCGTATCGATCGTCGATTACGCCCAAGCACGCGCCGCACTGGGGGCGCTCGCAGCCGGCGATGTCCTGCTCATCGACCCGCGGCGCGTGACGCTAGCCACGGTGCGCTCGGTTCCCGCTGGCGTACGCATCATTGAACAAACCAACCCGACGGTGCTGCTCAAAGCACGCAAGTCGGAGGCCGAACTGGCGAACGTGCGCCTTGCCATGGAGCAAGACGGCGCGGCGTTGTGCGAATTTTTCGCTTGGTTGGAGCAGGCTTTGGATCGGCGCGAGCGCGTCACGGAGCTCACCATCGATGAGCAGGTGACGGCGCAGCGCGCCCGACGTCAGGGGTTCGTCAGCCCGAGCTTTGGCACCATCGCAGCGTTTAATGCCAACGCCGCTGCGCCGCATTACAGCGCCAGCGCGGCGTCGCACGCCGTCATATGTGACCCCGCGGGCCGCGGCAACGGACTGCTGCTCATCGACTCAGGCGGACAGTACGAAACCGGCACGACCGACATTACCCGCGTCGTTGCAATTGGCGAGCCCACGGACGAGCAGCGCCGCGACTTCACGCTGGTGCTTAAAGGCATGATCCAATTGTCCCGAGCGCAATTCCCGCGAGGAACCCGTTCACCGATGCTCGACGCATTGGCGCGCGCCCCCATCTGGGCGGCCGGCATCGACTATGGACACGGGACCGGGCATGGCGTGGGGTATTTTTTAAACGTTCATGAGGGGCCACAGTCAATATCCCCGCACCTGGCACCGGATCCGCAAACGGCGATGGAGCCTGGGATGATCACCTCCAACGAACCGGGAATCTATCGGACCGGCCGCTGGGGGGTACGCATCGAGAACCTGTTGGCAACCGTGCCCTCCGTAGTGGGCGAATTTGGAGAGTTCCTCAAGTTCGAGACTCTGACGCTGTGTCCGATCGATACGCGCTGCATCGACCGCAGCCTGCTGCGCGACGACGAAGTGGCTTGGCTCAACGACTACCACCGCCAGGTGCGCGAGCGCCTGACTCCTTTGGTAAGCGCGGCCGCGCTTGCTTGGTTGGATCGCTCGACCCAGCCGCTGTAATCAGCGCCCCACTTCGATGACCCTGACGCGAACTTTTCGCTCGTGGTCGTCGCGCAAAAGCGTAAGTTCCACGACGCTGTCAACGCCGCTGCGGCCGAGTTCTCCGACAAAATCCGACAGGGCTTCCACCCGTTTGCCGTTCACGCCAATGATTACGTCGCCCAAATCCCCGGTCTTGGGGTTCATTGGCCGCAATCCCACTTCGGCCGCGGGTGTGCCCTTCCGCACCTCAGCGATCACGACGCCGGCGATCCCCGCGCGCTCCACCAGGTCGGGGCGCACGGGAGTGATGCCGATGCCCGGCAAAGGGGCTCGGCCGCGCGAAATGAGCGACGGGACGACTCGATTGACCAAGTCGACAGGAATTGCAAAGCCGATTCCCGCCGAAGCGCCGCTCTCCGAGCGAATCGCGGTGTTCACTCCTATGAGCCGGCCCGCGCTGTCCAGCAAAGGGCCCCCGGAGTTACCGGGATTGATGGCAGCATCGGTCTGTATCACTCCGGCAATCTCGCGTTCGTTGCTCGTGGGCAGTTGGCGGTCCAGCGCGCTGACGATGCCGTGGGTCAGCGTGCGCTGCAGCCCGTAAGGATTGCCGATGGCGTAAACCGACTGCCCGATCTTTAGCTCGCTAGAAGTGCCCAGCTCGATCGGCCGCAGACCGCGCGGAGTGTGCAGCAGCTTTATGACTGCCAAGTCGTATTCCGGCGACGCCCCGATGACTCGTGCCTCGATCGCTACGCCGGCGTCAAGCTGCACATAAACGTGCGATGCGCCTTCGACGACGTGATTGTTGGTAACGATATGTCCGGCACCGTCCCAGACAAAGCCGCTGCCCGCACCGTGCGCCACCTCGGCACCGAAAAAGCCCGCGCTGCGTATCACCTCTGTTGTGATGTAAGCAACCGAGGGAGCGGCATTCTCAAACAGGGATACCATGGCCTGCTCCGACGGCGGCAAGGGACCGCGCGGGGACACGCTGCGAGGTTCCGCGTGCTCACGCGCAGACGCAGGCAGCGTGCACGGCGCCATCGCGAGTAGCGCCCAGAACGCGTACGCCAGCAACCAGCGGCCGGCGACGGTGGCTAAAATTCCTCGCCCCGTAGGGATTCGAACCATGCCTGCTAATGCCTTGCAGTGGGTGCTGCGTTGTGAAGACAGGCGCGATTATGGCGTGCCGGCTGGGCGAGCCCTTGGGTGCCGCGGGGCGGGCAGTTCGGTCATAATTGCCACCCACGACACACGCCAATCTGATACCACGACATGACCGAAGTCGCCACACCGAGCGCCGATGATCGCAGCTTTGACTTGTCCTTGCGCCTGCTGACCGCGCTGATCTTGGTGACACTGGCCGGCAGCGTGAGTTTTCTGGCGTACCGCTGGCTCGCTCCGCGTTTTACCCGGCCCGACAGTGAACCGGTACCAACGAAACTTGCGCCTCCTCCCAACACACCTGCTCCCGCAGTTGCCGGATCAACCCACCGCGACCAGGTTCTGATGGATCCCGGACATGTGTTCCGATGCGAGGAACAAGGCCGAGTATCGTTTTCGGATCAAGCGTGCCCGAACACCCCGTCCTCGCCTGGCGTCGCGCCAACTACGCGATCGCACCCTGCCGCGGCAGCGCGCTAAGGCGTGTGCACCCGGCGCTTAGCGCATTAGCCAACGCCCGCGTTCAACCGCCGCCAGCGAGCGCGCTGCCTTGCTCGTCTTAGGCGGTGGCCTCTTCTATCGGCGCGGCCTTTGGCTTCTGCGCGCCCGCCGCCTCCCACTCGCGCAGGTGCACGGCAAGTGCTGCATCCATCGCGTTAGCGTGGACCTCGAACCATTGAGGCAACTCCTGGGCCAGACGCGCGACAATTTCGGAATCACCGGCATCAAAGCGCCGGCGCACCTCCGCGATGACTTCGAGCAGCATTTCGTGCTCGTTCTGATGGCACTGACACGCCGGGAAATTTGATTCGCGCATCCAGCGCTCCTCCTGAGCACAGTGCCGTAGCATGTGTTCGTGCAGTGCCAATAGTTTTTCGCCTTCATCCCCCGGTTGTTGCAACGCCGTTAGCAGACCGTGGAACTCCCGGTGCACATCATCCATCGGCGCATACCCCACCTCAAAATAACCGAGATCGGAAACCGATTCTTCGTTGCTAGTCATGATTAATCCTCCGACGACGAATTTGGTTTGCGGTCCGTTTGCCCCGGGGAGCGCCAACAAAAAGGCTGCTCCTGCAAACAGCGTGCGCGTCGCAGCGGCGAGCGCCAATCACCTATTTCAGGCGCCAAACGGATGCACCGGTCAGGGTTCTGCCGCATCTTGATTTTGCCCTTTTGTTGCATCGCGCAAAAGCGTATCGAGCGCAACTAGCGGTACACCATCACCGGGATCGAACTGTGGGTGAGCACCTTTTGCGTTTCGCTGCCAAGCAGAACCGCACTTATGCCGCGGCGCCCGTGCGAGGCCATGAAGATTGCGTCGCAGCCATAACGCTTTGCGGTTTCAATGATCGCGTCAAATGGCGAAAAAGACCGTACCACGGTCGTCTCGACCGGCACCCCTCCTTTTTGCGCCAAGTGCTCGAACGTCGTCAGTCGCTCGTGTGCGACCTCATCGGCCCGCTGCTCATACTCGGCAATAGTCTCGGGTCGGTACTCGGACAAACTGGCATAGGCGTAGGGCTCGACCACGGTCAGACCAACCAAGCGCGCGCCGAGTTTGCTCGCTAGTTCCACCGCGCCTTGTATGGCGCGTACCGACAGTTCGGATCCGTCCGTCGGGACAAGGATTTTGCTGAACATGGACTGCTCCCATTTGGCAACGCCAGAAAGGCGTCGGGGGTTTTACAAGTGATCCTAGAGCTTCTCCCAACACCAAGCTTGACAGCGGTCAAGGGGCCCGGAACTGCTCCAGCGCCCACGCGGCTGCCGCGAGACCCATGGTCGCGGTGACGGTCATGCAGGAGCCATATCCGCCGCAGGCCAGAGGACTGCCTGGAGTGAAGTCTACGGCCTCACAGCCCGGCGCCGGCGGACAAAGGGGCTCATCGGAGAAGACGGCCTCGACCCCAAAGCGTGGCGCTCGCTTTTCGCGGCCCGCGGCGGCATAGCCGTAGTCGTGTCGCAGACGATACCGCACCTTGGCCAGAAGCCGATCGCCCTGCGTCCGAGCCAAATCGTCGCGGCGTATCCGCGCGGGATCCTTGCGCCCGCCGGCGCCGCCGCAGGTCACCACCGCAATTGCATTTTGTCGCGCGTGGGCAATGAGCGCGGCCTTTGCCGCGACCTGATCGATGCAGTCAATCACCAGTTCGATCCCCTGCAAACAGCGCTCAACATTCTGCGGCGAGAGAAAGTCCTCCATCGTACGGACAGCGGCGGCCGGGTGGATTGCCCGAATGCGTTCGGCCATCGCCTGCACCTTGGCCTTGCCAAATTCGGGCTCGAGCGCATGAATCTGGCGGTTGGCGTTGCTTTCCGCGATATGGTCCAGGTCGATGAGCGTAAGGTTGGCGACGCCTGACCGCGCCAATGCTTCGGCCGCCCACGTGCCCACACCGCCTAGTCCTACCACGGCGATGCGCGCGCTGCCAAAGCGCGCAAGCGTAGCTTGGCCGTACAGGCGCGCCACGGCGCCAAAGCGCCGGTCCAGATCTGCGGCGGTGCAACTCGCATTCATCGTGCAATCAGTACAATGCAATGGCTGCGGGCGATGCTGTATGTGCATGCGCTCGGAGTTGGCCAAACGCAAAAGCGCGCCCGCTGCGCTGTTTCATATCATGCCCAAAACGAATCTTCGCACCGAATATCTTCGTTCGGCACTGAACGAACAAGACGCGGGTCAGGACCCCTTTACGTTGTTTGCACGCTGGTACGACGACGCAGTGCACGCTGGAGGACACGATCCTAACGCCATGTCGCTAGCCACCGCCGGTGCCAACGGCCGGCCCGGCGTACGCATCGTCTTGTGCAAGGAATTCGATCGCACGGGGTTTGTCTTTTTCACAAACTATGCCAGTCGCAAGGGCCGCGAGCTAACCGAAAATCCGAAGGCCTGCCTGCTGTTTTACTGGGCGGACCTGGAGCGGCAGGTGCGCATCGACGGGCAAGTCGAGATAATTTCGACGGCCGACTCCGATGCCTACTTTGGCGAACGGCCGCTGGCCGCGCGACTGGGCGCCTGGGCATCGCCGCAAAGCGAGCCGATCGCCAATCGCGAAGCCCTGGAACGGCGTTTTGCTGAGATGCAACAGCGTTTTGCCGGCCAATCGGCACCGCCTCGCCCGCCGAACTGGGGTGGCTACCGACTGGTGCCCGAGTCACTGGAATTCTGGCAGGGAAGACCGTCCAGGCTCCATGACCGCTTACTCTTTACACGGCGCGGGACGCAGTGGGACGTTGTCCGGCTTGCTCCTTAGGGGCGCACGCCCTACGCCCCCTTGGAGCGCCACCGGGGATCCGAAAGTTTGCCGCGCCATCGCGGGGTTCGTCGAGGGCTTGGCGTCGGGCTATGATATAGGTTGACCGCATGCGGGAATCGACAAACCATGAGCGCTGACCAAATTTCGATCATTATTGTCGAGGACGAACCCGAGTTTCGTCGTCGCTTTGCCCAGATCATCGATAGCGAACCAACGATGCGCCTGGTTGGCGTTGCGGCGAACAAGCGCGAAGCGCAGGCGCTAATCGATCGCGAAGACTTCGATGTCATGCTGATCGATTTGGGATTGCCCGATGGAACGGGTATCGACCTGATTCGCAGTGTCAGCCAGCGCAAACCCGACGTGGACATTATGGTGGTAACCGTCTTTGGCGATGAGCAGCACGTCGTTTCCTCAATCGAAGCGGGCGCAACGGGCTATATCCTCAAGGATTCAACGCCAGCGGACGTCATATCGTGCATCCGACTGCTACGCGCGGGTGGCTCTCCCGTGAGCCCGGTTGTTGCGCGCAGCGTCCTGCGTGCCATCCGTTCGCGTATGGGTGGATCGACGACTGGAAGTACGACCACGCCAGCCCGATCGCCCAGTGCCGAGAACAATCCGCTTTCGGCACGGGAGACCGAGATTTTGCAGTTGCTCGCCAAAGGTATGAGCTTTAATGAAATCGGCGAGATTCTTGGTATCTCTCCACACACTGTCACTGCGCACATCAAGAAGATTTATCGCAAGCTCGCCGTGCATTCACGCGGTGAGGCCGTCTACGAAGCCAGCCAGATGGGTCTGCTCAAAACCTGAGTTGCCCGCTGCATGTCGAAAACACCGGGTTTGCCCGATCGCGCCACCACCCGGCCCAGAAAAATCCGATTGCGAATCGCTGCGCGGACACTGACCGCGGCGGTGGTGCTGTTTTGCGTGGGCTTGGCTCACGCGGCCACAATACCGCTCCGCAAACTCGACTGGTCGTATATGCCACCCGATGCGCTGGCCGCAACCAATGCCGGTTCCGACCAGACGCTCACCTCCTTTGATCTGCCGCTGCACTGGTCCACCGTCGAAGGCTCGCCCTTGCACGCGGTGGCGCTGCGCATGCACTTTCGCCTGGAATCGGTTCCCGACCAAAGCTGGGCGCTTCTTCTGTCGCAGTCGTCCGAGGGTGGGCGCTTTAGTGTCAATGGGCACTTCATCGGTGCCATTGCCGCCGAGAGCGAAGTACGTCACGTCATCTGGCGGCGCCCGCAACTGCTTTCCATCGACGCACCCCTGCTGGTTGAAGGCGACAACGAGCTCGAGGTGCAGACGACGTACGGGCCGGGCGCGCACGTACTGGCGGGTGTCGAGGTTGGCCCCTTGTCGGAGCTATGGAGCCGTTACGCGTTGCGCTTCACGCTCGATTACGTTTCGACCTGGATCGGCGCGACGGTGGCGCTGCTCACAGCACTCGTGTTTGGCGCCTTGTGGTTACAAAGGGGCGAGAGCATTTCGCTGCTGCTGGCGGTTGCAGGGTTGTGTTGGCTGCTGTACTGCGCCACGTGGCTGGTGGAGGTCATGCCGGTGGCGTTTCGTCCACCTGTGCGGCTCGGTGGCATGGCGGCGATGGCCGCATTCGACGCGACGCTCGCGATTACCCTGCTGCGTCTGTCCTCGCTTGCACGCCGACGCGAGGAATGGGTAATCGGGTTATTCGCAGCCCTGGGGCCGGCGCTCTCTCTCGCGAGCTCGATGCAGGCCGATCCGTACCTGCAGGTCTCTTGGGTGCCGGCGCTGCTGCTGATCGTCGCAATTGCGACCGGCGTGGGCTTGTACCGGCGAACACGTGGCTTGCTTGCACCCCATCCGCTTGTGCTGGTAGTCGCAGTCGCATTGGTGCTGGCCGGTCTGATCGACTTGGGCCCGGTCTTTGGCCTGGACCTCTTGGGCGGGGTGCCCGCGACGAACTTCGCGGCGCCGGTGATGCTAGCGGCGCTGGCCACCCCGCTGGTCGATGGTTTCATCAAGATGATGCGCGAAGCCGAGGCGGCGCGCGCTGAACTTGAGACTCGTGTGCGCGAGCGTGAACAGTTGCTAAAGAGAAACTTCGAGCGGCTGCGTGAGAGCGAACGGGTCAAAGTCGAGGTTCAGGAGCGTCAGCGCATCATGCAAGACATGCACGATGGCCTCGGCTCCCAATTGATGTCCTCGCTGATGCTTGTCGAGCGCGGGGCCGTGAGCAACGAGCAGTTCGCGCAGATATTGCGTGAATCGATTGACGATATGCGCTTGGCCATCGATGCACTCTCGGCCGAGCATGCCGACTTGGCGGCCGCGCTGGGTAACCTGCGCTTTCGCATGGAGCCGAGGCTGCGCGCGGCGGGAATGGAACTGACTTGGGATGCACGTCAGTTGCCCGAGGAAATTGGTCTGCATCCCGACGTCGTGCTGCCGATTCTGCGCATCGTCCAGGAGGCCCTGACCAACGCGCTCAAACACAGCCGCGCGAAGGCGGTGCGCGTGACCCTGGCGGTCGAGGGCACCGGTGATGCGCAGTGTCTGGACATTCGCGTCGCCGACAACGGCCGTGGCATTACGGAGGAGCGGGCTGGTGGACGCGGGCTGCTAAACATGCGCAACCGGGCGCAGAAAATCGGCGCGCAACTAAAGATCGCTACCGCACCGAACGTGGGTACCACGGTGCATCTGCGCACGCGCATTGGACCGGTCAGCCCTACAACCAAGCCCGGACAGACGGTGCTCAACACTCAAGCAATCATCGAGCGCGCGCGGCAGCAGTAAAAAAGAGAAAGGATCTGCAAACCGATCCGTGTTACGAGCGCACCTGCGCGACCATCATCGCGGGCCGCAAGCGGTGAAGATGCACTAACTGACGCTGGCACGGCGCTTGCGGGCGAAGGCGCGGCGAAACTTCTCCAACTTCGGCCCGATAACGAACATGCAATAGCCTTGCGTTGGATTGTGCCGAAAGTATTCCTGATGGTAGGTTTCGGCACGAAAATATCGGTCGACCGGCTCAAGTTGCGTGACGATCTCATCATCAAATAGACGTTGCGCCTCTTGCAAAAACTCGATTGCGGCCGCTTTTTGCTCCTCATCATGATAAAAGATCGCCGACCGGTACTGATTGCCCACGTCGTTTCCTTGCCGGTTCAGGGTCGTTGGATCGTGGATCGCGAAAAACACATCGAGCAAGTCGCGAAAGGAAACGCGCGAGGGATCAAATTCGATCCGCACCACCTCCGCATACCCGGTTTCACCACTGCAGACCTGACGGTAGTCGGGCCGGTCGGTGCGGCCATTGGAGTAGCCCGACTCGACGTCGACCACCCCGTCAAGTTCCTCGAACGCCGCCTCCAGGCACCAAAAGCAACCGCCAGCGAGGGTCGCAAACTCGTGACCCGGCTGCGGCGTGCTCGCAAGCGGATTGCGAATAGACATGGCGATCTCCTTCAGGGCTGTGGCTCGGGCGTGCTCGCGCCCCGCAAGTCCCATTCGCTGCGTTGCCGGTCGCGTCCGTTATAAAAGAGGATTCACAGCGGGTGCAATGCGTTGGGGGGTCTTGCCGGGATTGCCGTCGTCTGCAACGGCGCTCCTAGCTTACCCCCGGATGCGACACTGCGTTTTTGCAGTGCAATTCTGAGGCTGCCCGCGCTCAAGACCGCCTACAGAGATGCCGATTACGCGAGCATGGGGACCGATCCCGTCCCGGTGCGACGGCCGGCGCGTATGTCCGGCGCGCCTTGTTCCACCGGATCAACGAGGCACGGCGACGATCGACACCGCGGAGCGTACGAGCGGAGCAATTCGATGACGTTCATCAAACCCTATTTGATTCGACTATCGCACTGCGACCCAACGGGCACGGTGTTTTATCCCAATTACTTTCATATCTTCAATGCCCTGGTCGAAGATTGGTTTTATGAGGCGATCGACATCCGTTTTGACGAATTCCTGATGTCGCGGGGCTTGGCGCTACCCACCGTGCGCATGGAGGTCACGTTCTCCAAGCCGACGAAAATGGGCGAAACCGTGGACTTCTGGCTAACGCTTTCGCACGTGGGACGCACCTCGGTGCGCTTTACCATGGGGGTGGACAAGGACGGGGAGCAGCGTGTGCGCATGAACCGAACCGCAGTGTGTACCTCGCAACAGACACGCGAGGCGACTCTCATTCCGGACGACGTGCGCGAGAAAATGCTCGAATTCATGCGCGAATAAGCTCCACCGCCCGGCGCGCCGGGTGCCCTGCAGATCTTCTTGCCGCCTGAGCTTTGCGGCAAACGGTAATAGCCTCGGTGCGCACCATTACCGCCCCCGCCGCGAGCGGCAGCGGGTTGCTTGATTCGCACACGGGGCCGGCGTCGCGCAGCTTCTGTCGGCGGCGGCGAAGGGTACTTCGG
>Ga0187780_10000639_pt1 | contig 25733 bp, 25 predicted proteins | sample 1015_Q2_SP10_20__FD_132429 | JGI IMG/M metagenome (GOLD analysis project Ga0187780, IMG submission 132429) | Tropical peat soil microbial communities from peatlands in Department of Meta, Colombia - 1015_Q2_SP10_20_MG | ecosystem: Environmental > Terrestrial > Soil > Wetlands > Peat | place... | reverse complement strand
TTGTATTTCGAACCGCTCACCGCCGAGGATGTGATCGAGATTGTCGACACCGAACGCTCCAACGGCGCGCTGCACGGCGTCATTGTGCAATTCGGCGGCCAGACGCCGCTCAAGCTCGCCGAGGCGCTGGAGAAGGCGCAGGTGCCGATCCTCGGCACGTCAGTCGATGCCATCGATCTCGCCGAGGACCGCGATCGCTTCAAGCGGCTGCTCGACAAGCTCAAGCTGCGCCAGCCGCGCAGCGGCATCGCCACCAGCCCAGAAAAGGCCCGCGCGATCGCCGAATCGATCGGCTACCCGATCGTAATCCGCCCCTCCTACGTGCTCGGCGGACGGGCAATGGAAATCGTGCACGATTCCCATCAGCTCGACCGCTATGTGGCGCGGCTCGCCGCCGATCTCGACCGCCCGTCGGAACTCGCAGTGTCGGAGAAACGGCCGCTGCTCATCGACAGCTACCTCACCGATGCGGTGGAGGTGGACGTCGATTGCCTGGCCGACGGCAAGGACACCTACATCGCCGGCATCATGGAACACATCGAGGAGGCCGGCATCCATTCCGGCGATTCCGCCTGCTCGCTGCCGCCGCATAATCTGTCTGGCGCTGTGATCGCGGAACTCGACCGCCAAACCCGCGCGCTCGCGCTCGCGCTCAAGGTCGGCGGCCTGATGAACGTGCAATACGCGATCAAGGACGGCGATATCTATGTGCTCGAGGTCAATCCGCGCGCCTCGCGCACCGTGCCGTTCGTCGCCAAAGTGATCGGCATCCCGGCCGCCAAGATCGCCGCCCGCATCATGGCGGGCGAACCCTTGGCGCGCTTTCACCTCGAGCCGCAGCATTTCGAGCCCGGCGGCGCACGCCATGTCGGCGTCAAGGAAGCGGTGTTTCCCTTCGCCCGCTTCGGCGACAAGGTCGATACCGTGCTTGGGCCGGAGATGAAATCGACCGGCGAAGTGATGGGAATAGACCGCGACTACAACGTCGCTTTCGCCAAAAGCCAGCTCGGCGGCGGCGCCAGGCTGCCGAAATCGGGAACCGTCTTCGTCTCGGTTAAGGACGCCGACAAGCCGCGCATCCTTGAGGCCACTCGCCTCCTCGCCAGCTTGGGATTCCGCGTCATGGCGACCTCGGGAACCCAGCGTTATCTCGCCGAACAGGGTGTCCGGGCGGTTAAGATTAACAAAGTCGCCGAGGGCCGGCCGCATATCGTGGATGCCATTAAAAATGGCGAAGTTCAGCTGGTTTTCAACACGACCGAGGGCGCTACCGCGCTCGCCGACAGCCGCTCGCTGCGCCGCGCTGCCCTCTTGCATAAAGTGCCGTACTACACCACTCTCTCAGGGGCCGTCGCTGCAGCGCAGGGCATCAGAGCCTATCTCGGGGGCGACTTCGAGGTATGTGCGCTGCAGACTTATTTCGGGGCCGAATCTTCGGAGCGGCCACAGCGGCGGCACGTGTAGAGCCAGTTTTTCCTGTCGCGCGGCCAGGCGATGCTTCGGTCCGCGACGGGATTTTTGACTCTGCTGTGAGGAGGTTTGAGACTGATGGACAAGATCCCGATGACGGCAGAGGGCTACTCGGCGCTCGAAGCCGATCTTAAGCATTGCCAGCAGGTCGAGCGGCCTAGGATCATCCAGCAGATCACCGATGCGCGCACCCACGGCGACCTTTCCGAGAACGCCGAATATCACGCAGCAAAGGAATCGCAATCGCTCAACGAGGGCCGCATCGCAGAGCTCGAGGACAAGCTTGCGCGCGCCGAAGTCATTGATGTTTCAAAGCTTTCCGGCGAAACCATTACTTTTGGCGCAACCGTCACGTTAATCGACGAGGACACCGACAAGAAAACGGTCTGGCAGATCGTCGGCGAGCCCGAAGCGGACGCCAAGAAGGGCAAGATTTCCATCACCTCGCCGCTCGCCCGCGCCTTGGTCGGAAAAAAGAAAGGCGCGCAGGTCGAGGTCGTCACGCCGGGTGGCGCCAAGGCCTATGAAGTGATGAAGGTCGAATGGAAGTGAGGCACCTGCCGTCGCTGCCCCTGGCCTAGCCCTCGCTACCAGTGAAAGACGCAAGATTGCGCGTGATTTCCTGGGCTTACCAACCCTCCGCGTGACGAAGCGCAGTTGCAACCCTGTGGGAGACGGGGGTTGCGTATCTTGCATAGCTCCCCAGAATCCTTAGATAAAGGAGCCGCTGTGCTGCGTCGGCAGCCGAGGGTTCACCACGGCCATTTGGCGGGGCATCAGGCAGATCGACCCTTTCTCTGCCGTAACGATCGCGGGTTAAGCCGATGGGTTAAGCCGATGCCCAACACCATCAATGCCAAGGTCGTGATCATCGGATCCGGGCCCGCAGGCTACACGGCCGCCATCTATGCCGCGCGTGCCATGCTCGACCCGATCCTTATTCAAGGCATCACGCCCGGCGGCCAGCTGACGATTACGACCGACGTCGAGAACTATCCAGGTTATGCCGACGTGATCCAGGGGCCGTGGCTCATGGAGCAAATGCAGAAGCAGGCGGCCCATGTCGGCACCAAGCTCGTGGCCGATCACGTCAATAAGGTCGACCTTTCGCGGCGGCCGTTTCGCATCGCCTGCGATTCCGGCGACGTCTATTTCGCCGATACGCTAATTCTCGCGACCGGAGCGCAGGCGCGCTGGCTTGATTTGCCGTCCGAACAGAAATTCCGCGGCCACGGCGTTTCCGCCTGCGCCACCTGCGACGGATTTTTCTACCGCAACAAGGAAGTGCTGGTAATCGGCGGCGGCAATACCGCGGTCGAGGAAGCGCTGTTTCTCACGAATTTCGCTTCGAAGGTCACGCTGGTCCATCGCCGCGACGGCTTGCGCGCCGAGCGCATTTTGCAAGAGCGACTCTATCAGAACCCGAAGATTTCCGTGCTCTGGAACACCGTTCTGAGGGACGTGGTCGGCGACGACAGTCCGCTCAAGGTCAAGGGCGCGGTGCTGCACAATGTCAAAACCAACGAAATCATCGAACGGCCGATCGATGGCATTTTCATCGCCATCGGCCATTCGCCCGCGACCGAGTTGGTCGTGGGACAAGTCGAGATGAAGCCGTCCGGTTACATCAAAACCGCTCCGCATTCGACGGCAACTTCGGTGCCGGGCCTGTTCGCCGCGGGAGACGTCGCCGACGAGGTCTATCGGCAGGCGGTCACGGCGGCAGGCCTCGGCTGCATGGCGGCGCTGGAAGCCGAGAAATTTCTGGCGGCGCATGGCGAAGTCGAACCGCGCATGGCGGCGGAGTGAGTCCCGCCCCCGTGGCGCGCGGTATTGGCAGAAAGCATTGAAATGGACTGGGATAAGCTCAAAGTGTTTCATGCCGCGGCGGAAGCCGGCAGCTTCACCCACGCTGGCGAGCAGCTCGGACTTTCGCAATCGGCCGTTTCGCGCCAAGTCAGCGCGCTCGAACAGGAGCTGACGGTTTCGCTGTTTCACCGGCATGCGCGCGGATTGATCCTCACCGAACAAGGCGAATTGCTCTATCGAACCGCGCACGATGTATTCATGAAGCTTGAAGCGGCGCGCGCAAAGCTCACCGACAGCCGCGAACGGCCGAACGGCGATTTGCGGGTGACGACGACGCCGGGCATCGGCGTGCATTGGCTCACTCCGCGGCTTGGCGAATTCGCCGACTTGTACCCCGAAGTGCACATCACGCTGCTGACCACCGACGAGGAGCTCGACCTCGCCATGCGCGAGGCGGACGTTGCAATTCGGCTGCGGCAGCCGACGCAGCCCGATCTCATTCAGCGCAAGCTGTTTTCGGTGCATTTCCACGTTTACGCCTCGCCCGAATATCTGAAGAAGTTCGGGACGCCGCGCACCTTGGAAGATCTCGACAGCCATCGGCTCCTGGTGCTCGGCGGCAATGTGCCGCCTTACCTGCAGCGCGCGCGCTGGCTGATCGAGGTCGCGCGCGACGGCAAGGGCCCGCGAACGCCACATCTCGTCATCAACAATATTCTCGGCATATTGCGCGCCTGTCAGCGCGGGCTCGGCATCGCGATGCTGCCGGACTATCTGGTCGAGGAAAACGGCGGCCTCGTGCAACTGTTCGGCGAAGGCGACGCGATCGCGCTCGACGCCTATTTCGTCTATCCCGAAGAACTCAAAAGCGTCGCCCGCGTGCAAGCCTTCCGCGATTTCCTGGTTGCCAATGCACAGCGCTGGAATTTTTAGCTAAAGCGCAATATGCGATCCGCTCGCCCTAGCGGGGGTTGGCGCGGTAATGCTCAGAAAGCGCGAACCCGATTGCAACGTGCATCGCTTGCGCATTCGCATGGCTGACATGTCGCGCCTTGCATTGCCCGGGCACTAGGCCGCGCTGCATACTTTGATGGCTTCTATTTGCGCCGTTGCCGCGTCCTCCCAAGTTTGGCAGCGCAAAGGAGGCAGCTGTTCCCCTCTGGAAGACGTCGTCGGCGCCCCCACGTCGACGAACTCAACCGGGCCCGCAAGGGCCCGGTTTTCTTTTGCGCTGTCCGGAGTTTTTTGATGGGGCATGATCTTTTCGAAACACCGGCTTCCACTTTTCCGGATCATGCCCTAATTCGGCTCGAGACCCTTCGCCTTGATGACCCTTTTCGCCGCGGGTTTAGTGAGGAAGTCGATCAGCAAACGGGCTGCGTCCCGGTGCTGCGCGCTGCTTGGAACAGCGGCGGTGAATTGCGTGACGCCCTGCAACGCCACCGGCAGCGGACCGACAACGTCGCTATCCGGCACGGCCAAAAGCTCCGCCATCTGCTGAATGCCGATCTCGGCTTCGCCGCGCAGAACAACCAGCGCCGCCAGTCCCCCGGCGCCGCCGGCGCCGTATTTCGCCTTGGCTTGGACGGCGGCGGCGATGCCGAGCCGTTCGAAGACCTTAGCCATATGCGCGCCGCTCGCGCCGCCGCCGACCGGTTTGCTCAGCGCAATCGACTTTGCGTTCAGCATGGCCTGCTTGAAGCCCTCGACCGACGAAAGATCCGGCCGCGCGGCGCCTTTGGCCACGCAGACCCCGATCAGCGAACGCGCCACATCGACGAGGCTCCCCGCGGCGATCTTGCCGCGCGCGGCCAAGTCTTCCGCCCCGGCTCGCGTGACGATCACCACGTCAGCCGTTTCGCCGTCCAGGAGGCGCTTCTCGAGTTGCAATGACGGGCCCAGGGTGACGGCGAGCCGGCAGCCGGCGGCATTCTCCAATGCCGGCGCGAGCTCCTCGAACACCATCTTCATCGCGGTGGTGCTCAAGACTTTAAGCTCATTGGGCGAAGCCACGCGGTTCTCCCTCCCTTTGCCGGCGGGCATAGAATAGGGCTGCGCCGCTCTTTCCGGTAGGCAGCATGCAGACCTTGATGAACGGCAAATCCCGTTGGCGAAGTCATCAACTCTGTGTGATTTTTAGCCCTTTCATCATCAAATGATGCTCGGATATGCGCGCCGCCGATGAAATTGCGCTATTTACGTTTAGGTTCAGCGCGAATGCAGCGACGCCCTTGCTGCGGAGAGCGATTGAGGGGGAGATGAGACGCATGTTCACGCGCAGACATTTTCTTTACGCCGGAACCGCGGCGGCGGCGCTCGTTGTCGGGCGCCTTGTGCCGCATACGGCCAGCGCCGCAAACCATCCCTATGAAATCACCCATACCGATGAGGAGTGGCGGAAGCTTCTGACGCCGGAGCAGTACTACGTGCTGCGGAAGGAAGGCACCGAACGGCCGTTCACCAGCGCGCTGCTCGACGAACATCGTGCCGGTACTTTCAGCTGCGCCGGCTGCGACCTGCCGCTGTTCTCATCGAAGACGAAGTTCGAAAGCGGCACCGGCTGGCCGAGCTTCTGGGCGCCGCTCGACAACGCGGTCGACGAGGCCGAGGACCGTTCATTCGGAATGATCCGCACCGCCGTATCGTGCCACCGCTGCGGCGGCCATCTCGGTCATGTCTTCACCGACGGCCCGAAGCCGACCGGCCTGCGCTACTGCATGAACGGCGTGGCGCTGAAATTCACCGCGCCGCCGGCGGGGTCGAGTTGAGTCGTAGGTATTAGCCAAACGCACTAATGCAACGTCTCTTCCGTCACGCCATGCGAGCAGTTTCTGATCCGGCGTCGTCCTTCGAGACTCGCTTCGCTCGCACCTCAAGATGACGGATAAAGGGACTCCGCGCCTTCACCGTCCCGCGGTCGGCGTTCGCGGGGTGGAGATGGAAATACCGTAAACCCGCCACTGGTTGCCGACGTCCTGGAACAACAGATCAAAATCGATCTGCTGCGGCCGCGTCGGAAAATACCCGGCTAGATGCAGAAACCCTCTTTGATCCAGCGCCGGCAAGGCCGTGAGCTGCGGCGCGAGCAGCGCCGCGCCGTAGAGGTCGAAATTGCGGTGCCGCAGGTCGGAAAAACTCTGCGACAGGTCGGCGGTGGTGTTGCGCGCTTGAAAGTCGGGCGCGGCGAGATCGCGCAAGACCGTGTAATTGCCGGAACGATTGGCGTCGTTGAGCGTCAAAAGCGTCGAGCGGATGAGATAGAGCGCCTGCTCGGTGCTCACCGGCATCGATGGCTGTTGTTCCTGCTTGGACGGATCCGCCGGTCTTGCGTGCGCCGCGGCGGTGGGCTTGGGCTTGGCAGGCTGCTGCTGCTGCGCGATCGCCGCGGTGAGCGCCCAGGCTATGCCGAGCGCTAAGCCCGCGGCAAGCAGAAGGCCTGGCAGCCAGCGGAGGATGATAATGACTTGACCTTCCCATGGCCACCGACCGGCCGGTCGCGTCTGGCCTTCGCCGTTACTCAATCACCTTGTCGGCGCGGAGCAGGACCAGCTCAGGAATCTCAACGCCAATGGCTTTCGCCGTCTTCAGGTTGACGGTCAACGTAAATTGGGTCCGCTGCTCAACCGGTATGTCGGCGGGCTTCACGCCGCGCAAAAGTTTCACGAGCTGCCGGCTCATGATGTCGCGGAACATCTGCACGATGCTCGGCCCATAGGCCATGAGCGCTCCCTCGTCCGCCGTATCAGGCCATTGAAAAATCGCCGGCAGGCGCAACGCCGCGGTCCGCGACAGTATGGTCTGCCGGCTATTAAACAGCATCGCGGAGGCCAGCACCACGTTGAGCGCCGTGGCGCCCGATTTTTTCGCTGCGTCGACTGCGCCTGCGACCTCATGGGGTTTGCTCACTGCGCAGACAACAGACGTAACTCCGCGTGCGTGCGCCGCCTCTTGCAGCGCCTACAATTGTTGCGGCGAGGTACTTTCAGTGTCGGCCAGGATCACCATCTGCTTGGTTCCCTGCAGTGCGTCGAGGAGCATTTCCTGCCGTTTGCCGTTGAGGTCGGTGCTGAGAATGCTCACCCCGGTGATGTTGCCTTTGGGTTCGGCAAGCGAGGCAACGAAGCCGCCTCCGACCAGATCTTCCGATATGGCCAGGACCGGAACTGATTTTGTCGCCTCATGGACGGCCCGGACCGCCGGGTCGCCGGCTGCCGTGATCACATCGACCTGGCTGTTCGCAAGCGCACGGGCATGCTCCGCGACCTTCTCGCTGGACAGTCCAAAACCGGCATCGTCGACGATCAGGTTTTGGCCGACAATGAAACCGTCCCCCTTCACAGCCTCGAACAGCGCGACGTTCCACGGAGCGTTGCGCGGACTTAGGTGTAAGTCGCCAAGGTGATAAATCCGGCCCGGTTCCTGCGCGCGCGCCGCAAACGGAGAAGACGCGACGACACCGAACAGCGAGCCGGCAAGCGAAACGAATTCCCGCCGCCTCATTCGATCACCTCGTCGGCGAGCGCGAGAAATTCGGTCGGCAGGTTGATGCCGGTCGCTTTGGCGGTTTTCAGATTGACGACCAGTAAATACTTGGTCGGTTCCTCGAACGGCAGATCGCCGGGGTGTGCGCCGGCAAAAATGCGCGCGGTGAGATCGGCGGCGCGCCCGAAGGATTCCTTAAGATCGGGGCCGTACGACATCAATCCGCCGTCACGAACGAAGAAATCGTATTCGTAAAGCGCCGGAATGTGATGCGCGCCGGCGTATTCAAACACGCGATTACGGTTGAGTATCGTCAGCGCGTCGGCAACCATAAGAATAGCGTCCGGCGGATCGCGATCCATGGCCTCGAACACGCCGTTGAAATCGTCTGGCTCGCGCACGCCAAGCGCCTGCACCGTGACGCCGAGCGCCTGCGCCGCGCCGGCCGAGGCCTCATAGCGCTGCGACATGCCGAGGTCGTTGCGATTCCACATCATCGCCACGCGCCGCAAATTCGGCACCGCCTGTTTGATCAGCGCCAAGCGCTTGGTGGAGAGCGTGTTCGCATCATCCGAAATGCCGGTCAGGTTGCCGCCGGGATGGGCGAGCGAACCGATCAGATGCGTGGCCACGGGATCGCCGGCGCCGACCGCGACCACCGTCGGCACGTTGGCAACTTTACAGGCGAGCGTCGTGGGAAAGCCGGTGACGACGAACACATCGATCGCGTCGGCCTTCATTTCACGGACCATCTCGCCAAGCTTGCCGACCTGACCGCCGGCGCCGCGCCCCGTGAAGGTCATGTTCTTGCCAACTACGTAGTCGCGTTTTTCTAGTTCCTTCAATAGAATCGCGCCGAGCGCCGATTTTTCGTCAAGGGGCGCGCCAGGCGTGAGCGTGCCAAGCCGGAAGGTTTTGGCAGACGAGGTTTGCGCCGACGCCGCGCGCGGTCCGGCGATCGCTGCACCGCCAAGAACGGTCAAAAAGTCGCGCCGTCTGATCTCAAACATAGTTTGCCTCCAAAATAGCTCGGCAGAATAGCGCCGCTATATGCACTAATTTGTGCAAAGAGGGATAGAGCGGTGAAGCTCGGTCACGCTTTTGTGCAAGCCTCCGACCGCGCCTACGTCCCGACCTTAATCTCGGCAACGAGCCCGCGCAGCGCAGCGATCACGCTCAAGGGCACGATGCGGCCGGTGCGGGGATTTTCCGACGGGATTCCTTCGATCGCCATGGAGAAGCGCGCAGTATCGGCATCGACCTCGATGCGATGAGTATTGCGCGTCAATGCCGGATCAGCCCAGATTTCAAGCTTCGTCTTGTCCGGCCCGATTCCGGCAAGGCTGAGCGCCGCCGCGACATTGACATTGGCGGGAAAACCGCGCGCGCCTTCGCGCGCGCTGCCGTCGAAGATTTTCATTGGCGCCTCGAGGTTTTTGAGCGAAATGCCGCGCGCGACGAGATAGGGCGCGCCTTCAAGCCCGCTCGGCGGCTTGCGCGTGATCATCGTGACGGAATGAATAGTGCCCTCGGCCGCAGCGCGCACCGCGTCGAGGCCGAGTAGCGCCCCGGTCGGCGCCAAAATGCGCGCGCCAGTTCGTTCGGCGCGCTCGACCAGATCCCAGTTGTCCAGGAGCTGGCCGACGCTGAGCGGCATGAAAATCTTGGCTTTATCGATCACCGATAGGCCGACAGGCCGGAACAGCTGCGGCGGCAGGCATTCGACGACGACGTCGCACGTTTCCGCCAGCGCTTCGGCGGCGACGATCGGAAAGCGCTCGCCGGCGCCCGGCAGATTGCGCTCTGCCTTCTCCCGGTCGCGCACCGCGACGCCGGCAAGAACGAGTCCGGGAATGCCCGTGTCGAGCCGTCGCGCCACACCGAGGCCGACCGCGCCCAGGCCCGCTATACCAACTCTTAATTCCTTGCGCGGCACCTATTCCCCTCCCCGGCTGGCAGCCAAGCTTAGAGCCGGATAAAGTCCTAACGCTTATATCGTCTAAGCGCGCATTTTCATGACGCGCAACAGGCCGGACATACCGATGGCGGACAGCAACAAACGCGTTTTTATGACCAATATCAATCCGAACACGTTCACGACGCGCCCGGAGATCGAAGGCACGTTCGGCGTCGTGACATCGACGCATTGGATCGCCACCGCCGTTGGCATGGCGACGCTGGAGAAAGGCGGCAACGCCTTTGACGCCGCGGTGGCGACGGCCTTTACGCTGCAAGTCATCGAACCGCATTTGAACGGCCCCGGCGGCGATGTCCCGGTCATCGTCCACGACGTGCGGCGCAGCAAGACCGAAGTGATCTGTGGCCAGGGCGTGGCGCCGGCCGGAGCCACCATCGCGCATTACCGCAGCGAAGGTCTCGACCTCGTCCCGGGGACCGGGCTTCTCGCTGCCGTGGTGCCGGGCACGTTCGAGACTTGGATGATGCTGTTGCGCGATTTCGGCAGCATGCGGCTTGCCGACGTTCTGGCGCCCGCGATCAGCTACGCGGAGAACGGCCATCCGCTGCTCGAACGCGCCAACGCGACAATCGCAACCGTGGCGTCGCTGTTTCGCGAACATTGGCCGACCTCCGCCGCGGTCTATTTGCCGAACAACGAAGTGCCCCCTGCAGGTTCGCTGTTCGCCAATAAGGGGCTGGCGGCGACCTATCGGCGCATCGTCAAGGAAGCCGAAGGCGCCGGCGGCGACCGCGTCGCGCAAATCGAACGTGCGCGCCAATGCTGGAGCCGCGGTTTTGTGGCCGAAGCGATCGACCGTTTCTGCCGCACGCAAGCCGTGATGGACACGAGCGGCCAGCACCACCGCGGCGTATTGACCGCCGACGACATGGCGCGCTGGACCCCGCATATCGAAGCGCCGCTGACCTACAATTACGGTCGCTACACGGTGTGTAAAACGGGACCGTGGGGTCAGGGCCCGGTGACGCTGCAACAATTGGCGCTGCTTAAAGGATTTGATCTCGACGGACTCGACCCGGTCGGCCCTGATTTCATTCACCTCATCGTCGAAGCCTCCAAGCTCGCTTACGCCGACCGCGAGACGTTCTACGGCGATCCCAATTTCGTGAAAGTGCCGATGGCGACGCTGTTGTCGGACGCCTACAACACGGATCGCCGCAAACTGATCGGCGAAACCGCGTCGCGGGAGTTGCGTCCGGGATCGATCGAAGGTTTCGGCGCGGTGGTGAAATTGCGCTGCGAGCCGGCGACATTGGCCGCCGGCGCAGGCGAACCGACCGTCGGCCGGATGGGTGGCATGAAGGGCGACACCGTTCATTTCGACATCGTCGATCAGGCCGGCAATATGGTGTCGGCCACGCCGTCGGGCGGCTGGCTGCACTCCTCGCCGGTCATTCCCGAACTCGGCTTCTGTCTCGGCACGCGCGCGCAGATGTTCTGGCTCGAAGAGGGCCACCCGGCGGCGCTGGCGCCCGGCAAGCGGCCGCGCACCACGCTGTCGCCGACGCTCGCGCTCCGCGACGGCGAACCGTACCTCGCCTGGGGATCGCCCGGCGGCGACGGCCAGGATCAATGGATCACGCAGATGTTCTTGCGCCATGTCCATTGCGGCATGAATTTGCAGGAAGCGATCGACGCGCCGGCTTGGCATTCGGAACATTTTCCAAGCTCGTTCTGGCCGCGCACCGCGCGTCCCGGCGTCATGGTCCTCGAAGGGCGCGTGCCGAAAAAGACCGTCGCCGAACTCGAACGCCGCGGTCACACCGTGGAAGTCGGGCCGGACTGGTCGGAAGGCCGCCTCACCGCGGCCTCGCGCATCGGCGGCCGCCGCCGCGCGGCGGCCAATGCACGCGGCATGCAAGGTTACGCCGCGGGCCGTTAAGTCATTTGATTTCCCGGATCGCCGTAGCTTCGCGTTTGTTGCCGTCCCGGATTTGCCGCGGTCCGTGGCAGGCTTTTTCCGGATCGTGCCCTAAGGAATAATCGGCAGCAGCAGATGTGAATCCCAGTCCCCGCCGGCATAGACGGTATTGGTGCCGGTATTGTAGTCGGCGTGATAATGCATGTAGTGCGCACTGCCGACGCCGTCGCGTGGCTGGACGTCGAGCCGGATGCGGTGGCCCTTCTCGAACACCATTGAGGTCGGCCAGATTTCCACTTCGACGCGCACGATTTCGCCCGGCGTCAGATAAAGCCCGTGGCGGTGATAGGGGCGATGTGGAAGGGACAATTCGGGATCAAGCTCGCGGTGCGAGACACGCAGCCAGCCCCTCGCCACCGGCACTGGCAGTCCCTGCTGGCCGGTTTCCATGATTTCCTGGCCGTCAGGGCCGAAATTGCGCAGCGTGAGGAACAGATCCATGTCCTCGCTCGAACTCGAAACCCAAAGCACCGCCGCGAGCGGTCCGGTGATTTCAGTGTCCGCCGCAAGCGGCGGCGTCTCGAGCGCTATTCCCATTCCCGGCTTGATGCCGCCGCCCATCACCTGCGACGCGGCCGCCGAAGTCGAGCCCATCGAGCCGAGGCTCGATGCGGCGTAGCTCCGCGAGGCGGCCTTGGACGGCTTTTTCTCGTCAAGCGTGCCGGCGATGGCGGCGCCCTCCGCGACGGGCTGCGACAAATCGAGATAAAATTTGGTCCAGCGCGTGCGCTTGAGCGGCCATTCATGCTCATTTCGCCACTCGAACGCGTCGCCGCCCTTGCGAATGGCGAGCTTCACCGGCGGCTCGTCCATCACGCCATTGTCGATGCCTTTGAGCCAAAAATCGAAAAAATGGATCTGATCGCGCCGTCCGTCCTCGGTATAGAACGGGTGAACGTGCGAGCCGAGATGGATGCGCAGTTTTTTATGCGGCGTCGCCGCGAGCATGAAAGCTTCGGTGTTGCCGCGCAAATGCAGGCCCATGCCCGACCAATTGCCGACGCTGAACATCGGTATGGTGATCTTGTCCCATTGCGCCTGGGAGCCGCGAAACGCTCCGCTGTCCAAATTGTTGCGCAGCCAGAAATGCAAGGTGTTGATCTGCCAGCCGTCGACCACCTGCTGTGACGCGCGCCCCAGTAGGTGATGCAGCATGTGCGCGGTATACCAATTGGTCATGAACAGGCTGAGTATGCCGCCGTGATAGAGCGCGTCGCGGTAAAGATCGGCAAATCCTTCCCACGGAATGATCGCCTTCAGCGATGGCGGCTTCAGATTGGCCACGAACCATTGATTGATGGCGAAATAGGAGATGCCGAGCAGCCCGATATTGCCGTTGCACCACGGCTGCGCCGCCGCCCATTCGATCGCGTCGTAGAAGTCCACGGCTTCCGCGAGCGACCATGGCTCGCATTGGCCGGGCGATTTGCCGGTGCCGCGACCGTCGACGCGAACGGCGGCATAGCCGCGCGGCACCCACCATTGCGGATTGACGGTCTCCCAATTCATCCAGTCGTTGGGCGCCTCGCCGAGCGTCGGCGGTACCACCCAGATCTTGTCTTTCTGATACGGCCCGAGATTGAGAATGGCGGGAAATTTGCCGTCATCGCGCGGCCGGAACACGTCGGCTTTCAGCTGCGCACCGTCGCGCATCGGCACGTCGACATCCTTTTCGACCAGGACGGCAAAGTGAGGGGGGCTTTGTTCGCTCGTCACGCGCTGGCGATCACTCCATTTCGATCTTCACTTCGCTCGTAATTCTGCGCCATGTATCCATCTGCTGAACGAGCCAGACTTTGGCGTCGGCAAGCGAGGCGTTGGGAACGACATTGAACGTCTGTTTCTCGAATACCGAACGTGCTTCCGGCGTCTGCATCGCGGCGACAGCGGCGTCGAAAATCGTTTGCAAGACCTCTTTTGGCGTGCCGGCCGAGCCAAACAAAGCCTGCCAGGCGATGGTGCCGACACCGGTAAAGCCGACCTCCTGCATGGTCGGCAGATCGGGATAGCCGGCAAGCCGCGCATGATTGACGAGCGCCAGCGCACGGAAGCTTCCCGCCTTCACTTGCGGCGCGGCGCTAGCGACATTGAGGAACGCGATCTGAGTCGAGCCGGTCAGCATGTCGTTGATCACGCCGGAAGCGCCCGCCTTGTTGGGAACGGCGATCATGTCGAGATCGCCGGCGCGCTTGGCGAAGTAGGCCATATCGTAATGCGGATAGCTGCCGGGACCGACCGTGCCGTAGCGCACTCGGCCGGGGCTCTTCTTGGCGTAATCGATGAGTTCGGACACGCTTTTGACGTCGAAGTCCTTGGTCGTGGCGAGAAGGAAGGCGGGTATATCGACGACGTCGGTGATCGGCACTACATCCTTGGCATAGTCGATTCTGAATTTTTGCGGATAGATGATCGGCGTTATCGCGTTAGTAGAGACATTGCCGATCATCAGCGTGTAGCCGTCCGCAGGCGAACGCACCACGTCCTCAATCGCGATGATGCCGAAGGCGCCCGGCTTGTTCTCGACGTAAAAGGATTGGCCCAGCCGCTTGCTCATTTGATCGGCGAGAATGCGTGCGACGATGTCGGTCGCGCCGCCCGGCGCATAGGGCACGATGATCCTGACCGGCTTCGACGGGTAGACGCCGGACGTTTGCGCAAGGCCGTGCGCGGCGGTCAGACACAGCATTGCCGTGAGCAAAATTCCGAACCGTTTCATGAGACCCTCCGCCAGCGCGCTTACGTTATGCGGCATATCGCGGAACTTGGCTATGCGATCCTATTGTCCGGGATCGAATTTAGGTCGCCGATCGTTGACGCCAACGCCGCGGCAATCCGCTGGCAAGCTCAAGGCCATGGCGGTTCCACCATATGTTGTAACTCAACCAATAGATCAGCGCGAAAATGCCCAGCGCCCATCGCATGGCCGTTTCAGACGCGCGCATCTTGCGCCCGGCCGCGGCAAGCGCGGCGATCAGCAAGGCGCAGACGCAGACCGTAAGGACGTGAAGTCCGCTGTAGGGAACAAACGTGTTCCAGCCCTTGTCCGCGAATGTGTTCACTGGAAGCTTGGTCGAAACGGCATGAACGATATCGAACGAGGATCGCAAAAGAAGACTTGGATTAGTTCTTAAACTAACGCTTGGCGGCAATCCCCTGCAGACCGAAGGAAGCGTCCTTGACGGTGAAGAAGACCACGTCGCTGTCGCCGGCCGCCTTGCCGGAATGCACGACATCGGCCGGCACGTAAACCACCGAACCCGGCTTTGCCTCGACCGGCTTGCCGCCGATCTCGGCGTGAAAGACGCCCTGCAGAATGTAGATCCACTGCTCGTTGGGATGCGAATGCGGCTCGGCCCCCGTTCCCGCTGGCATGCGCATCAATCCGACGATCATACGGTCGCCCTCGACACAGGACCCGTTCGCCGTCGAATAGTCGGGACCGCCCAGGATGTGATTGACGCTGGCGAGATCGAAGACGTATTCGCCGGGCCCGGCGCGTTTGGCTCCGGGGGTGCGGGGCGCGCGTCCGGCCGATTCATCAGCCATTGGATAACTCCCTTGCCGCGGGCCGCATCGTAGTCGAGGGTCTTTACGGACACCAGACGAGCCGCGATAGTGATCCCTCTTCACGCTTCCGACACTATTTTGACGGCAAGGTCGTAAGCGACGGGGGGAGTTTCAATGATCCGCTCAGCCGGCGCGGCGCGAATTTGCGGCCTTGCGATGGGCCTCGGCGCGCTGTTTGGTTGCACCGACAACGCTCCGCCGCAGGGCCAGCCGAGCTTTTATCAGGACCTTGCCGGGCCGGCGGGCATTCTCGACGCCGAAGCCGCGCAGTCGATGATTTCCGGCTATCGCCGCAACAACGGCCTTAGCGCCGTTACGCTCGATCCCGAACTGATGCGGCTTGCCAGTGAACAGGCGAGCGCCATGGCGGCGAGCGGCAAGCTCGATCACGAAGTCGCTCATCCCTTCCAGGAGCGCATCCGCAAGTCGCATTTCGACGCCAGCGTCGCCGTGGAGAATGTCGGCGCCGGCTATCATACGCTGGCCGAGGCATTCTCGGGCTGGCGCGATTCGCCGCCGCACCGCGCCAACATGCTCACCGCAAGCGTGACGCGCATGGGCATCGCCGCGGTCTATACGCCGAAATCGAAATATAAAGTGTTCTGGTCTTTGATTCTCGCCGCGCCCGACGAACGCAAGAGCTGATCGCGTTTGTATCGGTACTTCCCGCCGGCGCTCTACATAATATCTTTGCAGCATGATCTTCCCGAGAACCCCGTTTCCGGTTTTCCGGATCATGCTCTAGACTTGGCCGAAGACTTCGGGGGAGGAGCGTTTGTCCGCCATTGAGCTGACCTATACCGGCCGGGAGCGCGGCTTCGTGACCTGGTCGGCGATCCTCGGCTACGCCTTCGATTTCTACAATCTGATCATCATGGCGTTTCTGCTGACGCAGATTCAGAAATCGCTCGGCATGACGCTGCCGCAGACCGGGCTGATCGTCTCGATGACGCTCACGGGCTCCGTGATCGGCGGTGTCGCTATCGGCTGGCTCGGCGATGCGATCGGGCGCAAGAACGCGCTCTTGGCGAGTCTGGCTCTGCTGGCCGCCGGGTCGATTCTTTCGGCCTTCGCCTGGGACTTTTATTCGTTGCTGGCATTTCGCTTCATCACCGGCGTAGGCGTCGGCGGCGAATGGGGCGCCGGAATGGTGCTGCTCAACGAGGTTTGGCGGAGCGAACGGCGCGGCTTCGGCTCTTGCGTGGTGCAAGCAATGTCCGCGGCCGGCACCGCGGTCGCCGTACTTGTCGCAACCTTCGCGCTGACCAATCTCGGTGAGAACGAGTCTTGGCGAGCGGCGTTGCTGTTCGGGGGATTGCCGATACTCCTCATGATATTCATCCGCGCCAAAATGCCCGAATCTCGCCTATGGAGCGAATACGAACGGCTGCGCAAGAGCGGCGCACTGCCGCCGGAGAAGGCAAGAGAACAAGCCTCGATCGTTGAAATTCTGCGCGGCGCGTCGCTCAGATATTTCGTCGTCGGCGCATTGATGTGCGGCGCCTATATCATTTCCTATCAGGCCATTTCGATTTTCATGCCGACATTGATGATCCGAGATCTGCACGCCAATCCCGGCGCGGTGCGCACCGCAACGCTGATCTGGTCGGCGTTTTCGGCCGCCGGCCTCCTACTCGCCGGACTGGCCAGCGACCGGATCGGCCGCAAGCTTGCCGTCGTCGCCTCCACTTGCATCTGCATCGTGGGATTCTCCGCCATTTATCTCTACGGTCGGGTCGACTATCCGGGGGCGGTGCTGAGCTGGCCGCTGTTCTGGTGCTACGCGCTGTGGGGCTTGGGACAGGGCTCGATCGGCGTTTTCGGCCCTTGGTATTCGGAACTATTTCCGGTCGAATTGCGCTCGACCGGAGCGTCCGTCACCTTCACCACGGGGCGTCTCATCGGCAGCGCCATGCCTTATCTCGTGCCGGTGATTGCGGCCGCGCTGCACGATCTGTTCGACGCCATGATGTTCGGGGTCGTCGGCGCCGCGCTTAGCCTGTTGTTCGCGCTGTTCTTGCCCGAAACCGCGGGCCGCAAATTCGCGGTGATCGAAGGTAAGGAGCACGGCTAAGAGACGCACGGCAAACAAGGTAGAGATAGTGCCGCCACCATGACTGCCGAAATTGAAACCCTGAACACACGCGGCATTTCCGTGCGCACGCGGTGCGCCGGCTCCGGCCCACCGGTCCTTTTCCTCCACGGTGCCGGCGGCTGGCCCGCTTGGCTGCCGTTCTTCGAGCGCCTGTCGCAACGCTTCGCCCTCACGGTCCCCGAACATCCGGGCTTCGGCGCCTCCGACGACCCGCCCTGTATCCGCGACGTGCCGGATTTGGCGATGTACTATCTCGACCTGCTGGATGGCGCCTATTCATCGCCCGTCCATGTCATCGGCCATTCCCTCGGCGGCTGGACGGCGGCAGAGATGGCAATCCGCAATACGCACCGCATTGCGAGCCTAACGCTTATCGCGCCAGCCGGCATTCGCATCAAAGGCGTTCCGCCCGGCGACAATTTCATCTGGTCGCCCGAGGAAGCCATCCGCAACCGCTACTATGATCAGAGTTTTGCGGATGCGCTCCTCCAGGCGCCGCCGCCTGACGATGCGCAACTCGATATCGACCTTCAGAACAGGGTGGCGGCGGTCAAATTCGGCTGGGAGCCACGCTGGTTCGACCCGGCCTTGGAGAAGTGGCTGCATCGCATCGCGGTGCCTACGCATGTGGTATGGGGCGCCGAGGACAAGATCCTGCCGAGCGCCTATGCGGCGCTGTGGGGCGAACGCGTCGGCGGCGCGCAAATCTCGATGGTCGCGGCCTGCGGCCATAGTCCCCACATCGAGCAATGCGACCTCGTGACCGGCAAAATTCTGAGCTTCCTCGATCGGGTCCGCGCATGAAGTTCACTTGCTTTCATTTGATGCCGTACCGGCCGCTCGATCTGAAAGCCGCGAGCGACTACCGCTCGGCATGGGTGGTCTTACCCAACAGTTTCTACGATCCGAAAAAGGGCGCGGCGGAATACGATTCCTATCTCGACCAGCTCGCTTATGCCGAGAAACTCGGCTTCGACGTCATCGGCGTCAACGAGCATCATCAAACCGCTTACGGGATGATGCCGGCGCCGAACCTGATCGCGAGCGCGCTGATCCAGCGCACCAAGACCATCAAGATCGCCATTCTCGGCCGCGCGCTGCCGATCGTCGGCAATCCCATCAATATCGCCGAAGAGTTCGCGATGCTCGACGTATTGTCGAAAGGCCGCATCATTGTCGGTTTCGTGCGCGGCATCGGCGCCGAATATCATTCGACCGGCGTCAATCCGGCATTCTCCCACGAACGTTTTCATGAAGCGCATGATCTCATCGTCAAGGCGTGGACGGCAACCGGCCCGTTCGAATTCGAGGGCAATCACTTCCGCAATCGCTACGTCAATTTGTGGCCGCGCCCTTACCAGACGCCGCATCCGCCCATCTGGATTCCCTCCATGGGTTCGCGCGAGACGATCGAATGGGCTTCGGCGCCGGAGCGAAAATATCCATTTCTGGTCACGTTCAGTTCCGAAGCCGCCGTCGTGCGCTATCTGAATATGTACCGGGAGACGGCGCAGGCTCACGGCTATACCGCCTCCGGCAGCCAGCTCGGCTGGGCGGTGCCGCTCTATGTCGCCGACACCGACGAGCGCGCCCGCGAGGAAGCGAAGGCCGGCATCGAAACGCTGTTCAATAATTTTCTGCCGATGCCGTGGGAAATGCTGCTGCCACCCGGCTACACGTCCATTTCTTCGCTGAAGGCAACCATGAAAATCCGCACCTCGCTCGGCTCTCGCGCGCGCAACCAGACGATCGACGAGCTGATGGCCAACGGGACCGCCGTCATCGGCAGCCCGAAGACGGTGCTGGAAAAGATCGAGCGCATACGCGATCAAACCGGCGTGGAGAATCTGATCACGATGTTGCAGTTCGGCGTCATGCCGGACGCGCTTGCCGTCCGCAATATGGAGCTGTTCGCGAGCGAGGTGATGCCAAAGCTGCGGTGAACGAGGCATGATCCGAAAAAGTCAAAACCGGTTTTCAGAAAAGATCATGCCCCATTAAGAACCTGGAGCCGCGATTGATTCGATTTGAAGTGATTTCACTCTAGGATCTTTTATCGAGCATCGATTGAAAGCTCAGCCATCGTTTTCGCCGCCGCGACCATTTCGAACATTTCAGCGCCGTAGACCCGCCGCGCGTCGTCCAGAAGCGGCGCGACGGCGCTACGGAATTGCGCGTGCTCCGCTGCGGTCAATGTAGTGATCTCACAGCCGCCGGCTTCGATGGCCGCGCGCGCTTCGCGATCTTCCTCCAGGGCGAGATCGCGCTGATAGGCGACGGCCTTGTCGACGGCATGGCGCATGGCGGTCTGCAGATCGGCCGGCCAGGAATCGAATTGGGTCCGGTTGAGGAAGATCGGCCGCGAAATGTAGAAATGGTTCGTCACCGTGTGGAAACGATGGAATTTGTGCACGCCGTAGGTGACGGTATTGGCAAACGGATTTTCCTGCGCGTCGATGGTGCCGGCTTTGATGCTGGCGATCGCCTCGGTCAAATCGCAGCGCAGCGGAACGGCGCCTAAAAGCTCGAATGTCCGCGCCTGCACTTCGCTCGGCAGCACGCGAATGCGCATGCCCTTCAGATCCGCCGGCGTGCGGACCTTTCGCAGGCGATTGGAGATATGGCGGAAGCCGTTTTCGAAATAACCGAGAATCCGATAATTCACCCGCTCCTCGATTTTCGCGCCGAGAAAGCGGCCAAGCTCGCCGTCGATGGCGGCACGCGCCTCTTCCTTACGCTCGAACAGAAACGGCAAATCGACGAAGCCGAGTTCAGGCACCCGATCGGTCAGGTAGCTCGACGATTGATAGCCGAGCGTGAGGATTCCGTCTTCGACCAGAGTGAGAATCTCTTCGGCGCGGTAGCCGAAATCCATGATGTTCCAAACATAGTGGATGCTGATGCGGTCGCCGAAGCCGGCGGCTAAAGTGTCGCCGATGAGTTTGAGCGAGCGCGAAAATGACGTGGTCGGCGGCCCATAGCCACCCATGCGGATTTTTATCGGTTCGTGCATTGCCTGACTTTCCGGGTTGCGCGCGAGCTACGCGGCAAATGCGCGGGAAAGTCAACGACTGGCTCAGTCGGTAACTTCGGCCAAGGCCGCCGCAACGATTGTGCGATCGGCCGCGGACAGCGCCTCTTGCGGCGGCAGCGGATCGCCCACATCGTAACCTTGAATCTCCAGCGCCGCCTTGATGCAAGCCGCCAGATTGAAACGCGCGAATATTTCATTGATCTGCCATAGACCGCGTTGCAATTGCATCGCCTCCGGCCAGCGGCCGGCGCGGCAGACCTCATAGAGGCGCACGCTCTGGCGCGGGATGACGCAAGCCGGGCCCGCCATCCAGCCGACGCCGCCGATCAGCATGACGCAGGCCGGGATATGCGCAGATGCCGAGAATACTTTGAGCCCTTCGCAGCGGTTCATGATCGACAGCAGCCTTCCAGTATTGGTCGAGGCGTCCTTGATGTAGCGGATGCGCGGGTGCTCGCCGAGCCGCGCGATGACATCGAGCGACAGGTCGGTGCGCTGGAATTGCGGATTGGTGTAAAGCACGACCGGCAGATCGACGGCATCGGCAATAGCGCGAAAGTAGGTCTCGACCTGCGCCGACGTCAGCGGAAAGTAGGATTCCAAAATAGCGAGAATGCCGTCGGCGCCCAATTTTTCGTAAGCCTTGGCCTGCGCCACCGCATCGGCGGTCGCGGTCGCGGCAACGCCAGCGACCACCGGCACGCGTCCCGACGCCGCCTCGATGGTGGCGCGCACCACGTCGGCGCGCTGGACATTGCCGAGATAGGCGAATTCGCCGGTCGAACCGAGCGGCGTGAGTCCGTGCACGCCGGCAGCGATAAGCTCTTCGACGAGACGGCCAAGCACCGCCGACTTGACGCGGCCGGCGGCGTCGACCGGCGACACCAAATAAGGAAAGACGCCGTGAAAATCGATTTTTGAGCCGTTCATGAAGCTGATTTTTTTGGAGCTGCAATCGCTTCAAACCGAATCGATTACGGCTCCAAGTTTTTGATAGGTCTTCGGAGAACCGGTTTCCATCCCGATCGGGTCCGGGACAGGCTTTCTCCGGATCATGCCCTAATGATCGCTCTTGTAAAGCGCCAGCGCGGCGGTCCACACCTTGCCGCGATCCTCGTCGAAGACCAGCGCCGGATCTTCCGGCGCCGTCACCCACGCCCCGCGCGCGATTTCGTCGTCGAGCTGCGATGGCGCCCAGCCAGCATAGCCGAATGCGAGGAGACTCCGCTTCGGTCCCTGATGCAGACCGATATCGCGCAAAACCTCGGCGGCGGCGCTGAGCGCCACGCGGCCGTCGATGTCGATCGTGTCCGGGCGATGATAGTCCGCACTGTGCAACACGAAGGCGACATTGGGACCGACCGGGCCGCCCAAGAAGATCTGCACGCTGTCGGTCACGCCGCTCGAATCGGCGCCGAGGGCCGTAAGAATATTCGCGATCGGGCGGCGCGCCAGAGGATGATTGATGACGATGCCCAGAGCACCGTCACGATTATGTTGCGCCATCAGAATGACGGCGTGGTCGAAGGGATCGCCCATATCCGGCGATGCGATCAGTAGCTGACCGGCGAACGTGCGGCCCGAAACGTCGGGTTCGTTCGACAAGGCGGCATGCAAGACCGCAACTGGCAGCGCCACTGCCGCGACGGTCAAAATCCAGTAGAAATATCGGAACAAAGCCGTCACCGAGTAGAAACGGTCTACCGCATGATCGCGCCGTGGCGGGGCAATAATCAAGACGCCCGCGTGACGAAAGCCGCCCTCTCAAACAAACTGGACCGCGATGCCACCCGAACTGCCGAAATCGGCGTGCAGCGTGTCGCCCTTGCGGGCGAAAACCACGCGCGTGAAAGAACCGGCAAGCACCAGATGGCCGGCTTCCAGCGCCACGCCGTGCTGGCCGAGCTTGTTGGCGAGCCACGCCACCCCAAGCGCCGGATGGCCGAGCACGCCGGCGGCTACGCCGGTCTCCTCGATCTCGGAATTGCGGTACATGATGCCGCCGACCCAGCGCAGATCGGCGTCCAGGGGGCCGATCGGGCGGCCGCCGATCACGATACCGGCCGCCGCGCCGTTATCAGAAACGGTGTCGAAGATTTTTCGTGGATCCTGCAAACGAGCGTCCACGATTTCGATTGCCGGGACGACATATTCGGTGGCGCGGAGCACATCGGGCAGGCCGACGCCGGGACCGCGCAGCGGCTTGCCGAGGACGAAGGCAAGTTCGATTTCGACCCGCGGCAAGCAGTAATTCTCATGGGGAATCCGCGCGCCGTCGGCAATCATCATGTCGTCGAGGAGATAGCCGTAATCCGGCTCGTCGATCTGCGAGGAGCGCTGCATCGCCTTCGACGTGAGACCGACTTTGTGGCCGATAAGCTTGGCGCCGGCCGCGATCTTACGCTTGGCTACCTCGGTCGAAATCGCATAGGCGTCTTCCATCGTGATGCCAGGCCAGGTTTTCGACAACTGCACCGCCTGCTTGCGGTCTTTCGCGGCGGCCAGAAGAATATCGGCGGCTTTGTTGCGATCGGCGTCGGACATCATGGCGGTAATGCTCCCTCAAAAGAAATGACCTGTCACGACCGGACCGGTTCCGGCCATCCGCGTCTGCTAGCACAAGCAAGCGGGGAAGGGCGCGCAGCTACTGGCAGGCGGCGCGCAGGACGACGGTTTCGACCGGACAATCCGCGGCGGCGGATGGTTGGCCCGACACCCAAAGCGACGCGGTGCACTTTTCCGCCGTCCGGACGTCGAGCGGCTGACCGTCCTTGAAGCCTTTGCCCTTGCAGGCATTGGAGGCCGCGGTTGCGCAATCCGCCGCGCCGTTGCCGGCGATCGCACAAGGCTCGTGCATTTCGATCACCTTGGCCGTCGGCAACATCGCGTTGGCCGCATTGGTCATCGCTTCCTGGGTCGCCGCGGCGGCCCCCTTGGCGGCGGCCGCCGACTTCTTGTTGAAGTCATCGAGCTTCGATTGCTGTTCTTTGATCTTGGCGTTGAAATCGGCGACGGAATTGTGCCACCAGCGGCCCAGATCGTCGAAAAAGCCATGTTGCTCTCCGGCGGGAGCCGGCAGAGGCGCACTCGCCGGCGGCGGCTGCAGAGGCAATGTCGGGCCGGGCGACGCCGGTGCAGCGGTTTGCGGCTCCGGTTGTGGCGCGGGCGGCCCGATCACGGTCGAAGCAGCGGCAGGCGCGCTTTGGTTGCTGGTGCTTTGATTGTTCTGGGCGAGCGCAAGGCTCGCGGTTGCGGCTATGACCGATGCCGCGACGAAACTTCGTCCGACCCATGATTGGGCCGCCAATCGGACATTCGCTGCGACGTCACTGCCTGATACCACGGCCACCCCCGTCATTTTTGCACCCGTCTTGGCCGGATCGATCCAGTTTGGCCGCCAAATTGGGCGCCAACAAGGTCAAAATAACCGCTGCGCTTAGCCGCCACCCCGCATTCTCTCTCGCCACCTTGCCCAGACGAACCACGCAAAGAGAGCAGCCAAAAGCGCAACGATGACGGTATCGAATTCGTGGAAAAGCTTGCGAAATGTGGGATCGCTATTCCAGCGCGTGCCGAGCAAGAGGCCGATATAGGCGAGCCCGAAGCACCAAGGCCATGAACCGAGGAACGTGTAGATCTGGAATTTCATCATCGGCATCCGCGCCAATCCCGCGGGAAAGGCGATGAACGTCCGCACGACCGGAAGCAGACGGCCGGCAAAAACCGTAATGGCGCCATACCGGGCGAAAAAGCGCTCGGCGCGCTCAAGCTCGGCGGAGCTGACAAGAACATACGCGCCCCAGCGCTCGAAGGCTTTGCGTCCGCCTTTGGCGGCGATGAAATAGGCCACGGTCGATCCGAGATTGCAGCCGAGCGCGCCCATCGTGGCGGCGCCGACGAGGCTAAATTTGCCGATCGAGACGAGATACCCGGCGAACGGCATGATGATTTCCGAAGGCAACGGAATGCAGGCCGATTCGATGGCCATCAGGATGAGGACGCCGAAATAACCGGTCGACGAAATGACCGCGACGATCCAGGCCGCCAGCGCCGAAATCATCTGGTCGAGCATCGAGGAGAGCAGCCGCGCGAAATTCGCCTAGCGCCGCTTGCGGGCGCGGCGGCCTTCGAGCACGACGATTTTCCGGCGCGGAAATTCTTCCGGCAGCTTTTTCGGCACCTTCTCCGCGATGCCAAAGAGCCGCTCGCGTCGGTCCATTTCCCGCCAGACGTCTTCCGGCTTGATCCCGGCGGCAATCCACAGCACGACGAGATTGTAGATGAGATCTGCGCTTTCCTTGACCACGGCGTCGCGGTCGCCGTGCATGGCGTCGATCACGACCTCGACGGCTTCCTCGGCCAGCTTCTTGGCCATCTTGCTGCGGCCCGCGCGCAACAGCCGGGCCGTCCGCGAAGTGGACGGATCGTCATTGCGGCACTCATAGGCGGCCTGGTAGAGGCGCGAAATCGAATCAGTCATGACGCAACACACAATAGTCTGATCTTGTCGCGATTGTGTTAATGGCATTAGATGACAATGGTTTAATGGCTTAGGGCAGCTATAAAGGACCTCGATGGCTCCGGTCCTATCGTCCTGGTCCACCCCGGATTAGTCATCTTGGGCCAGGAGGCCGGCATTCCCCCCTGCCGCCGCGGTGTTAACCGTGACGACCTGCTCCGCCGCTAACCGCTGCAAATAGCCCGGCCCGCCTGCTTTTGGACCCGTTCCCGACAACCCGGTACCGCCGAAGGGTTGAACGCCGACGACCGCGCCGATCATATTACGGTTGACATAAATATTGCCATGCGGAAGCCGCTCGGCGATCCGCTCGATGCGAAAATCGATACGCGATTGGATACCGAGCGTCAGCGCGGTCTCGTTTCCGGCAATGTCGTCAAGCAGCGCGTCGAGCCGTTCGGGATGCCAGCGCACGACATGCAGCACCGGGCCGAACACTTCCCGATCGAGATCGGCGGCGCGATCGAGTTCGATAATGACGGGCGCGACATAGGTGCCTTCCCCCGGCAGGCGATTATGCCGATCCCAACGGAAGCAAACCCGGCCGGCGCGCTCGTTCTCGGCGATCCATGCTTCCAACCGCGACTTTGCCTCGGCATCGATCACCGGACCTACATGGGTAGCGACAAGGCGCGGATCGCCGACTTTCAGTTCGCGCGCCGCGCCCGTCACCGTGGCGAGCATGCGCTCGGCGATGTCGTCTTGCAGACAGAGAAGGCGAAGCGCCGAACAGCGCTGGCCGGCGGAGCGGAACGACGACGTCAGCACGTCGTCGCTGACCTGCTCGGGCAATGCGGTTGCGTCGACGATCATAGCGTTGATGCCGCCGGTCTCGGCGACGAGCGGCACGATCGGCCC